>Ga0065720_1004749_pt1 | contig 31348 bp, 34 predicted proteins | sample Thericmetagenome_FD_59107 | JGI IMG/M metagenome (GOLD analysis project Ga0065720, IMG submission 59107) | Thermophilic microbial communities from the Joint Bioenergy Institute, California, USA of rice/straw/compost enrichment - eDNA_2 v2... | ecosystem: Engineered > Solid waste > Grass >... | reverse complement strand
CGCGACATCGTGGATGCGCGGCCCAACATGCGCGACCTGCTCGGCATCGAGGCGTTGCCGGAAGTTCCCGCTACGGTCACTTAGCCGGACCGGCTGAAACTTTCCCGCAATTGCTCACAGCAGCCCCCTACTCTTCCGCGGTCTGAGGCAGCACGAAAGGCGTTGCGCCTTGAGGCGCGACGCCCACTTTCAGCGCGCAATCGAACACATCGGACAACAACTCGTTCCGCATCACGTCCGCCGGCGTTCCGGCTGCGACGGCACGGCCGTTCTTCATGACTACGGCGCGATCGGCGCAGGCGGCCATCAGGTTGAGATCGTGCAGAACGGCAACCACGCCGCCGCCCTCCTCGGCAAAAGCGCGGGCGATCCGCATCACGAGAAGCTGATGCTTGATGTCGAGGCTCGAAACGGGCTCGTCAAGAAGCAGATAGCGCGGCTGGCCGTCAAGCACCGGCTTCCAGACCTGGCAAAGCACGCGCGCCAGCTGCACACGCTGCTGCTCGCCTCCTGAAAGCTCCTGGTAATAGCGGCCGGCAAATCCCGCCAGATCGACCCTGGCTAATGCGCGCTCCGGTAGGCTCTGCTCCTGGTGGGGAAGCGTTCCGGAGTGCCCGCCGAGAATCCCGAGCCGAACCACTTCGCGCACCATGTAGGGAAAGGACAGGCTTGCCGCCTGCGGCAGCACGGCGCGCAGCGCCGCCGCTTCGGCAGGCCGCATCGAAGAGAGCTCCCGCCCGTTGAGTGTAATGCTGCCGCCATAGGGCAGATCGCCTGAAAGCGCCTTGATCAGCGTCGATTTTCCCGAGCCGTTTGGACCCACCACGGCGGTCACCTCGCCGGGCCGGGCGGCAAAGTCCACGCCGCTCAGGATGAGCTTGTGGCCGATGGAGACGGTGAGGCTGCTGGCTTCGATCATGAATTCTGCTCACAGATCGAGAACGCCGCGGCGGCGCAGAAGCACCCACAGGAAGAAGGGCGCACCGAAGACCGCCGTGACGATGCCGATGGGCAGCTCCGCCGGCGGGACGATCGTGCGGCTGACGGAATCGGCAAGCAGAAGCAGGCTTGCGCCCAGAAGCGCCGAGGCCGGCAGCAGGAAGCGATGGTCCGGGCCGATTATCAGCCGCAACAGATGCGGCACCACGATTCCGATGAAGCCGATGCCGCCCGAGACGGCGACGGAGGCGCCTGTCGCCGCCGCTACCGAGAGAATGGCGGCTGCCTTGAGGCGTTGGACCGGAACGCCCAAATGGCGCGCGGAAGCCTCGCCCAGAGCCAGGGCATCGAGGCCGCGCGCAAGTAAAGGAGTAGCCACGAACGCGAGAGCGATGACCGGTCCGGCCGCGAGGATTTTCGTCCAGGTGGCGCCGCCGAGCGAGCCGAGCGCCCAGAAGGTGAGATCGCGCAGCTGCCGATCATCCGCGAGATAGACAAGGATACCGGACAGCGCGCCGGAAAGCGCCGCCAGAGCAATGCCGGCAAGCAGCATGGTGGCGATCGAGGTCTGGCCGCGCCGCGTGGCGACACGATAAAGAAGCAGGGTGGTGGCCAGCCCGCCGCTGAAGGCCGCAAGCGGCAGGGCATAGATGTCGAACAGCGACACCACGGGACCGAGCACGGTGCCGCCGAGCACGATCACCGTAATCGCGCCCAGCCCGGCGCCTGCGGAGACGCCAACAATTCCCGGATCGGCAAGCGGATTGCGGAACAAGCCCTGCATCAGCGCTCCCGAGACGGCCAGCGCCGCTCCCACAAGGATGCCGAGTGCCGTTCGTGGCAGACGGATTTCCTGAATAACAATCCGGTCGCGCTGGGACAGAGTGTCTTCCGGCACCAGCCCCAGCCACCATTTGACCACCGCTGTCAGCGAGGCATCGGAAGCACCGGTAGCTACGCTGAGGCCTGCGACGACGACAAGCATGGCCGCAAGCACCAGAAGCGCTAGCCGCGCCCGCGCCGAGCGGTCACCCTCAGGCACGGCTTCCAAGCGCCGGAAGAGGATCGTTCGCGCAGACAGCATGCTCACTTCACTGCCAGAGGCCCATAGAGAGCGGCGGCGAGTTCCCGAACGGCTCCGGCCGTGCGTGGACCAAAGCCAAGCAGATAGCTTCCATCCATGCGAATGACCGCGCGCCTTTGTCCGGCGGGCGTGGCGGCGATGGCCACGTTCGAGAACAGCTCAGCATCACTTATGTCGAGATCGCCGCCGCGATCCATCATCAGGATGACATCCGGCTGCGCCTCGATGATCGCCTCATCGGATACGGGCTTGTAGCCGGAGAACGCGTCCATCGCGTTGAGCCCGCCGGCCATGCTGATGATACCGTCCGCGGCCGTGTCCGTGCCTGAGGCGAGAACCCGGCCGCCCTGCAGGCTCAGAATGAAAAGCACGCGCTTGCGCTCGGCTATACGCTCGGTCAGACCCTCCGCCGCCGCGATCTCGCTCGCCACCTGAGCAGCAAGACTTTCTGCCTTTCCGTTCTGCCCAAGCGCGGCGCCGACATAGCGGATCTTCGTCAGGATGCCGTCGCGATCAAACTTTTCCGGCACCAGCACCAGAGGTACGCTCGCTTTTACAAGCACGTTCATCGTTTCGGGCGGCCCGCTGCCTTCCAGCGCGAGGATGGCGCTCGGGGCCACGGAGAGAACGCCTTCCGGGGCAAGCTGGCGCATGTAGCCGATATCAGGCAATTCGGCAGCCTCCGGCGGAAAGTCGCTGGTCGTATCCCGTGCGATCAGCCGCTCCTCCTCGCCCAGGGCATAGACGATCTCGGTGAGCGAGCCGCCGATCGTGACAAGGCGAGAGGCGTCCTCAAAAGGTTCGGGCAGATCGTATGCAGCCCTCACCGGTACGGACAGAAAAAGGGCGGCCAGCAGGAAGCTTCCGAGGTTCAATTTTCGTAGCATCGGAGTCCTATGCCGCTGTGGCCCGCGGCAGGCGGGGAAGGCCCTCCATGAGCGTGCGCCAGTCGGAGCGCTCGTCTTCGCCCTCATGCCTCTTGCCGAAGAATTGGATGATGAGATGACCCGCCGCGTCATAAGCCTCCAGCGAGGTGACATGGCCGTCAGAATTCGGCTTGCGCACCGCCCAGACCTCCGCGATGTGGTCGAGCCGCAGATGCAGGTGGAATGTCGGGTCCATCACATTAAGCCATGGGCCCATCGACTTGACGTTTGCGATCGGTCCGGAGTGAATCTGTATGCAGCCCCGGCTGCCCACGAAGCACATGATGGGGATGCGGCTGTTCACCACCTGCTCCATCATTATCAGCAAAGAGCCCGCATCGATCTGCCAGGCGAATTCCTCGCCGATCATGCGCACCGCCTGCTGGCGCGAAAGCTTGAGCGCCCGCAGGATACCGACAAACTGATGCACGTCCTGCATGGCGCTCCAGCGCTCCCGCAGAGTATCGGCAACCGCCNGCCCACCTTCCTGCGCGGCCTCGCCAGGCTTTATCTCGCTTACGCTNACGCCGGGCGTCTGGTCGGAAGCGGCCAGCTCTTCCACCAGCTTTCTGTAGGCCTGCAGATTGGATTCAGGGCGCAGATGCACCTTGTGGACAGCATCGCCCGATTGGTCGAAGAACTGCAGGCTGTGGCGTACCTCCTCGCCATCGCGTTTCTCCACCGCGAAGGCATGCGCCCAGCGCGAGGGGAAGATCCTGAGATCGATTTCGTCCCCGAGCACGACGGCGTTGCCGCTGGAGACGGATACGGACGCCTTCTCATAGACGCCTATCTTTTCGTGCACCGCGCTTTCGTTGCGCGTCAGCGCCATCACGGTTCCCACCGCCTCCATGCCGGTAAGAAAATCTGCCACGCGAGGCTCGATCCGGACTGCGCCAGAACCGCAATGCGCGGCTACCAACTCCGCCTCCGAAATGCCGAGAACGCGCGCAAGATCCCGCTCACGCATCTTGGGATTGTCGGCGCGCTTCCTGCGGATATCCTCAGGCGCCAGTTTTGCTTGGACGGTCATAATCTCCCCTCGCCTTACTTGTTGAGAATGAGCTTGCCTTGTTTGGTGATTTTCAGGCGGTAAAACGCGCCTGCATGTTTGATGGCAATCTCGGCAGTGCCCCGGAAAAGTTCCTCGCTGTTGATGGTACGAACGGCGGGTTCTTGACCGTTGCAGTCACGGTTTCCCGTTTCCCGCAACGAGTTTGAAGAGCCCGAGGAGAAATGTGTGTTCACGTCCGATACCCTCCGTGGCGCCTGGCTGGCAATGGCTGGCTGGGCGGCGTCGTGATTGCGATCTGATTTGTTGACACCCATAATCAAGTTTATTAGAAAGCGCAATACCGGACTAACGCACTCAACTTCGCTCACAAGAGCACGGCAAGCCAGCAAGCCAAACTTCAAGGCCAGCCAGCATCACGCCGGAAAATCTGGGGTTTTGCATGAAAGGGCTTTCTGCTCGCCATATGAGAGCCGCGCTTGGCGGGGCGGCTGTTTTGACCATCTCTTCCGTTCAGGGACTCTCCGCACAGGAGGCCCAGAAACAGCCAGCACCCTCAGGCACGACGCTGCTCGACAGGATTACGGTCGTTAGCCGGACGGATGAAACGCCGATCGAGACTATGGCTTCCGTCAGCCATATCGGCGAGGAACGGCTGGAACGGCGTCTGGCGAGTTCGCCAGGCGAACTCCTATTCGGCATTCCAGGCGTCAACATCTATTCCGATGGCAGGCCTTCCATCAGCAATGTCAATATCCGAGGCCTTCAGGATGCCGGTCGCGTCTCGGTGATCATCGACGGCGCGCGTCAGAATTTCCACAAGGCGGGGCACCAGGTTCCCCGAACGTTCTGGATTGACCCGATACTTCTCAAGCAGGTGGACGTTATCCGCGGGCCGAGCGCCAACACCTTCGGTTCCGGCGCTATAGGTGGGGTGGTCTACTTCCAGACCAAGACCGCTGAAGACTTCCTGCATGAGGATGAAACCTACGCGCTCTCCACGACAGCACGCTACGAATCCAACGGCTCCGGCTGGACGACGAGTGCTACCGGCGCATATCGCTTCACCGATAGCGTCTCGATTCTCGGAAACATCGTCTGGCGCGACTACGGCGACTATGAAGACGGCGCTGGTGAGACAGTGGATTATTCCGGCTTCGACGTCTTGAGCGGCCATATCAAGGGGACGTTCCGCCCCACTGAACTCAGCGAACTGCATCTTGGATGGACGGGATCGGAGAATGAATGGTCTAAAGACGACGCGACGAAGAACGATCTTAAGGATCAGAAGTTTACCGGAGAGTTCAAAATCACGGATGAGGAAGAGAAGTGGCTTAACCTCAATGTGAAAGGCGCATTCAATTCGATCGACCTGACGGAAACCGTTAACGGCGCACCCGATGACTACGATCTCCGCACATCAAGCTTTGACATCTGGAACACGTCCTACTTCGACACCGGCCTTTTCGAGCACGAACTCACCGTCGGCGGCGACTGGGTTTATGATGATTTCACTTCAAACGAGGCCGGAGGCCCCGACCTCTTCAATCCCAATGGCGAGCGCACAGTCTGGGGCGCCTACCTTCAGGATAAACTTACATATGACTGGCTCGAGATCATCGCCGGGCTGCGCTACGATTCTTATGAACTGAAAGCGTCAGAAGAGAGCTCAGGCGATCGTATCTCGCCACGTCTTAGCGTGGGCGTTTCGCCCTTCAGCGATGGCGTGCTCTCCGGGCTACAGATCTACGGTTCTTATGCTGAAGGCTACCGCGCGCCAAACACATCCGAAGCATTCATAACCGGTGTTCATCCCGGAGGACCACCTTTCCCCTTCCTAGCTAATCCCGACCTCAAACCAGAGACGGGTAAGACTTGGGAAATCGGACTGAATTATGCCTCCGAAGGAATCTTTACGCCGGGCGACACGGTTCGGATCAAGGCGGCTTATTTTCACAACGATGTGGAAAATTTCATCGCAAGGCAGAGGATTGACCTTAGGCCGGGCTCTGCCTGTTCATTCTCGTTTGTGGGCTACTGCTACCAATATCAAAATGTTCACGCCGCCGAAATCGAAGGCTTCGAACTTGAGGGCTATTATGACGCCGGCCGATATTTCGGCGGGCTGAGCCTTTCCGTCATCGACGGGCATGAAATTCAGCAGGACGGCACCCGGACGGCGCTTTCCTCAATTCCGTCCACCAGCGTCACCGCCGATCTGGGCATGCGTTTCCTCGAAGAGCGCCTCACCGTCGGCGGCGAGGTGCAATTCAACGAGGCCCCCGAGGGATCGACCTTCGCGGAGAACTACACGCTCGTGAACCTCTACGCGAACTATCAGGCGACCGAGGACCTGCGGTTCGACTTCCGTGTCGATAATCTCTTCGATGAAGAGTACATCATCCCGCTCGTCGATACGTCAGACGGCCGCTTCAATCAGCCCGGCTTGTCAGTGAAGGTCGGCGCAACGCTTCGTTTCGGAGGCTGACCATGATCCTGCGGCCCACAGGCTGGCTTGCGGCAATTCTGCTGGCGTGCACTGTGCACGCGGCTGCTCAGGAAGGCGGTGAACCGCCTTCCCTCTCCATCGAACTCAACGGCCTCGCGCCCGCCGAGGGCGCGTGCCGGTTGACCTTTGTTGCGGCAAACCGGCTGGGAGAAGACATCACGCGCGCCGCCTATGAGGTGGCGCTGTTCGGCGCGGACGGTCTGGTCAAGCGGCTCACGGTTCTCGATTTCAAGGAACTGCCCGATCGAGAGACGAAGGTGCGCCAATTCGATCTGCCGGATGTGGAATGCGGGCAGCTCGGGCGCATTCTCGTCAATGGCGGTGCGGCCTGTGACGGCGTGGAGGCCGGCCTCTGCATGGACGGCCTCAAAGCCACGACACGTACCGACGTCGATTTCGGCAAGTAGCGGCAAGCCCAAACCAGCAGAGGACAAACACTATGCTTCAGAGAGCGGTTGACGCCATCGTCACCTTCATCGATCTGGGCGGCACGGTGGTTGCCGTGATCCTGCTTCTGTCGGTCTTTGCCCTGGCGCTCATCCTCCTGAAGCTCGTGCAGTTCCGGCGCGAACAGGTGGGCCGGCACCGGCGAACGGAGCGGGCGCTCCATGCCTGGTTCCACAGCGGCTATGCGGAGGCGCGCGGAATTCTCGACGCGGATCGTTCGCCGGCCGGCAGCGCACTATCGGCAGCGATGCGGCTTGCCACGCTGCGCACCGTGCCCAAGGAGGCCATCGAAGACGAGGTGGCGCGCATCGCGCTTTCGCGTCTTCACGACCTGCAGCGCGGCTTCCGCGCCCTTGATGCCGTAGTTCAGATCGCGCCGCTGCTCGGCCTGTTCGGCACGGTTCTGGGCATGATCGAAGCCTTCCGCGAGCTTCAGTCGGCAGGCAACGCCGTGGACCCATCGCTGCTTGCGGGCGGCATCTGGGTGGCGCTGCTTACCACCGCCGCAGGCCTTGCCGTGGCCATGCCGGTATCGCTGGTGCTGACCTGGTTCGAAACGGTCGTGGAAAACGAGCGTGTGGCGATCGAGACCATGACGAGCGCGATTCTGACCCATAATGCGGCTCATGGCCAGCCGCAGGCGGACAGGGCGTCAGGGGAGGCCGTCGCGGAGATCGGCCATGCGCATTGATCTTCCCGTCCGGCGGCGCCGGCCGCTGTCGCTCACGTCGCTCATCGACGTCATTTTTCTGCTTCTGCTCTTTTTCATGTTGTCCTCCACATTCACGCGCTTTGCTGAAGTAGATATCTCGGCGGGCACGGTATCCGCACAGGCGGCTGCTCAGGTGCCCGACATCCTCATCCGCCTTGCGTCCGATGGGTGGCAGGTAAACGGCCTGTCCTTCACCGAGGAAGAAGCAATCCTGGAACTGAAGCGCCTTCAGGATTTAGGCGCGGCAAAGGCCGTGCTCACGGTGCGTGATGACGTCACGTCGCAGGTGATGGTGAGCGCTCTCGAACGCATCCGCGACGGAACAAGCCTTTCAGTAACGGTTGCGAGGTGAGGACATGCTGCGCCTGTCACGCCCCCTTCCCCCGCGCCAGCGCGAGGGCACCATCGCGCTGATCAATGTGGTCTTCCTGATGCTGATCTTCTTCCTGATCGCGGGTACGCTGGCGCCGCCGATGGAGGCCGAAATCCGCCTGATCGAAACGGTGATGGCGGAGCAGACGGAACTGCCCCATGCCCTGTTCGTCACCAGCGAGGGCGAGTTGCGCGAGGGCGGTCGCACGGTCGATCCGGCCTCCTATGTGGCAAGCTTGAAAGCGCAGGGTGGGGAAACGGAAGGCATCGAAGTGAAGCTCGCGGCGGATCGCGAGCTGCCCGCGGTACGACTGATAGATATCGTCCGCGCGCTGCGCGAATCCGGTGCGGACAAGGTTAGCATCATCACGGAGCGCAGCACGGAATGATGAAGCGGCCTTGGGAGTGGGGCTCGGCACTCGTGCTTTCCTGCGTCCTGCATGCGGGAGCCGCCGTCTTCATGCTCCCGGGAGAGCCGGACGTGCAGATCGCGGGCCGTCAGGGCGGCGAGATCGTCCTTCTTGGCAGCGCTTTTATGGACCTTTCCGCCGCTGGCGCGTCTTCAGAACCTGTGGAGCCTGTAACCTTCCCTGCAGCGTCAATCGAACCGATTGCGCGTGATACGGCGACCGAGCCTGTTGAGGCCGCATCCTCCCTGCCGATCGAACAGGCGCCCGTTCCGCCCGCCGCCCCCCTCTCACCCGAAGTTTCCCAGCGGGCGGAACTGACGGAGCCGGAGCNGATCGAGCCCGCCGAAGCGGCGACGAACACGCCCGCAGAGCCCGAAACCGCCGCGATCGAGNCGCTGGCGCCGATCGAGACCGCCGAAGAAGCCATAGCGATGTTGGACGTACCGCGGCCCACTCCGCGCCCGCATTACGAACCGCCCAGGAGAAATGAAACTGCGGAAGCAAAGGCGGTTCAGGCGCACAGGCAGGCCGCGCAGCCTCCAGCCCGACGCCGGCAGACACAACGGCCAGCCGATTCCGGTGGCCGGGACAGCCATGATGCAAAGCGCGGAGCCGCCGATGGAGCCCGCGCCGGCGCGGGTCGCCGTGGCCTAGGCAGTACAAACCAGTCGGGAAACGCGGCCCTGTCGAACTATCCCGGCAAGGTGGTCGCCAAGCTGAGGCGCGTGCTGCGCTATCCCCGTGAGGCGCAGAGGGACAGAATTACGGGCGAGGTGCGCGTCTCCTTCGTCGTCGCCGAAAGCGGAGCTGTCAGTAGCATTCGCGTTGTGGCGAGCTCGGGCTATCCGGTGCTCGATCGCGCGGCTGTTGAAACAGTGCAGCGGGCCGCGCCCTTCCCCGCCATTCCGAAGGAGGCAGGCCGTTCATCCTGGCCATTCACCGTGCCGCTCGCCTTCGTCCGATAACCCAAGAATAATTTATGNCCGAGAGGNATGGGATGCTAAAGCTTCATGAANTCGCCGAGATGCGCGGNGACGGCCTCAGGCCCCAGCTGCGAGACCTGTTCGCCCGTTCGGAACAAAGCGCCNCACGCCATCTCAATCTCGCCGTGATTCACGACAACAGAGTGTCGGGGCCCCATCCGCAAGCGCGGCTTGATGGGGAGATTCCCGGCANTGTCGTCCGTTTTCGCCCCCGCTCTTCCCTGCGGTAGCGGCAGAGCGGCACCCANGTGCAGTCAGTCAGGAGGACGAGCATGTTCATTGCGATGAATCGCTTCAAGGTCGCCGNGGGGTCCGAAGAGGCCTTCGAGGCNCTCTGGAAGAACCGGGATTCCAGTCTGGCCGAAATGCCGGGCTTTGTCGGTTTCCATCTTCTGCGCGGTCCGCGCAATGCCGAGGAGGGCTATACGCTCTATGCCTCGCACACGCTCTGGAAGACAGAGGATGACTTCGCCGCGTGGACAAGGTCGGAAAACTTCCGTAAGGCGCATAGAAACGCCGGACAGAACAAGAATCTCTACAAAGGCCCGCCNCTCTTCGAGGGCTTCACCGTTGTNGAAGGGGCTTGATNCCTCNCGCCGCGTTTGCCGCCTGTTGCGTACCCGTCCTGTAAAATCTGTGTCAAATGCACCNCGAATCCGAATTTTTCCATCAAGCGTTACCAAACCATAACGAATTGGTAACGCCACCCACCCTAGGCTCATCGATAACGGTTTGCAGGTGCCTTTGCCTGCGAGAGCAATAATCGATGGTCATGGGTGTGGTTGTGCGTCGGGCATTAGCGGTTTTCACCAAGCCAACAGGTCAACTCCTCCAGCTTGCCGTCGCGTTGTTCACGGCAGCGGCGATCCTCTCGGCGACAGCAGCGTCGGCCTCGGCCAATCCGAAGTATGCAGGCATTGTGGTCGATGCGAAGACGGGCAAGGTGCTTTACGAGGATCACGCCGATGCGCCGCGTTATCCGGCTTCGCTCACGAAAATGATGACGCTCTACCTCATTTTCGAGGCGCTTGAATCCGGCCGTCTGTCCAAGAATTCGCCCATCACCTTTTCGCGCAACGCCGCCGCCGAACCCCCGACGAAACTGGGGGTTCCGGCGGGCAAGAGCATCACCGTGGAACAGGCGATCCTAGCGCTCGTCACCAAGTCCGCAAACGATGTGGCCACGGCGGTGGCCGAGACGCTGGGCGGTTCAGAGGCGAATTTCGCCCGTATGATGACGAACAAGGCCCGCCAGCTCGGCATGACATCGACCACATTCCGCAACGCTCACGGTCTGCCGAACAGCGAGCAGAAGACCACGGCGCGCGACATGGCGCGGCTGGGTATCGCGCTGCGCGATCATTTTCCGCAGTATTACGACTACTTCTCCACGCGCTCCTTCACCTATGCCGGCCGGAAGATCGGNAACCACAACAATCTGCTCGGCCGCGTGAAGGGCGTTGACGGCATCAAGACCGGCTATATCCGCGCTTCCGGTTTCAACCTCGTCACTTCGGTGGCTACGGGCGGCAGGAGCATCGTCGCCGTCGTGATGGGGGGCAAGACCGCGCGCTCACGCGATGCGCATATGGCGGAACTCATCCAGCGTTACTTGCCCAAAGCCTCGACCGGAGCGGATAACTATCTGATCGCCAAGGGTCCGTCTACGCAGCCCGTCAGAGCGGCTGCCATCGACCTGCCGGCCAATGCGCCGCTGCCGCCTGCCCGCCCCGAGCTCCCGGTCACGGCCTATGCGCAGGAGGATACCGTCGCTGCGAAAGTGGCGCTGGCGGAAGCTCTTTCCGGTGAAGGCGATTATGACCCGCTCCCGACCGCGTCCACGCCCGTCAGCGGCTGGGTCATTCAGGTGGCCTCGACTCCGACGCAGCAGGATGCGCGCCGTGTGCTGGAGCGCACTGCGGCTCAGGCCCCCGGCATTCTAGCCAACGCCATACCCTTCACAGAGACCTTTGAGCTGAAGGGTCAGACCTATCACCGCGCCCGCTTCGGCGGCTTCGAGAGCAAGACGGCGGCCTGGGATGCCTGCGCCTTGCTCAAGAAGCAGAACGTCGACTGCTACGCCGTCCAGAACTGACGGCAAGGGCGGCAGAACCCGAGTATGGCGACAGGGGACTAGCGGTGATCCGACAGGAGAACATCACGCGCTTCGTTGATGCGCGCGGCCAGAAAGGCCGAACCTCCCATATCGGGGTGCAGGCGCTGCATCAGGCGGCGATGAGCCTTGCGGATCTCCGCCGGGGCCGCTCCCGCTTCAAGACCAAGGACCTGGTAAGCCTCCTCCTTGGACATGGCGCCCGAACGTGGCGCGCTTCGCTCCCGCGCGTTCTCGTGCGCGTCCGTGCTTTCACGCCAGAGGGGAAAGCGGCTATCAAGATAAGCTTCAAGTAGCTGCAGGCTCTCGCCATCGCCCGCGAGTTCCCGCCGCAGACCGAGAAGCTCTTTCAGGCTCATCCCCGCAAGCGCCCTTCCCTCGTACCGCCCCGCCAGTACAACGCCTGAAAGGGCACCCGTATCGTGGTCGAGTTCCATTTCCAGCGCGGCGGAGCGGACACTCGACTTCTGACCAGGTGAGGGCTTTGGGGCACTCCGGAATCTGCCTGAACTGAGCCACGCAGCAGCGCCGGAAAGGAGCACGCCGCCCAGAGCCGCCCTGCCGGCAAGAAGCAGCACCACGCCCGCAAGCCCCAGGAGAGCGGGACCCGTCAGCCGCACGGCCGAGGCGATACGTGCTGGGCTTGCCTGCGTGAAAGCGAAGGCTGCGAGCGCGAGAAGAAGCAGGATTGCGAGAAGCGCAATCAGATACGTCATCTCTTGCGGCCGCTCAGATGCTCGATCATGAGGTGGTCTTCCGCCCGGCCGCGCGCCTCGAGCGCCGGCAGACCGCCGGTTGCATAGACGGCCACCGCGCCCAGCAATTTCGCCAGCGTGCCGGCCGATGCCCGGTCGAAGCGGAACCATGCACCGTGCGACAGCCGTGCGATTTCGCGGAAGGCTCTCGTGGCTGCGGGGTCCCTCCCCTCCTGAAACAGGAAAACCGGTATACCTTTGAGGCCCAACTCGCCCGCGCGCTGCGCCAGCTCATCGACGCTCTCTTCCACCGCATCCCCGATGAAGACGAGCGCATTCACGCGGCCGCGCGCATTCTCCTTAAGGGCGTGCGAAAGGACCTTGCCGATCTGCGTTCTCCCGCCCCGGCACTCGATTCGCGTCATCAGCCGCTTCAGTGCCGCNGTATCGCTGACGAAGCGGGAAGCGGCGCACTCGCCGAAGCCCCGATAGTAGACNAGCTGCACGTCGAGCCGCCCNGTNCTGCCCACGGCATCGAACATCTCGGCCTGGATTTCGCAGGCAAGATCCCAGGTAGGCTGGCGGCTCATGTTGGCATCGAGCGCGAGGATCAGACGCCCGCTTTCCTTTCGCGCCTGCGCCAGTGCGCGCGCCTGGCGCACGAAAGCTTCCACCGCCCCCACATCGGAGCGGGGTGTGGAAACATCTGCCCTCCTCCCGGCGTCGACCGGCGCCCTCTTGTCTTTCATAATCAGAAGATGTGCTTCCGGACGGCCGCTGGCAAGCCCGCACGAAAAGCTAGAGAAGGCCAAGCTCCGTCAGCTCCCGGCGCAGATGATCCGGCAACCCAGCCGCGTCCGATCCCATGCTCAGATCGGGGGGCGCATCCTCCGGCTTGAGGTAGCGCCAGCCCTGGAAGGGGCGGCGCGGCTGCCACTCCGTGCGGATCACCGTCGGCTCGAGCACGAGCCGGCAGCGCGAAACGCCCTCCTCGTCCATGAAGGGGCGGATGTCGAGGAGCCGCTGCCGGCACTGGAGCATGCCCTTGATCACCCAATAGAGGGAGCCGCCATCCAGCAATTCCTCGATCTGCTTGGGGATCATGCGGGTGACGTGATGCTGCTCGACCGGCTCTCCGCGTCTCCGCTTTTCCTCAAGCCGGCTGGCAATCCAGGACTCCAGATCCTCCGGGCTTTCGCAACCGACGCAGAGCTTTATCAGATGAAGTGCCATGGACCGTTTCTAGGCTGCCTCTACGGCTGAGGAAAGGCCTTGCCGAATCATCCACAAGCGCGGCCGCTTGCGCTTCAACACTCCACCACGTTCACCGCGAGGCCACCGAGGCTCGTTTCCTTATAGCGTTCGTTCATGTCGAGGCCGGTCTGGCGCATGGTCTCGACCGCCGCGTCGAGCGAGACGAAATGCTTGCCGTCGCCCTTGACCGCCAAGGAGGCTGCCGTGACTGCCTTCACCGCACCCAGCGCATTGCGCTCGATGCAGGGCACCTGCACGAGGCCTGCGACGGGATCGCAGGTCATGCCGAGATGGTGCTCTAGCGCGATCTCGGCAGCATTTTCTACCTGCTCGGGCGTGCCGCCGAGAACCGCAGCGAGCCCGGCCGCAGCCATTGCGGAAGCCGAGCCCACCTCGCCTTGGCAACCCACCTCGGCGCCGGAGATGGAAGCGTTGTGCTTGATGATGCCGCCCACCGCGGCCGCCGTGAGAAGGAAATCCCGGATGCCCTTGCGGTTCGCATCCACGTGGAACTTCTGCCAGTAGCGCAGCACCGCAGGCACGACACCCGCGGCTCCGTTGGTGGGCGCTGTGACCACACGCCCCCCGGCGGCATTCTCCTCGTTGACGGCCATGGCATAGACGGAAAGCCAGTCGTTGGCGGCGAGCGGGTTCGGGCGGTTGTTGCGCCACTCCTCCTGAAGCTTTTCGTGGAGCTGGCGCGCCCGGCGGCGCACCTTGAGCCCGCCCGGCATCACGCCCTCCTGCCTGAGCCCCCGATCAATGCAGGCGTTCATCGCTTCCCAGATGCGATCAAGCCCCGCATCGAGCTCTGCCTCGCTTCTGTAGACGAGCTCGTTCGCCCGCTTCATCTGCGTAATCGAAAGACCGCTTTGCGCAGCCATGTCCAGCATCTCGCGAGCATTGGCAAACGGGTAGGGCACGCTGCGGTCAACGGCTGGGCTTTCACGCTCCTTGAGCGTCTGCACTTCCTCCTCGGAAACTACAAAGCCGCCGCCCACCGAATAGTAGATTCGCCTCAAGAGCAGCCGGTCATCGGCGTCGAAGGCGCTGAAGGCCATGCCGTTCGTATGTCCAGGAAGAGTGACCTTGCGATCGAAGACGAGGTCAGTCTCCGGGTCGAACCGGTACCCGGGATGACCCGGCGGCGACAGCCGCTTCTCCTGCCTAATCTTGTGGAGGACTTCGTCCGCCGTGTCCGGATCGACGCTGGCCGGCGTAAGCCCCTGGAGGCCGAGAATCACCGCCCGGTCGGTGGCGTGGCCAACGCCGGTAAAGGCCAGCGAGCCGTGCAGGCTTACAGAAAGGCGCGAAACGGCCGCTCCGGCCGGGCGCGGCCACTCCCCTTCCGCGATCTCGCGCAGGAAACGCTCGGCCGCCACCATCGGCCCCATCGTGTGGGAGCTCGAGGGACCGATGCCGATCTTGAAAAGATCGAACACGGACAGGAACATGATCAACTCCAGCTGCGATTTATCGCAGCAATGCGCATGATACGCCTCATATGCGTGTCAGGGAGCGACATCACAAGGGCAAAACAAGAGGCAAAAACAAAGGGGGCGCGGCCATTCGGCCGCACCCCTCTTCTGTCAGAACCAACGTGCTTTTCAGCTTGCTGCGATTACCGTGACCGCGTCACCTCCGGCAAAAAGCCAGGCCAGCAGGATGATGCCGGCGAGACCGAGGCTTGCCTTGACGGCAACGCCCCAGCACGACTTCTGAACGGTATCGTCCATGGAATTCTCGTGTTTCATTGCGCTGTGCGATGACTTTGTCATAAGCCCGTCGCGGCAGCCCGAATAGCCCTACACCGGTCCCGTGGCAACAGAAAAAGCGGCAGGAAACAGGCAAATAAGCGTTTAAGTCGGTTAAATTTAAGCGATCAGTTAGCATTTCCAAGGGGTTAGCTGAAAGGCGCCGGTTACGAAATTTCAGGGATTATGGCAGGAATGGGGCTCACTAACCCGCCTGCGCGGGACTACCACCAGCGCCGCGGCTCGAAGCGGCCCGCAGCCTGTTCGATGACATAGGCCGTCCGGAACAGCATCTCCTCATCGAAAGGCCTGCCGATGAGCTGCAGGCCGAGCGGCAGCCCCCTGGAGTCGAGACCGGCGGGCACGGCAATACCCGGCAGGCCCGCCATGTTCACGGTGACGGTGAAGATGTCGTTCAGATACATTTTCACCGGGTCCTCATTCATCTCCTGGTCGGCGATGCCGAAGGCGGCGGACGGCGTCGCAGGTGTGAGTATCGCGTCAACACCCGCCTCGAACACCTGCTCGAAATCGCGCTTGATGAGGGTCCGCACCTTCTGCGCGCGCAGATAATAGGCATCGTAATAGCCGGCCGACAGGACATAGGTGCCAATCATCACGCGACGCTTCACTTCCCGGCCGAAGCCTGCGGCGCGCGTCTTCTCGTACATTTCCGTGATGTCGCGGCCGGGCACGCGCAGCCCATAGCGCACGCCGTCATAGCGGGCGAGGTTGGAGGAGGCCTCCGCCGGCGCGACGATGTAATAGGCCGGCAAAGCGTATTTGGTGTGCGGCAGCGAGATGTCCACGATCTCGGCCCCCGCCTCGCGCATCCATTCGATGCCCTTCTGCCACAGCGCTTCGATCTCGGCGGGCATGCCGTCGACGCGGTATTCCTTCGGAATGCCGATCTTCAGCCCCTTGACAGACTGGCCGACCGCCGTCTCGTAGTCCGGCACCGGCCGGTCTACCGAGGTCGTATCCTTCGGATCGACCGAGGCCATGGATTTGAGCAGGATCGCCGCATCCCGCACGTCACGGGCAATCGGCCCCGCCTGGTCGAGTGACGAGGCGAAGGCGACGATGCCCCAGCGCGAGCAGCGCCCATAGGTGGGCTTGATCCCGACGGTCGCGGTAAAGGCTGCAGGTTGGCGGATGGAGCCGCCCGTGTCCGTGGCCGTGGCGCCGGCGCAGAGCCATGCGGCTACCGCTGCGGCCGAGCCGCCCGAGGAACCGCCGGGCACGAGATCCTTGTTGCCGCCCTCCTCGCGCCACGGGTTCACCACCGGACCGTAATAGGACGTCTCGTTGGACGAGCCCATGGCGAACTCGTCCATGTTCAGCTTGCCGAGCATGACGGCCCCGTCCGCCCAAAGATTGGCGGTGACGGTGGATTCGTAGCGCGGCTTGAAGCCGTCGAGGATATGGCTGCAGGCCTGGGTGTGTACCCCCTCGGTCGCGAACAGGTCCTTGATGCCGAGCGGCACGCCCTCCAGCGGCCGCGCCTCACCCTGCATGATGCGCGCGTCCGATGCCTTGGCCATCTCGCGCGCCTTGTCGGCGGTGACCGTCACATAGGCGTTAAGCTTTTTGTTCGCCGCCTCGATGGCGGAAAGATAGGCCTCGGTCAGTTCGAGCGCCGTAAATTCCCTGGCACCCAGCTTGGCCCGGATTTCGGAGATTGTGAGTTTGGTCAGTTCGGTCATGAAATCGTCCGTTCAAGCAACAGCCGGCTGGGCGGTAAGGTTCTTTTCGTAGAAGACGGACCATTGGGAGTCCGGATAATCGAGCACGGGGCCGCAGCGGGTGAAGCCCGCGCGCTCGTAGACGGCCCAAGCGGCGGGATGCCGGTCGCCGGTCTCCAGCACCAGCTTCGTCAAACCCTCTTGACGCGCAAGCGCCTCGATATGGGCAATGATCATGCCGCCGGTGCCGCGCCCGCGATGGGAAGGACGGGTATACATGCGCTTCACCTCGCCGACGCCGCCTTCATGACGGTGCAGCGCGCCGCAGGCCACAGCCTGGCCCTCATCACGCGCCACGAACAGCGTCGTGGCGGGCGTTGCCATCTGTTCCGACGTCATGTGAAAGCAGAACTCGGGCGGCGTCAGCGCCAAAAGCTCCTTGTTCAGTTCCGCAATCAGCGCGCGTACGTCGTCCTGCAGCGGTGTTTCCGCGGCGATGGCGATGGGCATGCCCTACTCCACCACCTTCGGCACGAGGAAGAAGTTCTCGCCGCTCTGCGGCGCGTTGGCGACGATATCGTCCGCCTTTCCCCCGTCGGTAACCTCGTCCGACCGCATCTTCATGGCAATGGGGATCACCGAGGTCATGGGCTCGACGCCGGATACGTCCACCTCATTCAACTGCTCGACAAAGCCGAGGATGGCATTGAGCTCCCCGGCCATACGCTCGAGGTCTTCCTCCTCCACGGCAATCCGGGCGAGTTTTGCCACGCGCCGTACGGTCTCGGTGTCAACGGACATCGCTTTCCTTCCTTGGCAGCAACGCTGGTGGCTATAGTCGCGCCCGGCGCCCTACGCAACAGCGATCGCGGCCGCCCGGCTAGAGTTCCACCGGGCTGCCGCGCTCGGGCACAACGACCTTTATTTCCGTTCCTTTCAGGCCCTTCACGAACTTGTCGGCCGTCTGGTCGAGCAGCGGGAAGGTTCCGTAGTGGCACGGAATGACGGTCTCGAAGCTGAAATAGCGCCGGCAAGCAAGCGCGGCCACTGCGCCGCCCATGGTGAAGCGGTCACCGATTGGCACGATGCCGATCTGTGGCTGGTGCAGCTCCTGAATAAGCGCCATGTCGCCGAAAATATCGGTGTCGCCCATGTGATAGAGCGTCTTGTCGTCCGGGAAGTGCAGGACCAGTCCGAGCGGATTGCCCAGATAGACATTTGCGCCGCCTTCCTGGGTGAGCGAGGAGGAATGGAGCGCATTGACGAAGGTGGTTGTGAAGCCGCCGCAATCCACCGTTCCGCCGTGGTTGCCGGGATTCACCTTCTCGATCCCCTTGTCCGAAAAATAGGTGCAGATTTCGGCATTGGCGACCAGCATGGCGCCGGTCTTTTTCAGGATATCGAGGGCATCGCCGACATGATCGCTATGGCCGTGCGTGAGCAACACGTGCGTGACACCTTCGGCGGGTCCTTCCCATCCGCCGTTCCAGGTGGGATTTCCAGAAAGAAACGGATCGATGAGGATTCTGGCATTGCCAGCCTCGATCCGGAAGGCAGAATGTCCGTACCAGGTTATTTTCATTCAAACACTCCTCGATTGTCCGACCGTTGAGTGAAGGATAGAACGGCTGGCAACACTGTCCAAGGTGGATTGACCCGTTGAGTGTGGTTTCGATCGAAGAGCTGGAGGAAAAGCGCCCGGTGGGCCGGCCGCTGGCGGGCATCGATCTCGGGACGAAGACCATCGGCGTGGCGATCTCCGATCTCGGACTCTCCTTCGCCGTCCCGCGGACGGTGATCAAGCGCAGCAAGTTCTCTGAGGACGCGGAGGCGTTGCTGCGTCTTCTGTCTCACGAGAACGCTGGCGGTGTGATCGTCGGGCTTCCGGTCAACATGGATGGCACAGAGGGGCCGCGCGCGCAATCCACCCGCGCTTTCGTGCGCAATCTCNTGCCGAAGACGAACCTACTGTTCGCCTTCTGGGACGAGNGGCTTTCCACGGTGGCTGCCGAACGNATGCTGATCGAGATGGACGTTTCGCGNAAGAAGCGCGCGGAGCGCATCGATTCNTCAGCAGCCGCCTTTATTCTACAGGGCGCGCTGGACAGGCTTCAGGCGCTGCGGGCCCACATCCACCGGTAGCCGCGTTCGGCAAGCCGCTTGCAAACAGCCCTTCTCTGGCGGAATGCGAAGAAGGCGAAGATTATGAGGCTGTCGATCAGGCAGCCCTGCGCCATGAGTGCCGGGAGGGTCGCAGGCTCAATCCCGAGGATATTGCCGTAGAACTCGAAGACGAGACGGTTCGCCTCGCGCGTCAGCATGCGCTCGCCGACATCCATGAGCGAAAGGTAGTACCAGCCCCAGAAGAACCCGAGCGGCAACGCCCAGAAAAACAGGATGTAGCGCACGGCACCTCCCCTTCGTCCCTTCCGTGGGCACATCCAAAGTGGCTCCGCCGCGACCGGCGCGCAACTGCAGGCTTGCGTTAACCTTAATTGCGGGCGGGCAGGCAGTGGCCCTCAGAGCGCTTCCGGATAGAGCACGTCGATGATGGCTGTGGCATCGTGACGGGCGTCGAGCATGCCATAGGTGGCGCGCCATTGACCGGCAAGGCGCGTCTCGATGAAGGCATCAGCAACCCGTCCGGCGCCCAAGCGTCTGAGTTCGGCGGCGGCTGCCGCCAGCGCCAGCTGCTCTACGAGTATGCGCGCCGCCCCCTCGTCGCTCTCGCAGACGCGCATCGCCGCCCTGAGCACCTCGACCGTCCTGCCGCCGCTCTTGCCGAGATCGCCGCCGATGCCTTCCAGCACCGCCTCGAACAGAGCGCCGTTGCGCGACAGAACGCGCAGGACATCGAGGGCCATTACGTTGCCCGAGCCCTCCCAGATCGCATTCACCGGAGCCTCTCGATAGTAGCGGGCAAGCGGCCAATCCTCCACATAACCGTTGCCACCCAGGCACTCCATGGCTTCATAGATGATGGCAGGCGCGATCTTGCATACCCAGTATTTCGTCACCGGCGTCATCACGCGCGCATAGGCCGCCTCGGCGCGATCTGCAGCGGCCACGTCGAAAGCACGGGCAAGCCGGAAGGCGAGCGCCGTGGCCGCGGCAACATCAAGGGCGAGGTCAGCCAGCACGCGGCCCATCAGCGGCTGTTCCACAAGCGCCTTGCCGAAGACCTTGCGGTGGCGCGTGTGATGCACCGCCTCGGCAAGTGCCGCCCGCATCAACCCGGCGGAGGCAACGGCGCAATCGAGCCGCGTGAGCGTCACCATGTCCATGATGGTGCGAATGCCGGCTCCGGGCTCGCCGACCAGATAGCCCAGCGCCCCATGGAATTCGGCCTCGGAAGAGGCGTTGGACCGGTTGCCGAGCTTGTCCTTCAGGCGCTGGAGGAGAAGGCCGTTTGCGGACCCGTCATCGCGGAGCCGGGGGACGAGGAAGCAGGAAAGGCCATCCTTCGCCTGTGCCAGAACCAGAAATGCGTCACTCATCGGCGCGGAGAGGAACCATTTGTGCCCGGTGATGCGGTAAAGCCCGTCCCCCGCTGACTCGGCATAAGTCGTATTGGCGCGTACATCCGTGCCGCCCTGCTTTTCCGTCATGCCCATGCCGAAGGTGACGCCGGGCTTCTGGGCAGCCGGGCGATTCGTGTGATCGTATTTGCGAGAGATCACACGCGGCGCCCATGCGCGGAAAAGGTTGGGCGAGACCATCAGCGCCGCCAGCGCCGCATTCGTCATAGTAAGTGGGCACAAATGGCCGCATTCCAGTTGCGCCATCAGATAAAAGCGCATGGCTCTTATCTGATGGCGCTGCCCCTTTTCGTCCGCGCCATCCTCCCAGATGGAGGAATGGAGCCCCGCCCCTGCGGAGCGGCGCATCAAAGCGTGATAGGCAGGATGAAATTCGACTATGTCCACCCGCCGGCCGTAGCGGTCGTGCGTTTTCAGCACCGGCACCTGGGTATTGGCCAGGCGCGCCAGTTCCAGAGCCTCCTGCGCGCGCACGAAGCGCCCCAGCACCTCCATCTCCTTGCGCACGGACTCGGAGAAGGCCTCACCGAGCTGGATCAGCAGCGGGTCGGACCGCCACGCGCTGGTCCCGCTGATGGGGGGAGACTGATTCAGAACCTCCTGATCCACTGAAGGATTTCCTCTGCCCTTGCGGCTTCGGCCGCACTGCCGGAAGATCGGCGGTTGCCCCGTCGTGTATGGGATACACATTATGTACGACGAACTTAACCGCTTTGCCTCTCGAAGGAAAATGGCCGGGGAGAAACCACGCACAGGCTTTTGCACGCTTGCGGAGATCATCGCAGCCGCCTATAGCAGCGATCCGAGATGACCGACGCGCCGGCCTTTCCCCTTTTTCCGCACCGCCATCTGCTTGGCATCAAAGGCCTATCGCCGGCCGACATCGAGCTACTGCTCGACCGGGCCGATGCTGCCGTGGCCATTTCCCGGCAATCCGAAAAGAAGAGGAACACGCTGCGCGGGCGCACGCAGATCAACCTCTTCTACGAAGCCTCGACGCGCACCCAATCCTCCTTCGAACTGGCTGGCAAGCGCCTCGGCGCCGATGTCATGAACATGTCGGTGGCAAGCTCGTCCGCCAAAAAGGGCGAGACGCTGCTCGACACGGCGATAACGCTCAACGCCATGCGCCCCGACATTCTGGTCATCCGCCATTCGGCGGCGGGCGCCGCTGCCCTTCTGGCACAGAAGGTGACCTGTTCTGTCGTCAACGCGGGCGATGGCGCGCATGAGCACCCGACGCAGGCACTGCTCGATGCACTGACAATCCGCAGGGAAAAGGGGCGGATCGGCGGCCTTGTTGTCGCCATTTGCGGCGATGTCCTGCATTCGCGGGTAGCGCGCTCCAACATTATCCTTCTCAATGCCCTGGGCGCGCGTGTCCGGGTGATCGCCCCGTCCACGCTGCTCCCTTCAGGCATCGAGCGCATGGGGGCCGAATCCTTCACCTCCATGGCGGAAGGGCTCAAAGGTGCTGACGTCGTCATGATGCTGCGGCTTCAGCGTGAGCGCATGGCCGGCTCCTTCGTGCCCTCCACCCGCGAATATTTCCGCTTCTTCGGTCTCGATGCGGAGAAGCTGAAAGCCGCGAAGGAGGATGCGCTCGTGATGCATCCCGGCCCCATGAACCGCGGCATCGAGATCGCTTCCGANGTGGCGGACGGCCCGCGCAGCGTTATCCAGGAACAGGTGGAAATGGGCGTGGCCGTGCGCATGGCGGTGATGGAGGCATTGCTGGACCCGCGCCGGAACGAGGATGCCGCATGAGCGCGACCGTTTTTCAGAACGCCCGCATCGTCGATCCCTCGCGCGCCATCGATGAGATCGGCACGGTCATCGTGGAAAACGGGACCATCCGCGCGGCCGGTGGCAATGCGCTGGGCCAGGGCGTGCCGGACGGCGCAACGGTTGTCGACTGCGCGGGCAAGGCCATCCTGCCCGGGCTTGTCGATGCCCGGGTCTTCGTCGGTGAGCCGGGCGCCGAGCATCGCGAGACGATCGCCTCGGCGAGCCACGCGGCGGCGGCGGGCGGAATCACCTCCTTCATCATGATGCCCGACACGGCGCCCGTTATCGACGATGTCGCGCTGGTAGAGTTCGTGTTGCGCACGGCACGTGAGACCGCCTGTGTCAACATCTATCCCGCCGCCGCGATCACCAAAGGGCTGCAGGGTGACGAGCTCAGCGAGTTCGGCCTCCTGCGGGCGGCAGGCGCCGTGGCCCTGACGCAGGGTCGGCGGACGCTTGCCAGCGCCCTTACGATGCGGCGCGCGCTCACCTATGCGCGCGACATGGGGCTCGTCGTCGCCCATGCGACGCAGGATCCCGACCTCACCTCCCGGGGCGTCATGAACGAGGGACTGCTGGCGAGCTGGCTTGGTCTGCCCGGCATTCCGCGCGAGGCGGAGGCCATTCCGCTCCAGCGCGACCTGATGCTGGCGCGCCTTACGGGCGCGCGCTACCACGCCGCCGAGATCTCCACCGCCATGTCGGCCGAGGCCGTACGGCGCGCGAAAGAGGAGGGAATCCAGGTTACCGCAGGGATCAGCATCAATCACCTCTGCCTTAACGAGAACGATGTCGGGGAATATCGCACCTTCTTCCGGCTCTCGCCGCCGCTTCGCGCGGAGGAAGACCGGCTCGCCATGGTCGAGGCGCTGAAGGAAGGCACCGTCGACATCATCGTTTCCTCGCACGATCCGCAGGACGTGGACACCAAGCGCCTGCCCTTCGAGGAAGCCGCCGCCGGTGCGATTGGGCTGGAGACGCTGCTTGCCGCCGCACTCAGGCTCTATCACTCCGGGGATGTGCCGCTGTTGCGACTGGTGGAAGCCCTGTCCACCGCTCCGGCACGGCTCTTCGGTCTGCCGGGAGGCACGCTACGGCCCAGCGCTCCGGCCGACCTGATTGTGGTTGATCTCGAAGCGCCCTGGATCGTGCGCGAGGCGGATATCCGCTCACTGTCGAAGAATACGGCCTTTGAGGGTGCCCGCATGCAAGGCAGGGTCTTGCAAACCATGGTTGCAGGCCGCACAGTATTCTCAGCCTGATCTTGCGGGAGATCGATCGCCCATGGACATGACAAGCTGGCCGGCTATCCTGCCCTACCTCCTTGTCGCGCTCGCCATCGGTTATCTTTTCGGCTCGTTTCCCTCCGGCCTCGTGCTTACCCGAATGGCTGGGCTCGGCGACGTGCGGCGGATCGGCTCCGGAAACATCGGCGCGACCAATGTGCTCCGCACGGGCAGAAAGGGGCTTGCCGCGCTCACGCTTCTCTTAGACGCGCTCAAGGGCACGGTGGTGGTGCTTCTGGCCGGCCGCTATGGGCAGGACTATGCGGCCGCCGCCGGCCTCGGGGCCTTTCTGGGCCATCTTTTCCCCGTCTGGCTCGGCTTTAAGGGCGGCAAGGGCGTGGCGACCTATCTGGGCGTGCTTCTAGCGCTCGCCTGGCCTGGCGCCCTGCTTTTCGCCGCCGTCTGGCTCCTGGTCGCTTTCATCAGCCGGTATTCGTCGCTGGCCGCACTAACAGCCGCCGTTTGCGTGCCGATTGCGCTCTACGTCATGGGCTACAGCCAGGTGGCCCTGCTTTTCCTGCTTATGAGCGTGTTGGTGTTCTTTTCACACAGAGCAAATATCGGCAGGCTGATACAGGGCAAGGAATCCCGTATCGGGGTCAACGGATGAGCAGGGGCCTTCAGCTCGACGACCGTCAGCGTCGCGCCTGGCTGCGTCTCATCCGTACGGAGAATGTGGGGCCTGCAAGCTTCCGTCAGCTTATCAACCGCTTCGGTTCCGCCGAGGCGGCACTTGCCGAATTGCCTGAGCTTGCGCGCAGAGGCGGGGCACGACACATCCGGATTCCCTCCGAGGAAGACATCGACGCCGAGCTCGAGGCGGCGAGCAGCATGGGCGCCCGCTTCATCGCCTTGGGCGAGGAGTATTATCCGCCCCTGCTCGCACGTGCCGACTATCCGCCGCCCCTGATTGCCGCGATGGGCAACCTCGATCTTCTTTGCCGGCCCGCGCTCGCGATCGTTGGCGCGCGCAATGCCTCGCTCGCCGGCGTTAAGATGGCCCGAAAGCTGGCGAGGGAACTGGGACAGGAAGGCTATGTCATCGCCTCGGGGCTTGCCCGGGGCATCGACGCCGCCGCGCATCAGGGCAGCCTCGAGACCGGGACCATTGCCGTTTTTGCGGGCGGGCTCGACCGCCCCTATCCCCCGGAGAACGAGCCGCTGCTTGCCGAAATCATCGAACGCGGGGTTGCGGTTTCGGAAATGCCTTTCGGCTGGACACCGCGCGCGAAGGACTTTCCGCGCCGCAACCGTATCGTCGCGGGCCTTGCCTACGGCCTTCTGGTGGTGGAGGCGGCAACCCGCTCCGGCTCGCTGATCAGCGCGCGGCTGGCGGCGGAGATGGGCAGGCTGGTCTTTGCCGTGCCGGGTTCGCCGCTCGATCCGCGCGCGGCCGGTACGAACAGGCTCCTGAAGGAAGGCGCTACGCTGGTTACCGAAGCGAGCGATATCCTTCAGGCGGTCGCGCCACTGGTGGGCCGGCCGCAACTGCCGGACAATTTTGCGCAGGAACCCTCGGAGGTGGACATGACTACCCCTGCCCCGGGAGATGACGATCGTGCCAAGGTGCTGGAAGCACTCGGCCCAACCCCTGTCAGCACCGACGAAATCATCCGGCACACCGGTCTGCATCCCGCTCAAGTGGCGCTCATTCTGCTGGAGCTTGATCTTGCCGGACGTCTCGAGCGCCACTCAGGCGGCGCTGTTTCTCTGGTCATGGGTAGCGTCTGAAGCGGCGCTGGCGGCCGCGTATGCCATGTCGCTGGCCTCGATGCAGGCCATTTCGATCAGATAGGCGAGCATCTCACAGCCTTGTGTCTTCGCCATCGGATAGAGCTGCTCAAGCATTGCGCGTATATAGTCGATTGTTTCGTTTCGCCCGATCTGATCCTTCATTTGGCCCATGCGGCTTGTTCCCCGTTGCCCTCTAGCAATGGGGCATCCGCCCCCGGCTGCCACCGGTCGCCTCACCGGGCCGCCATGCCCGCCTGTCGCCTGCCCCTAAATGCCCTTTCTCCTTGGGACCCGGAGGCGACCATATACCAAACTTATATACAAATAAATGTAGAAATTTTGCCAATACAACCCAAAATTGCTGGCGGCACCGGACAACAGATTCGCATGAGGCCTTGACCGCAAGGGAAAGCGCAGCCATGTCACGTGCTGGCCGGCATCGCGCAGGGGCCACGCATGTCCCGCCACTTAACCAAGGTACCGTCAGTCAATGGATGTCGTCATCGTCGAGTCGCCGCCCAAGGCGAAAACAATCAACAAATATCTGGGCAAGGACTACAAGGTTCTCGCCTCCTTCGGCCATGTGCGTGACCTGCCGGCCAAGGACGGCTCCGTGCGGCCGGACGAGGACTTTGCCATGTCCTGGAGCACCGACAGCGCATCGGCCAAGCGCCTGAACGAAATCGCCAAGGCCGTCAAAGAGGCCGACGGCCTGATTCTTGCCACCGACCCCGATCGTGAGGGCGAGGCGATCTCCTGGCACGTGCTGGAGGTGCTGCGCCAGAAGCGGGCGCTGAAGGACAAGCCCGTGCGCCGCGTGACCTTCAACGCTATTACCAAGAACGCCGTGCTGGAGGCCATGAAGTCGCCGCGCGAGATCGACGCCTCGCTGGTCGATGCCTATCTCGCGCGCCGCGCGCTCGACTATCTCGTGGGCTTCACGCTTTCGCCCGTGCTTTGGCGCAAGCTCCCAGGCGCCCGTTCGGCCGGCCGGGTGCAATCCGTCGCGTTGCGGCTGGTCTGCGACCGCGAGGCCGAGATCGAACGTTTCGTGCGCCAGGATTACTGGCTCGTCGCAGCCCTTCTCGACACGCCGCGCGGCGAAACCTTCGAGGCGCGCCTTACTGAACTCGACGGCCGAAAGCTTCAGAAGCTCGACATCAAGAGCCAGGAAGAGGCCGACAGCATCAAGGCGCTGCTCGAAGGCGCCTCCTATCGCGTTTTGTCGGTTGAGGCGAAGCCGACGCGCCGCAACCCCGCGCCGCCGTTCATTACCTCCACCCTGCAGCAGGCGGCATCCTCGCGGCTGGGCTTTTCCGGATCGCGCACCATGCAGATCGCCCAGCGCCTCTACGAGGGCGTGGATATCGGCGGCGAGACTACCGGCCTCATCACCTATATGCGAACGGACGGCGTGCAGATGGCGCCGGAGGCGCTCGAACAGGCGCGCCAAGCCGTCGCCCGGACATTTGGCGACCGCTATCTGCCGGACAAGCCGCGCTACTATTCGAGCAAGGCGAAGAACGCTCAGGAAGCGCATGAGGCCATCCGTCCGACCGACTTCTCGCGCACACCCGACGAGGTGCGCAAATATCTCGATCCGGACCAGGCGCGCCTCTACGAGATGATCTGGAAGCGCGCCATCGCCAGCCAAATGGCGGCCGCCGAGATCGAGCGCACCACGGTGGAGATCGAGGCTGCCGGGGCCGACCGCAAGGCTGTGCTCAGGGCCGTCGGCTCGGTGATCCGCTTCGACGGTTTCCTCGCAGCCTACACGGAGGTGAAGGAGGACGACAGCGAAGACGGTGAAGACACTCGCCTTCCCGAGATCAATTCCGGCGAGACGCTCGCCCGTAGGGCGATCAATGTAACGAAGCATACGACGGAGCCGCCGCCGCGTTACACGGAGGCAACGCTCATCAAGAAGCTGGAGGAGCTTGGCATCGGCCGACCCTCCACCTACACCGCAATCCTGAAGACGCTCGAAGACCGCGACTATGTAACCATCGAAAAGCGCCGTCTCGTGCCGCAGGCCAAGGGTCGCGTCGTTACTGCATTCCTGGAGAATTTCTTCCGACGTTATGTGGAGTACGACTTCACGGCCGACCTTGAGGAAAAGCTNGACGAGATTTCGGACGGCAAGCTTGCCTGGAAGGACGTTCTGCGCGACTTCTGGACCGAGTTCTCCGGCGCGGTCAACGACATAAAGGGCCTGCGCGTCACCGACGTGCTGGAAGCGCTCAACGAGGAGCTTGCGCCCCTGCTTTTCCCGCCGCGTGAGGATGGCGGCGATCCCCGCCTCTGCCCTAGATGCGGGGCGGGCCGGCTGTCGCTGAAGCTTGGCCGCTACGGCGCCTTCGTCGGCTGCTCCAACTATCCCGAATGCGGCTACACGCGCCAGCTTGGCGAAAACGGAGCGGAAAGTGGCGATGCCGAAGCAGGATTGGACGGCCACAAGGTGCTCGGCACGGACCCCTTCACCGGCGAGGAGATCACGCTGCGCTCCGGCCGCTTCGGCCCCTATGTGCAGCGCGGCGAAGGCAAGGAGGCCAAGCGCGCGAGCCTGCCCAAGGGATGGACGCCGGACAGCATCGACCGCGAACGCGCCATAGCGCTCCTGTCGCTGCCGCGGGACGTGGGCCCCCATCCTGAAACCGGCAAGATGATTTCCGCCGGCATCGGCCGCTACGGCCCCTTCCTGCTGCATGACGGTACCTATGCCAATCTTGAATCGGTGGATGATGTCTTTTCCATCGGGCTTAACCGGGCTGTTTCGCTGCTCGCAGAGAAGAAGGCGAAGGGACCGCGCGCCCGTGCCACGCCCGCCGCACTCAAGGAACTCGGGGAACATCCCGACGGCGGCGTCATTACCGTTCGGGACGGTCGCTACGGCCCCTATGTGAATGTCGGCAAGATCAACGCCACGCTTCCGAAGGGCAAGGACCCGATGTCGCTGACCCGTGAGGAGGCGCTGGAGTTGATTGCTGCCAAGGCTGGAAAGACCGGCAAGAAATCAGGACGAGGCAAAGCCAGGAGCTGAATTTGGCCCGCAGGAATCTCAACCGCGTGCAGGCGGGTGGCGGCAGGGCTTCCCGCCTGCCTTCGCGCGACGATCTCCTGCGCTTTATCGCCGAGAATCCGGACCGCGCGGGCAAGCGCGAGATCGCCAAGGCGTTCGGGCTGAAGGGCAGCGACCGCATCTGGCTCAAGGACATGCTGCGCGAGCTTCAGGACGAGGGGCTGCTCAAAAAGAAGCGCCGCAGGCTTCTGCGCCCGGGTGCCCTGCCCCACGTGGTCGTTCTCGACATCTTCTCACGCGATGCGGAGGGCGGCCTTCTTGCCCGTCCCGCTGAATTTGACGGCGAGGACGGCGGCCCCGTTCCTCTGGTGGCGATCCGCAGGCAGAGGGCTGGCCGCACGCCCGCCGCGGGCATTGGCGACCGGGTGCTTGCCCGCGTGTTCCCGAATGGAGAAGACGAGAAAGGTCCTGCCTATAGCGGCCGGGTGATCAAAGTCTTCGAGAAGCGAAGGCGGGCCGTTCTCGGCGTTTTCCGTGAAATGGCGGACGGTTCTTTCCGGATCGAACCCGTTGAGAGGCGTCAGCCAGAGCTCATCGTGGACGCGGCTTTCCGCGGCGAGGCGCGCGAGGGCGATCTGGTCGAGGTCGAACAGGTCTCGGAGAGCCGCTACGGCCTGCCGCGCGCGAAGGTTCTGGAGGTGGTGGGCTCCATCGCTACGGAGAAGGCGGTTTCGCTGATCGCCATCCACGCCCATGAAATCCCGCATATCTTCCCGGAAAGCGTGCTCAAGGAAGCGGAAGCAGCAAAACCGGCCAGCATGAACGGCCGCGAGGATTGGCGTAACCTGCCGCTCGTCACCATCGATCCGCCGGACGCTAAGGACCACGATGACGCCGTGTTCGCCGAGCCGGACGAGGACGAGAAAAACCCGGGCGGCGTGATCGTCACCGTCGCCATCGCCGATGTCGCCTACTATGTCCGTTCCGACTCCGCGCTCGACCGAGAGGCGCTGAGGCGTGGCAATTCCGTCTATTTCCCGGACCGCGTGGTGCCGATGCTGCCCGAGCGCATTTCGAACGATCTATGCTCGTTGCGCGAAGGTGAAGACCGCCCTGCCCTCGCCGTCCGCATGCGCTTTTCGGCGCAAGGGCGGAAAATCGGCCACTCCTTCCATCGGGTGATGATGCGTTCCGCCGCGCGCCTTTCCTACGAGCAGGCGCAGGCGGCGATCGACGGCAGACCGGATGAAAAGGCGAAGCCGCTTCTGGATACGGTGCTGCGCCCCTTGTGGGATGCCTACGCCGTGCTCGGACGCGGCCGGAGCGCGCGCGAGCCATTAGAACTCGACCTGCCGGAACGCAAAATCCTGCTCAAGCCAGACGGCACCGTCGACCGCGTCATCGTGCCGCCCCGTCTGGACGCCCACAGGCTGATAGAAGAGTTCATGATCCAGGCGAATGTCGCCGCCGCCGAAACGCTCGAAGCCGCCCGCCAGCCAGTGGTCTACCGCGTGCATGATGCCCCCTCTCTCGCCAAACAGGAAGCCTTGCGAGAATTCCTGGCGTCACTCGGGATTTCGCTTGCTCGCGGGGCGGCGTTGAGGCCTTCCCAGTTCAATGGCATCCTCGCGCGCGTGGCCGGCACCGAGCACGAGCAGCTGGTCAATGAGGTGGTTCTGCGCTCGCAGAGCCAGGCCATCTATGCGCCGGAGAATATCGGGCATTTCGGCCTGAACCTGCGCCGCTATGCCCACTTCACCTCACCGATCCGGCGTTATGCGGATCTCATCATTCATCGCGCGCTGATTTCTGCGAAGGGTTTCGGGGAAGACGGGCTGCGCCCGCAGGATGCCGAGCGGCTGGAGGAGATTTCCGCTCTCATCTCGGCCACCGAGAGGCGCGCTATGGCGGCCGAGCGCGAGACCGTTGACCGCCTGGTAGCGGAGCATTTGGCGGGTCGCACGGGAGAGGAATTTTCCGCCCGTATTTCCGGCGTGACCAAGGCCGGCCTGTTCGTTCTGCTACCGGAATTCGGGGCTGATGGATTCGTTCCCATTTCCTCGCTCGGCGACGATTACTACCACTTCGATGAAGTCCGGCATGCGCTGGTTGGGCAAAGAAGCGGGGGAGGCTACCAGCTTGGCGATGCCGTGGAGGTGCGGCTGGTCGAAGTGGCTCCGCTTGCGGGAGCCATGCGCTTCGAAATGATGAGCGATCCGAATCGCCTGCCAGGCTCGACGCGATCGCTGCACAAGACCAGGCGCAGTATCGCGCGTGCATCGAGAGGCAAGGAACGGTCGCCCGGCAGGGGCAGGAGACGGTGATGGAGCAAAGAGTTTTCGGCGGCGGCAAAGCAAGCGAAGCGGAGCCGAGGTCGGTGTATGAATCCACGCGGCGCGGTTTCTTCGGCCATTGCCCCTGTTGCGGCCGCGGTCGGCTCTTTCGTGCCTTTCTCAAGACGGTCGAGTGCTGCCAGGAATGCGGCGAGGAGATGCACCATCACCGCGCGGACGACCTGCCGGCCTATCTTGTGATCGTCATTGTGGGGCACATCGTCGTCAGCGCGTTCATGACCGTGCAAGCGGTCACCGACTGGCCGACATGGGCACATCTCGTCATCTGGGCGCCAGCTACCCTTGTCCTTTCGCTCGCGCTTATTGGCCCCGTCAAAGGCGCGGTGGTGGGGCTGCAATGGGCGCTCAGGATGCATGGCTTCGGCGGCGAGAAAGACATGCTCGATTCCCACCCCGAGCTTTGAGATCATGGCGGAAGCCGAGAGGCTGGAGCACGGGGAAACGGCTACGCCCGAAGGGAGGAGGCACAACGCCGCATCCCCTGCCCCTGTCAGGCCACGCGACTCTGCCACGCTCATCCTGATCGACTGGCGCGGCGGCGAGCCTTTCGTCCTGATGGGAAGGCGGCATGCGCGGCACGCCTTCATGCCTGGACGCTTCGTCTTTCCCGGCGGACGCACCGATCCCTCCGACAGCCGCATTACTGTTGCAAGCGACCTCCATCCGGCGGAGGCGGCGAGGATCGCCGGCAGCGCCAGAGATGGACGTGCCCGCGCGGCGCGGGCCAGGGCCA
>Ga0065720_1019245_pt1 | contig 31352 bp, 26 predicted proteins | sample Thericmetagenome_FD_59107 | JGI IMG/M metagenome (GOLD analysis project Ga0065720, IMG submission 59107) | Thermophilic microbial communities from the Joint Bioenergy Institute, California, USA of rice/straw/compost enrichment - eDNA_2 v2... | ecosystem: Engineered > Solid waste > Grass >... | reverse complement strand
AGCCCACTCCGCCCACCATGCCCAAATGCGCCCCCGCCAGCCACGTTTTTGTCACGCTCTGTGGCGCACACCCGACGGGCGCTAAGGGTCCCTGCTGCATGCGCCGTCCTGGATCTCACAGATTGCGTTTTTTGCTATGATGTGTTTCTGCAGCCCACGAGGAAAACGCTGGGATGTTTTGGTGAACGCTAAACTGAGAATGTCTAGCGTGGGCCGACGTTATCTTCGATCCATCATTTGCGTTTTGCCTGTGTTTTTGGTGCTGCTGTGTCATCAATGCTTGGTTTACGGGTGCAGGGGGCTCCGGAGCCTTCCAGTCACAGCAATAGCAGCATCACTTTGCCCATTCCCATGCGCCAAGCTTCACATCAAATGGTGTTACGCCCACAGGCCACTGAGGGGAAACTGAGCCAGTGCGCATGTGCGCTGCCCGGTGTCCATCCACCAATGCTGTTCAGAAGAGGGGGGGATGTGCATGCGACGGGCTTGACCGCGTTCTTTGGGCTTTACTTTACCTAAGGCATCCCAAAAATCCTCACCATAGCTCTTCTGCCAAGTTGTCCGACGACCACTCGACATTGAGACCTCCTACACACAGCCGCCACATGCTGCAAAGTAGCATGACTGCATTTTCCATCTCACGGATATCCGTATCTGCTCTCTGCTGAGGAATGTCGACGCAGGTATCCGGGCGCAGATCCCCGAGTGGATCGCGCGGACAGGCGGTCGGGGGCAATACCCTAAAGCATCAATCGACCGACAACGATCCATCGAACATCCCACCAGGCATGCTGCAGCAGAACACTGCTGCATCGCTGCCACCGAATTGCTCTTGCCGATCGGTCCTCTAGTGCAGCTCAGAACCGCGACAATGCCGAAGAGAGAAGCCTGCACTAGAAAGGATGCACTCCACTTCACTAGATTACAGTCTCTAAAACATATCCTTTGTCCTGCCAAGGACAATAGCCCTGTTTATCTCCATGGACAGGGTCCGATGTTGGTTTTGGTGTTGGCTCCCAGCGTAGCAGCTAAGCAGGCTTGATACGACATCTCCCCGCGGCCGAGGCATTCCCACGCAGGACGGTTGCAACCCCCCGCAGTTCACAGAACCTCGCTCTTTTCTCGCGTGTTTCTGGACCCTGGGCCATGACATCGCCAACGTCTGCCAACGCCTGCCAAGCGGAGTCTGGGCCTCTCGGTGAGCCTCCGAACTCCTTGGCCGGCACGTGGCAAGGTCATCTCCGGCTTGCTTGTCATCGGGCGAATCTGCCGATATAAGTCTCTCGTCATCTTCCCTGGCGTAGTCTGCCCACCTTACTTGTCTTCTATGTCTTCTCCCCTTATAATTGGGCCACCACCCTACCATCAGGCTCAGGATCGAACAGTTTCCTTGCAGCGCATCCCAGGTCTCGTCGAAGCGGGAAACTCCAGGACAGAGCGGGACACTGCTTCCTTCATTGCCATATATCCCTCTTCTTCTGGCGAACGGCTTCCTTATCCTGGCCGCTCTTGATATCCAGTACAGCCCGTTGCAAGTAACAGGATGTGTCTATAATTCTACATTACATAATCATCGTCTTTTACGTACACCTCGTTCACCGAACGCTCCTTACTAGATATCACCCACCACACAATCGAAATGGGGCAAAAGCATTCTTCAATTGTGCAAGTGAGTCTTCAAGGAATCACTGGATTAGTGATCACGGCGCGTATGGTTGCTCACATGGGTTCTCAGCCGTCGTATTACTGCCCAACAACAGGCGAAGAAATTGAAACACCTTTGGGGCTATGTTCCAACTGCCATGCCGCCCATGATATTATCTGGCAATCTGTCTTTGTCTGTCCCAACACTGGCTACCGGATAGAATCCCCATCTCGCAGGCCCGACAAGGAATGCCCGTCGTGCTTCCAACTACATCACCTCCACAGCAAACGTGTATATATCTGCCCCGTGACTGGCGCCCAGATTCAACACCCCCGAGACACTGGCGGCCGTTGCACGAAGTGCGGTCGCAGCCACGAGGACAACTCGACTCCGATGGGAAGTAAAGAGGCTGTCATGGGGAGGAGCTTTAGGGATTAAGACTCCCATCTCGGTCTGTGCCGCGACAACAGATGGCCGTACACCACGAAAGTCGAAAACTTCTACATGCGATAGCATGGCAACTGTCATTCAAGTTCGTTGGACTTGTGTAAGATTGGGTTGGGACTGGATTTATTTGGGCTTTGAGATACCCACATGCACCCGAGGGGTTGAAACATCGAGCCAACAGGGTTGGATGGAGAGAGCAGGACAGCAAGGGCGCAACGGCTTCTATATTTAACTACGGCAGGTTTGGGTCTAACTTATAGAAGTATCTAATACAACATCAATTCCATTGACCTTTAATGCCTCTTTTGTCTCTCGGTGCCAGTGTAGTCGTCTTCTACCCAAAGCTGTCCAATCAAGCAATCACGTCAATTAAGGCGGCGCAGCACATCAACATTGTCCAACGGGACTACGAGTGTTTAACGACGATGCACAGTGATAGGCGCGGAACGATAAGACACGGAAGCTTCCACTCAGAAGCAAGGTGGAGACTTCGCATGAAATTAGCCTATCTGCAGCTCATTCATCCCCTGGCATCCCCGCTGTGACTTCAGACTAGTCACACACTCTCTCTCTTGTCCGTAGATGTCGCTTAGAGGAAAACATTTTACCCATAAAGTAACATCGGTATATTTTCCCCCGCTTGGACTAATGGCAATGATGTAGCTTGGATGTCTGAATCCAATCTCGGGCACGCTTAACTTGTAGACTGATGCAGGTTTTGGCATGTTTCGGGAGCACTCTACCTCTCAAGCTAATAGCCGAATTACCAAGTGCTCTGTTTACTATATTGCTGTTGCTTGTACCAAGTCTACCTTCTGGCGGGCTACGACATCAATAAACAATTGAACTTGCCTGTTGATTAAGGTACACTCGATAGTCATCATTGAAGATATCCGGCATGAGATTCGGCTCTCCCTATATCTTTCGAGTCTTTATAATGACTGCACCCTCCTGCGTCTTTCCGATTAAGTGTTTCCTTTGGCAGCCTTCCTTCTAGCATGGCTTTGACTTAGAATTCGCCATTCGGTGATCATCAGCCATCATGGTTGCTCCTTCATTCACCAAGACTCTATTTCTCTTGGCCTTTGGCCTCACCTACACAACAGCAGCTGTAGCGAATCCTTCAGTATCAAGCAATGCGGCAGTTCTGGATGATGAAGATCCTGTTCCAGAAGACTTGATAGTCAGCACCGATGGGAGCTGTGGAGGAGGGATAACATGTCTGGGGTCACGCTTCGGAGACTGTTGTTCTGAGTACGGTTACTGCGGACGGACCTATGCCTATTGCGGACCAGGCTGCCAGTCTGCTTTTGGTTTCTGCGATCCGGACGTAGAACAACCATCCAGCACCATAGAAACGGTTTTCACGACGGTTACTGCTACGGTGACATCTATCATCGAAGTTACTCGCACTTCTGTGATCTCTCAGGATGCCACTCTTACCAGTACCGTGACGGTAACAGCAGGGGCTACGGCAACCACTACAGCAGTGATAACCAGTACTGTTACGACAACTGTTACCGCCACCGTTCCTGCTGTTACCGCCACTGCTGTGCGAAGGGCCGATGTTATTGTTCCGGCAACAACAAGGACGTCAACCACGATCATCACCCTGACAACCATCAGCACCAGTGTCACAACTAGAACCTCTATTGATACTCTCACCACAATTGTTACAGCGACAACCACAAGGACTGTATCATCTGCGTGTATTCTCACGACGACCAGTGTGCGGACCACAACTACGACAGCAACAAGGACAACGGGATCTCCTACGACAGTAACCTCAACCCAGGGCCCACGCCCGACCCTGACGATACCAGGAACGCCCCGCGATTGTGAGTTTCCTCCGTTCACACATGATATATACTAGGGTGAAAGATGTGTCACATGGGGATCACCCGCTGAGCGTGTCCCTAATACCCCTGATGATCTCAGCACATTTCTATAATTCCATTATTTCGACCTGACCAGCTAACTAACCGTGTCCTTCACAATATTACCTCCACAGGCAAGCATTATTCCCAAATCCGAAGTGACGATACATGTCGGAGTCTTGCGCAAAGGAATGGGCTGACTCTCCTGGACTTGTAAGTGTTGCCCCAACCCTAACCGTAATCGCACTCTCGGACTTTATCCCCCTTTGCTTCCTTACCCCCAGCCCCTGAGCAATACAGTCCGTTAGCTGTCTCCCATGGCACATGTTAGTTTGTCACGGATTATCCGACGCTGACCATCATACCACCACACGCCAATATATGAAACAGCTACAATCTCAATCCTCTGGTAAGTCGAACCACGGCTCGGAAATGCCCGTAAGATCCTGCATCGCGAGCAAGAATGCTAACAACGCCATGTCAGATTGATTGTGACAAGCTGTTGGTCGGATACTATGTCTGCGTTGGGAAGTGACATCCTAGGTGATACGGTAAAGTGTCTAGGATTACTTATGCATGGATAGTAACGGTCGATGCTGAAAGCCATCTGTTGGGTAATTCGTATGGAGGACACCGTTATCACTCGCGTTGGGACTGTTAACTTTTGCCATGCAATTGAAATGCAAGAAACTTGACATGTTAACAGACATTTGAGATATACCTTAGGATCATAACTCGCACCAAATTCTCTGGGCTGGCTTCGTTTATGGCTTCGTAATGTACACCTCGAGACCCGACTGAACCACAAAGAACGACGCATTTGCCTTGAGCGGCCGGCCAGGGCGTGCCAGCTCAAACCGGTAATCGCGCAACAGCCTGGGTACGACCTTATTAATCTCCAAAAGCGCCAGGTTTCGTCCAATGCACAAGTGGCTCCCTCCGCCGAACTGAATAACAGCTGTTAATAATGCATCACCAGATATTAATCCAGACGTCATGCTTAACTCACCTGAAACATGTACCTCTCCATCCTCTTCGCCTTCTCCTCATCCTCAAGCCATCTCTCCGGCCGGTAGATATCGGCATCCTGCCCAAAGACATCCTTATCCCGGTGCAAAACCCAACCATTGCAAGCTACCGACGTGCCGCCAGGGAAGAAGTGACCATCCAGCTGCGCACCCTCGGGTGGGACAAGCCTCGTAATGTTAAGACCCACAGCCGGGCGCACACGCATAGCCTCCTTCAGGCACGCCTGCAGGTAGTGCAAGCCTTGGGCCTGGTTCCAGTTGAGGTTGCCCTTGGAGGGTATGGCGCCGGTGGCGACAGCATACTCGAGCTCGCGGACGATGTTCTGGTAGACTCGGCGGTCGGAGAGGATGTGCCAGAAGAAAGACTGCATGGTAGAGGCTGTTGAGTCGGAGCCGGCAAAGCTTGGGAGGGTGAAGTGTTAATTGCGAAGGGTATAACAGGGCCAATTCTGGTAAGTAAAACTTACATAGCGCCGTGGGCGACAGCAAAGACATCGCCCTCGCCAAACTTCTCGGGGTCCTTGAGATGACCTTGGATCAAGCTGGCCAGGAGGTCTTGCCTTCCATCACCCGTCCTCAGCAGTCCAGCCGTATCCTTGGTGAAAGGCTGCCGCTTCCCCATTTCTTCAAGAGCCATCCTTGTAATCAGGGCGTTCTTGGTACTCAGCCAAGGGATAAACTTCCACAACGGATTCCTCCTAAGCAAGTAATCCAACTCTGGTACCTGGCCAACAATGCCGTTGTACGTCTGTGACTTGTCAATGGTCTTGATGGCATTCTCCACGTCCCGACCCTCCTTCAAGAAACCAAAGTTGCGGCTGAAAGCCACCTCTCCTAGCACATCAAACGCAAAGTAGTGAAGATAGTCGCCCAAATCGAACGGCTTCTTGTTCGGACTCTGGGCATGATTGATGTACTCCTCAATCTTGCTCATGAACAACTCGATGGTGTCATCAATGAACGGACTGAGCTGCTGCATGGCAGCCATGCTATACGGCACGTTAGCCACGCGCTTCTTCGTCGCATGCACATCCTCCCGAATCTCGGTAAAGATATCGGGATTTTCGGGAGGTGGGAAGACGGCGTAAAACTTGGTCTTGAAGAAGCGCTTGCCGGCGCTGAGCAGCATCCGGGCTGCCTCGGGGTTGGAGATTGAGACCTCATTGGGAGCAATGCGCACTACAGGGCCGTACTTTCGATGAAGTTCGATGTGGTCAAGGTGGGTACGCCCTCGCGCTGTTGACCAGACTTTCCATAGACGTGTGCATGATGCTAAGAATGGACCAGGATACTTGCGGAGAGGGGAGAAATAACGTTTGGCAAGACCTCGAAGGACGATGAACGTCACGAGGATGGTGGGCCAGTGGGTTTTGGCAAAGGAAAGTATGGTTGTAAAGACGGCGGGGGATGAATTTCCAAGTTTGAGGACGCCCATGATGGGACTTCTCGAAAGCTCAAATGACCGATGACTGCACTGACGGTGTATGCTTCTGATGAGACCTGGATGTGGGATAGGATAAGAAGAGAAATGTGTCGAATAATGATTCAATGTTGACACACAGGACACCCAAGAGAGCAACTGTTGAAGTTGTCGCTGTAGGACAGTCTTCGAGTCAGGATGCAACATATAGAGCATGAAGGTGTGACACTGTGCGAGGCTGTCGAGACAGTTATGAGCTTCTTAGTAGCACCACAACTGTATGAAGTGCCCCTCTCACTCATGAATCAAGAGGACACGGCTCTCTGAAGGAGATAACTCTCGGGAATATCTGCCGATCCTGTCACGGCCATGTTGAAGAGGTGCCAAGAGCGGGTGAAGAGGCACACCCGAGCTCCCAAGCCAAACTCCAACACTCAGATGCGCGGCGGTTAACATCATGGTTGCTGCTGGCTATGACGCAGCATGTCCACATAATTGACTGTGGACATAGCTTGCAGGCCGTGCAACCGCAGCACGCAGCACGGATATGCGAGCCTAGACCAGGATCCAATCAGTGGGATTGAATTTCGGTTGTCAGAAATAGGCTGCGAACGAACATGCCTGGGGACGTGCGGAGAAGAGCTCGAGCTATGTATGGCAATATGGGACGTGGAGCAGGAATGCATATGGGACAAACATGTCGAAATCAATGTCACCGCTAATTCCAGACTTTGGCGCTACATGTGCGGTGAGTAAGTTGTGAATTGTAAGCATAAGCAGAAACGGTGCCACCACTCCTCTTGTCACTTTCTTGAGACGAACAGATGATGCTACCCATCGTAAATGATTATCGAGATAGTTAGTGACCCTCCGGGGGAGGCAGAGGTTCAGCAGCCCATCAGCATTATCCAAGGATAACGGCGGAGTAGGATTGTTAGAGAGGAGTAAGCAGCCCAAAAGGCAATGAAGTGAGTTGCACACATGTCTGCCTTAGCCCTCAAGCAGTGCGGAGAAGTCCCTGGTGATAAGCAATGTCGCCGTCGGCAATTTTTTTTGGTTACAGAGCTGGTCAGGCGCGAAAGTTAGTTCGTCAGAAAGCTCGAGAGGAGACTGGAGAGCAACTGAGCGAGCTATGCGGGAGCCGTTTGACAAAGCCTTAGTCAGCTTCGGAGATATAATTGCACGCATAGCAGCACAAATCGGCGGGCTGCAATGTGTTCCACAGCTTAAGGGTTACCCTGATCGAGACATGCTGAGCCAAGGGGTGCGGTGGGATGAAGATACCCGATACTGCGGCTCTCCACGTGCTAAGACTGAGGTTGATAGAGGATGGAGAACGCTCGGCGACCGGCCTCGCCTCCGCAAAACTTTTGGGGTCTTGGAAAGTGGATCGTTCGGCAGCCAAGCAAAAAGGGGTCTCGGACCCTCAGGCCTCCGGCGCAGCTTGGCATCACTTGGAGTCGCCTCCTGCTAATAATGGCCGTATTCATCTGAAATCATTCGGATGGCGACAGGAACCTCAGGAGATCCGAAGAATGAAATAACGAGGTAGCGGTGACTGGGTGCGGCTAACTCAATGTCTCAGCCGGCTGTAACGACGAAAGGGTTTTGGGCTCTGGGTGGCGTACCTCGTTACATGTTGATAACGTGGAATGCCTCACCGAAACATAACACACGATGAATTAAACGTCGCGAACACTGAACACATGGCTCTCCTGTTTGTCACCTGTCATCTATGTCAACATTGTCACATCATCCAGACACCGTGTGAAATCCTTTCGAACCACACAAACCCGTGATTCAGCAACCGGCTGTGAATGGGTAACGAATCGAAATGGACATTAATTTTCTTTTGCTCAAACATTTTGTACCTTCTACCTCAACCTGAGAACCTTATGCCTGGATTTGTAAGCCCGCATTTTCACATATTCCCAGACTCCAAAACTCCAAACAAATATGCAGCTACCGAGTTCCTGCTATTGGCAACATGGGGAGTAAGCACTCGTCGCGCTAGTGCTCTAAAACACCCTTCTCGACCTCTAGCAATTAGATATCAGCAGCGACCTTCTTAGCCGCAGCCTTCTGTTTCTTAAGCTGTTCCTTCCGCTCGGCGATCGCTTTGTCGAGCTTGTCATCATTGCTTTCGGGGAGAGTTTTCTTCGCCTTTTTCTTCGGCCGCTCATCCTTGCCAGTCTCCTCTAATGCAGGCTGGGAAGCGTCCTCCAAGGGCTTGCGCTTCTTGCCAATGTTGGCCTTCTCGCGCTTCCCAGGAAGAGCCCTGGCAGGCTCTTGACCGTCCGGCACAACCTTGGACTCATCTAACCATAGCTCGTCGGTCTGATAGATGGGGAGCGCGGCCGTCTCAGGGCCCTTGACGTAAAAATTGCGCACGTTTTGCCACTTCTGCGGGACGAATCTCTCAACAAGTTCACGGATAACAGTCTCTATATTGGCCGCAAGCTTCTCTGGCTCCCAGTTCGCGTAGCCAACTTTGATTGCCGTGTTGGTGGATGGGCTCAGATGGACCAGAGCAGCACCGATGGCCTTCCGGATTTCGGCGACGATCTCGGGAATTGGGCGAGCGTTGGCATTTTCGAGGGGATCACGCTTCTCCTTCTTCCCCTTGGGAGCAGGCACCCGCTTCCCATTAACTTTCTCTCTCTGCGCCATCAGAACGACGGGGATGGGGCGCTTGGTGGTCGTCTTGTAGAAAGTCTTGCCGAGCGCTTTGGGCAAACGATTGATGATCCGTGTGTCGGCGAGGAAGACGTCGTACTCGCTGAACAGCTTGCGCTGGGCCTCATACGCCTTGAATTTGGCCTTGAGGTGACTGATATCGATGACTCTGCCGATCTTGGCCCTGAGGTCCTCGGGGAACTCGTCGGCGACCGCATTCTTGTAGAACCGCTGGGGGTCAGCGGTGATAAGGCAGACGCTAATCTCTTCACTGGTGTTGAGAGGGTGAGGAAGAATGATCTTTCCAGGTTGAAGCCCTGAACGATGTCAGTCGGCAATGCGATCATTGAGACAGGCTGTGAAGTGGCAGCACAATCGAGAGCAGGAGATGTTGGAGGAAATAGCGCCCCATGGCATTCCCAGCTCCAATCAGCCATGACAGGTCCATGGATCAACTGGATCAAACATACTGTGAGAATCATGGATATGCTTCTTTGTAGTGAGAGTAAGCCATATCGGAGTCTCAGCGACCGTCGATTCCTCGTCGGCGAGAAGGTTCTGCTTGCCATCGGGGCGCGGGGCCGCAGCGGCCTTCTTGATGTGTGCGAGGAGCGCTTTGCAAGCCTTGAGAGTCTGATCCGGATCGACTGGGATCACGGCATCGGTCTCCTTCTTTGCGACTGCCGTGGAGGGGGCCATGTTTGTGAATTGACGTTTTGTGGTGACACCGGTTCCGACTACCAAGGCGCTGATGATTTTTCTTCCGTTCTTTTAGTCGAGGTCGGAAATTTTGCCTTATCCGGAGACTGGTTTTTCCGCTTATCGCTTATCACTTAGGCGCCTGCCACTTTCTAATAAAGGCAAGTGGGGCACATAGAGTGGGACTATGTTTGACCGCATACCATGTGGTTGGTATGTAAGCTGCTCCGGCAACATACATTACGGTTCTGGATGTGAGATTTGATTGGGCTGGAGACGATACTTTTGGTGATTACATGTCTTAACTCAAAACTTTCTCCCCGTTGATTCGCATTAGCATCGCAGAGATGCATCTGCTCCACTATACAGAACCTACATTACATTGTTGAACACAGTGAGCCTAAATCCTACTATCCTACATTTACCTACAAACAGTTTTCCCATTGTTTTCTCCAATGTCCAGTTTCATAAGTCGTATTTCCCAAAGTGAAGATGGACAGGAACAAGCTGGCCGAGGAGGAAAAGAAAAGTAATACTCCGATCCAGATGACGCCTGACGCTATGCAGCTCCGGGAAGTGTTCAAATACACAAGAGAAAAGGTTAAAATCAGGGACCATGAGGTCTTGACAAGGTAAAAGACATGAGTGATGCGCCAGAACCTCAAAGCCACCTTGATCCTGTTCCACTTTGCGAGGGAAAAGCGATCCGCGAAAGAATGCAAAAGAGAGTCAAGGATAAGTTACCCATTAAGGGGTACGAGGACGCTTCCAGTAGTATTGCTACACTCAAGGTTAGCCCACTGAACCGATTACCATATTGCCGAGAGAAAACACTAACCTTGTGCTGTTTTCTGCAGCTTCTTAAGGTAGGCTTCTTGAGAGCATCAGTGACAGTGATGCGGCGCTCATCATTCGTATCCAGCTCGGGAGTGTAATAGTACTCGCTCTCAAGCGGTTTCCCTGCCGCGTCCTTGCCCTGTCGCCGAATGACACCAACACAAGCGATCGACTCAATAATTTGGCGAAGCTGCTCCTTGGAAAGGCCCTTACGATCTTCGGAAGGAAGGTTGTTCAAGATCGTGGACAGCGGTGTAGATGACAGCCGAGAGAAAGCCAGCTGGTTGACAACATGATTCTTGATTTCTTCAATGCGTTCTTCGCTCATGTTAGGGGGAAGGTCAGGAATCGGGCGAGGGGCCTTAGACTCATCAGTAGCCGAGCTTGCCGCGGGGTTTTTTGCTGTGCCAGTGCTGGAGGCCGTCAGGTGTTCGCTGGTCACAGACGGGCTAGAGCGCTTGTCGGCATTTTTATCGACGCTCTTCTCGGAAACTGGCTTCAGGAGGGAAGACTGCTTTTTTGAGGAATATGCGGTGAAGGACGAGAATCGATCCGAAATCTGCCCACTAAATGGGCCGAAAGAGTGGATTATGGGATCGTTCTCTTCGTTGGGTTCATTTTCATCGTCTGACTGTGGATCACTCAGATCACTGGAAAAGCTGTTGTTCAGTTGAGTGGCAAAGCTGGTATCAACCTTGGTCTTGCTAGGAGCCTCATTCTCGTCGCAACTGGGATCTTCATAAATTTGTACAGGGCCCTTTCCATGATCATGGCTACCTGGCAGGAAATCATCGAGGCTTGTGCTGGAACTCGTCACATTAGCCGGTGTCGGAGATTCCGGAGTACCGATACGCGTCGAGCGCCTCAAGGGACTTCCGTGAAGCTCGGAGTCAAGGACAGCTCGCCTGGGCCGAGGTCGTGGTGAGTCATCCCAAGACGAATCGCTCAAGTGGTCCAGCACGTCACGGTCCTTATCCCGACGCGGCCACCGAACGAACACCCGCGCGTCCTGAACATCGAGCATGATATCAGCGCCCTCTGTCTCAGACGTGAACGAGTCACCCTTGGCCAGTTCCCAGGTCTGACCCTGGCAGTGAAGCTTCAGCCCATTCCAGCCGGTGCAGACAATTTCGATTCTGTTGGGCTCCAAGGGCGTGCTGGCCGGGATATACCGCGCCTTGACATGAACACGGCTGATGAGTCTATTCGCTGAAAGCTGATAATGCGATGAAGAGCTCGACCGACCCATAAGCAGTGTGTCGCCGTTTTCATTTAGTTCCACGGATGGGACGTCGGAAAGTGGAGTGCGTTCTGACGCGACAGATTGAGTCCGTTGGAGAGAAGGCCGCATCCCAACGCGTGGAGGGCTTGATGAAAGGATGCCAGTGCTCGACGTCGGCGCCGGCGTAGGGTACTTGACGAAGGCATTAGTGCCTGCTTGTCGTTTAGATGGCCGTGGCAAGCCCGGTGACGATGAGAGAGGCTCAAATGGGGGGAGTAGCGAGGGAGCTGGACGCTTGACACCTGCTGTAGGCAGCGCAGGCTCCAAGGCCTTGCCACGCGTCGGCGGAGAAGAATCCATTGGGTATCGGGCTGATGCGCTTCGATCACTGCAATTTGTGCCAATTAGGGTAAGATGAAGTTGACGACACCTGTGATGCGATATTAAGAGGCTCAAGTCTGCCAGCCACGTCAAAACGCGTCAGAGGTGCGGGCACGGTCAGTTCCGCCAGCTATATTCGCGCTTCATGTACAAGTACCCCAAGTATGGTTGGAAAGCAGTTTTCAATGAGGCCGAAAGGGTTGTGCAAAGGGGAATAACAAATGGAAAAGTTAGATTGGATCTTTGGCGGTCTGGATATTGGCAGAGATGGCCCAGGTTGGAAGAGGCCAAAGTGTGCCGAGGGTGGGGATTTTGATATTTAAGAAATGCAGGGCAGGTCGTGCCCATCCCTGTGTCTGGACAACCGCGAACTCACTCGCTAGACGCGACTCATTAAAACGGCCTGTGGTGGGCGCGTTTGGCGTGTGGGGACCCACTAGCTGCACCGCGTCTTGCACGCTTTGGCACTCAGGACACCCTGAATTTCCAAAATGACGTACCGGTTGCCTGCATATGCCACCACCTGCACCCCCGGGGGCTGCACCCTATTGTTATAACTCGAGCACTCCATGCTGAAATGGACTTGTCAAAGCTTCCATTTAATTTTATGTCGGGCTCTAGCGATATCGAAATCAAGAAGTTTGGCTTTTACTAGACTTCTTCGCGCGAAAATTCTCGTCGTCGCCAGCCTCCTTGCTGCATTGGAACCCCGCTTCGCCGGATACTCCCCGCTACTGGGCGCGTTTTTTCGCGACTCCGGACAGATACCTCCTTGAGAACATGCAACAGAACGCCTTAATTCCATGTTTCCAACCCCACTGGCCCCACGACAAGCACTATCAGTAAGATATGGACTTAAGGTGCATTTGCTGTGTCGGCAACATCTTAGACTGGAGCTCTGAAGATGCTGTCATTACATTTTCAGCCTCTGCCTGCCCGCTTTGCTACCTAACCTCTGTAATGTAGTCGCAGTTTGGCCCAGCTATGGTACGAGATGAACGAGGCAACACCATGCCGAGCTACTTGGAACAACGTGGGAAAGCTTGGGAGCATGACAGCTTCTGCAAACTGACAATTCATCACCGAGTCGATTGATCGAGCGGGTATTCGTGCACCTATGTACGGAATACTATTCTATGACTAACAGTTACCCATAATCCAGATACGGCAGCGCGTTCGCAACCTGTAATACTTCCAACAACGCCCGACCATTTAACATATCCTTGAACCCGTCCAGCCCTAGCGTTCCTGTCTATAACAACCCAGACCTGATATCAAAGCAGACCCTGAACCATGGAAGTATACGACGAAGTCTCAAGTTGAGAATGTGAGAATGTATCTTCAAACTTTAGAGATCACCAGCTTGTAAGCGTGGGCGTGGATCTGACCGTCCAGCATGTCGATTCAGTGGCCCAAAGAAATCGCCAAACGCTTCAACCAACAGCTCCTCCGACAGTTCCATGTGTTCACCAGGTGCTGTGCGGAAATAAAGCCCGCCCTTCTTGTCGAGCTCACGCAGTCCGAGCCAATCTTCTGTGTACAGCCTTCGCTGGCGCAAGGGGGTAACTTCGGTCCCGTTGACATCATGGAACCAAGATGACTCCTTGGGAATAACGGTCTTGTCGTCTTCGAACATGTACATAACAAAGCTTTCCAGCTGCGCGATGTTCTTCTTGTACTGCTCGTTTTTGACAACCCTTTCATTGTTGATGTCGGCAAGAAAGTTCGAATGCTCCAGATATTGATTAAACTCATTCGGGTTACGATAGTACTGAGCGGGAACGAGGCGGCTCTGCACGGTGGGGCTCCAAGCATCACCAGTCAGTATAGCCATAGCGAAGCGGCAGACCCAGTCATTCGGGGCGCAGTCACGGAAGGCAGAGATGCCATTGTGTTGTGAGCCAAAGGTCACCAGGCTGCGAACAGGCGGGTTATTGCAACGTTCGACATAGGCGCGAAGGAACTGGCCGCCCTGGGAGAAACCAATGGCATCGATAGCTGGAGCTGTCGAAAGAATAGGATGGGCAGCGATGTCGGCGCATGCTTTCCCGATATGATTGGTAAGGTTGCCAATGAAGGAGGCATATCGGTCGCGAGCGCCACTCTCGTCCATGCGAATCGCATAAACAAAAGTACCAGGGTTGACTTCTTCGACCAGCTCGGCCACACGGCGCATACCGTCAGTGTCATAGGCATCACCCAATCCTAGAGTCCAGCGCAATTAGCAACCGAAAACATCACCCACATTTGCGCTGACTGAGCCAAACTTACCGTGCCAAATTACCACAGGTAGTGGCGTGTCATCGGTGTCGTCACTGAATCGAACATCAAGTGGCTTGGTCAGGGCCGCAGAGAGCAATGAGCCAGCGATGACCAGAGCCGTCAGATGGTTCCGTATCGCCATCGTCTAGAGAATCGCAGATAGAACACAGCAAAAAAAAAATGTACGACGCCAGCTTTTTCGCAGATGGTCGTGACAATACGATGAAGGCAATGATACAGAATGAAAGAGTAGGAGTCGGTTGCAAATAGTTCAACTGGAGGGGGACCTTGGATGCTTTGATGCGACCGATTACCCCATCCAAGGCGCGCCGGGCCGCAGTGGAGCCACTTGTGACGCCCTGTTTTCTGCGGCGTTGATTGGCCCAGTTCGTCGGAGCAAGCTCACCCGAATTCCGAGCCCCTCGTGGCCGTGTGGAGACCAGGTTGCCGGGAACTGCTTAAATTTTACAGCCCAAGCGGAGCATCACCAATTGCTTCCAGTTTCTTTCCTGTTCTTAATCTACCTATCACATTTTCAATGGATATGCTTCAATGGTAAGTTTGCTCTCCAACTTTCAATGATATCAATCCACCTCTTTTTCATGATGACAAAAAGGCTTTCAAAATGTTTCAAGACGGGAATGATCAACAGTGATTACAATTTAACCCTTCTGAAGTCCATCTTTATACCCAGCATTGTGTCTTCAGTCAAGATCTAAATTCGGAGCTGACCAGGATAATAGGTATTTAGCTTGTTTCCCCTCTCTATCGTAGGATAGCTACTATACGTCTATGCTGTTGGGTTGCCATGCAATTTCGAGGATGCCAAAGTCATTTCGTAGAAGTCAGTTGTCAGGATAGTCCCAAGCCCTGAATGGAATGTTCGGTTCCTCAGGAGTTATGATATGAAATTTCATCAGCTGCTAGTTCTTGAATATCTGCCTTTTTTTTCCTCTATCCTTGTTTTGATCGTGCTTGTTTTGGGAATCCACAAATCTTGTCCGGCTCTGAGTTGGACTAGTCTAGTGAATCAGATATATTTCGCCCGTTGAGAATTAGTTGCGTATTCACTTTCTTACATCAGGCAGAGGAATTGGTCCCTTTATAGCACGCTTCAATCTCGAGCAGACTTGGACCGTTTACTCTGAGGCAGATGGGGTGGAGACCTAGCCTTGTTTCAAAAACCCTAATGATCGCCATGGGCGTTGATAAGCAACACCGCTTCCCCGCATTCATACCTTTTCTCACATTCACTGACTTACCTATCTGCAATTTTGCGGAAGTGTTAAGCGATTTAATTCTCTTCGATTTGTTTGAGTCCTATCGCGGAAGGATCTGACGCGCCATAATATGTCCTCCAACAACCCCTCACCGTTCCGAGCCCTTCCCACCACGGATGCTGCCACACTTCTGACCCCAGCGGCAACGCCCAACCCATCAAAGCCCCTCATTATCGTCGTAGCCTCCCAGAATCCCGTCAAAGTGAACGCCACTCTGGGGGGCTTCAACCGTATGTTCCCCCCACCCTCGTCGCCGACAGATATCAGTATCAGCAGCCAGGCCGCCGGCACCCCCTCTCCGAACGCGGAGTGGCATGTAGTGCAAGGCGTAGCTGTCCCGTCTGGAGTATCAGACCAACCGATGACAGATGCAGAGACGCTACTTGGGGCACGTAACAGGGCTGAAAACGCCCGGAAGTCAGTTCCAGACGCGGATTTTTGGGTCGGGATCGAGGGCGGTGTCGATAGCGATCCGGATGACCCGTTCCTGTTGAGGTCTTTTGCATGGATTGTCGTTTTGGGCCCAGAGCTCGCCACAAGTGATGGGAAAGGGGTCAAAGTTGGCAAGGCTCGTACAGCCACTTACTATCTTCCACGCGAGAGCGCCGAACTGATAAGGGGAGGTATGGAATTAGGTAAGGCAGACGATCTGCTGTTCGGTGGTCAAAACACTAAACAAAAGAATGGTTCTGTGGGGTTGTTGACTGGTAATGTGATTGATAGAAGGGGATATTATGAGGAAGCTGTTGTCCTGGCTTTGATTCCATTCCGAAACAGGGGTTTGACATTCTAGAGGCATGAACATATCCATTATATGTAGCACAAACAAACAAAGGTTGACTGGGTAAGGAACAGCAATTGACCCTCCCAGATGCTTCAAAGGTGCCTATCAAGTACAATAAACCACCCCCTACCCCCTCACCTGTGGTGCCAGCTTGTCCCAAATCACCTATTATTCTTACTTCAGCTTCTTTTGCTGCTCTTCCTCCTTCAGGATCCGCTCAAGCTTCTTGATCCCGATCATGCGATACAGAACAAAGTCGAGCAGCCACTCGCCAAACCAGGTAGAGAACCACACCCCACGAGCCCAGCCACCAGCCCAGAACCAGTCCGGCCTGCCGAACCACGCACGCAACAACAGCGGGCTCTCATACGATAGCGCCTTGCTTACCAGTTTCCGAGCATACACATGGGTATCAACTGTCGCATTGTTTTGCGAGAAAGTCAACCGCTTCTGGAACACCTCCTTAATCCGCTGGTAAATGCTGTTCTCAGGTAGCGTCCGGTGAGGTTTGCTAGCGATCTGGCTACGCACAGTGCCAGTCATGGCAACCATGACCCGGACGCCAAATGGCTTGAGCTCCAGGCGAAGGGTGCGCGAGTATGAGACGACAGCGCCCTTGGAAGCGCAGTACACAGAGCCGAAAACATAGGGGGTGATGGCTGCTAGAGAGGCGATGTTGATGATCAAGCCCTTGGCTGCGATCAGAAGGTCGGCAAAAGCAGCGCACATAGCCATGACACCGAACACATTGGTCTCGAAGGTCTCACGAACATCATCAAGGTCGATGTCAGTAGCAGGGTGAGTATGCGTGCGGCCCCTAAGACGCAAATGTCAGAAACTAAAGAATTTGTAACTGAGGATCACAAGCCAGATACGCTCAAAATCTAGCGGTTATGTTAAGTGAACTTACGCATTGTTAACCAGAATATCCAACCTCCCTCCTGTCAGCTTAGCGACCTCATCGTGGCAGGCCTTGATGCTGTCCTGCTTGGTAACATCCAGTTGGAGGGTTGTCATGCCGAGATCGGCCATTTCACTGAGCACAGCTGGGTTACGGGCCGTTGCAATAACATGAACGCCTAAACATCATGAGTAAGCACAAGGAAAACCAAGTGATCTTATACTCAAGGTGCATACCCTTGGCGTGGAATTCGAGAGCTAGTGCATGTCCAATGCCGCCCGGCGTGCAGCTGACGACGCATGTTAGACAGGGCTTCAGCCTACGATCATGGTAAGATCATACCCGGTAATAAGCACCGTCTTTTGACCAGGTTTGATGCTCATCTTGAAATATTTGTTGATTGAATCCAGACCAAGTACACTTGGGGGTTTTGAGATTGCCAATGTCTTTCTCACGATGCTGACACTATTGGCATGTGAAGCCGAGATTTCCACCCTCTTTTTTTGGACCCCACCCCGATCTATGCCAGTATGTGAATGGCTGAGGCCATTAGTCAGGGTTCGGGTTTAAATACTGGGTGTTAACATCGTGCTGCCCCATGGCGTTTACCACCTCGAAATGATCTCAAACAAAAGAATAGAAAATGTAATCTAAGTTGTAGATTATCATGAGCTAAATGCTATGGAGACTCTCTTCATTCAGATCAAGATTGCTGGATGTTTAACTTTGCAAGGGGAGTTTTCCAAGTTGACTTAACATTCCATGTGCCATCGGGCTTGAGATACACGTTCAGTAAGCACACAGAGGAGACCACGTTGGTTTCATGACATAGGGTTCCAAGTGCTCATCGGCAACTTGCACACAGGATCCGGGTGAATCAGGCTTAAGCAAACCGCAGAGTCTGCCAAGCCAATCCTGCCAATTGATCTGCCAAGGGAGGACGACATGCTCTCTTCGAAAGATAGTTGGCGGGCACTTCAGAGCCGTGCTGCCCCAAGCCGATTGGTGGGAGTTTGCCACCCCAACACCAACGATGTGGTTAGCCATCTTGAATGGCCTGAAACTATGAGATGATGGCAGAAACCCCATATATCTTTGAACATTTGCTGTATGCTTCAGGTATAGAGTGGCCATGAGTGGCCGGTTTGTTGTGTCTTCGTTGGTTTATCCTTGCTGAAGGAATTTACACATCATCTTGTTGGCGGCGTGGCTCACAATGGCTTGTGTCAAAGTAACACTCTGCTGCATCCATTACCAGCAACTGGTTGATTAGAACCCGACTGACGCTCGAGAGGGACAGAAAACAATGTAAGAAGAGCCCAACTGTGCTCCCCGCAACCTTAAAATCCAACTGGAATATAAAAAGATGCATGTTGATGTGGGGAAGACTCCAACTGTATTTTCGGGCTGTTTGAAGTGCGCGAAGTACACCACTGGGCCGCGGTTCTACGCTGGGCTTTTGGAGCGCCGGATGGGTGCTACGGGAATCTGAACAACGTCACAAATAAGCATTGTGACGCTATTCTAAGCGGGACCCGATGGTGATGTGCTGTACTGTGCCGTACATGCTTGCTCCAACTACTGTTTCTGGTTTTGTGAGGATGTCAGTGGCCGATACCACCTTTCACATTTGGCAAAAAAAGGGTAAAGAACGACTGCTCAAACTGAGAGGGTGGAGAAGCTGGATGCCAGGCTGCCTTGCATCCCGCTCAAGCAACAGACTGTGTCCAGGTAATGCTGTTGCTTCGCCGCTTCTCTGCCGACATGAAGGATAACTAGACTATCAATGAAGAATTATATAATACGGACCTGTAAATCTAGAGCAAGCAGATTTCATTCAGATATCTCCACCAATCTGCTTCTAAAGCAGTCACAGATGCATAAAAGACTGATTTATAGGCTTGATATATCACCATTAACGCATGGTCGCAACTCTGACATGGTTGACCATCACCATCTTTTTTTCGCCAGTTCCAACAGGCTGAAAGGCTAACCACCACACCAGCCTCATGTCAGCAACACCTGAAACCCCCAGAAGCCAGCGCCGCTAGCTAGCTGCGCTAACGTCGGTGTTCACGCCGCCATGTTCCACAACGTGGCTTATCACGCTGACCAATCTCTATCTCAGTATCCGCTTTTCCCGATTGCAGGCCCTCTGCCCTGTCACCCTCCGCTGTGAGCTTCCAACATTGCGGGAACTGGTTTCTCTTACTACTCGCCAACAATCTGCCCCTCAGGTTTTGTGGTCGGACCAAGCTGCGGAGTGGCAAAGACACGAACAGCCGAAGGGTTTACCACGATCGCTCAGGGTAAAAGAGCGGCGTATTGTGTGCCTACCGGTTTGAGCTGCACAACAGACACATCAGACTGGCGTGGCGGAGCATGGGGCTTCGCCTGTGAAGACTCAACTCCAGGAGCTATTGTGACAGTTGGGCCGATGCTTCAAATCCGACGGGTAGCTGCTGATCTAACGATCCTGGAGACGCATCCCATTACTCCGGGACTCAGGCTGTCTGCTAGCCAGATGGAATCCATAACAGAGACAGAGACAACGAACTCTCCGGCTAACAAAATGACGAGAATACTCACGATATCCAGCGAGGTGATGGGCTCATATCCTACGCTGATTATCGACAGAGAAACTCCCACGGTTTTTGGAGGGACAAACGGCGGCATCGTCTTTGAGATACAATATCCAACGAACAACACACCTTCAAGAACATCAAGTCGACATAAAAAGGAGGAGAAAGGCATTGGTTCTTTGAATCGGGGGACAGGTATTGCTGTCATAGTTATTGTTACCGTGATCGTGGGCATCATTTTGTGGACAACTTCATTCCTTGCCATTCGCCGACACCGAAGAGCAAAAGGAAGACAGAATGCTCATGTGGCCGATGGTGACTGCTATAGTTCAGGTGGAGAGCAAAAGTTCTTCAAGGATGAAAACTCCGGTTCATCAATGGCAACATTGACAGGCTCGAGTGCATCAGAAGGAGAGGGAAAAAGAGCTGATATTGGAACTGTGCCAAATCCAGCGGAGCTCGAAGGCGACGCTGTTCCTCCGCATTGGAGCTGGTTGAGTCGAAGATCTCGGCTTAGGAGCTCGCCCGCCAACCAATCTCAAGACTCACATCATTCATTCTACTCAACAAGATCTTCGCGTCGAATAATTAGGGAGTCCTTCGGGGAAAAGGTAAACGATCCTGCCGCGATACTAGGAAGGCTCAGGATACACAATACTCTGTCGACTGCAGCCATAGCGTCGTCGACATCATCAAGCCCGCGGAGCGGGAGCTTTTTGAGACTTCCCCGTAGCCCTCAAAATCCACAAAGCCCAGCAGCAGGGATGGGCGTCGGCGCGGGTTCGCACGTCGCAAGACCGTCGTCGTATTTTAGACAGAGTGACGTTTCGCCGAGACCGCTCACATCGGCAGATAAGGGGTCAAAATCTGGGAGGCAAACACAAGATATGGACTCAATGCAGCGACATGAAAGGACCAAAACCGTGCTGGCGTCAGGGAACAGCAAAGAGACAAGGAGCTTGAACGGGAGAAACAATGGGTGTATAAGAAAGGGATAAGGTCGTTATCGATAAAGCCGCGATTATCGATAAAATTGCTCTTAACCCCGCATAACAAAGAGACCACCTATCATTCTTGAAGAATCGGATGACAATTGTGCTTCCAACTAGCTACTTGAAGAAGAACTGCGACAGATCGCATTTTAAAACAAGAGTATAAGACGTTTGTGATGAGAGCTTCCTGCTCCGCCAAATACCTCTAGATCAGCTACTTATTTCCAAGCTTCCCAAGCAACAGTGGAGAGTCCTGTTGTCCCCGCCATCAGCCAGTCACCGTTGCACTTAGATACAAACATCACCCTCACTGATCAGACCATTTATTCACATTGTACCAACAACAGCCCCAACAATGCCAGGGTCGGGAACTCAACAAGGCTCCGTCCCATTAGCCGACAATGAGCTCACCAGTTCTCTTCTCACTTTCCCTAAGTTATACCAGCGAGCCCCCAGCAACCCTTCCGGCACTGGCCATTCTGATTTGGCCCCCTCCTCCGCTACCACAACCCAGGCAGCTGAATCACCTGCCACAGCTCGCGCCATGGAACACACAGGTGCCTGGAAACCCAGCCTCGAGCGCAGCCATCAGAGCTGGTCTGTTCAAGAGTTCAAGCATGAAGTTCAGCTCCGGGAAGCTGCTGTGCCAGAAGATCGTATCGCAGAAGCACCCAGCAAGGGTTTGCCGCTGGGGTTTAGTGAGGTGCGATAAAAGTTGTTTGTAGCCAACTTTTTGCGTTGGATAGCCATTTTTTGCACTTCTCTTACAGTTTCTCTGGTATTTTGTTTAGCATACGTTCTCTCCTTTGTGTCTAGGAAAAGTGAACGTGGGGATCCGGTGTCTTTCGTCTTTCGTTGCTACTGTATGATGAAGTGCTCGGTATACGATTCAGAATCCGATCCTGACGTGCGGCGTGTCCACAGCCGACAACCTTCTTGCCAGAAATAGATCATCAGAATGTCAAATCACGTGTTGTCTAAGGACTGACATGAAATCTTTTGGATGGGTGGTACGGTTATCATTGGAAGTTTCTAGCTCAAGAAGATTTAATTGCCAGAAGTTGTTACATTCCTAGCCAAGGAAGTGGGGAAGAAAGCGCCAACCTTATCGAAGTCCCACCCCTTGACGCTGTTACCACATGCAAATGCTCCCGTTATCCAAGATTCCATGGTAGATTCCTGCAAAAAAGCACAAATAGAAAAGCACTAGGTCGTACGCCTTCTACTCACAAGCTCCTCTTCCCCTTATCTTCGGAGCCCCCGGTCTTGAAGTACTCACTCACAACGCCAATGGCGTACGTGCCACCGGCCAACCAAGCAGCTCCGATGGCAAGACGCTTAGGAACGCTCTTTTTCTCTGTCTTGCCAGAGCCATAATTCTTGCGCTCTTCCGAAACATCATTCTGTGACAGCATCTCACCTTCCACAGTAGCACCAACCCTTCCTGCAGGCATGCTGTGGTTGGCGAAGCGATCAGCAGCCACCATGTAAGCCCGAGAGCCACCCGTCATGTCGATGGGGTTAACAAACCCGGTTGAGGCAACATGGTTGTTGGATAGCTCCGCATCCGAGGAGGAAACCCTTTTTTGTACCTTACGGAAAATCAACACATCGCCGCTGCCAGATGCAATCTCAAATCCCTGAGCCTGGAGAGGGCCAAATTGAGGGAAGAACTTTGCTGGATTAGAAAGACGAAGGAGGACCTCCGCAGGTGAGAGCGGAGTGGTGGTGTCGGGTGTGGTAGAGGTGGTCTCAGCAATATGGACGCATTGCATTGTCGGGTCGTAGACAAGAACCTTGTAGACGGTTGGCTTTGGCAAGATTGTGGCATCGGCTCCACCAGGAGTGGTCTCGGTCTTTTTCGTACTATCTGATGTGGACTCTGTGATCCTCTCCAGCGCTGGCTGAATGCGGCCAGTCTCGCTCTGTTCCGCTGACTGACCGGCCGTGATGTCTTCATGTAACTGCGTTGTCCAGGTCGCGGAGAAATCCTCCGGAAAGTCTCGGACGTAGTTGCCAGTCAGTTTCGGTTTACGTGAAACCTTAGCGCTGGTATCTTCTGCGTTGTTGACTGATGCTACTGTGCGGGCTTCGCGCTCCGAAGTCACGTTTGACTCCGTTGCTACTTGAGCCATCAGCTCCTCGACCAGCTTCCGGAAGGGGCTCTTTTCTTCTTGAGATGTCTGGACACTCGGCGCACTCTTCGAGTCCTTTTTAGGTTCGAATTTTGCTTCTGCACTGTTCTCCTTGAAACTCTCATCCATTTGAGATTGTTGTTGGGTGGCTGAAGCTGACGATCCTTCTTGACCGGCGCTTTCACCTTTGACTTTCGCATGCCGGGGAGTTTCTGAATCTTCGTATCCATATGCTTCGTGGTAGCTCTGATCGTCTTCTAAGGGAGACTTGACAGAGCTTGCCGCCGGGTCCTTAGTGCTGTGCTTTTCAAGGTCAGCCAAGCTTGACTCATCTCCCCGTTCATTTGACCTGATGTCGTGGTTGGCCGACTTGGTGCTCTCTGTGGCAGATTCGGCCCCAGCAGCGTACAAGCCATCAGGTTCATGGCTGCGGAATGGACGGCTGTAGTAGGCTCTTTCTTCGGCAGATATATGGGGTTCGGCAAAATAGGGGGGATATCTTCCACTGGTCTGATGGATGGTGAATGGATTTTGTTGCTCCGGGTGAGTGGAATCCGCAACAAACGACCTGGTAGTGTCCGCTTGGTCATCGTTCGCCTGTTTGGAATCGCTATCAACGGGCGGCCGGCATTCCTCGAACTGCGGCTTATATGTTTCGACTGGTATTTCAACGTCGGTATCGGAACTCGTATAAGCTGTCTCTGGTGCACCCTTGAATATCTTTTTGAGTGTTATGGGATCAATGATATAGTCCCCCTGTTCAGAAGGTTGTGAAGACGAGGAGGACGCACTCCCCTGGCTCACATCCTTAGAAGAGGTGTTCTGGGCGTGCCTATACTTGTTACCGAAAAGCAGATGCTCAAGAGGGGCTCTCTCTGCATCCTCAATGTTCTGACCTGGCCGAACACCTTCAGGATTGTCGGGTGTTTGATAGTCCGAATGACTGCTCGTCTGGAAGGAGCTGGATTGGCCAACCCTGACCCCTGGATACCAGTAGCCCTCAACCTTTTGCTTCACTCCCACCCTTGTGTTTTCATTGAGGTCATGTTTCTCCCAGGACGATGGGCGCGTGATATTGTCGAACTTGTTGTATTGAAAGCCCTGGTAGCGGGAACATATGTCCCGATAGAAGTCAGGGTCCCAGTATGACGACCACAAGCGGCCAAATCGGAAGCCGCGTGATGGTTGTCTCAGATGGTGAGCACTTGTCCGGAACGCCAAGGAACCTGGAGATCTGTAATAGCATACAGCCCTAAAACACCGGGCTCTTGCAAGCGACAAGGTGCCAGTCAATGACATCCTGAGTGGTTAGGTCGGAAGTCGTAGCACCCGGGAACCTGAACTACCTGGTCGCTAACGCCTAAGCAGCAGGTCGGATCGTTTCTGAAGATATCGCCCTTAATTTGAGAGGTTGTTGAAATGAAAATTTTCTGGCACAGCAAGATGATGATTAGGAATCAGGCGAGGACAGATGAAGATCTCGGTGGGGAGACAAACAATGCCTTACTTACAGGATCGGTACTCAACGGCGAAGGAAGGATGTCGTCATGCTTAGGGCAGCAGGAGAAAACTTTATATATGACGCTGGAATTCAGGCTTGTGATGCAGATCTAACATGTGAAGCATATAGAAAAGCTTGGATGGAATCGGGCTCCAACGGACTGATCGAGCTTGGAGAAAAAGATGGATAACAGGTGGTTGTCCATGGACTTCCAGGCCAACGGGAAGCAGCATGATGAGCTAACAGCTGCGTACGTCTCGGAGTCTGCGGGGAGGTGGGGCCTCCGTGCACTTGGGACGGTATTGTGCCAACTTGTGCCCGCGTATGATCCCAAGATACGGCCCTCAATGAAAAAATGCAGGAACCTTCTGATCAAAATGCAAACCAACAACCACTATTCAACTATTTTAATCACGGCCTCTAAGAGTTCATACTTGTTTTGCTCGCGTAAGGCTGGGACACATTGGCCATGGATACAGTATGAAGTCGGCCGGCTACTGAGCTGCATCACAATCCATCACAGGAAGGCGCGCTCCATGTAAAACTGTAGGAACCTACAGTATGTTATCAGCAGCGAGCTGTCTATGCAGAAGAGTTTGGAGGACGGTGCAAGTTTTAACGACGGAACAATAATTAGATAACCTGGCTTGTGTAGTTACTACGTTTGTAGCTGAAATAAATTCTGGTGTTCAGTTCAAGAGCCGAATGCCTTTACGACCCTCAACCGCTTCCACCGACCTGTCAACAGCAGATCAGAAACTCCACTCTGACGTCATTTGGGAACCGTGCTATATTATGCATTTAAGCAAAAAAACTAGTAAGCACATAAAGTCCTGTACAAGCATAAGCTTGCGCTGAATGGTACCCATTGCCAATTATGCACTTGGGGGGTACTGCTTACCCCACCTGTACTCTGTCCCTGAAGAAACTGCCCCACCACTGACCTACGCCGTACCAGTCACACCGAGACATGAGCGAGGGTATCTGTCCGAAGGCGGCAACGACGATATATTGGTCTCTGCGGCATAAAAAAGTAAAGTCTCACTGCAAAGCCAACATTTGAGGTTAGCCGAGAAGCTTGCTTGTATATTTTCTTCCCCCAGTTTCTTGCGGCTTGCTGACATGCCTTTGGATGTCATCGACTTTTAGACGCCACAACCCTAAAGCAGGAACCAACACCCCAAGTCCCATGCTTCCAAACAGCTCAAAAGCCTCAAAAGGAGGCTTTGGGAGCTTCACAACCTCGACAACGACGCTTTCATATCTTACCCCTCCCCCTGACTTTTCAAGCATCCCACATGAAGTGGTAGTGCCTTTCAAGAACTTGCTGAAGAAAGCGAGCACCACCAAAGAAAAGGCACTCCAAGATGTCCTGGCGTATGTAAAAGACCAGCCTTCCAATACTCAGGGGCTGCAAGACTCAATAATACAAGCTTATGTCCGTTGAAATCATTTTCGTCCTCCGCGTTGGCTCTGGGACTGACATCGTTTTGATAGGTTGAGCTCTACCCAAGACTCTCCATTGACGACTCACCCCGTGTTCGTGAGCTGGCCCACCAATTACTCTTTAATATACTCAATTTTGCGAAAAAACGCCTCGCGAAAAAGCTTCCTGAGTTCGTTGGGCCGTGGCTTGCCGGCACATTTGATCGCGACAAACGGGTAGCACGGGCTGCCAGCGACGCGCTTGCCGCATTCTTGCAAACTAAGGAGAAAGAAGAGGCATTCTGGAAGGCAGTCCAATTTCGCGCCCTAGAGTTTGCTATCGAAGCGATCAAAGAAACACCTGATACACTAAGCGACGAACGATCAACAACAAAACAAGATGCCGATGCGAAGTATTACCGAGTCGTTGGTGCGAGTCTTTCACTCGTCCTGAACCTCATCAGAAAAGGGGATCTTGCAGCCCTTGAGGACGGTTTGGCTCGCTATTTGGAGGTGGATGCCTTGTGGACTATGTCCAAAACAGAAGATGCATTTGTGCGCAGGGCGTTTTACCAATTTTTACACATTATTCTTTCTACAAAGCCTGAGCTTGTTAAGCCACGACTACAGCAGATTGGGCAATCACTTATTGCAGATGGTCTCCGAAACAGTCAGGTCGGTTCCTCGAGTGACCTGCTCAAAGTTCTTGCTTCATTAACGAAGCATTTCCCGCAAGTTTGGGGCACACAAAAACATCCATTCCATCGCCTACACCAGTTCGTCTCACAGGGCTCACAAGGAGGGGTTGAGGAATTTTGGAAGTCTTTAGATGAACTGCTCCTTGTGCTTCCGGACAAGTCACCCAGCGTTGAGGCAGTGTCAGCCTTCCTTGCATCTATGCGTAAAGGAATCGCTGACAGACTCGAGACTCGGCCAAGTCGATATCAAGCGTTCCGATCTTACGCTCTGGTGTTTGAGACTTTCATCAATCATATCTCTGTAACCAGTGACTTCATCGACGGTAACCTCTCCAACCTCACACACCAATACCTTCACCCAAGTCCCGAATCATCATTACCGTCACCACAACACCCAGATTTTCTTGTGGCAGCATGGATTGCTCTTGCAAATCATCCTGATGCAGACACAACAAAAGCTGTCTCGGTTGAGTGGAACAAATTGGTGACCTCATTCTTGTCCCGATTGTCCAACTCCTTACCAGAAGTCTCCGAGGGATACCAAAAGTCTCAACAATCGATCGCATCAGAAGGTGAACGGTGGTTTACGTTGGCTAGCTGTATATTGTCTCAAGAATGTACAGCCTGTGGGTCGTTGCAGAACTTGGTGATACAGTCATCACTGGATATTCTGCATGGTGCCTTGGACTTGCTCCAAAGAAGAAATTTCAAGCCCTTCGGAGCTGCCGCCATTATACAGTCCGCAGTCAGGCATATCCCTCAAGTTCTGACCAAAAACGACTTTTCGTCTTCTCTTTTCCCGTCAGAGCAGCCAGAACTGTATCAACTGATCGCTGCATCCCCATCACTTCCTTATCTTGTTGCAGACCTTCAGACCCTCTTCAGCAGCGACCTTTCCCGCTTCGAAGAAACTTGGACGGTTCTTGTTGAGGAGGCAGTTCACGTTCCTGATCAAACCTCAGCTAGTTCCGCTGTGAAAGTTCTTCTGGCGATACCATCAACCTCGGCATTTTCTCACAAGTCTTCCTCACTCCAGAAGTTTCTCATCTCAAGCTGGAAAGGATACCTGAGCCAAGGGTCGTCTGCCAGTTTGACGGAACTTTGTGAGGCAAGCTTGACATACGATTCCTTAACACCTGAATCACTGGATTCGGTCTCACTGGCAATCACTGAGGCTCTGAAAAGCCCTGAAATATGGCAGTCAGCCCTTCCAGCCCTGGAGAAGCTTATCCAGAAGAAACCTGAGCTTATCCCTGCCAACCACGATCTACATGTTCGCCTAGTCACCCATCTTCTGGCTATGACGGAACTCTCAGACTCGTTGCTGTCGGAAAAGGCAGCCGCTTTGCGAAAGCTTTTGGACAAACATGTTCCAAAACAGAACCCGCTCATTCGTGTTCTTGAAGGTCAATTGAGTCAGGCTGGACCTGACTCCCTTGCGTATGTAGTCCCTTCCTTGATTTAGGCCGCTTCTCGTCTGCTAATCCTTTCTTAGCATCGACACTTTGGTCCAACAAGCTCTTTCCTCTCTTCAATCTGAATCTTTGTCAGTGGAAGATGTCTTCCCTAGCTCAACGGAATGGATGACGGAGCTGTCACGCTTCTTCTCGCGCCCTCCAAATCCGTCGTTATCATTGACCAGCAGCATGAGCGGTGCCTACTTCCTAGCCCAAGGCGGCGCCGGCTCAGCAAACCAAGCACTTACTCGAGACAGTGCCGGTCGCACCGTCACGGCCAGGATGGCGTTGTTCACAGCAAAGCTCCTCACTTCTGGAGTTCAGCTAGCTTCACTACCGCCAGAGTTTCAGCTCGAACTTGTATATCTGCTCCTCGTCACTGCATCTCTGGCCGGTGATCAACTAGCAGTCGGTGAGCCTGAAGGCTTGTGGAATAATTCTCCAGAAGCCCTGGTCGATATGCAAGACTTCCTTGATTTGAGCTCTGCGGCCGTCGAGGCCATTGTTGCAGCTGCTGAGAGCTGGAGAGATTTGGACATGTCCGGTGACTCTCTACTCGAGCGCCTGACAGGCTTCATGATTCGAGAGACTCAGGGATCGGGTCCTGGAGCGTTCTACACTGCCAAAGCTCTAAGCTCGCTGTTCCAAGCCTTGGTTAAAGCACATGGGCCACCAACCAGGCTTGAAGAGTGGATCACCCGGCTTGGGGTTATGAGGCTGGCTCCGGACACTACTCTGGCTGCCTCTGCCTTCCTTTCCGGTTTCGGTGGTGCGCTTGAGTCTTCCAAAGTTGTTTTGACTCTGTGTACCCGCTTGATCAGCGAAATCCCAGGGTGCTCTGCAGCACAGCCACAAACTCTTCCATCCCTCGTTTTGCTGAATCTCACCATGTCCGTGTATGAGGCAGGCCAGGTCCCCGTCGAGACACGCAAGCAGGTTCTCGCTCTTCAGCAAATGATGCGGTGGGCAGAGAGTCCCGAGGAGATTGGTCACCAGCTGGCTGCCGAGATTTGCAAAGCGATCGCCCGGTTTCTTCCAGGCTGCAAAGATACGTACGGCCCGTTTTGGGAGCAGGCGATCGAATACTGCTTTTGGTTATGGGAGCACGCCAAGGAAGCTCAACCAGAAGAGCGCTTGCCTTACATTCATTCCTCTCTTAAGCTTATGCAGGCATTTCATGGCACCGAAGACCCCAACGATGACCTTCAGGAAGCTCTGGAGAGCCATGCAAAGGACGAGTCTGCAGGGCTAATTTCTCTTCTTACCCTTCCGCGGGAAGCGCCATCTAGTCTTCCTGGCGAATTGGTCGATGCTTTGCTCTCAAGAGCGGTAAGCAAAATACCACATACACACCTTACAGACCTCAGCGGCCTTTACGAATCGGTTTCTTCCGAGTCGAAAGAGATACAAAAGGCCGCTTTTGGCTTGCTCCATCGTGCCTTGCCTGCTGTGCAAGAGGACATCAATCTGGCTGTTATTCTGGACAAAAAAGGTACGTATACGTTATCCAAAACCAGTAGTACACAGATGACTTACTCTGGCAGCTGCACAACTCCCTGACGAATTACTCTCTCTGCTCCTCAATGCCCCAAATCCCGATGAGTACTCCGACGAGGACCTTGCACAGTTTCCCGCGCCTATCCGCTCCTATCTGTTGGCTTGGCATCTCGTTTTTGATGCCTACAGCAAGGCTTCCTTCAGAGTTCGCAGCGATTACACGGAAAATCTCCGCAAGGACAAGTACCTCGATCCTCTCCTCAATTTTCTTGTTGACGTTCTTGGCCATGCCCTCGCCTGTGCTCTTGACCTCGACAAAGAAGGCTTCACGGCAGAGCACATCCGTTCCTACAGCATTGATCTCGCCGACTCCGAGCCAGCTGAGAGGGACATGAACTGGCTTCTCATCCACCTGTTCTACCTTGTGCTTAAATACATCCCTGGTTTGTTTAAGATGTGGTATTTCGACTGCCCATATAAGCAAACTAAGAACACGGTTCAGTCATGGATGGAGAAATTTTTCTCACCGCTCATCATTTCGGATGCCCTCGATGAGGTTGTGGAATGGGCGTCAAAGCAAGAAGGAGGAGATCCAGACACACAAGAACTCGTGGTCAAGGTCAACAAAACCATGAGAGAGATAACTGCCGGGTATCCTGTTGACGATGATGCGGCCACTATCCTCTTGCAGGTGCCCAAGTCATACCCTCTTGATCCTGTCGAGGTCTTGAGTGTTAAGCGGGTGGCCGTCAGGGATGACAAGTGGCAGGCTTGGCTTAAGGGCATCAAGGCCGTCATCATGTTTGGGGTAAGTGATTTGGGATCGTGACTTGATATATTTCTAGGCTCAGACCACTGATTTGTCTTTTCTCTTTACAGAACTGCAGCTTGGTTGATGGTTTGATGGCCTTCAGGCGCAACATCTCCCTCGCTTTGAAGGGTCAGGAAGAGTGCGCGATATGCTATTCAATCATTGCTCAGGACAAGACATTGCCAGACAAGAAGTGCGGCACGTGCAGCCACTACTTCCATCGTGTGTGTCTATATAAATGGTTCCAGAATAGCGGCCGCAACACGTGCCCGCTGTGTCGGAACCCCATCGACTATTTGGGCGCGGACACAAAGAGGAGGAGACCGGAACATGAATAAAGTTGGCAGGGACAAAATAAGCATGGTAAATTAGAGAGTTGCATAAATCTTAACTGATATAGAGCCGAGTGAGAGCATTCACGATTGAGTCGATCCTGTGTGGTCTGTAACGGGTGACTTGGTCTGGTGCAGGCAGGGATTGACAATAGGTCAAATGGGTAAGATGGCTACTGGCGATGTGGGGTGCACAGCGAAGTCAATTACTACGTGTAATAATCTTTCTTGGTCCTCAGTGTCCTTGTGTCAGGGAGAGGAGGAACCAAGGGAAGTCTATCATGACCGGACAGCTTCCTATATAGAATCCTCATCATGCCTCGGCCATATGGCTCATTCTCTTCGGTCATCCAGCTCTAGACATCTTCCGGGATCAACCACGTATTTGTGCCGCTCACAATCATCCTGTCTCTGGTGTCCCTTGTGTTGGCAGTCGGGGACATCCCTTTCCTTGGACTGCCGT
>Ga0065720_1019244_pt1 | contig 31367 bp, 25 predicted proteins | sample Thericmetagenome_FD_59107 | JGI IMG/M metagenome (GOLD analysis project Ga0065720, IMG submission 59107) | Thermophilic microbial communities from the Joint Bioenergy Institute, California, USA of rice/straw/compost enrichment - eDNA_2 v2... | ecosystem: Engineered > Solid waste > Grass >... | reverse complement strand
CAATTTTCTAATAATCAATACCTTCAATAATCTTCCTGTCTTTTCGGCAACCTGAGTAAGGAAGTCTTCATCATTTTTCCAATCATCAACACCGTAGATTCTTTGGATGTCCTGCTTTCTGACTTTAGCGAGAATACCGTGAATGTAGGCGGTGGGATCCTCGAGTCTTTCGGCTCTAACGACTCCCTTAAGGACTGTATCTAAATCGCTATCGTTTTCTGCACCATATACGACTCCTGGACAATCGATCAAATAGATTCTCTTGGTTAGAGTAATATATTGCCAAACCTATAGGGTCAGTTTGAGGAATAAATAGTGAAATACCTTGGTTTCTCCTGGGACAGGAGCTGCTTTACAGACTTTCTTTTGCTTTAAGGAATTAATTACGGAACTCTTTCCGACGTTAGGATATCCAATGAAACCAACACTGATGGACTTCTTGTCTGTGTGGAAGTTATCAAATTGTCTCAAAAGTTGGATCAAAGCACCCTTTCCGAATGGATGGTTGATGCTGGCATGATAAGCAATGGTTGGGTATTCCTTGGAGAGGTAATTTACCCATTTCTTGGTGACCCAAGTGGGGACCAAGTCACATTTGTTAATGACTAAGACAATATGCTTCTGGGGGAAGTTCTTCTTAAGATGTTCTTCAACACGGTAGCATCTGGTTCCAAGAGGATCTCTGGCATCAATAATGAAGCAGAGAACATCAGAAGAATCAATAACCTTAAACAATTCGCCCCAGATTCTGGTGGATTGACCCTTTCCTAAGACCTTTTCTTTGAGTCCAGTTCTTTCTTCAATCATCTATGCATTATTACTAAAGAAAAATAGGCTGTTACATCATTCTTATGCAAATCTCTATCCTTTTCGTGGTTATATTCTTCTTGAGCTTTTTCAGCTGTATCAAGCAAATTCACCAGAGAATGTGAGTTTAGCTTGGGCTTCTTTCTTCTAGCCTTGGGACCGAATGTATCCTATATTTTATGACAATGTTCATTATTTATCTACTTCAAAGCTCTCCACCTCTAATAAATTCATTCTACGTTCCTCAGTGTTATCGGAGATTAAAGACATAGGAAGAAGCTTTTTCTTGATCAAGACATTATATGGGTTGGTCTTTTGTTGAGCGAGCTCTGATCTCATTCTCTCAACCTGTCTGGCGTCAAGAGTTCTGACATTACCGAACCATTTTCTGTTTGGCTCAATTCTGGCTGGTTCTGTGGGTCTCTCATGCATCTTTTCCCTAAGCAGTTATTGTAGGAGGGTATTTCTTATACCAATCAACTTTCTCTCTGTACATGTTGAGAATATTGATTTTTGATTTTGATCTCATGTGGCCCTTGGATTTCTCAGGGATTTTTCTGTCAGGGTTGGTGGATGCTCCAGACTTGCTAGGCTTCTTGGAGTTGGCATCCTTGAACTTTTGCTTCATGAGGCTGCCATGTTTGTCGTTCTTGCTTCTCTTGGGCATGACTCTGATAGATTTTCAATAAAAAATTAAACACTCAAAGTGCTTTATAGAATTTTGATAAAATTCTGGTAATAAGGTCCACTTTCCCATCTTCAGCAGAAATTTTCCCAGAAATATAATATTAAGTTATCTCAATACTTTCTGCCTAAAAGACATACTTCTAACAAAAATACTCAAAATTCCCTAATTATATATGAATTATGCTTGTTCAGAACCCTGCTTTCCTGCCTTGAGGTTCTTCAAGACAATTTGGTTATATATGCTTCCTCTAATGTCGGAATCAAGTTCCAGTTCAACATCCTCCACAGAATATACCTATTTCCATTATGATCCTTCCCATATACAAGGTACCTTCTTCAATAACTCAAAATCAGCATAGCATCCTATGTCTTCAAACATCTCAGCCTCAGCAGTGAAAACATCTTTTATATTAACTTGCTATTCGAACAAAATAGGGAATAAAGTTTCATACTTGATCTTTGGAACATTGTAAAACAAGAATTCCAGGCCCATTATTGTCCTTTAAATAGAAGTTATATTCAACTCCCTTAGGGGTCTAAAGAATTTTTCTTAATTGGAAAAATTATTACTTTTTCGGGTGATAGAGCATTTATGAATTCCTTTATTATGTCAAATTTTGCTTTTCCAGTGTAAGAGGCCTTCTTTGCGAGGGTCTTGTTCATTGCAATTAAGATTTGTTTTATAGAGATAATCTAGATAGTTTTCTTTAAAAGAACATTGAGTTTACGAGTTTAGGATTAAGGAATGCAGCGTTAATATTCTGTTCCTTGAACTTCTTGCACACCTGCAAGAGGTTCACGTTTTTTAAGGACTTGTAGGCTTCGACTATGATCTTTTCGTTAGGGAATAATTCGAATTCGTGGGAGAACTCCATATTGGATATTTATTGAAATAAAATTATAGGACCAAAGAATTCTAAAGGGAGAAATAAGGAAACTGTTTTGTGATCATAACTAAACTAAAATACAAAATGGAGAGATTATGTTCTAGATTGGCTTATGGACTTGAAATTAGTTCACACAAGGACTTTTCTCTTTATTAAATTAAATCCTTTAATACATCCAAGATGGATCTTGACGCAGAGATCGAAAAGTTCATGTTCCAAATTTACGAGAAGGTACACAACAAGCAGCCCGTCGTCTTCGAGAAAATTCTGAAACAGGAAGAGCGCTGCCTGCAAGACGCTGGTGATGATGTGGAATCTTATGTTAGATGCATGAGAAAAATGAATAAGAACGTTGAGTTTAATGAGCATATGATGGCCTATAAGACAGAATATATCATAAAGAAGGCAACAATGTGTTTCCATGAGAATTTCAAGCAGAATAAAAGCCTTGAACCATGCAAAGAAGCTGCGCTTTCTCAGATTGAAAAATATGCCAAAGATTTTAGTAATGCTGTATAGAAGAAGTTCCTTGTAATTTCTCTTGTATATATCTAGCATTATCCGCCAGACTTGTGTAATATGGTCTTACCTGTTACCAGCAACAATTATTTAAATTTGAGAATTCTAGTCTAATAATTTTGGGTGGCCCTGAGGGTGCCTAAGTCAAGGGATGAGTAGTATTTTTAAAATTGGGGTCTTAGGATTGCGCTAAGTGGGCTGGACAAAAGTTCGAAATGATTTTAAGATTAGAACTCAGCTTGTTATATTTGAATGCAGTACTTGTTTATAAAAATCAAAATTTAAATTCATATTAGCAAAGAGACTTACCAATGTCCTTAACTAGAGAACAACTCATCTATATGTCCAAGGTCTCTGAACAAACTGAGAGATTTGAGGATATGATTGGATACATGAAACAAGTTGTCACTAGCAAGGAACCCCTCTCCACCGAAGAAAGAAATCTTTTATCAGTTGCTTATAAGAACTCCGTCGGCTCAAGAAGAACTGCCTGGAGAGCCTTGAGCGCAATTGAACAAAAGGAAGAAGCCAAAGGAGGCAAACATCTTAACCTCCTCAGAGAATTCAAGAAGAAAATTGAAGAAGAACTAGGCAACTTCTGTAATGAAATTATTGGCCTCCTCGATGAATACCTCATTCCCGGAGCCGCTGACAGCGAGACCAAAGTCTTCTATTATAAAATGAAGGCTGATTACTATCGTTACATTTCTGAATACGCTACTGGAGACCTCAGAAAGAGAGTTGCTGATGGAGCAAGCCAATCTTATTCTGAAGCCTCCAAGATTGCTGAAGAACTCCCTACTACCAACCCCATCAGATTGGGATTGGCATTGAACTACTCCGTTTTCTACTATGAAGTTTTGAATGAACCCCAAAAGGCTTGTTCCCTTGCTAAGCAAGCCTTCGACGACGCTATTGCTGACATTGAACAATTAAGCGAAGATCAATATAAGGATTCCACTACTATTATGCAATTGATTAGAGATAATTTGACCCTTTGGACCTCCGAATTGGCTGAGGAAGGAGGAGATGACCAAAATTAAGATACGATTATACTTAAGTTCATGTCGTATTCCTGTAGTCTTTTTGTTGATGCATGCCATCATATGATATTCAACATCATCTACGCGTAAATAAGATTCATTAAGATTTCTAATTACTCTCTCCGTTACTCTTTCACTGCTACTTTTAATAATGTTAATGCCTTCATGTCCAGGTCGTTATCCATGCATAAAGTCTGATTAGACCCATACGTTCTAGCCTGAATCTAACTTGTTGAACCGATGTGGTTTAAGAGGTTCAATATTTTGAACCAATTTTCTAGATACGTTGTCCAAATTCATTGCTCTGAAATTACCAAGGACATAAAATAATAGATTTTAGGAGAACAAGCTGACGACCTCTTGTATAAGTCCTGCCAGACTAGAGAAGGTTGTAGTAATAGAAACTATGTTGGGTCGGTGACTAATTTATTAATTGATCCTTATTTAATAATTAAGGAGTCACTCTCTATAGTGATTCCTGATCCGTCCAAATTTGGATTCAGGAGTGAATCATGAATATTTCAGCCTTTAAATAGCCTGCTTAAGATTGTTGTGTATAATACAATTCTAAATAAACAAGTAACAAAAACTCGATATCATGGAAAACACTCAAGAAACCAAGAAAAAATGTGGAGAAAAGTGCCTGCAAGGAAAGTGCTGTGTCTGCTCAGGAAATGAGTGCAAAGGAAATGGATGCTGTGACTGCTGTAAGGACGGAGCCTGTGTTGGAACTAACTGTTGCAAATGTGAAAAAGACACTAAGAAATGCGGAGACAAATGCCTTAGAGACAAGTGCTGCGTTTGTTCTGGAAAAGAATGCAAAGGAAATGGATGCTGTGATTGCTGCAAAGATGGAAAATGTCTTGGTGAAAAACAATGCTGTAAATGTTAAACTTCTTCATTTGGTACTTTTCTTCGAAATAACACATCATGCGTAATATTTAAGTTGTATGTATTCTGAGATTTAATCTAAAAATCTTTCACTATAGTGATTAGGCTTAGATTAATTATAAACACAATTGAATCATATGATAAATACAGTTGTGTATTCGTGTAAGTAAATTACAAATTTCAGATATATAGATAAATAAAGAAACATGGGAATTATGCCAAACACGTTCTAATAATACTTATTAATTCCTAATTGTGCTTATTGCTCTGGTCTTGTCATGTAAAAAATCAATTTATCTCCAACTCTCAGTTGAAGGAAATTCTCCATATCAAAGAATAACCCAGTTCTCTTTACTTCAGCCACAATTTCCTCATTTTGAGGGTAAATCTGAATATTAACTCCGAGTTTTTGAAGCGCTTTATGCACTTCACCTAATACATTAACCTCAAGTTCCCCAAATTTACCTCTTAAAGTTACATCGTATCTAGATTTAATTGATACAATATCCACACCCGCACACCTAGTCTCTCTAAGGGTCAGGTGAGGCTTGAAAATATCATATTCCACTTTTCCTTTTCTGTCATAGTACTTATAGAGTAGCCATTCATCGTGGAGTTCCTCAACTTCACAGATTCTATTCCTGTCAATTCCTTCCAAGAAGTTAGCTTGGAGTTCCTTGGGAATAGATGGAATGCCCTCAACAATAGGGTCTTTCCACTCTATGCTACCCAGATTTACTAATCCATTAAGGTTATAGAAGTTGATTGCGAATTTAATGCTATCACCCACACAAACAGGAATAATTGGTTGCACTAAGGCGAGTTTATCTTCATCCCCAGCCTAAGTATTACAGAAAGCTATACGGCAATTACCATTGATTCCTCCTTATAGATCCAAATAGTACGACTGCCTTTTTGTACAACATCGAATTTGTAAGCAGCCTTATATTGAGTCCCTTTCTTATTCGCTAGCTCATAGTTGTATAGCAATGTAACAGTTTTTCCTAAAACTTTAAATCAAGAACTGATATTGTACCTGCTAAGCAAGGAAGAACTTCAGCTATAACATTTCGGTCCATTCTAATAGCTTTTCTCTTGTTAGAAGTGTATGGCATGACGCTGTAGTAGCTTCTCTTGAAAGCCAAAATATTCATATGATGCTGAATGAATTTATTATCCAAGTTTATCATAGCAATGTCGAATGATTCTGTTATCTTATAGTACCAAATAGGGGAAATAAGGATCAGGCGATGATAATCTTCTAGTAAGTATGAGAAGATGAGGAATTGAACTTCATCTGGAAGATTAAAAAGCTTCTTCTCTAAGGAGCAGTTTATGACAAACTTTTTCTTAGGTGGAAGCTTTTCCAAATTCTCTCCAATATTAGCTCCTTCATATTCATCGTCTTGGACATTAGAAGGAGAAATTATTCCCTTCAACTTGCTAGCTTGTTTATCGTTAGCAGTTGTAGACGTCTGAATGGGCTTTACAGTTAGTTTCTTCTTACTTCCATGGCTAGTTAAAGATGTCTTGGAACTTAAGTTCTGCTTGCTAGCCGTGGCTTTTAGTTTGTTCTGCGAGACGAAATACTTATTCCCAGATTTGTTATCTTTTCCTCTTTGTGAGGAAAGTTGATTAGCATATTTCCCAGTTATACCTCTACTAGAATTCTGCTTGATGGGTAACTTCTCATTCCTGACTGTGGCAATAGAATTTTGAGAGGGAGTCTTTGTAGCAACTCCAGAGTTAGAATCGATATTTTCGAGAGATCCTGCATCGAATCTTTGAGGATCCGAACTCAGCCCGTATAAAGGCTGTGTGCTCTCATATTTCTCTTTGCCATTTTTAGGATCTTGAGTCTTAGATTCATCGTCATAATAAATTGTTTTTGGTACAAAGACATCATCAGTTGCAAGTCTGATGTTTTCGTCAAATTTTCTAACAGCTCTATTCATCATGTCGTTCAGGACTTTGGAGCGAGGCGTTTTACCAGGAGGAATGAAGCTTTTGAGTGGTGAACCTGATGGCTTAGTCTTGTGAATATCGTTCCCCATTATTTGAGTATTTAATTAATTTTAAAGAAAATTTTGAAATTAATACGTTGAAGGAAGGAAAGAATCCTATAAAAAGTTCATTCAACTCTAACTTTTCATTCCTACAACTTCACTCAATAATGTAATTTGCAACCAGCTTCTTTTCATTTATCAAAGTTGTATAGTTACACCCATCTGAAGTTCTTAAATACTTGAAAGTTAAACCAAATTAAAGAGCAATTTTCATCAAACTTTGACTAGAGTCTTAAGGCAGAACGTTCTACAAGAGTGATTTTTATGCAGTTTATTCATTTTTTGATCACTTTAGGGAAAAATTTTAGATACTGATTAATCATAATTCTATACCAAGAGAGTAATATAGAACAGCATACAAGAATAAACCTAATTATTTAAATAAAGATGTAACGTGAGAAAGAATATTGCCTCCTTTCTTCGTGGGCAGCGCTTCTTCCTTCTTGTATAATTTGATCATGACTCTATGAATGTAAGCCCTTTTAGCATTTTATTACTTGACATATTTGAGAATCTTTTTGGTTTCCTCACTTTCGAACCACTCTTTGACAGTCTTGCTGCTTGAAGGCTAACCAGTAAATGCAATTACATCTATTTAATTACCTTGTATTCAATGAAAAATTTCTCAGGGTGATTTTCTTCAGGCCCATAAGAGGTTATCATATGAGGAAAAATTGTTGTCCTTTCCCCCGATGTTTCAACCTCGATAATGTGATCTCCTGCAAAGTTTGTCCTCAGCATTATCTATTCAATTACTTATTGCTTGATTCTGATTTACGATTCCTGGAGTGGTAGATAGCATTCCGATCTTCTTTACTGGATAGACCTGAAGCTTCAATTCAGCAATATGGAGCTATATGATTAAAGCAAGAGGAAAAATGATTACATCTTCTTTAAGTTTTTGGATTTGCTCATTCAACTTTTTGATTTCATCTTCCATTTTCATGCAGACATCATTTAGCTCTGTCAGAGCAATAGATCTAGGAAAATATTACTCAAATTAGCTATCCTTACTGTTTTGCATTCTTATCTTCTAGAGATTCTATTGACTTCTTCATAACGTCATATTCTTTTTTAAATTTCCTGAGTTCTTCCTCAGCAAAATCTTTATCTTTCAAAAGATCAACATTGCGACTAAGCAACTTTTGATATTCAATTTGAAGATCTCTCAGTTTCTCATTTCTCAATACTGCTCTTTTCTCAGCTTCGAACAGTTTCTTTTCAATTGATTCATATTTTTCTTTGGCTTCTTTTTTAATCGCCCACAACCTCCTGTTAATCATTACTCAAAGTTTGAATGACAATTACTCATTTTCTTTGACCTCTAGCTCTGTAATTCCCTTGAAATCAGGATGAGCATCAATTTTTGGAAGGTCCCCTCCACTCTAACATTTCAATAAAAGATAAATTGTCAGTACTTTAGTCTTTGAATGAAAAATTGTGCCCACTGACTGAGTCAATTTTGAGACGAAGCCAGAATCGTCTGTGTGTTTAGAGGCCTAGAAGACTCAGATTTATAAATAAAAATCCTATTACTTCATGTTTTTTCTTCTCAGCTATTAGATTTTCTCTTAATTTCTTATTTTCTTCAGTCAGCTTAATGATGTCAGCTTCCTAAGTATATTAGAAAAATATTTCTCAAAACACTTTTTCTGTAAGAGCTGCAAAGAGTCTTTCTATTTGATCTGCAAGGACTTGTCTGGCCTGGATGGCTTCTTCCTTCTCATTTTTTTCTTGGTTGATCAGCCCTTGCATAATAGTAAGAGTTCTCTCAAGTTCTTCTATTTCATGGCTTCGATCCTCAGTAATTTGGGCTATTGAAATAATGTAAATTGGTATTTTCATACTTTGTGAGGTTGTGCTTTCCTCAATTTTGGGTTCTGTAGTTGGCAGGTTGTCAACTACAGGTTTTTCACTATTGGCTTTGCCCTTGGAGAAGGGATTGTATTTAGAGAAGTCGAACAAAACTAAAAATTTATTGCTTTATTTGTTATTAGTACAGGTTTTTCTTTTCTTATCTATTCTGTAAATTAATGGATTCTTTGCTTGATCCTGAGCAAAAAGGAAGAGGATCTATGTCCTTACAACTACTCTAGCTATTGTTAGGCATGTATATCAACTTCAATTATGCAATTTGTTAATACTTGCATCTCATAAGACTCTTTTTAGCTAAAATATAATATTGCTTGAAATATTTTTGCAGAAAGGAGATTAAATTTGACAGTGATCACATTGACTTTATAAATTGGTAGGCAATTATGAGACTGGCATTCAATAACGTTAAGTATTAGGAAGTTATCTTTTCATATTTTAGAATAATAATATCAGCCGTATTTCCATCCTGAAGCAGCTCCTCTGTCCACGTTGAGAATTCTGTTGAATATATGTTAATATCAATTCCTCCTTCAGAATCAGATTCATCTCCTATCACTGGGGCATCTACGATGGGCTGTAGGTCAGAATAATTGTCAAAGCTGAGAGTGGTATGAGTAGGACTTGAAAAGAATTCTCCATTGTAGCCCTTGATGCCATTCTTGAGCTCTATTGATTCTGAGAACTCGAATGAATCATCAAAATCTGAGGACCACTCACCAACTGATAGTATTGTATCCTCAGCTATATTTGACTTCACAATTTGCATTCCATCATCACTTGATTTCAATTGGGAGAAGAATGGACTTTTTTCAAATTGGAAAGCCTCTCCGAGTGCACTGAAAGCATTATTGATATAACCTCCTTCAGAAATTAGAAAAATATCTAACATAGACTTCCATTCAGTGCTGTAAACCGAAAAAAAAGCTTAAAAAGATTAAGATAGACCTCATCTGTATTCAGTTTCTTAAAATTGTTATTCTTAGCTAAGCCTAAATCGATATCAAATTAAACTAAATAAATTTGTTGTAATCTTTGTATCGAAGCGCCTATGCCAGACTCAGAATCGACTAAAATAAGAAAATAAAATGGCAACATTAGACAAAACTTTGGCATCTCCTCTGGTTTATTATAATATCTATGGTCCATGCTGAATCTATTGAAAGATTCATTGTAAATTTTCTATTGGAAATGCAGAAGTATCTGCATTTTGAAGACTTGTTTCAACAAATTATTAGTTTCAATCCCCATCAAACAAAATTTCATAGTTTTTGAAATAGTGGTTTTAAAGCTACCTCTATTTCGGTCAAGGGGTTGAAGACTTTTAGATTAGTAATCCCTTGAAATTGGGCGCAACAATAATTGCAGCTTTGTTAAATCAAAACAAAACACAACAAAAAGTAATATTGTATGGATGTATATTACATTAATTTGGATGACAGTTCATTTACGAAATTGTCAGATGAATGAAAATCCTTTTGTATTTGTTTGTTTCTATCACTTCTGGCAGAGAATTCTCTCCAAATCTTTTTGAGCTTGCTTTTTCCATAAAAGATGGCATTAGTAAAGCCCTGTGAATGGGAACATAATAATTGGAAGAAATACACCTCAAAAATTTGTATATCAAAGGACTTCAAAATTCTTCCCACGGTAGCTGGAAGCCATGAAACAGCTAAAATGGTTGGATATACAAGTACACTTTTGAATTCACTTCTCATCCCCACATCTTTTGTTCTCAATATTTGAATCACTCTCCAGGAGAAATAAAAACTAAAGAGGGCTCCGAGCCATATTGGGAAATATAGAACGATCCAGTAACTATTCGAATTCGTTATTGAGCAGAACACGACATTCACTCCGTATTTAACAGATAATCCTAGTTCTTTGTGGAATACTGGACTATTTCATTAAAGAAAGTGAAAGTTATTATTACCCAATGGTAGGAAGAAGAGAAATGACTATATTTATCGCCAAAAGCCATGGGTACTTTTTGGGCAGTGTTGGATCATAACGTTTTGTTTGTAAATAAGATGTATAAGAGATTGTTGCTGCCCATATGGCAGAAGAGACCACTGAAAAAGTTCTAATAAAGCCCTCAATATTGCAGGACAATTCATATTCACGGAAATAACTCATTATGTTAGCGACAGCAAATAAAAAGTCGGCAAAGATGAGAGATAAGACAAGCTTCATCGAATATGTTCGGATTGAGGGCACCAGTTTGTAAGTAATCATGATAAACAGTGTACCACCTAAAGAGAGACCACTAGCGACGGTCTGCATGATTTCCAAGATTTCATATTGGTATGGTGTGAAGTCTTGTGCCATATAAAGGATTATTCAAATAAATTTAAAGTTATTTGATTCGAATATCCCATACAATTACTCTATATATTGATTATTAGTCTTGGGAAGAAATTTTTCTCCCATTTCGAAAATTATTCTTGCTCCCCCCTTCATCAGTTTATTTCATGTAATAGCACTATCTTACTTGATTATATATTCTGGGTTGTATTATGTTACATATATATATCAATGTATTATAATAATCAAAATTAATGCTCATAATATGGCTTTACCAATGAAAAGAAGTTATACTCTTGGGAATGGTGCTGCATTCCTCCACTGTTGGTACATGGAGGATATAAATTGGCGTTTCAATTCCACTGAAGAAAATATGTTTGAATAAATGAGATACTCCAGATCAAGATGTGAGATCTTGTCCGCAAGAACTATAGGAACCCCCAGGAAGAAGTAAGACTGACTCAGTAGGTCATCAATCTGCATTGCTTGGTAATAGGTGAGTTTAGATATATTCCAGACAATTATACAGACCATGCTTTTTCCTTCATATTCGAATCTATATAAAATAACCTCACTTTCATCCTTATAAAGAGTAGACAGGAACTCCACATAGTCCTTAATCGATTCTGTTCTATTCACGACCTCATATTTCTTTTCCTTAGAACTCCAGGCCGCAGAAATAAACTTTGTATGAGAAGGTGAATTCAGCATTCTATTAAATTCGTCAATGGTTTTTGAAGTAAATCCATTAATATATGCAAAAGAGTCTCTAATATCTACTAAGCTTGTCACATTATTCATATTTCCTGAGTACGTTTCCAGCAATGCAGCTCTTGAGCTAGTCTGATTAGAAACTTCTTTGGCTTCTGTGACTCCGAGATGAAAGACCTGAGCAACCCCTCTCAAAAATGTCTCCAAATTTAGGTACTTTGCATTTGATATATCAAGGGCTTTCCAGGGAATTTCCATTGTTGTCGAAAAGGTGTCTTTAAAGCTAAAAACTTCCCTTATTGTTTGGCACCGCCTGTCTTCTCTATTCGGACAGAGCATAACAAGGAAAAGTCTCTTTACTTTTTCTACTTCTAAGAAGACTAGTCCAGCTCGGACATCATTTGGATAAAGTAAGGCTTTCCTAAAATCTTCATAATCATTGAGTTTCCAGTCTCCTATAGCTTCAACACCAACAATATCTCCCATTGCAAAGAAGATCATGTATCTATATGCCCCTTTGATCATCTTATTTATTTTAACTTGGTCCTCCTGACTGAAGTACAAATTCTTTCGTACAAGCTTGTCTTCTATTTTATATAAATCTGTAAGACTTGGGTTCGGACTCATCAAGTTGACGGTCTCTACAGGCCCAGTCTTATATAATTTTGAGTCAAATTCATTTAATGAAGAAATGACAAATACTCCAAATATTATCATGAGAATAAATGCAAACTGCAATTTCATATTCCTTTTTTCTGTTAAAGCTGGATTGCTGAGTTGGAAAAATTGAATCAATGTGAAAAAAATCGTAGTTAATGCCATAAAATAAGAAGTGTCTTTCATATTGATGATATGCTGACTAAGAGAATTTCCCAAAACCTCAAAACAGTTCTGATTTAAGCATTTTAGATTTATTCCATCTTGTAAAGTATATTCTTCATTATTGCTTACTAGAAGCTCAGTTTTACAGTACGGCTCCTCTATATACTTATTCTCGCATGGCAATTTTGATATTGTGGTGGAATCCATACTTTGCATAACAATACTCGTCAAATGAAGATTTTCTGGATTTGAGATTGGAGTTTTAATATCTCTAGTCATTCTAGAGCACTTGACAGCAAGGATAATATTGGTTGCAAGAAAAACTATTCCAGTGAGTATAAGCAAAACTCTATTAATTCTCCAATTCTTAAATGGCAAGGCTATTATTATTCCTGTACAAATGACGAGAAGATGCTTTAAAGGGCCAAGCTGATATGATGGTATAAAAACTCTTAATGTTCTGCTTTCTTGTAACAAGGACCCCAATTGATATGCTTTTGCAATATTAAAGATTGCAAAGGCTAGATAGAGCAGCAAGAAGGCATTAACACTTTGTGATTTCATATTCTCCTTGTTCTCTGAGAAGTATATTAACATGTAGATAGAAACCCCTAGAAGTAGCAAAGATATTGGCAAAGACAGATTTTGTATCATCTGATAAATATTGGCATTTGCTTCTATGTTTGCTGCCTCTTCGGATGACCATCCTTTAGCTATAAGCTCACTCCTTATCGAAGTCTTTTCTAAATTCTGAAAAAAGATGTTTAGCCCATAAAAAGACAAAGTCATTGCTGATACTATCATTAAAAAATCCCATATCTCAAAAGATGATATTCGAGACTGCTCATTTAAAGTGAGGTGGGCTTTTTTTTCTGTTCTTATTAATATGATTATGAATAAAAGGGAGAAGCTTAAGCTGGCAAGTGGAAAGAAATAAATCCATGAATTAGTATTTTCCCGTGTATAAGGAGTCATTACTTGAGAGACAAGATTTAGAATATTGAGAATTATTAAGGCTAGTCCAAGGTACCTTGCAACCAAAAATTCAGTTTTCTTGTCGTCAGGAGTAAGAAATATTTCTTCTTGTATTGTTTGGTCTTTCATGAAATAAAAAATAAAATTCAAATCAATTTTCTTTAGAAAAAACCTAAGATATCTTACATTTTCATTATGAAATACTCAAAACTAAAACCTTTTTAGAGAAACAGTTGTCCACTTTATGGCTCTTTAAATAATGAAACTATTGCAACCTGAAATAATGTAATGAAGAAAAATTATATATTGATAGATACTAAAATAAAGACTCATTGTGAATAAAGAACAGATTTAGGAGCAATCAAGAGTGGTTTGGTTGAGCTTTAGATCAAGCCAAGCTACATAATCCTTTTCTTTAGGTAAGTTCTTCGAAAGTGATCAAAGATTAATCCTTTCTAATCTTTTCTAAGAATAGCTAAATATTAGAAGAGAGACCTGAAGAATAACAGCCAGGATGAGTATTCTGTTTGACAATATTTGCAACATGTAATGAGGATTTAATATCCCAAATGTACTGTAAACAACAAATACTGTACTTCGATGCCACTGAGAAAATCGCCGTAACATGGCTTATTCCCATTGTGGTATTAAACAGCAGGTCAGACACTCAGTTCAGAAGATACGCTGAGTCGAGCTTTACTTGAATGTCTGTACCAGAATCCTCAACAAGTTGAATAAATCATCAATGATGGAAGTGTTTGTCCAATAAGTTACTGATCAAATTGTTTAGGCTAGGTCTCCTGCAGAATAATTTGCTCCGATCGTGTCAGTTATTTGGTTAACAATGCCCAAGAAGTGCTCTTTTCAGCTATCTTTGGGTTGAGATATCAGGAAATCTTTTGATAATATATTCACTTGAAGATATTTTTGAGCCTGTTAGAACTTGACCAAGTAAATAATGCTTTGTCTTTGGAGCCATGTGAGCAGGAATATGATGTACATTTTCTGAGAGGACTGCTGATCCAAATATCTGAACAATATCCTTAATTTCGTAGTATTGTATGGCGGGATGTTAAATTGGGCCTTGCCTATACTCTATTCCAAATACTTGGAATATTGCAGTGTTTGCTATCCTATTGTAGTTGATTGATCAGATGTAAACGTTATTGGCACTATAATTACTCAAGAACTTGGTATATGATTTCAATAAGGATCTTCCTGACAAGTGGTGTTCACTCATTCCAGGGGGTGGTTTCATTGCCTAAATACTTCCAAGATGGGCCTGGGTAGTTTGAATTGCGCCTCAAGCACCATGTCTGAACAAATTGATAACCAGTATTTGCTTGAGCAGCCACTATGCTAAGAAAAATGGAGAAATAAATTTTCATATCTTCTTTGAGACTTTATTACGTTAGGAGGATACTGGAAAATCATGTCAATCATACTCTTTCTTGAGCGAATAACTTTTAGTGTCCTTTTAGAATGCCAGTCTTTATCACAAAGAGTAATCTAGATGCTCCACATTATTTGCCTCCTTGTCTTGTTGCTTTCAGGAATCTTTTAGTAAGGCTGTCTATAGCAAGGACTCTTTAAGGATTGTAAGACATCCAGCACAAAATTCATTGATTCAATTTCATATATTAAACCCGTGCACTGTTATACAAATTATTTAATAAAAGATAGCAATCCTTCAAAATGGGAAATCTTTGCATGACCATCCTCTGGATCATTATTGTGATCTGGTTCGTCATCCCTATATACTTCTTCTGTGAGGTTTTCCTAAGACCTCTCTCCATCCCTTACCTAATCTGGAGAAAAGGATTAAGAGGGTGCAGGCAAATTATTTTCTTCATTTTGGCCATTATTCCAGGATTCGGCATCTTCGCGGCCATCTTCGGCTTCCTCTCACTTTTCCAATTGATCCTCACTCTTCTTCCTTATTGCCAAAACGACTGCTCTAAACTCACAAACACCCAGCCTCCTGATAATGTTATGCCAATCATGTGGGTCCCTCAAAACAAGCACATCAGCTACAAACCTGTTCTCAAGATTGTCGGAGAATGTTCTCATGGAAGCTCCCTCTAATCTTGAATTGTGTCTAACAAATTTTTCGTGAGATATATTTTTTCAGTAAAAGAATGTCGTACCTTCAATCTCTGCATACATCTATAATCGGATATATTACGTAACTCAAGGAACACCATATTTGAAACCTTAGCACAATTACCCTTGATCTTACTCTCCCTAAGCTTAAGTCAGCTTTTCCCCAAGTCTGTTGAGATCTACAGCTGTTATTTATTACCTCTGTACATTTAAGGGCTTGGAGGAAGTCTTATTTTAGAATTCCAGATATGTTTACTAGAGATATAAACCTCTTTCATGAAATTTTACAAAATATGGCAATGAGGGTGTTTCTCAATTCTAGTTCATATCGAACAGAATAGGTATCTATCCTCATTATTCGCTACTTTTCTCTTATTGAGACTTAACTTCAAGGCTTTGTATTTCTTTTGAGTGAAGAGTTAGTATTGAATTTTCCTGGGTAATAAATTTCCCTCGTTTTCCTCTTTTAACCTGAAGAATGGGGTTTCTTCAGTAGCTGATTCTTACCTTCATTGACAGTCTTAAGCCTATACTCATTATTAAGATAATTGGAGTTAGGAGAATAGGAAAACATTGCTATGTTTACACGTTTGAAAGAAAATATAAGAGATGCGAATCTAAGTAAGCAAAACCAACTTGAATCTTATAGATTAAGACTGAGTTACTAAGAAGTAATTTACTTAGGATAATTTTTCAGGTTAATCTGTTGGTCCTTATCATGGAACCCTCGATAATTTTGGAAAGGTTTCTAGATTTTTGGGTCTAAATTTTCAACTAAACGCAGAAATATTGAGCACTTGATTCGTAATAAGTCTAGATATATTGATCATTAGGTATTTTAGGTCATGAAGCTACTAAGGTTAGAACACTGGTGTCAATGGGGAGAATAGATGAGTCCTATGAGTAAGGGACAATTTCTACTATGAGAAATTTTGTTGAATAGTCTTGTGAAGTGTTATTGAAAAAAATAGTTTTGCCTAACCAATGTTTAGAACCATATTCTGAAGCAGAAAATTCTTTTTCATTTAACGATGTAGAGAGGCAACAAGTGATTAGTTGAGGACATCACAAGGAGTTTGGATGGGAAAGCTTAGTTAATTCTGTAAATATCGAGGAATTACTGTTTTTTCGCTACTTGTTTCTTCTGTTCATTATAAAATCAATATAAATTTACACTAATACATATGAGAAACTTCTTTCAATTCAAGACCGGCAAAACCTCCGCTGCCTTCAAAACCGAAGTTCTCCAGCAGTGGCAAAACGGTTGTTGGCTGTCTTTCTTCATGAGCCTGATATTCTTATTCTATAGAATGGGCAACTATTTTCTCCCAGAATATGATGCTTCCAGTGCACTGAGAGACGATGTCCTTTATTTCTTGGCCATCACTTTCTTATCCATAGGCAGGAAGTTCATCATTAGGGAGATGAGGACAGTACAATTGCAGTTCCTGTATGTAACAGATCTTGCGCTGGCCGTTACGTTCGTTGTGTACATAATTGTCAATCACAAAGAAGGGTTTTCAGGCGGGCTCCAGCCAGGAGTCGATAATATACTTACTTCTGACTTCATGGTCTTCTGTTTGCTAGGTTTTCCCTTATTTTTCTGCTGGTTCATTCCTGTGGTGGGCCTTTTAATAATTTTGACTTATGACTATGCAAATTTTTATGGTGACGTGGATGTTCCAAAACTTACAATAACCCTTCGAATCTTGACTGTCTTAATTGGTTGCATCATGAACTCCATATTCCTTGAGAAGATGAGAAGAAATACCTTCGAAAGACAATTTAACTGTTTGGAGAAGGAAAAGACCTGGAAAGAAATCCTGGATGGCCTTCCTGAAGGCATCATCATGATCGATAAGAAAAAAAATATAAAATACGTGAACAAGTCAGTTTGCGAGGCTCTTTCTTTGGACTGTACTAAATCTACAAATTTCTCATTAAATAATTTACCTCAAGCCAGAAATATCATAGTTGAGGATTTTGAAAGGCAGTATAAAGACTTTTTAAGATCCAATAGCCTCAAAGACAAACTCAAGGACAGGCCCGCTCCTCCCACACTAAACGAAGTCTTTGATATTCTTGTTGAAAAATGGAGCAAATTGAGAATTAATTACAACAAGCACATTATCTTTACAGGTAAGCTCAAGACCAACAAAAAAAAGACCCTTGAGATTGCGTTTACTCTGAAGACTATTGACAATCAGAGCTGCTGTTTGTTCATCCTTACCGATGTAACCAACAGACTTTTAGTAGACTCCCTCCAAGAGACTATAGAATACAAAAATAGACTGTTAGCTTCAGTTTCACATGAGCTAAGGACACCCCTCAACGGGAATATTAACTTCATCCAAGCTGCTATAGACGAGCAAAGTGTCTCTCATGATGTGAAAGAAAACTTCCTTATTCCGGCTCTTCGTAGCGCTAAATATCTACTCACAATCATCAATGATATTTTGGACTTCTCTCAAATTCATGCCAATTCCTTGAAGCTTGTTCCACTCAGAAAAAGTTTGGTTAATTCCATTCAAGAAGCTATGCAACTTATCGAAATTCAGGCCAAGAAAAAGAATCTGGAATTGAAATTGGTTAGACCTAGCCCAGATTGGGACATAACCCTGGTCACAGACCATAACAGATTGATCCAAGTTATAGCAAACTTGCTTAGCAATGCTTTGAAGTTTACTTTCAAGGGAAGCATAACAGTGTCAATCGAACCAGAAAGCGACCGAGTCTATCTTATTTCCGTAAAAGATACCGGTATTGGTATAAGCAAAGAGAATCAGAAGAAGCTCTTCAAATCCTTTGCAAAGATTGATCTTGGAAGTAAAAACCATATGAATGCTCAAGGTGTAGGACTTGGTCTTGTGATATCCAATGCTCTAGCCAAGATGCTTGGCCCATCAAGTCAACTATCTGGGTCCATTACAGATTTCAGCAAAGAATTTAGCACAGTAAATGGACTCACATTTGAGTCTGAATTAGGGGTAGGAACGACCTTTTCTTTTAAAGTTTTGGACCATGGAGAAATGACGACAACAGTAAACGAATTCCCAGATGATTCTTTGGTCTCCCCCTTGATGACAGAAGGTCATGATCATCAACCTGAACCAAGACATAGTTATCTGCATAAAATTATTGATCTGACAGAAGGTCCTTATCTCAAGATCAGATCAAGACCTCCAGGAGAGCCTGTTATACGATGCGCCTGCCCTGAAATCTTGATAGTGGACGATGACTCGTTCAATTTAGCCGCCTTAGAAACCATCATTAAACCTATGAGGTTTAGTGTGCAGACAGCTTTTAATGGACAAGAGGCTTATGATCTTGTGGTACGTCGTTTGGAGGGCTGCTCGATTAACTGCAAGCCTTATAAGATGATATTCTTGGACTGTAATATGCCTGTTATGGACGGATATGAGTGTGCGAAAAAGTTGCGTGCCCTGTTTGAGGAGTATCCTACTTATAAAGCTCCTCTGATTGCTTGCACTGCTTATGTGAATAATAGGGAAAAAGAAATGGCTAAAGAGTCAGGAATGGATGATTACTGTACCAAGCCTGTCTCAAAACAAAAAATCCAAGACTTAATTAGGAAATTTGATCTTTCTCATTAATATTTTGATATTAGGCTATGTTATCTTTTTGTGTAAGCAAACATCCAATTTTATAGGTTTCAGCAATCTTTCTATTTAAATGTGCATACTTTAATAATTTTTATATAAGAAAGTACATAAGAATATATTCTTAAGACTGCATCTTAATCTTATATTTCTTAAGTAATTCCATAATCTTAGCCTTAGAAATCGGCTTAGTGCAATAATCATCCATACCAGCCGTCAAGGCCTTCTTCTTGTCTTTCTCATCGACATGGCCGGAACAGCCAATAATAGGGCATTTCATTTCCGGATTTTCCTCAAAAAGCTTCTTAAGCCTCTTTGTACACTCAATTCCATCCATCACACGCATATTCACATCTAGAAAGATCATCTTGAATGGCTGGCAGCTCGGAGAGCAAATCTTTTCGTCTCTTTCCCTTAACTTACTCAGAACCTCTTCACCATTGTAGCAAGACTCCACCTGGAGCTTCAATGACTGCATGATTGCTTCAAGAGATGCCTGATTGAATGCATCGTCATCAGCCACAAGAATTTGTGGGCAGGTGCAAGGAATTGTTGAGTTCCTCATAGTGTATTCTAAAATTGCCGATTGCTTCAAGGTAAAGTCTTTGGCCACCCTTCTCAAAATAGATTGTTCAGTGTGGAGCTCTGTGGGGATTGTTAATCTTTCACTAGAAAGAGTAGTTCTAGATGATGATAAGGGTTCTTCTTGATCAATAATAGTGAAGAAGAATTTAGCTCCCTTTCCAAACTCTGACTCAAAGGAAATTCCAGGCCCTTCACTATCAATTGTGGTTGCCAACTTCCTTGCCAAAGCATCAGAAATAATTAGTCCAAGGCCAACTCCTTGTGCATTAAGTGTATTATTCTTTCCATGATCAATTTTTCCATATTGTTTGAATATCTTTTCCTTATCTTCTTCTTTTATTCCAATACCTGTGTCTTCTACAGTTATTTGGTACCTCACTTTGCTCTCAGGTTTAACATGTACTGTAATTCCACCCTGAACCGTGAACTTTAGGGCATTGCTCAGAAGATTTGCAATGATTTGAAGCAGCCTATTGTGGTCCGTTGTGATCTGCGTATCCCATTGTGGGGAAGGAACAACCAATTTTAAGTATAACTTCTTTCTTAAAGCTTGAAGCTCAATCAAAGACATAGCTTCTTTAATTGTTCCAACTAAACTTTTCTTGACAGGGACTAATCTCAGATGGGATGCGTTCATTTGAGAGAAGTCCAGAATGTCGTTAATTAGGGTCAACAAGTATTTTGCACTCCTCAAAGCTGGTATTAAGAGCCTTTCTCTGCAGGTTTGGGTAGTAAGGGGATCATCAATTGCTGATTGAATGAAATTGATGTTTCCATTAAGAGGTGTTCTTAATTCATGAGACACTGAGGCCAATAATTGGTTTTTATAATTGATGGTTTCTTTTAGGGTTGTCACATTGACTCTCTCTGTGATGTCAGAGAAGATCATAAGGTAGCTTGCTGTATGATCGAAGTTTTTAACTGAAAACTTGATTTCAAATGTTTTCTTATCTCCATTAGAATTGATCATGGAGCCATAAAAAACCAAGAATTTTCCATCTTTATTCTCATCAAAAACGTTTGATTTGTTAATAAAATGAGTTATTACTTCTCTCCATTTTGCATTAGTCATACGAAACAGCTCATCTAGATCTCTAGCTTCACAAAGCTCAAGAATAGTCTCTGGCTCATCATTTGGGAGAAGCTTATAATCAGTATATTTCCTTGTTATAGTCCCTCTACTCTTGAATGAATCAGCCCTGAGTCCTGAAGGCATTTCCTCAAAAACAATTGTATTTATACTTTCAATCTCGTCAAGCACTGTAGGTGCATTTTTCCCATTCATTTCAAGCATCTTAGCTAGGGCTCTATTAAAATATCTAATCTTCTTTTGCTTATCAACCAAGAGAACTCCCTCTGGGAGAACATTTAGGACTTGCTTCCATATTTTTTCTTTTTCATAAATGTTATACTTTTGTTCGAATGTTTTTCGCTTCGATCGCTCCAAAAGGAAGGTGCGAAGAACAATTGTTACAATAACAACAACTATATTCGAAGTAATCACAAGATTCTCTTCCTCTGAGATGGATAGGGCTTTGAGAGCACTGGCCAAATAAATGACTCCAAAACCAATGACGGAGTAAATCTTGTTATAATTAACTGCGAAGAAAACACTGAAAAACACCATAAAGTTAAGGCCGGATATGAACATCATCTGAGGATCCAGAGGATTGTCTAAAAGGTCTAATTGTGATAAGACAAAGCAGGTTGTATAGGAAATAAAAATGATAAAGTCAGTCACATGGATAAAAAGATCTTGGTGCTTAGTAATTCTTTTCAATGCAAGTTTTCTGCCTAGTGTTGATACTAGGAAGAAAAGATTTCCTACGATAATCTTAATATAGAATGGTCCCCAAGGAAATATTCCATTTTTCATGCTTTTGAGCTCATAGGGAAGAAAGAGAATCACTTGGACAATAAACAACAATCCAAGGGTTTTTTGCCACTGTTGTTTGTTGTTCTTGTGGTAGGCTTGTTGGGTTTTTTCAGACTGAAATCCCAATACTTTGAACATCCAGTAAGTTAACACTTTAATTGTTTATTTTCCTAACTTTCGTTGGAATATTATCATTGATTATCATCTAGAAAGGGCTCTCTTGTATTTTTTAACCTTTCATTCTAGGGCTTTCAAAACTAGGTATTATAACCTATAGCCATTAAATGATTATTTAGGTATTGTTTTTCATTACAGATAGTAACAAACTCAAAACTTTTCAACATCATGTAATTATTTTTGGAGGGCAAAATTACACTCGATTAGGAGAATATGCAATAATATAATTACATCGATAGCACAAAACAAAAGCTAAGCATATTCTTCAATGAAATTTAGGACAGAACTCCAGAGCCCAAAAATGAGCATCACAATTCCAAATGCCAACAATCCAATTGCAAACGACATCAAACCACCTCTTCCCTTAGTTAACTTCATATAAAATAAACATGGGAATAGATACACAAAACAATTCATGGTTGTTGACCCGAGTAATTGGAAAATGTTGTTAATGCTCGTAGCAAAAACGGCAACTGCGACTGGGAATGAGTGGAGAAGGATAACCATTACAATATAGCCAAAGGTGCTGAGCTTCTTTTCATCTTTAGCGTCTTTGGAGGTGGCATTTCCAGTCACAAGTTCATAGCAAACATTTCTAGCCTCGAAGAAAACAACAGGGAAACTCAGGGAACAACTGATAGCAAAGGCAACATTGAGCATGATAAAGAACACATCACCGATATTATTCTTAGTAAAGCTATCCAATAAATCGTCGGCTTTGGATCCGAATGATAGAAAAGCAGACAGAGCCATGGAAATATAAACAAACAGGGTTAATATAGCAGATATCAGGATGCATTGCTTTATTCTTTGATCACTTCTTCTCTCAAGACTTCTGTAAATTGGCATAAGGTTGAACTGATAAGAACAGGATAGGGTTACAATGTTCAAGATTCCAAGAACTTTAACTGGTTTAGAGACATCAGGAAGAAAGTTTATGTCAGAGGAAAGGTCACCCTTGATCAAATTGTTGATAAAGTACCCAACAGTGATCAAAGTAAATGTGATGATGGCTATAACTTTAACGGTGCTGGCCCCAGCTAACTTGGCCATACTTTTAGCAAAAGAGAAGGGCAAAACTAGGATGCCAACTGCAAGAGAATAGAACCATTTTTGACAGAAGAATGGATCTGTGGATACTCCCTTACCTGTGCATTGTGGAGCATAAGTTGCTACTAACGATTCAACTGTTGTACCAAAAATGATCAAATAGTTGATGCCTAAACCCAGGTTAGTGATGATTTGGCATATGTTCACGATCCAAATCCCTGTCTTTTTATAAGAAGCTTCTGCCATTCCCATAAAATTTTCTTTTGCAGTAATATTCTTGCAACGAAGCAATAAGTCACCAGTTACAATGCCAAAGAAGGCTGATAAAATAATCCCAATGACTCCTGGAACTATCCCAAGAACGTGGAGGACTAGGGGAAGCCCTAGGAGTCCTGTGCCAATTGTGGAACTGACTAAGTTTAAAGAGGTTCCTAGAATCCCCGTTTTCTTTTGACCTTCCTCTCCAGGATTGACTTCTGATTTGGCATAGAAGGCAACTACCTCCTTTGAAGCTCCAAATTCAGATTCAGATAAACGATTGTACTCTTCGTTTCTCATATGCAGAAATAATTTTTATTCAGCTTAGATCAACTATATAAGCAAAATATGCTTCAAAAATTGATGCTATAGTGACCACAGGCACTTAGCTAAGTTCATACAGATATAAAAAGATACAAAAAGAACTTATGGGCCTAGGGAGGGTCAAGATTCACGTATGCACATACTACGACCATTTTTATTGACTTGTAAGTTTAGAAATTGAGCTTATTACACCAAAGACCATTATGATACTTCCAAAGGTTAATAGCATCCTAGCTCTTCTTGTTTTCTGACCCTGGTTATGGCTGAGTTTCATATAGAAAAGGGAGGGATAGATATAGGTGAAAGCACATGTTGTTGTAGACCCAAGCAATTGGAAGACTGCATTAAGGTTAGTGGCCAAAATTGCGACTATAATAATCAGTGTATGTAACATGAGGACAACCATAAAGTAATTAAACTTTGCGATTTTGCCATTGTACTTGTCTTGATCGCCCAAAATTGATTCACAGATGACTCTTCTTGCTTCTATGAAGCTTCCTGGGAAACTTAAGAAGCAATTTATTCCGAAGGCGATATTTAAGAGTGTAAAGAAGAAAGGGCCTAAGTTGTGTGGTGTATAACTCTGAAGGAAATATCTTGCTTGTGACCCAAAGACGAGATAACCTGAGAATGCGACCAACAAATTGAGCACCAAAGCAACTCCTGTAGCGATCAAAATACTTTGTCTCATCTTATTATCAGATCTATACTCTAAGCTTTTGTAAATGGGCATCATATTAAACTGATAGTCAAAAGAAAGAGTAACAATATTTATAACTCCCAAAATCTGTATAGGGTCATCCCAGTTAGGTAAAATATTTATTTCGTTCGATAATTGACCTTCAATTAGAGACAGAATAAAAAATCCAACTGATATGAGTCCAAAAGTAATTAGGCACACCAGCTTGATTGCACTTGCAAATGCCAGCTTGGCCATGGACTCGATAAATGCCATTCTGAAAACCAAGACCCCTCCTATCAGGACATAGGCCCACCTATGGCAGTAAAAGTCATCAATAATAGGATTCGAAGGATGACATTCTGGTACAAAACTCTGAGAGAGTTCTCGGATTGTGATACTAAAAACCATCAGATAGTTCACACATAAGCCAAAATTATTCAAAATTTGCGTAAAGTTGATCAATGGGGATCCTAGCCTTCCAAAGGATGCTTCAGCCATGCCTTTCAGACTTTCTTTTCTTGAAAGATTTTTGCATCTTAATATTATATCGCCTGAGACGATGCTAAAAGTTGCTGAGATTAGTATCCCTATCACACCAAAGACTATGCCTAGCTGCAATAAGACAAAAGGAAGTCCAAGTATTCCAGTTCCTATGATGGCGTTTATCAAATTAAGGGCTGTTCCATGAACTCCTACTTTTTTGCTTTCAGATTGAGTGATTTCACCAGCTGTAATATCAGTAGAAGAATTGGGATTGCTGTGCTGATCTAGGAGTGCATCTTCTGCATATGGAAGATCTTCAATCACTTTGATTGACTTCACTTCTTCTTCGATATACATTTTATTTTTTATTAAACTGAGATATAATCAAAATTACATTTGAGAGGGAAAGAGAATAGAATTTGTGGGATCATCCTCCGTTTCATATGTGAGTTTAATGATAGGAGGTCATTATAGTGTACTCTCCTTTAATTTCTGACCCTGAAATAGAAATGGATTCTTTGACGAACATTTCCTTCTTTTTCGAATTAATTTCTAAGAATGATAAAAAAGCCTGGAAAATTGTTTCACAACGGTCTTCTATTTTTTTTGAGGCGAATTTCTTGTTTTAACAGATAATGACTTTAGACAGTAGAAAATAGCCCGATTCAGAGTCTGGAGGAGCTTCTTTTTTGGGAGATAAATTGAGAATGCAATAGGTCCCCAAAAATATCGTTTTAGTGAAGTCATTTATCTAGAAAGACTCTCATAAGCCAAGTCAAGGAAAATAATAATGGTAATCGTTCAGTGATTGATTTCAGATGGCTAGTGCGAAAACTATAAACCCAAAAGGTTGCTTGTGATATCTATCTTCTCTTAGATATCTCAATGATAAAGATCAGTATTTTCACATTGAGATATCTTGAAAATGTGCAGTGAGGAATACGCTCTTGCGGAACCCAGAAACATAGAAAAATGATCTAGAAACTTGACAGATAATCGTTCTTGCTGGGAATGATGTCTTGAACGATTTGTAGATGTATCCTGCCCCACTTATGAGAGGAGCTGAGATTTGAGTTAGAAAGTGCTGGAATTTTAAAATATTAATCTTCATTCATTTACTCAGGATATTTTATATAAAATGAGAAAGAGTTTGACAGTCCTTAACTACCTAAAAGATGACATTGGACTCACAACATTTAATCATGAGTTCAAGAAAGACCTGGGGAGGAAGCTAATGATGGTAATTTGCCTTTTTCCTAATAACTATTAAAATATCTAAGAAGCTAACCCAAAAACAAAAGAACATAGACGCTATATTTACTATCCTATTCTATGGGATTTGGATCCAAAGATATATTAATTTCTTACAAGAAAGTGAATCTGATTAATTCCTGTCTATTCATCTTGTGGAGATTTTATAATGTCTAGGCGCTAATTATCACTTAATTCCTAGGTTCATCTCATTTTTATACTGATTACTGGTGTCATTTCAATATTCAGATGCATTCAGTATGGAGCTTTTATAGAAATCGCTTGGAGAGGCCCTCATGTACTAGCTTGTGTAATTGCGCTATTGATGAAACGTAGCTGGCTATTAATTTTTCAGATCTTGACTTGTTTGATAACAGTTGGGGTCATTCTTGATTCCCTCTTTTTAATGGAAGATAAAAAGGCTTTTCTCACAAGTGGTGATTATTTTGCCATTGGAAATTGCATGGGAATACTTGAAGTCCAGTTTTTATTGTGTATTCAGAAACCGATAGTCAGAAATATTTATTGCTTGTCCGTTGCCACGGTGAAATGCCTAATTATAAGCTTTTATCACAAATTCAATTGGGAAGTCTCATTCTATCTTCAGCTCGCAACAATTATGATGTTGGGTTTTTTGACTTATTATGAAAAATTAGAACAAAAGAATATAAAAACCATCTATGAAACATACATGCAAGTGAAAAATTATGAGTCTCTTGTCACAAATTACCTGCCAGTCAACTTGGTTATCATGGACTTTGATATGAAGAATATTATATATAAAAACAGTTGCTTTACAGAAAAATTTAACACTGAGAAGAGCATGGAATTAGAAAAATGTCTTGGGAAATTTAGAATAGATTCTGCAGCCTGTTCTCCAAAGTTTGCAGGAAAAAAGCTTATCGCCTGCTTGGAGGAGCTTTCAGCATTAATGAATAATGAATTTAGCACAAGCACAGTGCTTTCAGCACATATTACCCAACAAAAAGACATTCAAATAGGGACACAAGAGTTTGATCAAAAAACTTACTATCAAATTATTGTAAGAAGGATCCAATGGGATCTCAAGCCCAGCTATGCATTCATCATAAATGATCTTACTGATCGGGAAATGATATCAGCCTTGACTTTAGCAGATCAGCAAAAAGACCAAGTCATTGCAACTGTCTCGCATGAGCTTAGGACACCAATTAATGGTATCCTAGGACTCCTCAACATGTCTTTAGAGAAAGCCACTGATGAGGAGCAGATAGACTATCTAAATCATTGTAAAAGCTGCAGCAAATTACTTCTTTATCTTGTTAATTCTATTCTTGATCTCAGTCAACTCAGACACAATAAACTTAAGATCCTAAAAGACTCCTTTAGCTTGGACGAAATGCTTGAAGAGTTGAAAGCACTTTATACGTTCCAAGCTGAGCAAAAAGGTCTTGAATTTAGGATTTCAAAAGGAGAAGCCCTTCCCAGAAAAATTTATAGTGATAAGTATCGAATTATAGAAATTCTTATTAACTTAATTGGAAATGCTCTCAAATTTACTTTTTCGGGCTATATTGAACTGAGGGTCGAATTAGATCTAGAAGACTCTGATTTCATTATTCTTAAAGTCAAAGATACTGGTCTTGGAATCAAAGATGAAGATAAAGATAAACTATTCAAAATGTTTGGAAAACTTGAGCAGTCTGATAAGAAAGTGAACAAGCATGGGGCTGGACTTGGTTTGACTATTTCTGACCAGCTTGTACGGGCCTTTAATGCTGAGACGGACCAGATGGGTATCTATGTAGAGAGTACTTATGGAAAGGGAACCACCTTTTGGTTCAGATTACCTTATAAGAAACCTCAGCTTGATATTACTTTTGATTCTTTGCTTGAAGAAGACTCCATTGATTTAAAAGAGTTTATGGGTGATAGGAAAAATGCAGCCAAGGCAAAGACCTTTGTACATAATAAAATATCACCAGCTCAGCATCTTCGTTCTTCATTTCTAAGAGTTTCCGCAAGAACTACTTTAACTTCTGCACCATTGTTATCTTATACCCCTGGAAGAGAAAAACTTTTCCCTAATAAGGGTCAGTCCGAACAAAAAGTTCTTGTCGTAGATGATAATGCCTTTAATCATATGGCAGCAGCTCACCTCCTAAAACGTTTTGGAATCCAGGCAATTAAAGCTCTTAATGGATATCAATGTCTAAATATCTTAAAAAGTAAGGAACATAACTTTGACCTCATCTTAATGGACATCCAAATGCCAGGAATGGATGGCTATGAGACGAGTGCTAAGATTCAGGAAATGATCAAAAAGAAAGAAATTAAAAATATACCTATAGTTGCCCTAACAGCTGAAACTGAAATAAAGAGTAAGCAGGCCTTTTTCCAAGCCGGAATGGTAAGTTGTCTAGAAAAGCCTTTGGATGAAGCATCAGTAAAGAAAGTGATTGAGACATTTTGTAAGGGTAACAATACAGCCAAAAATATTATGTGAGCTACTATGACAGAGCTAACAAATTCTTTTTCTTATTGCTTTCGGATTTCTTGTTCTTTAAGTAAATTATACATATTATTTCGTGCATTCTGATTATCTGTCTAAAGTCATATTCCATTTAGATATTACTGAAAAAATCACTTCTTATATTTGCTCAAAAAAATGTCCTTAGCTTTATTCATAAGCTCGTCTGACTTTGCTTTATCTCCTGTCTCTAAGTACACCTTTCCAAGTTCCACAAAGAAGGCAGCAGTCTCAGTAGGGAACTCATCCTTCTTCTTTTCAAACAGTTTAGTAGCTGATTCCAAGTAGACTGTGGCCCTGGGATAGTTCTGTTTCACTCTATATATCGAACCAATATTTCCAATAACTGAGGCGTATTCAGGAACGCTATCCTCCTTATCAAGGGCACAGAGCCTTTCTTGCTCTTTCTCGAAGTATTCAAGGGCCTCATCGTATCTCTGAAGTTGGAAACAGAGATATCCAAGGTCATTATTGACATCTTCTCCAATAGGAACTTTTTCATATTTCTCTTGGAGCTCAACAAATTTCTTGAAGGCATCCAAGGCACCCTGGTGTCTTCCGGCTTGCTTCAGGACTGAGGCCATGTTCCAGTACAAATAGCGGAATCCTGGGTTATCTTCAGTGGCAGTTGTCTTGAGAACATCAAGGGCTTTGTAAAAATATTCCATGGCTTTATCATTGTCTCCCTTATTGGAGTGGATGAGAGCCAAGGATATGAATACTTTAGCGTTTTCAGGATTTTCCTCAGTAATCTTTCCACTTTGGATGGCTTCAGCTTTCTTTAAGTATTCTATAGCTTTTTCAGGAGATTGTGAAGAGTAGATACTACCCAGGGCATTGTAGCATCCGATCAGAGCAGGATTATTAGGTCCATATGCTCTTTCTCCTAGACGAACCGCCTTCTCAATGTATTTTTTGGCATCTTCGATCTTATCAAGCTGGAAGAGAGTTGTTCCCAAATTGCTATAAGTCATAATCAAGGCAGGACTTTCCTCTCCATATGCCTTTTTGCCGTATTCTAAGGCTTTCTGGAAATATGACAAAGCCTTATCTGGATTAGTGTTGAGATAGACTTTACCGATATCATTATTCAAATCTATTAGAGAGGGAAAATCTCCATAATTTTCAAATAAAATGTGAGCTTTCTCGTAATTTTCCAAAGCCTTATTCTGTTCTCCTTGCCTCAGGTGGGCCTCCCCTATCCCCCAGTACAACTTAGCAAGGCTTGGATGGCCTTCTCCCTGAGATTGAGTAATAAGTTCCACAGCCTTTGAATAAGTCTCAAAGGATTTCTTCCACTCACCCATAAATTGATATACCTGTCCGAGTGTCTGATAAGTATCTTCAAGTTCATCAGGGAACTCATATGATCTATTGGCATAATAATCTTGGGCTTTCTTAAGAACTTCATGGGCTTTATCGAATTGGTTATTTCTTGCATAGGCTTTTCCCAGTTCCTTAGAAATATAATACTCTTCGTCCTCAGGACTCTTTCTCTTATCAACACTTTCTAGGGCCTTTTGATACCATTTAACTGATTCTTCAGCTTGGCCCAATTCATAGTATACAAGACCATAGGCTCTTGCTAATCTAGAAGTGAGATATGGCTCGATTTTCATTCCTTCTGAGACCAATTGAGAAGCTTCTCCTAAGGATTCAAGAGCTTTGTTGTATTCTTGAAGACCACAATAACTTTCAGCTATTCCAACTTGAATAAATACTTCAAGGTCAGTTTTGGGTCCGACTTTTTGTCTAACGACTTCTAAGGCGCTTTGTAACTGATTTAAGGAGTATTGGAAATCACCTTCTGCGGCAGCACTAAGAGCCTGGGCAACTTGTTGGTCAATATTTCTGAATAACTCTTGATTTGGATTGTGAGCAAAATAGAATTGAGGCCTGAAGACGATATTGACGGATAATTGTGGGAAATTGGGTACTCTGTTAAGGAGGTTCTTGTTCTTGATTAAGATGGGGAGTCTCTTAAGGTTTTTTACCAAAGAAAGCATAACTTTTGGAAATATTTTTTATTTTGGATATTTCAGATAGCAGACAAAAAACATAAATAGCATAGTTAGAGACTGATTATATAATAAAATATCTCATGAATCTGTAAGGTAAACTAACACTAAGACTAAGTCTTAAAATTCAAAGTCCTCAAGGAGATCATCATCGTCATCTGAAATAAATACTATCTCTTGTTAGACCCCAGCTATTTGGTGGATATTAATGAGACCATGATCGTCGTTCGGATGAGTTGTGATAATATGATGATAGCACTTCTCAGCTCTATCGAAAGCAGCAAGGCATATCCAGCAGAAATGACAATTACAAGGTGGTGGGCAAGTCATGTGCATACATCCTTTATCTTTCTGGATTAATTTTTCGCATTTTGGACACTTTTTGATCTTATGAGCAGCCATTTCTTCAAGAGTTAGTTCTTGAAGTTTCTCTTTTGCTTTGTCACAAGGGATATTACCGTGGTCTATTTCTGTGCAAAGTTTGCAATAACTTAGAGAACAAATATCACAATGAAAGACACGCTGATCATCTATTCTATAAACTTGTTGGCAACCTGCTGTTTTGCATGGCTTATATTCCGGCAAATCCAAGCAGTTTGTAATTGCTCCTTTAACTAGCTTCTCTAAAAATCCAGGTTCCAAAAGAGATCTAATATCCTGCAAACAGAATGGCTTTCCACAATTCTCAGCCATACACTTTGCTGGCAAATCTTTGAAATTCTGGGTAAGATCTACCAAGTAAGATTTGATACAGCCCATGCAGAATCTATGAGAACATGATATTAGAGAGTAAGGTTTAAAAGGCTCATCCATACAAATTGGGCATTGGAAGATACTTTCCTGTTTG
>Ga0065720_1019243_pt1 | contig 31391 bp, 28 predicted proteins | sample Thericmetagenome_FD_59107 | JGI IMG/M metagenome (GOLD analysis project Ga0065720, IMG submission 59107) | Thermophilic microbial communities from the Joint Bioenergy Institute, California, USA of rice/straw/compost enrichment - eDNA_2 v2... | ecosystem: Engineered > Solid waste > Grass >... | reverse complement strand
TCAATCATATTCAAAGCTGATATAAATTATTTCAAGATATTTTAAAAGAGGTCTGGCGAAATGGGTAAAAACGAGTTTTTTTCATTTTAACATTTTTAGAAAACAGTGGCACTCCTGGTACAGACACATCATAAACATTTCTAATGAAATTTAGATATTCCAAGAAGATTCAGACTTTTGGAAGAATTAGAAAAGGGAGAAAAGGGAATTGGTGACGGAACTTGCAGCTACGGATTGGAAAATGGTAACGAATCCTCTGAAAAGCAACTTATCCTCATTTAGGTGAAGATATGTCCATGACCTACTGGAACGGTACTATCCTTGGTCCTTTTGGAGTAAAATTGAAACGAAAATCAACCCTAATGTTTGTAGACTGTCCATGATGGTAGGATTTATTCCTTGAAAATCGTCTGTGGACCTGATTACCCTGCCGTCCCTCCTGAGGTGAGATTCGTGAATAAAATTAACATGAATTGTGTGCTTTCTAATGGAAAGGTAAGTCTTTGCTAGAGTATTTTTCAAGAGAATAAGATCGATACCTCCAAGTTCTCAATTTTGAAAAACTGGAACAAGAACTATACCATTGAGACCATTTTGACCGGCCTTAAAAACGAAATGGCCTCTTCAGCTAACAGAAAACTCCCCCAGCCTGGAGAAAATGAGAAATATTAAGTTAGTATTGTTCTTTGGTGTATGGATAGTGTAACATTTCTATCTCTGTGTCTATGCATCTAGGTATCATGATTATGCAAAGACCAAATCAATCCTACACTGAATATTTTCACATAATTCCCTTTTATTTATCAATTGAGCTGCCTTTAGTAGGTTTACTTAGAAGAGGCAACGAGGGCATATAGCAGGTTCTAATAACTCCTCTTTATAATATAGAACTACAATAAATAATAATCATTTACAGAATTAAATTTCAAGATGCAAAGCAGTCCTATTAAAGAGAAAAACTTGCAAGATGCTGATGCTACCATTCGTAGTTCCTTTATTGATCGCTCAGAAGTCGAGTATATAATTAAACAATCTCAAAAGGAAATGGGGGAATCCATCATTTCAACCATCAACCTTCTAGACGAACTTGACTCCAAGTGCCATTACATCCCAAAAACCGAAAGCGTACTAATCCCCAAAGATCCCAAAATTGAAAGGCCAAATAATCCTATGCCTACTGATCCTCCTTTGAAAAAATTATCTCAAGAAAAATTCCAAAGTCTTGTAGACCAGGATCTCCCTTCAGAAGAGCATGATCCAATGACTGATTCGAAGTACCAAATGGAAATAACCAAAGGGGGTGAGGAGAAACGTCCAGAAGAAAAAATTCCTCTATCAAATTTCAGCAAGTCTAGTTCGCCAAAAATTCAAGGACAGGATGTGATTAATCTTAACGGGCACCAAAACTTGAACCCTAAACCTTTTGACCAAGATTTAGAACCCCCTTTGTTGGATCATTCCAAACAGGACAAAAAGGAAGTTCTTAAAGATAAAAAGAAAACAAATTCGTGGTTGATAATACTACTTCTTCTGAGTAATTTGCTTCTGACGGGGATTGTTTTCTTGGGATATCAACAGTTCGTCACTTTGAGAGGAGAAGCCCTTGAGGCCCAATATATTATGCACCACTATAAGCAGAGATACGATGAGACAGTCCAGCTTTTGAAATTTGACCAAAGTGATAAAGAATACATCAAGAAATTAAATAAGCAGCTCTTGGAATTTGAAGTTCAGAAGCAAAGGGATGATGATCAGATACGAGACATGAAAAGAAAGCTCGAAGAACTAAGGACTACTTCGATGGAAATTCAGAGTTCTTTGGGGTTAATTAAGCAAATTATTGAGAAAGTTGAAGCGGAGAACCCTAATTCACCCTTGAAAAGGCTGATGCCAGGGTTGAATTCCTTAATAGGTACCCTCAAGAAATTACTGTCTTGATTTTATATGGATGTTGTTCTATTAGTGTTGATGTTATGTTTTATGTATGTCCTAGTGGAAAAAAATAAAGAAAATTTAACTTTCTATTGAAAGTTTTTTTATAAAGAGAGTTCTGAAACTAGATAAGTTGTTGCCAACATAGATAAGGACATCAATTATGTTAAATGGGTTGATTAATCACTTTGAGCATATCTTCTCTGACACGAGGGATTTCGTAGTATTTAGGATTAGCTTGAAGAGCCTTGTAGTAAGCATCTTTAGCTTCAAGAATCTTCTTAGCAGTCAAGTATTCAGAGAACCAGTATTTCTCGAAGCTGATACCATCTTCAACAATAGCTTTAGTGTCTGAAGGAGTTTCAGCGTCCTTCTCAGAGACCTTAGGAACAAGCTTAGGAACAAAGCTTTCAAATCTTTGAATGTAGTTATATCTATTTCTGGGGTTGGTGAACCAGTCACTACATAATTAAAGAGAGTCTCACTATTATTACATCCAGTATTCGGCGACCTTTTCAGGGAAGGCTTGTCCAATAGTTTCAGGGTAAGCTTCTCCTCCAAGAGCAATATTCAAATCATTGGCGAAGCTGTTGTAAAGTAAGGTGGTATAGGCTTGGAAGAAGCCCATTTTATTCAAAATAACGGTGGGGATTTGGTAGGCAGCACTTTCAGCAACAGCATCTCCATTGACAACAGCAGCCATATCACTAGCCTATTCTCGTTAAATACAATTGAGGGATATTTACAGCCAAAGCGGAGTATTTTTCATCAGCGTTCTTAGTAACAATGACTCTGCAAGGCCACTTGTATTTTCCAATAGTCTCAACAATAGTCTTCTCAAATTCTATTTGAAAATTATTTCGGATTCTATCTCAATTACCAGGAAGAGAGGGGATGACAATAGCAAAGTTATCAGAGCTGAAATCGGGGAATTTCTTAATGAAGACGTTCAAGGTTCCATGGATAAGAGGAATAGCCCATTGGATTTCGTCCTTAGTGTTTCCTTAAAAGTTATTCTCGCATTGAAAGAGAGTACCTGGGAGACCGTAGAACAAGGTGACACCTTCGTCGATGCTGTGTTGTTTTCTAAAGGCTTGTCTTTCGTTTTGAAGTAAGGTTTCCATGATCATATAGTTGAATTCTCCGCTGATGAGGAGAGTCTTGTCAGAGACTAGATGCTGGTGCTTAGGGGACTTCTTATACAAGTATTCAATAGCTCTAGCAACGCTCCAGATTCCGACATAGGTTGAAGGGAATGTGTAATATCTCCAGTTGATGGTGGGTTTAGGGACGGTGTAGAACCAGTGATCAACATAGGTGCTGAACTCGAATCTTTGATTTATAATCAATTTGTCGAAGTGCATCATGGGAGGCTTGAGGATATGTCTGGCATCATATTCACCTATTTGTGCTCAAATAAAAGTGGGATCATTAGTACCATCAAGTTCCTTGTAGAGTCTTCTCATGAAGAATTCGTTACCGAAAGTGATAAAAAGAGATGGTTTAACATTTTCAATACAATCGACAAGGAAGTTATTCTTAACCATCTGAGAAAATAAGATATAAGGAAACTATGCTATACTTGCTTGACGACAGTTCTATTTTTGTGATGTAAGTTGGCCATGACGGGGTGGAAAGGTTGAACAATATGCCATCTGAGATGATTCTTGTAGGGAGTAGTGGGCTTATTGGGGAAAATATTGATATCGGCATAGTTTTTCTTAAGACCTTCAGCCTTCATTTCCTCACTAGAGGTAAAGAGAGATATTTAATAGCTTACCCTCCAATACCGACGAATTCAATTGGCTCTGGAGAAATTTGCTTGAGGAATCTCATGACTCTTGCAGCAGTTACATCATGAGATGGGCTGCCTGCCATGATGCAAATAGTGGTGCTAAAACCTCTGATGGTCTGGGTGAGGAGGGACTTCTTAGAGGCAGAAAGCGCAGAAGAGAACATTGTTTATTGATTATGAACTGAAATTATTAATATCTTGATTTTATTTTAGATCAAAAAGGTCTTAAGAGAATGCTTTTTTACAGCTATTCTACATGAAATCAATACATAATAGAAAACATAATCCACAAATATTCATCCTATTAGTACTTCTTTGCAGAAAGAGTCAATTTATTCAGGGAGCCATTTTCCTTCTTAACTACTTGTAAAAGAGTTTTTGTGCTCTCTGTTATCTTTCCAAGAGCATTCTCAGAGTCTCTCAGAATTTTATCATAACTTTCATACAAAGTTTTCTTCTTGGCAATACTCTTAGTAAGTGCCTTCATTCTCTGTGTCAAAACATTAATGTCCTCCATGATACCAGCCTTCTCGTTTTCTTTTTGGGTTATGCTATTTTCTATGTCAGCCAACTTTGCTTTAAGTCCCTTGAGAATATTATTTATCTGGGACTCATCTTCTGAGATACTGGAGGAGATATGAAGATTTCTGAGGGCAGAATTAAGAGTACCAGATACTTCATGGTCATCATAGAGATAATTTTCCTTTGTTGGGGATCTTTGAGAAGGGGTATGTCTATCATAGTATTTTCTAACGTCTTCTGAGCCTGGAGTCCCGTAATGCATGCTTTTGAGATTTAAATTTTTTACTGTTTTCTTGTGTTTATTTGAATCAAGTCAGATTAACGAAAGAATTTACAAGAGAATTTAAGTATTAAAATACTCGCACTAATGAAAATCCCTCTTACTTAATATTGTGTTCAAGCTTAAGTAATTCAAAAATAAGCATTCTCCACAATTTCATCATAAAATCCTATTCATATTAATTTAAATATTCAATAATTTACTTCTGCATCCTCATCCAACAAGACCTCCACCTTTGCTAAGATCTGCTCAGGGCCCTCCCTATTAGCCAGCCTCTTCAAAATCATATTCACAAAGGTCATTTCTTCCTGTCCAATATATTCCTTACTCTGCTTTAGCAACCAAGGCCTAATCTTCTTCTCAATTAAGTCACTCTAAGTAGCTTAATATTATCAACTAACACACTTACTGTAGCTAACAGAGTCCAATTAACCTTGTAATTGAAAAGACCTTCCCTACTCTTGGGAATTGACTCAATTATATTCTTAAGCTCATTCATAATCCTGGCATTCTCTTCTTTATTAACCCTAATAAATTATACTTCTTTTCTCAGAATATTACGGTTGAGATTGGCCAAACTTAATAGTAGCCTGTTTCTTTTCTCTATCAACAATAACAATATTTTGTTTTATTTCAGTAGGCTTTTCAATCTTATGCTGAATTTTATGCTTTCTTTGCTGAGGATTTTGCTCTACAGTCTCCTCTTCAATTTCCTGATTGAAAACAGCAGTAGGGCCTGTCTTAGTATCCTGCTTGCCGAGCTGAATTTGAAGTCCTGAATCCTTCAAAACAGGTTGAGAGGGGACAACCTCCTCCTGAATAGTCTGAAATGTATACTTGGGCTCGGGCCTGGGCTTTGATTGGAAGTTGGCTTCTTCATCTGAATAGTCTGAATCGCTCTCTTCTTCCATTTGGGGCATGATATTTTCCATAGGAGGAAGAATCTCAGGTTCATTGGCTCTTTCTTCAGCCCTTTTCTTCTCCTCAAGTTCCATGAGTTCTCTCTTTCTGTCCATTTCGTCTTCTTCACTAAAATTTCATTATGTGAAACATTGATTTATTACGCTTCTCTTTGTCTGGCTTTTTTTCTTTCCTCTAATTGCTTCTCATACTTGGGGTTGTTCTTTCTCTTGCGTCTCTCTTCCTCGGAATCATATTCAAGTTCTCTTTCTAAGAGCTTTTGTTTTTCTCTTTCACGCTCTCTTTCTCTGTCTTTTTCCTTTTCTTTTTCTCTCCTTCTATCTCTTTCCATCTTCTCTTCCTGCTCAAGCCAGTCGGCCAATTTATTCTTAAAGTATCTCTCTTGATCCCTCTGTAATTGTTTCTTTTTCTGCTCACGTTCTCTTTCTCTTGGATGCTCCCTAAAATTTTAGAAAATTCTATCACAAGGTACTTTTTTTCCTCCTCTTTCTGCTTGGCTTCTCTGATCTTATTCAAATCAAACTAAAAAATAAGCAAAGAAAAAAATTCTTTTTACATCGTCAATCAGATAGTGAATTCTTTCCAGTGCATGAGCATCATCTTTTTGCAAATATCTCTCAAAATCTTCCTGCTTAGCATTGTCTTTATTCATTGCTGCCCATTCTTTCAACTTAATTTCAGTCCATTCTCCCAGATATTTTTCTGTTTTATCTGAGGGCTTTATTTGAAGACTTTCATTCAAAATAGTTAAGCCATTCATGACTCTTAGACATCTAAGCACACCCTCCACAGTCTCAAACTCACAGGTTCCAAACTTCACTGGTGTTCCATCTGGCTGTTTTGTTCTATTCCATTTGGTAATTGGGCCACATTCCTATGAAATTTAGTATCATGGTCTTTGAAAAATAAGAATTATACATCAAGGACTTCATAAAAAATCCTGTTTCATCATGACAACGAAACTTTTCAAATTCTTTCAAATTTTTTCACAAACATGATCACTAAACCTTACCTTCAATATTGTCTCCATGAAACTGTCAGGAATCTCAGGAGGGACATTCTTAATAAAGACTTTTCTTAAGGCTGGGTCCACATTATCAGCAGCTGATTTTTGAGCGTTCATTTGGAACCCTGGCTGGCCCATATTCGCCATTCCAGCTCCCATCATAGCTGGGTTGAAGATTCCTCCCATCATGGGATTCCCCATTAGTCCTATGTTTGGACCAGGCATCCCAGCTCCACCTAATCCAGTTGGATTGACCGGCTTGGCTCCTGTGAGAAGAGGAGCTGCAGATATAACATTCATTCCTGGGATTCCACCTAAAAATGTTAGAGAGGAACATAAAAGAAGGATGAAATTATGAAAGATATCATGTAGAAGAAGACTTACCTGGTACTCCCATATACTGATTAGGATTACCTCCACCAAATCCTCCAGGCATCATTTTTATCTTCAAATAATTTTTATATTGTATTGAATAGAAAAAACTCAAATATTTGAACCTTTATCCTAGACAATCAGTACCAAGAGCAGAAATTAAGCAAGGATAATGATGAGAAGATTTTCATTTGTAAACATCTTTTTATCTAGACATATGCTAAAGATATTAAGTTTGCGTCCTAATTTCATCTCTAAAAAACTTAATAACTTAATTTCCTCTCTCTTGCTAATTAGTGTTAGTTTTGCTCTTTGCACATAAATTATCATTCTGGTTTATAGTTATGACACGCAAAATAAAAAAGTCATTTTCAGATACAAGAGAATAAAAATTCAAAGATTTTTCCCCCTTGAGCTTTCTTCCAATAGTTTCTTATTCTAAAAAGATAATCTGTTGGAGGACTATCAGAGCGATATGCACGACAGAATCAGAAAAAATGAGCTGTACTCTACGGGTAATTTCTCTGAAATCTAATCGAATTTATAGCAACTATTTATTCGTTGAGTTGTTTAAAACTATACATGGGCAACTGCAATTCCGAGAGTATACACTACTTATCCTCACCACGAGCACAATTTGACGTTCGGCAAGGAGGATGCTTCACCTGCATTCCGAATCCAGAGGTTCTTCCAACTGACGTTGATCATGCAGAGCTTCAAACACATTGCAACGATCAAATCCCAAAAGGAAAAATATCTATAAACTCTATAGCCTACTTACGACCCGAAGAGATAAGTTTCTTGAAGGCCTGCTCTGGAAAAAATGTCAGCGCCATCAGGTATTATATGAAGAAGGGAGTTAACGTGAATCTTTTGGACGAAGATAGGACAAGTCCTCTGCATGTTGCATGCAGAAGTGGAAGTCTTCAAGTATGTGAAGAACTTTTAAACTGGGGTGCTATGCTTGATATTGCGGATATTGCTGGCTGGACTCCTTTACATATAGCTGCATATTACCGAAGATCATTGATTTGCCATATGTTACTTAAGAAAGGTGCAGATCCTTATAATGTGAATAGACAGGGTGAAACGCCATGGGACTTGGTAAATGATAAAAACACAGAAGAGATTTTTTTCGTTCATTTTGACAGAGTTGAACTAAAAAAGATGAGTAATAAAAGGTATGATCGTCCCGCTGAGATTGTGGATGAAGATGCCAAAATATCTGACCATAGGCCCCGGGAAAATGTGTTCAGGTCTATGGTAGAATTGGATCTTAGGAACTCCACTCGAGAGGACTATAATCCTACTTCAGAGAAGAAGTCACAATTTAGTAACAACAAGGATGCCCAACCCAACAGCGCTAAGAAGGACACTACAGAGTTTACATTGTTCTCAAACAGGAAAATTGATACCACCCAATTTTCAACCAACAATCTACAAAGAAGCGTAACACCTGACTACCGAGAGACCATTGAAAAGACCGAAGAGAATGAGCCTGTTAAGAGGAAGGCTACTAGCACTGGAAAGAAGCAGAAGCCTCCTGGCATAGTCATTCCTAAGAGGCATAAATACTACAATTATTTCAAGGCTATGAAAATGAACCATCTGAAAATTATCAAAGACGCTAATGATATGCTTTTTACCCTTCGTAGCGAGGACTCTGAGTGGAATGAAAGCGAGTTTGACTTTGGAAATACACCCGAAAATGGGGCTAGCATAAAGAGCTTCAAACCTACTACCGATGGCGCTATCATTGAAAAATCCTACGATCAGGACCTAAGCGGAATGTTAAGTCCTGACTTCATGAACCAAAAAGACTCGTGCAGAGATATGAATTCCAGCAGACTAGGCAGGAGCAAAGTACCTCATTTAAATCTATACAGAAAAGGAAGTCCTATGCCTCAATCATCTAAGAATGTATCTCAGAATAATTCCTTCTCTCAAATCCAGTCTCTCACCAAGCTTGATAAGAACTTCCCAAGTAACAAGTCTCTCCTCCTTGTCCAACAAAACCTTTCAATCCACAATCTAATACAAAAGAATCCTCAAGATCTTAATATTGTTAGTATGAGCAAGGATGAAAGCCCAAACCATGAGATTAAAATCATTGCTGATACCAGTCCTTTCAAGGTTGATCCTCGCTTCAATGATGCCCTTTATAAAATGGGTGTTGAGCTGTTCAATTATGATTCTTTGAGGGGACTATCCTTCTTAATCCTCTTTAGACAGATAAAGAAACACTCTCGAGATATAGCATTTTTCCTCTATAAAGATGAGGCTAACATGACGATCAAGAAAAATCCTGTTGAGATAACCCAATTTTTAACCAACTTCAGGCTCAAAGAATGCCAGGATATCTTAAACCACTATGCTGAGCTATTTCATTTTGAAAACCTGAACTTTTTTGACTCTTTGAAAGGCTACCTAATGGACTTTATGCCCAACAATGATCCTGAAAAAATCGACTGGATCTTAAGAGGTTTCGCTTCAAGATATTTCAATAAATCTAAAATTGCACCTAAGGTTAATGAAAATACCCAGTCCTCAGAATCCTTTGAGACAGTCGAGGCTGTCCATATGCTGTCCTTTGCTGTTGTCATGCTGAATATTGAGTTGCATTATTCTGAAGAATCTCCACTTGATGATCCAGCGAAATTAGAGACAATTAGAAAAGATTTCCATATCAACTTGTCAGGAATTAATGATGGAGATAACTTCCCAAAGAGCTTCATAAACGACATATTCGAAAAAAGCAAAAAATATAAAATTATCAAACTCTTAAATGACCTTCCAAATGAAAAGACCAAGAAAGTTTCCTTCAGATCTGCCAAATTTTCGGTAAAAGTACATAAGAATTCCAAGAAAGTAAAAAATCTCATCAAAGACTATTTCCTTTACTTCTCTGGCCCTATCTGCTTTATTGTCAAATTACTTGAAAATTCCAATAAGCCCAAATCAGTCTTTATGCTGAATAACTGCGTTGTAAAGAGCTTCAAGCATGGAAGTATACAATTTACGACTGCAAATCCAAATTCGGTGCTCAATACAGCCAAATTTAAAAATAGCGCAGTTTTTATTGGCACTAAACAACAATATAACTTTAATCTATCCAATGTTGAAGATTTCCAGAGAATAGAAAACCACTTAGCCTCTCTCAAATAAGCCTTTTTTTGTTTGGGTTTTGTGTATTTAATGTAAGAGTATTAAATATATTTCTACAGGAGAGTCATTATAAAGCTGTCTAAAAAAGTTATTTCAACTACTGCTGGTGCTCTAAACAGTCTCCCATATCTTCATCTTTCCACTGAAATGGGTCTATGAAAATAATTTCAAGCTCAGAAAAGTATCTTGATACCCCAGAGATAAGTGTAACTAAACGAATTTGAAAATAAAAACAAGAATCAAAATTTGAAAGTAGAAATTTAGCAGAGAAATGTCAGAAGACGGAGACGGATACGGATATAACAGGAACGATGGTTCTTATAATACTTCCACTTGATACTAATAAAGCTTAGGCAATGATGATGATGATTTCGACTTTGATCCCAAACAGAATAAAAAAGGAAATAATGCAGCAGCCGATCAGACAAAAGGCAGAAAAATAGAGAATAATCACTATGATGAAGAAGTTAACTTCTCTGAAGATGGTTCAGGTAACAGTTCATTCTACAGACCTAGAATTGAATAGAAGTTCCATCAGAAAATAATAATGAGGATGAATTTCCCTCCAGTCAAGGTATAGTTTTGAAAAGAAATCAAGAGTGTTATAGAAAAGGAAGATGAGCCTCCAGCTCCAAGAAGAGGAGTTACTCAAGGCAAACCAAACAAGATTGAGCAGCCTAACTTTGGTCAAAGCTATGATGACGATGAAGATCAAGACTCATATAGATTACCAGGAGGCTATAATCCCAATGACTTTGCCAATCTGAACGTGGATGATGAAGTCAGAGAGCTTTTCCAATATATTACAAGGTAATTTCAGGGCATAAGAGAATAAGTGTTAAGATTCAAGCCTGTTAATATTGACCTTGAAACCAGTCTTAAGGCTTTTATCCCAGATTATATCCCAGCTGTAGGAGAAGTTGATGCCTTCCTGAAGCCTAACAGGCCTGACAGTAATCCTGAAAATCTTGGATTAATTACTGTGGTAAATTATGTTAAGAGTTCCTCTGAAATAAAAGGACGAACCCAAGTTGAACCAATCAAGAAAGAGAGATATGGATTTGATCGCTGAGAGACACAGAGTCAAAGGAGAGAAGAAAAAGATTATCCATAGCATCGAAAGGGCCGATCTGAAGCCTAAGGAAATTACAGATTGGATTGATGCCGTCAACAAGAATCCTAGACAAGCTCCTACAGTTGTGTATAGCAAGCAATTTCCTGATATTGATAATCTAATGCAAGTAAAGAAGGAAAAGAACAATTCTAAAGTTTATAGGTATGGCCTCAAGAGATAGAAGACGCCCTCCAAAATATTAAAATTCCTACTGAGGATATTGACCTCACCCTAGCTGAATATAGTAAGCTTGCTTGTGCTTTGGTTGATATTCCGGTTCACAATACAACTAATGACAGAAATTTGATAGAATCTTTGCATGTGATGTTCACCTTGTACTCTGAGTTTAGAGCCAACCAGCATTTCCAGAATAACCAGAACGACCAGTTCGTTTATGGACATTAATTCAGAGTATGTATTTATGCTTGAGAATTCACAATTAACTTATATTTACTTCATAGGCCTGAATTTCTGTAAGACGACTTTATAGTAATTCATATACTATGATAGTGCATTAATCATACAACTCAAAATTGGGCTTGTACTCAATAGAGTTATAAAAATAAAATATAAAAATGAAAAAAACTCGATTTAGTAGAATTAAAACTAACAGGGTTTCTTTTCTTTTATGAATTAGAACCCCCTCTTGGTAGGGGTGTCTCCTAATTTCTCAAACTCTTAACAAAAGGTCCATTTCCTGATTTGTCACCATTTTCGCGGTGTGGAGTTCCACTATAAAGAAGTACTCTCTAAAAGATTAAAATGGAATTTGGGAAGGGTTACCTCGATATTAAACTCCTGAGTCTTCGTTCCTTTCCTCTTAGGAAGCTTGGGAGTGATATCTATCAGAGGACTTCTGCTTATTCTAAAGGAATCTCTTTCAGATCCAACTCTGGCAGCTGTTCTCTTTTTTAATGGTGTGATAATGTTCAGGGTGGGGTCGTTGTTCTCTTTATCAAGTTTCAAAGTTTCATATTGCCCTTCTTCGTAAATACTTTCGAGTTCTTGTTCTTTGTTTGAAAGATGCTCATTCTGAAGATTCAATTCATTCCCATAAATGTCGAAGGAAGCATAAATGTTGCGTTCTTCAGAGTTGACGAGGTTTTTACCATATTTGGAACGGGAATTCGACAGATGGGGTGGAACCTGAAAAGGATCATGTAAGGGGCTTTGAATGTAATAGTTGTATGCGGAGGCTTTGAGAGGCGTGGAGAGAATATGTTGCTGAGTCTGAGCTCTTGATGCATAATCCTCATCAACAGAGACAAAATACTCAAGGTTCATGCTATAAAAATGTAGAAATTTTTAAATGTTTTTTAGCTTTTTCATATTTTCATAATTAATCCTTAATTCCGCGCTTTTACTATTAATTACTAACGGACATCCCTGTATACTTGATAATACTCTTCCGATCTGGTTGTATGGCTCTGATTAGCAGTTAGATTGCATTACTGCAATGATATCTTGATTCATAAAATATTTGAGACGAATTTGTCATAAAAAAATTTCAGACGAGCCTTTAAATAATTAGAAGACTCTAGAAATGCATTAGACAGTATATCCATATCCTTAGAAAAGATAAGAATAGAATCTCTATTAATGTAACTGATCAGCTTGATTTGACCTGATCAGTAATCAGGGTAAATCCCTGTATAAATTGCCTTGATTTGATTTGACTAAATATAAAGACAATAAAAATCAAAAGAATGCAATCAAACCAAAAATCAACAAGGCTCATCATCGCAGACCATGAAGAAATTATCACATGGTATGATCAACCAATATCCTTTCTTTACTTCTGTAGGGACGAATCCGTCAGCAAAGAAAATCTTGCTGTTGTATTTCAATTTAGCAATGACAATTTAAGAAAGAAATTCAAGACAGATACATTCAGCTACAGAGTAAGTGTGTATAATTCTATTGACTTTTCAGGACTCAGAAAATACCCATTATCAACTAGCCGATATTATAAATTTTGAATTGGGACTTGTCTATATTACAATCCCTAGTAAAAGTGAGGTGAAGACTTTCATAAAACCGGACCAGAGGCCATCTAGATGGAGCTATGTCTTCAAGGATCCTGAAGTAGTTAAGATCCAAAAATTCGAGAACGACAAGAAATATGAAGAAGTCGAAATGAAGATTCCAACTATGAAGTCAGTTTTTTTGAAGAATCACTCATAAAAATAGGATCATGAACGATAGCAATAAAAACAGAAAATTTGAGGAAGTAAAGGTGAAAGTAACTGCACCTGAGAATGCCTCTGACAAGTCTCTTGGGAATAAAATTTTGGGAGCCTTGAATCCATTCAATTATTTTGGATCCAAGGACAAGCAGGGAGCAGAGCAACAAAAAGACTTCCTAAATCCTAATTATTCTCCTGCCTACAGTGAGGCTGATTTCTCCAAAAGACAAAAAGTTCCTGTTGAAGACGGAAAGAGCCAATATAAATTTATTGATATGCAGGCTTCTGAGAAGCCTCTTGCTGGACATCGAGATTTAAGACTTTTTACACTTGAAGAAGTAATGTTTTCGTAATAAAAGTTTAATTTTCTAGATTTATGAACATAGAAAGGCTGATGATTGTTGGATGGTAATTAATGGAAAGGTATACGACATCACTAAGTACATTCCTTTCCATCCTGGTGGAAAGAAAATTATGGCAGCAGCAGGCAAGGATGGAACTGAGCTTTATAGTAAGAATATTAAATCCTAATTTAAATTTCTTAGATAAATACCATCCTTGGGTCAATGCTAATATTTTGCTGGAGAAATATCATATTGGATTTTTGAAGAAATAATAAATCAGGGGCAAGAACCTGAAAATTTAAGTAAATTTTTGTCATAAATTTATCTTGTCAAATAATGATACATATTGGGTTTCCTTTGTGAAACAGTATGGATATCATTGAAATCTGTTCGTAACATACTAGAAGCGCTCGTAGTATTGAAATTTTATATATATATAAGCTTATTTATGGTGTAGTGAATACACAGTCAATAAAAACTTGGAGTATATCATATACTTCCAGAAGGATGTATTTAAAAGGGAGCTTCTAGCAGTTAGAGAGGTTATGAATTAGTTATTTTAGATTTTGGATATAAGACATAGGAACGTGTCTTTGGAGTTCTTTAGGAATATTCTGCTCAAACATCTCTCTAGAAACATAATGGAGCTTCATTTTGAGCAAAATATCGATATCTCCATAAATAGTCAAAGGATTCTTAGATTCTATGAACAAGTTCCTCTCAGTGTTGTCCATATTAAGGTTCATCTATGTCCATAAACAACAAAAAATAGAAATTTCTTACCGAATTCTCTGGAGAAGAACTTAAGACAACAATGAATGGGAACTGAATAATCTCATCCTTCTTGGGATTGAAGGCTGGATTTTCTTGGGGTGTTTTTACTTCCTGGCTTCCCTTCTTAATCTTAAGTTGAAGGGAACCTATCTTGGGATCACTGGCAGCCTTCAAGGCCTTCTCCTTATTTCTTTGGATCAGGTTCTTGATGGCCAAGGTCTTGAAAATGAGCTCTTGTAAAAGCTCAATTTTATTCCTGTGATTTCTTCTCACCTCTTGCTACACAAATTAGAACTCAAAAAAACCTTTTTACAATTTCTCTCTCGAGCCTCTCCTTCTCCTCCTTCATCTTCTTCCTCTTATTTGAGCCTAAGGATTTAGAAAAAGGGGTAGACTTTGTTACCAATGTTAGCAACGGAGTCATCACAAGAAACTAATTTTCCTTCTTTCTTAAGAATGCCTGCTGCGATGAGGACATTCAGGGCATCATAGACTCTTCTCTTAACATTCTGCTCTTCCTTGTTCTAAAAATTTTCCAAAAGTAAACGAAAAATTTTACTGATGCATCGCCCTTAGACTTCAACTTGAAGCTAAGTTCCTGAATGAGAGTTTCGGCAACTTCTTTATATGAGGTTTTCTTCTTTTCGCAGACTATGTCCTTCACCTTCATACTTAGGACCCTCAAACCTCTGGAGCTCCTATTCTTGCCTTCTCCTTCTTCTCTGTCATCTTCTTCATCATCCTCCTCATGTCTCCCTAAAACGATGAATATAGGGCAGGTAGATCGTTACTCTTCTGAGCTGTGCTTGTCTTAGAGTTGGATTTTGAGGCTCCATTAGACGTCTTGGAGACAGGAGTTTTGGTATCGTTAGTACTGTCGTAGTGGCTATTGAACAAATGCCCATTGCTATGGCTGCCGACCTCGATCTTCTTGGTGAAGATCTTCTCTAGGTCATGCTCCATTTTAACGAATGGATTCTTAGGCTTCTCTTCCATATACCTTGGAATATAAGTTTCTTCGGGTTCCTGATAATATGTCGGGGGAATGAAATTGCTGTTGAACTTAGGCAGGATTTTGTTATGATAAGAGTTATCAGGAGTGGCTCCTTTGAACAAAGAAGGTTTGATGGTTTCGTTACTCAGTAGAAGAGATAGTGGCTCATCTGTATATGAATCTAATAAGTCTAGATTAGTGAGAGAAAACCCAAAATAATCATACAGGAATCCTCATAGGTCTCTTGATATCCAGGGTAAGGCATCGAATGTGCCCTCTTGGACTGCATATTGCTGAATGAATCTTGTGAAAACGCATTCTTCTCTTTAAGGCCCATTAAGTCACCAGAAACTCCAGGAGTCGTTCTGGTAGGAAAGGGGCTGAAGGGACTATGCATGAATGGGTGGGAGTAGGGGTTAGATTCCACTTTCTGTGGTACTCTAGAAAAATGGTAATCAGCGTCAGAAACGCTGCGTGTTTCTTCATTATCATGGAGATATCTTGATCCAGTTATCTTGTTCAGGTCCAGAAAGCCAATATCGGCGGCTATAGAAAAAGTGGTTAACAAAAAAGAGTTCAATTGAATATTATACGATTAGTTAATGCATCCATATTAGCCTCGTAGAAGAGTTCGGTGAATTCTTGCTTTAAATCCGTATATGTATCGTCTTTTTGGTTCGCGGCCTCAATTTTTGGTACAATATTACTTCTAAGCATTTCGCTAACTTACTAAATTTATCAAATATTTATCGCGCCCTCAGGAAATTTTGTAAAATTAAGCTCAAATAATTCGAAGTAAGTCATCGGAATTAACTAGTACACTAAGTTTCAACTGCTTTTTGTACTCGAATTATGTCGAAAACATATACTTTCAACTGTTTTATACAATAAAGTTTATCCAAACCTAAATCAACCATTATCTCAACTCCCTTAATTAAAACAGACCTGACTATACAGAGCCATCACAAAAACAGTCAGGCCGAAGTTTGCCTCAATGAAGCTATCAAATTCGATCTCTGAGATCATTAATACAAAATATCACTCAAAAGTCGAAGTTACAATTCGTCCATACAATAAGAATCCATGTCTGTTTGACTGTGAGCCTCTTAGATACTAAGAATAGAATAGAAGAAATTAGATGCTTAGAGTTGAATTCGAGATATAAGCTGGTGCTTGTTAAAGGCTTTATATTATCTTACGTGCGATTTTAATTTAATTATTCTGCTATAATGCAATCATCTTCCAGTATCTTTTCTCGAGCAATGCGTCTCTGCCACTTCTTAATGTCAATTGAGAGGCTGAACTGGAAAATGTTATCATAAGAGAATGGTGTTTTTGTTTTCCCTGACTTCATCTGACCCTGGGTAATGAAGAAAGGAATTATGATAACCGCGTTCTTAAATTGAGAAAAGGCCTCGATACAATAATTGACAAACTCAGCAGCCTTCCTTTTAAGTTCCAACTCCTTCATCTTCGTTATATACACAATGCAGAGGCTGCCAGGGTTAATTCTTCCAGCCTCAATAATTTTAGTAATTGCAAGCTTGTTAATAGATTTTTCACTCATATTAGGATCAAAGGCCTCCACACACACAAATCTGCTTCCATCAAATTCATTTTTATGTAGTTGATTCAGCAAAATTTGCAAAGTTGAATCAACGAGCTTTCCTTCGTCAGAAGTATTGAGTAATATTATTCTCGGCAGAATAGAGCATGAGATATTACTTGATAGAAGCTTGAATAGCCGTTTAATCTTGGCTAAAACCTGATTTTTCAATAAGTCCGAGTCCGTCCTTACAGATTCGGAAAAAGCTATACTCTTTAAAAGCTTTCGATGAAATTTGTTGTCTGCGAGGTTCAAGTTATCACAAAGCAAGGAATAGTGGGGCCTGGGTAAAAAATAATTTATTATAAATCTAAATGAATCTGATTTGACAACTAAGTTTTTGTATTCAATTAGTTTGGTAGAGTCCATTATACTCTGAACTTTGAAGATAAGCACCCTAGGGGATCAAGACTTTTCAGGCAAATTTACCATCCAAGGATAGTTACAACCAGATAGGACCCTGTCTTCAGGAGTTGCTTGTGTAGATCAATTCTATTTTGAAGTGACTCGGTCAGATTTAAGGACTGAGACATCTGGAATAGGAAAGTATTCATTTCTGTGCATGAGATCTCTATGTTGAAATTTTTTTCGCTATACACAGATTTCAATTGTAATCTCACCATCATATCCTCAGCTATACATTATATCTTCCCCAAGAGTAAATTTACCTTCCTTAAAATCCACCGATGCCACCTTTAAGAAAAGATCTTCATGATTATGAGAATTAAAGAATGATTGTAGGTGCCCTGGCAAATATAGTGTATTGTTACATGATGATTCCATTTTTATGGGGAAAGCAAAGCATATCAGAGAGGCTCCAGTAATGATATTTGTAATTTCGTAGAAGCCTGACTTAAGCGAGGGATTTCTGAGCCCCAGAACAGGATATTCAATCTCTTCTTGAAAGATGACTTGCTTGAAAATCATCAATAAATTTATTGTTTATTTTGAATATCAAAGAGCGATAGATTTTTTGCTAAATTGCCTCCTCAAAAAATAGTTTTATCCAGCTTCTATTGCCGCGAAAATTTTAATTTCACCTATTGGGTTTTATAAAGCACAAATAAATAAGCAAGGCTTTGCCCTTTCCCTGATTTATCTTCCTTAATCTCTTAGCATTTTTGGGTCTTACCCTGGTTCAATTCTCAAATTTTAGTCACGAAAAGTTTAAGCTCAAAATAGAGCCTTTTTTTATAAATGATAACTTAATACCAGTACCAATTGCTTACTGAGCCCTATTCTTGACAATTTTTTTATAAGAATATTGTAGACATCGATTTTTCAAGGAAGTTTTGTTGAATTCGATTTAAGGCTTCATATCTTTGTTAAATGGATTATAACAAATGGGGATTACTGTTAATCTATATTCATAATATTTAGTGTGAAATTAGTCTTTCTTGAATAGGTTGTTCGACCATTTCCATACAAGGAGGACGAACAAGGACATTTTCAGGCTTTTGTTCATACTTCATTAAAAATTCAGTTCTGGTCTTGTAGTAGAGATAAATGAAGTAAATGGAAATATCAGTAACCAAGAACCAAATAAATTGGGTGTTGACATGACAGCTGAAATGCTCACAAAGATAAAGAGAGAGTTTAAAGTCAACCAATGAGAAAAATCCAAATCCTCCGCTGAGTCCTGCCAAAATAAGGTACCAAAAACTCTTCCAATCTTCGTGCAAAATAGTTAAAATAGTTTGAATGATAACCCAGGAGCCACATCCTATTCCTACTATTCCCATATATAAGAGGACCAGTCCAATGGCAACTTTGTGTACATAACAAAATACATAAGCATAAAAGATCAAACAAACCCCAATACCATATGCCACATATGTCGATCTTTTATTTTTCAAAATCTTAGCATCCAATAAGGCATCAAAAAGGAAGGCAAGACCAATTGAGCTGGTAAGACCGACATCAAGAACACCCCAAAAGAGATGGGCAAAATGATCATTAGGCCAAAGGTTAACCAAAATACAATCATTCCAGCCTGCATCAGTCATCATGACTCCGGTCATAGCAAAGGTAATTGCATACATCAAGTAGTTAGGTCTTTTCAATCGGTAAACTTCTTTTGCTAATGTCAGACCCAGGATTAGGGCCACAAAGCAGCAAGGAAGAAGTTCTGGCTCAAAAATTTCTAATCCAGCAAATTCTGTGGTATCACACTCAGCCGCAAGAGTCCTATTCAAGCAAATATCTGCAGGAGTGGAATATCCATTGGCATTTCCATACTTGAAATTTGAGCTGTAGGTGCTCTGAAAATTGAACACAGTTTGATTCATACTTAACTAATACAAAATTCAATAATATTATAAAAACCCTTATAAACTCTCCTAAGTAAAAATCTCAAACCTGGGGGACTCTGAGATTGTAAGAACTATATCTAAGACAGGGGAACATTTATAAAGATCAATTTTTCTTATAGTAGTGCAAGACTGAATTTAAATCCCCAATCTGCACTTTACAACATTACGTCATAAACTATTCAAGATGCATCAATTGAATAAAAGCTTCAATGGCCAAAGCATATCAAATTAATTGCTCATATCTTGAACGAAAGGAACTCTATCTTGTTGATTAGCAGGAATTCCAAGTTCGATATTAGCTTGAACAAAGTTATTCTTCTTGTTAGAGGGCTCTGGTTCAGCTCTGATCTTGTAATAGAGGTAAATATACCAGATTGCGATGTCAGTGACGACAAACCAAATAAAGTCAGTTGCATAATAGCAAGAAAAGTGCTCACAGATCCATCTTTGAAGTCTTACATCTAAAAGACTATAGAATCCGAATCCTCCACTCAATCCAGCAATAACAAAGTATCTGAATCCTCTCCAGTCTTCTTTCCAGATAATCAAGAACAATTGAATTATGACCCATGAACCACATCCAAGAGCCACAATAACCATATACATGATAAGGAAGCCCAGTTCCCATCCTCCATAGAAGGTCTTAATCCAGCCCCAGAAGATTAAACACATTCCAAGGGCATAAGCTCTTAGGGTATTGGGATTGGTATCCTTAATGATTCCGGCATCGATCAGTGCGTCAAAGAAGAAAGCTAAACCAATAGAACTTGTGAGACCGACATCAACAATACCAAAGAAATTGTGAATGTTATTGTGTGGATTTCCCCAATGAGGGAGGATGCAATCATAAATTCCTGCAAAGGTCATCATAACACCAGTCATAGCAAAGGTGATGGCGTACATGAGGCGGCCTCTAGTTTTCATCTGGTAAGTCTTGTAACCACAGTAAAGACCGATAATCAAGGCCCCAACACAGGTAGGGAGTAATGCTGGGCTTTGAATTTTGAGACCGTTCACAGTAATGGTGTTACATTCTTGTTCAAGGGTAGAGTTGGTGCAGATATCAGCAGGAGTTCCTGAGAGATGAAACATAGGGCCCTGACGCCAAGCTGAGTATTCATCATAGGTGATATTACTAATGTCCATCTTTATTAAAGGGATTTATTCTGTGTTTTATTTTCTCTTGTAAGTAAAAGAGAAAATACTCATCAAGAAATTAAAAGAGTATTACAATTAAAAGAAGGACGCCAGACGCCCAAGAAACTATCGATGAGATAAAATTCTTTTAAAAAATCTTTTATTTCGAGGAATAATGAATTCGTTATTTAAGTTGGTGATGGAGTATTCCTATTTAGAGAAAATTCCATTAGTTTCAAGTCAAATTCAAATGAAAAGAGCCATATGTATTCTTTTCGATCTAATTTTTTAAAACCCGGCTGTTTTATTTATTTCTCTTGAATTTCACTAGCTTCGACAATAGCTATGCTAAATATTTCTGTTTAAACATTCTCCATTGATGTCTCGCTCAATCACAAAGTAATAAATTGCATAGTGTTTAATTTTTTAAAACTATTGGAGACTTAATAGTTTTCTCCAGATTTCATATGATTAGACCATTCCATCAATGAAGATAATGATTCATAAATCAATCATTTCATTCTACTTATAAAATTGGAGCGAAAGCCAGAGAAAGTTAAGCAATTACGAGTTGGTTCGACAGCTAGCTAGGTATATATTTTCTAAAACCTTTTTTTGAAATTGAATTTTTGGGACCTCCTAATACAAATATTCGAAGCAGGTTCAAATAAAGTGTATTGTTTAAATTGAAAAAATGGAAAATACTCCTAAGCCCACTCAATGTAATTTGACGCATCATCTGGATAATTGCGAATACATTTGCCAAATTTGTAAGAAACTTCTCTGTAGCTCTTGTGTAGATGAAGATACATGCTTACCTGGAAAATATCATACTTTTCAAATACTAAATCTCCTTCTTAAAGACAAGTCCAAAATATATCTATATGATAGTACAAGTGGCATTATCTCTTTTCTTCTAGCAGATCTGAAAAATATTAAAGACTTTGAGACCATTACTATGGATATCTCAAAAGATTCCACAGTGAGAAAGTTTGAAGTTTATAAGTTGGAAAATTCATATTTTCGGATTTGTGTGGATCCAAATGAACTTGTTGAGCGGGGCGTACTCTATATGGTTGAATGTAAGCCATAGTCAGTTTTTAACTTGATAGATACTAAAAGTAAGATCATCCAAGAGTTAACCTCGATGGAAACTGGAAGAAAAGATAACAAAATAACAGGAAGGTCAGTCAAGAAGTGCAAAGACCCCTCTTGATCGTTTTCCTTCAGCTCAATCTTAAAATAATGAAGACTCCACAATAAAACTTATAAAATATACTTTGATGTAAAATTGTCAATAGATTGTTATTCATACTTGATTTTGCCTAATAAAGCTAACAATTTGAATCTTGAGGAGGATTCTCATAGATAAAATATTCCTCTCCAACGAATTTCATATTTTATTTCAACATTTTGCCGGAATATACACTTTAATTCATAATATTTTCAAATTGAAGAGTCAACCTGTGATTCAATAATTCCCATCATTAAGAAAAACGAAATCCATAAACCAGAAAGAGAGTGTCTAAGTAATATTCCAGGATGTTCAGGTATCCAATTGATACTTGTAACCAAAATGAGGCTTGCCCAGTTTTGTTGTAAAAACACTCCATCAAGATACTTTATGATACAAAATAATAGGAAAAGGCTATGTAGCGAGATGAAACATTCTAAGGATGTGCACCTCTATTGTGAAAACTGTTTCAAACTCTTTTGCGATATATGCAAGGAAAAACTAAAATGCCAAAGCCAAGAGACCTCTAAGGAAACAACGGAGAAAGCTGAAGAAAAGGAACAAAATCATTTGTTCAAGATGCTTGACAAAAAAATTTGAAAGATACCAATTTGATTTACATCTACACTTCCAATAATGTTAAGGGTTTAGGTCTTATAGGCTTGAAGATATTAAAAACTTGGAAAATATGGTTAGGCAACGATTAAAGGAAGAAAAACTTAACATCACTTGTCTGTGAGAGTTTCACTCACTAAACCTGGAAATTGGAGTTACTTTTTATAAAAAACCTTTTTTATTCATCAAAGATGCAGGGGGATTTTACATTGCCTGATTCAGAAGTTACATAAAACTGGTTTTGAAATAATACTAGTCTATTTCTTTATGAGTATTTTCTTATTGAAATAAATAAATTAAAGATAGATTTTTTTCGAACTAATTCTCAACTCCCTCAGGAAAAGCAGGCTCTTTTTTAGAACCAGTGTTATTCTGATACTGTCCAACCAACGATTTTTTGAAGTCTAAAGGAGGATTAACAGTATTTAGTGGCCAAAGAGAAAATATCACTAACTGACATGCTTTATAGGTCACCCAGCAGCTTTATTATGAAGAGTTAAGGTCTTGTCACAGAGAGCATTTGAGATCCTTAGACGCCTAGAAGGTCCTTCAAATGCTGCTAACAAGTGAAAATTACTTTTTTGTAGAGATAGAGTATGTACAGATATGATAGGATAAAAAGACTGGAAAAAGAAGAATTTCTGGACTGTGCCTCTGAAAGCCTACTTAAAGGAGGATGCTTCTATATTATTGAGGGTAACCCCAACTTCATCTATAAGAATAAATTTCTAGGAATTCTTACAAAAGAAGAAAACCTATTATTAACTCAGAATTCAGATGTTAAATCAGAGGGAAAAATCAATCCTCCTCAAGATAGCGATGAACTTTCTAGAATTCAGAGCCCTCAAGAAAGTCATCCTAAACCAACACTCCTTTCAGAAAACTTAGATGATTCTTTCAAATCATCGAGCCCTCAAAAACGATTGACTTTCAGATCTATTGATGGTAGCGAGAGACTTAGCAGTGTACCCAAATAGTTCATGGTGTATAAATTGAGTTCATAAATAAGTATGCAGGTTTGATATCTAAAAGAGTAATACCTTGGGATTCTTTAAATTAAAAGTATTTGATGAAAATAAAATATCTTCCTTTACTTAATCTCGCGGAGAATGGGGCTGTCTCAGGAATCCTCAAGATCAACAAGTTGAGGATCATGCTTGGTAACAAACCTCACCTTTATCATTGCTAATCAATGCTAGACTGCGGCATTAATGAAAAATATGATTTTTCAGTCTACAAACATTACCAGAGGTACCTCATTTTAAGCATAAGTTTCTAATTTCTATGATAGAAAGATTAAGAAGGTCGACATCATTCTTCTGAGTCATGCCGCCATCCAGTATACAGGAGCCCTTCCTTATCTCTTCCTCGAATTAGACTGTCAGGTAAAAAAATCACCCTTATCTTAAACAATATAAAAGGCTGCTATATACACAACTCTCCCAACCTCAGACCTCTCTCTTGTGACAATTTTTGACTTCATTATCAACAGGCTGAACGCAAAGCTCCCAAAGGACCAGAAAATGTACCAAAATATGTACAAGAATATCGCGAGCACCTATGACAGCATTCACGAAGTGAAATATTTCCAGCATATTGTTCTCAATAGTATAATTTCGAATTCCTGTATAACTTCTAAAGTCAAAGATAATGAATTATCTATAAAACCGTACCCTATTGGCAACACAATAGGGGCTTGTGCATGGTGCATATCTAAGAATAAAAGAAATATATTATATCTGGTTTCCTATAATCATGCCGACGAAAAGTAGTCTCTCACTTTTTATATTCATTTTTAAGAATCCTTAATGGCATGGCCATAGATAAAATAGACGAAAAGAAGATTGACCTGCTCATTACCAATTCTAACAACATCAAACTAAAATACATCAAAACCAAGGAAAAGGAAAAAGAATTGAGAAATAAAATTGAATCTACACTGAAAAATGGTGGAAATGTCGTTCTCACATGCAGTTCCACCGCGAGAATGTACGAATTGCTGTTATTCGTCCTCGGATTATTTCCAACCAAAGGTCCCTGGAATGGCCCACTTTATTTACTGCATACTTTTATGGGGCTTCTTCACCTTGCTCACAGTCAAATCGAATTTATGGCAGAAAATTTAACAGAAGAATTTTATTTAAATGGAGAGAATCCCTTCAGACTGTTTATTGAACAGAACAGACATGAAGAGAAGATTTTTAATTCTGAAGTCAAGCTTTGTAGAGCTTTTGATGAAAATGAAATAAGAACCCCTGGAAAATTAGTCATAACGAATCTCCCTAATTTGTTCTATGGCACAGGAAGAGTAATAAATAACATTGTTTTGGAGCAAATTTTTAGGAATTGTTAAACTTTATTGCGTCAGATGAGAAGAGCACTTTAATTTTTACCGAGCATAATCACCTATATGCAGATATTATTGACGGATTAGTGAAGAGCAAGACCTTGTTCATCGTAATAAAATGGGTATTCTTTTCAAATAAATAGCAAAATGAAATTGATCCTTCAATTTTTGCCAATTTTGAGAAGAAAGTCAAAACAGAAAAAACAGGAATAGAAGTAGAACCCACTGATACAGCCACCGAAGTCAACACGATTATCACCGAAGAAGAACAGAACCAAATGAAGGAAATTCCAATGAGTAGGAATATTTTTTCAAATATAACAAACTAAGATCCTTTGCTATTCGGTACTAAAAAATTCCCAGTCTTTGCATTCCATGAGCACAAGTATAGGGCTAATGAATATGGAGAGGTAAATAATAATACCCCTAACTCTAAATATAGTTTATTTCTGATGAGCTAAGAGAAGTTTTCAGAAAGCACACAGCCAAAACTGAAAATGTAGGAATAGATTTATCAGGTCAGAGTCTCAGAGGACAGACTGTTATTACAAAATTTGAGTCTTATTTCTTTGAGGGAAATACTTTAATCTTCCCGTAAGAAACCCTAACTTTCAATAAATTCCTAGAAAACAAGTCAATGTATCTAATATTCCTTTCAGGATGAAGATTGTAAATATTGATATGAACGGACTGAGTGATGGAACTTCGATGATCAAGACAATAGAACAACTCAATCCAAAGAACATTATTTTGATCAATGGTAGCAAGGACGAAAATGAATACATCAGGGTATAGAATAAGCCTTCATTTAGAATTCTATAGGAAAAACTAAATAACTTGATATCAGGAATGGAAATTTTCATACCAGGTGTTCGAGAAAGAACCATAATACAGTTAATTTCTAATATGATTCCGGTGCGTCCTAGAATTACATATCATAATACCATAGACCAAAATTGACATCGAACACCTCCAGAGTCTAAAATTGAGTAGTGTTAGCTCAAAATCTGCTGAGTTCGTGATGGGCCGCCTGAGAAACCACGAGGTTGTTATCAAGAGGGATGAGGGTGATGAGAATAAGGCAAGATTAATTTATTTAACAGCTAATTTTCTAGATGAATATTGAAATAGTCCCTCGCAGCTTCTTTACTGCTCCTACTTCTCAAGAGGAAGAAAAGGGATATGAAGCCATCGGAGAAGTAGAGCTTGAGAAATTTAGGCTAATATTGGAAGAAAATAATTATAACGTAATGGTAGAATAACTTCATTAATTAATAGACCATCTATAAAGAAGGGGTTCTCTGTATAGAAAATTCAATCTTCATCAAAAAGGTATCTATAAGTTTTATTTAAAACCGCTTTAAATTATTTTGTTGCTTTTAGATTGATTTTTTAGGAAGATAATACCATAAAAGTGGAAGGGCAGTTTTCCAAGGAATACCTTGATGTTAGGAACCTTCTATACTCTTTTACTAGTTTACAGTAATTCGTGACACTTTCCTTTAACCATTTGACTTTGCACAAATAAACAAATTCTGTTCCATGTATATAATAATTGTGAACTAGAGAGTAGCCGTGGATACAATAAATATAAAGAGACAAGTAATTCTCATTCAAGTAACGTCCAATATTCCGACATTTCTTCAAAATGCTTCCCGTGTTCAAAGCAGCACTCCAAAGCCTTCTCAAGACTCTCAACTCTACTACTAAGAAGGCGCTAGTCAGTTAATACTTATGCAACAATGCTTCTTACATTCTTCTGATCAAAACGACGAAGTTTTTTCTCATGTTCTTGAGTGACTCTCTTGATAAGGGCACGTAAGTCACTAGCCTAAATTATGTCACGAAACACCCAGTTATTTATATACCTGATTGACCATTTCTTCCTTCTCAGCTTCAAGTATGTCTTGTCTTTGCTGAAGACTCCTAAAAAAGTAAGATGGTTGGGTACGCCTAAATTTACTGAACTTTCTGCTGTAAAGCTGCAATTTCCTTAAGATAATACTCGTGATTAACGGTCTGTTCCTTCTTAGTCGAAAGACTGGACTCGGCCGACGAGCTGGAGAGGGCGAAAGTAGTGTTAAGAGCGACTTGTTGGATTTCACATGGTTGAATGAAAATGGAAGTCATTTGTTAAAGGAAATTAAATTATAATCTTACTTTTTCTCATACCAGAATTTATACGAACTGATCTCTGAAACAATCTGATTAATGAAAAAGATGTTGAATAAGTTCTACGACATTTTCATTCAGAGGGGAGATCTTTTTTATAAATCGAGCGTCAACCCCACTTCGTCTTCTGATTCACCACTTCATCCTGCATTAATAAAACTTTAACAAAATAAATTTTCTGTATTGACAACACCAATTTTCCATAATGGAGCAAAACAAAACTAAGCAGAATTTAACAGCCAAGATCCTCATCCTCGGTGACTCCAGTGTCGGAAAAAGTTCTATTTTGATGAGATACACTGACAACACTTTCGCCACTAACATGACTACTACTGTTGGAATTGATTACAAACTGAAAAAGATCAAGGTTGACGACGTAGAGCTAAAACTCCAAATTTGGGATACTGCTGGTCAGGAGAAGTATAGATCTCTAGCCCAGAATTACTATAAGAACTCTATGGGTGTCCTTTTGGTTTTTGATGTAACGGAGGAAGATACCTTTGACAATGTCAGGAACTGGGTTAGACAAATAAAGAATCACGCAGGAGAGAATATCTGCAAAGTCCTCTTGGCCAACAAAGCTGACCTCACTGAAGAAAGAGTTATTCAAAGTGAGCAAATATTAGAACTTGCTGCTGATGTAAACATGCAAGCCTTTGAATGCAGTGCTAAGACAGGCTTAAATATTGAGCAGGCTTTTCTGTACCTTGCCAGGGAAATAAAGAAAAAATTCTTCCCTTATGCTACTGGAAGCAGTGATGCTACTGTTGCCAAGCCCGAAGGTAAAAAGCTAAGAGCTCATGACGATGAAGATGGAATATCTAAGACTAAATGCGGGTGCTAATTGCTCTCGTTGAGAAAACGAGGAATACGCTTGCTCATTTACAATGTCTGAGTATTTGAATATTTAAGAATTAAACTTAGTTGTTTTTCATGGCAGAATTCAGTAAGCCTGTACTCGTAACTGTAAGTCTCAGCAAAACTGATTTCCTGATCAATAAATCTCTCATATATTTTCCAACTTTTCTCTCACAGTTAAATACCTAATTTTTATTGATTTTTATATAAATGCTGAAAAGGGAGAAGTCTCCCATTAGAAGCCGTCTTGATGACAATAAATTGTAGAATTTTCTCGAAAATTTATAATCAGTAGGGAGAATTACATTGTGAGTCTCTTTCGAAGAATTATTTATTAGAATGAGGTGATTGACCCCATACAAGAGACCGAAAAGTAGAAAAAAATAATAGGAGACTTACCTGAATAGATATATTAGCATAACTGGCTATTCATGCTCCAAATCCTTCACAGAAAATCTGACAAAGGTATTATAACTCCTCAAAGTGGATGACCAGAGTAATAATGATATGATAAAAATGATTTGTTAGTAATAAGATGTTGTACAGGGAAATTCATTTGTCTTATTAATTATCAGAATCTTTTGATACAAAGAAAAATAAAAGAGCTTGTCCCTTCAAGCTTTATAGCCAGTCATATCCTAATATTCAATTATCCTGTGACCTACACTTCAAAACAATTAAAGACATTACAAAAGGGTATAGCCATATTTTCAAGGATAATTTCCTAGAAGCTGTAAGGACTAAAGCAGCCTCACAAGATATTTTATTTTGGTATTTTCCAGCTAAATTTCCAGTTGAAGAGCCATCCAAAGGTCAAGAAGAACTTGACATGGCTGAGGAGTTTAGGAGAGTGAGGCTAGACCCTATTGTCCAATTTCTTGGATTCAAAACCTTATTAATTCCTGAAGAGGCTGAAGAAGATGAATCTTCGGAGACAGATTCAAAAATAATGCAAAAGAGTTCTGCGTATATCTTGTAACAATCTGTTATAATAATACAGAAAACCTGGAAATATCAGAATGCAGAGATATAGAAAAGCTGGGATAGAAACAGGTAATTATTATCTAGTTTATTTCAATTTTTAGAAAGATCTGTTTCTACAGAAAAAGAACTAAAAAGCAGCAGAAGTTATGAGAAAATTGTTAACTCCAGGAATAATATAACACCAGCCACACTCCACACAGAAGGCTCTGTGAATGAATATAATGGCAATTTTACTAAAATTGTGAGAACATCTTCATATTTAAAAACTGAGTCAGATGGTCCATCTACAAGCACTCCGAAATTTAGCTATAGATCCTCTATCATCACATCAGAAAAGAGGAAACTTTCCTCAAATTCTGAGAATATTACAATAAAAACTGAACCCTCTACAAGTAAATATAATTTTTCTTATTTGATTTTGAAGCTGATGAGAATAAACAACATCAAAACATTAAAAAGAAAACAAAGACTGATCCATATCGATCAATTACTCCACCACCAGGCCTAAGAATAGGAGCTTTACAGCCAAACGATAAGATGTATACACGTATCCTCGAATCTAGAAAAAGATCTTTGCGAGGAACATCTCGAAGTCAAACAAGAAGCACTACCCCAGAGTCAGCCTTAAAAGACAAACCACAAGCTCAAGAAGGAGCCAGACAAAAGAGTCCAGAAGTAAAGCAAATCGAAAGAATAATGAATAAACATACATATCCTGACTCACCGAAATACCTGGACAGACTTAGGAATAAGCAATTTGATAAAACCAAATTTGTTCTTTCCACTTTCGACACAGAAGAAAAATCGAAGAATGTTCCTACTTCAAAAGCCGAAGAACAAAAAATCCTTATTGAATACTTAAAAGATATACGCAAGAGTCTTGTCAGACCCCATCCTGATGGAATTGCTTCCACAACTTTTCAAAGTCACAAATGGAAGAATACAAAATCGAAAGCGAGAACAGTAAATTTCGATTTTTATGAAGAACCTACCTATCAGATTTTTGAGACCCGTGCAAGAAGGGAGACCCGACTTAGAACAGAACAGAAAAGGCATGCTCGAAATAGAAAGAAGCTGCATGGTCATACTGATAAACTCATTTCTGAGCTTGAAAAGTTTGTAGATGGTCCTGAGGAGGACTATATTCAGAGAATTAGGCAAGAGATTCTCAACAATGAAATTTTATATGGAAAGAAGTTTGAGAATTATAAGGATATTTTAGAGTATGAAGGAGTTAACTATGAAAAAAATGATGCAGAGAATATCCAAGATGCCTATGAGATTGTAGATTTGATATACAATCTGAGTGCGCGTCCAAGTAAAGACCGAGAACAAAAAGGAATTCTTCAGCGATCTCCACAGACCGCAAGAGAGACATACTCAAAGCAACTTGAACTCATTGATTATGAGACTGATAACATCTACCCTACTAGCAAAAAGGATATTCCTAATTCAAAGCTCATTTTAAGCATACAAGGTCAGAAATTTAGGCCACCTGAAGAAGCTATTACACAGGTCAGAAGACTTGTTAGAATCACTAGAATAAACCCAAAGGGGAATAATATTACTGAGGGCAGCTCGAATAGGGACAGCTCACCCCAGACAAATAGGGCGATTGCGACTGAGCCTGATAGAGAAACGTATAATACGTTCTTTATTATTCAATAAGAATCTACTTGTACTTCTTTTTATATTTGGAAAATTTTGGAAAATTATAGCTATCTGCATATCATTTTATTACTTTTTTAATTGGGAGATTAATTTTGTTGGTGCTCTATCAACAGATAGGCGATGGCCACATATGTACAATTAGTTACACGAATTCAAAAGAAGCGTATAAACACACAGGGTTAATCATTTGAAAAGAAATTTTGTTTATCGTTATTATTTATGGGAAAATTCTGAAAAGACCCTCCTTGAGTTACGGGCGATAAGGCATCCTGCCCTGGGGTTGAATTTATAGGAGACTGTATATCCATGCCCTGACTTTGCTCTAAGCTTGGAGACACCAGATTAGTATTCCCTGGCATTATGTTGGTTGGATATGGGTTCATTATCCTTGGGCCTTGGCCGAATTGATTTATTGGATTGGCAGGCATTTTCATCATGTCAAAATTAATAGGTCCTGTATTAGGGAAAGTGGGCATAGCTGGGAGTCTATTAAGATTTTGCATCATGGGTCCTGGTATTGAAGATGTCATGGTCATAGGGTTTTGTATGATAGGTTGTGATATGACTCCTGGCTTCATTTGTAGAGGTGGGATAACCTGCGAAGCAGGTTCTGATTTCTTTGGTTTGCCTTCATTTTCAATAAGAGATTTTTGCTGTAGGAAAATAGCTTTATGTGTTGGATTTAGATAGTCCACATACTTATTCACTAAGTTGAACATGTCTTGATTCTTAAGAAAGATTGTAGATGTGGACTGGGGTGGTGTAAGAGGCAGAGCATCTAAGGTTTCTGTCAAAGAATGTAGGATATTTTGCTTTAGGGCTAGGAGATAAATTGACATTCAGGACATTTATACCTTCACTGAGTTTTCTGTTATCCTCACGTATGTCGTTTGTTAGGATGGGTCCGTAAAGCGAAGCAAAATGTTTGAGTCTCTTTTGTAGATAATCATTTATTTGTTTTCTGATTTGAGATGAAATAATCAGAGTAAAATGTGGGGGCAGGCCATTATCTATTACGTACTGTCTTGCAAACCCTTCAGGACTATTCAG
>Ga0065720_1003105_pt1 | contig 31417 bp, 15 predicted proteins | sample Thericmetagenome_FD_59107 | JGI IMG/M metagenome (GOLD analysis project Ga0065720, IMG submission 59107) | Thermophilic microbial communities from the Joint Bioenergy Institute, California, USA of rice/straw/compost enrichment - eDNA_2 v2... | ecosystem: Engineered > Solid waste > Grass >... | reverse complement strand
TGAAATTTGGCTTTAACGCATTTCGCTGTGATATATCTTGTTCTAAAACATTTTGCCACTTTCTTCCAATCTTTTTTGTATTCTTTGGCCCAGCCTAGTAGCTTTTTTATATTTTCCTCATTCCAGAAAGAACTTTGAATAGAGGCTTGGATATTTACGCTAGTTGAGGAATCTGTCGAAACTGTCGAAAATTCTGATAGATTGCTCAAAAAAAGTGGGTTAGAGGTGCTTTCTCCCTCTTGTTCTGAATTGGTCTCAGGTTTATATGAGAAAGGTGACACAGACCTTTTATTCTGATTTACACTGTTAAATAATTGGTGATGTTGAGTAAAAGCCATTCGAAATGGCCAAGGAATTATCGTGGGATTGTTCCCACCTTCCAGGAGAGAAAGAAAACTATTATTGATGTTGTGCTTCAGTTGCATCTCTTGTATTATTTCTGACATTGGAATGAATTATCTAATTTTGATTTATCTTACTGAAATTCAGTAATGAGGCTAAAATTAGTAAATAATACAGAGATTGAGCCCAAGCTACCTAATGAAAGCTTTACTATTGATATGATATTAATCTCAAATCCTTTAGAAATTGCAAATGATTATCTCATTTTCTTATAAGTACAGCATCGCTCCTAAGAGATGTCTTGACAGAGTTGATTGATTCTAGCATTGTTCATCATTAAAGGGCCATCTCCTTTGGCCGAATTCAGTTTTTCGATATGTCTAGTATAGAAAATCAATATAAATATCAATTGAAATTGAATTATAAAAATCATAATTTCTCTGGATAAATAGCAATATTCGGACAATCTTAGAGCGATATTTCCCACTTGTTTTTTGTCTTCAAGGGTTACTTTGGATCTTTTCTTATTAAGATTCTGATTCCTTCAACTTTTCTCCAAACTGGAGCTTAGTCTCCAAGAAGATTTCGAGTGAACACTCACTATCTCTCTTCAGATTGTCCTTTCTTGCTATAGAAGAGAAAATAGAATGGCTTACGTGATATTTTCTATCAACTAATCCCGCAGCTATATAAGGAAGATAGATGATCTTATTTAGTCGTCTCAGGAGTGTGATCACTAAATCAAAAATTGTAGGATATATTTTTTTGATGTATCTAGACTGGAAATACTTAGCCAAGACACTTATTATATTCTCATAAAAAAATAACTTTTATGTTGGATCAAAAATTTAATTTTCTCTAATCTTTGGTTCCAAAGCTAAGGAAAGCAAATTTCCTTTTAGACTGTCTAGCACCAACCCTCACCTCTAAGCCTCAGAGACCGAATTGTCCTCAAATCCTGAAGTGATCATTTCGATTTATCTTTCCATTTGCGATTCATGATACTTTAACGGATTTTACCATTGTTTCGGTTAAACTATCAAGATGATCATATAAATCTCCCTTTATTTCCCTAGTTAAGATCTTCCTGATGGCTTTTTTATCGTTTGAAATGCAGGATTTTTTAACTCTATAGGTTTAACCTCTATCATTCTTTATAGTGGAATTAGGTTCTAAAATATCATTATTCACATCATGCTTTTGAACTTTCTAAAAGAAGAAATCAGAAATTTACAATATAATCAGATCGATCAGCTGACGAGGGTAGGCAATGGTTCTTAGTTTCATCATCCAGAAAGCTTCCAACAGGAGATTCTTTTTAATTGAGTAATGTTACCTAAACTGTTTGGTAATAGAAAAACCACGGTCTGGATGTTATCAGTATCGCCGAATTCAACATGAGATACTCCAAAAACGTTGCTAATTTTTGAATTGGCATTGCCTCAACTTCTAGTTTCGAGACCAGAAAATCATTCAGTACAATGTACTGGATCTTTTAGTAAATTTTTTAGACAAGAGACTTATATCTGTGAAAAACGACAAAGCAACAAGGCACGGAGTTGATACTGTTAGGGGACATAATTACTCTGTTCCTGAAGAAGAAAAAGGGAGAATGACTTGCTTGGCTAGCTCAGCCATGCTTGTTTGAGCCTGCTTAAAATTATTTATTTATTAATCAATTGGGAGTATGAATGCTAAGAACCCAGGTTCTCACTCTGCAATATTTTACTCTTAATTTTGAATGAGTTCAAAAAGAAGTAAGCAGCATCAAATTTCGGCACGCATATTTTCATTTAAAAAATAGTAATACTGCATGTGTGCTGATCGTTATGAGCGGGAATTCCAATCCCAATTAAGAATCAATGAAACAGTTATTTAATTTTATTCAAACCATCTAATCAGCATATCCACCCCAAAAAACATGAAGTGGCTGACTGTCTCAGCATAAGTATTGATGACTCATCCCATCATTGGGGATCATGGAACATTTAGTAATTGTATCTACACTTGATTAATAATACTAATGCTCCTTTTCTATAATTTATGAAAAACCAATATAGAAAGATCATGAGTTTATTCTTTTTCTACTACGAATGGTAATGAGGGAAATCGAAGAAGTTCAGTTTGTTAACTCCCTCTGTCATGGGAAATGATCAGAAGAAAATACATTTGAAACAGTTACTAATAGATAAAATTTATCCCGTTAGAACTAACATCTCATTAACTAACAAACTACAGACACACGATTGAAAAAAACTAGTGAATCTCTTGAAATTTTGAATGATATGAAGGGAAACTATCCATCATTTCTAACGCTAGGCCACTCAACTTCTAACCAAACTTATCAAACGTATCAACATATGTCTTTGCGTGTTGGATGATATTCTTTGTAAATTTAAATCTGTGTCTGAGAAGTGAAGCTAATCCAGATCCATAGATTCTTATCATAAAGGATCTTCTGAAGGAAGAAAGACATAAGGTACAAATTAATTTGTAAAAAGCAAATTAATAAAATCTAGCGGCAAGAGTCTGTCAATTAATTAATTATTTAATTGTTTTGAATATTACTGAATATCCAGTACAGCCTAAAGCTAAACAAAGATCAAGAACATATTTAAACAAATAAATACCAAATTTATAATTTGAAAAAAAAGCAATATGAACCCAAGTTATCTTCTGAACACTTCATTACCATCTCTCACACCGAGCTTTACCCTCCTGCAGGCCAATCCTTGTTTAATGAATGCTCAGTTTCATTCAAGGATTGGCTTCAATCAACAAATCCCTAATTGTCAATGTCCTCCCCTCTGCTATGTAAACCCTCTCTCAGCAATGATTGGCCTTACAAATCCTTCAATACTTCTCATGAACCAGCTGCGAATGTTAAACAGCACACATATAGTTCAAGCAAAAGACTCTCAAGCTCCCCCTCTAATAAATACATTTCCGTGTTCTCAGACAAAACAAGAGCCCCTTGAACTTCCTGTCTCAAAGAAGACGAATCATGTACCCTTAAGCTCTTCTGTTTCACCTACAGGAGAATCATCCAAACTTAAACCCAAGGATAATTCCAATTCAGAAATTTGGACAGAAGAAAGAGTCCAATTGTTAATGACCTGGGTAAAGGCATGTAGATGTGATTGGAAAAAAATAGCTAGGAGATTCAAGAACAAGAAGATAACTCCATTCCAGGTCAAGACTAAATACAAGACCTTGACTCAAGAAAACTATACTCAATTAAGAGTCAAATTTTCTATCAAGGAAGATCTCATTCTAGCTAAATATTACAGAATGTATGGGTCAAAGTGGGATAAGATCTGTGAGCACTTCAGAAAGAGGGATCCCATTATGATAAAAAATAGATATTATTCTCATCTTAGAAAAAAGAATTTATTGCATTCTCTTCTTAGAATTGTCGATCAGTTAGAGCTGACCCACAATTCTCAGATTGAGGATATTGACATTGATGACTCATTGGAACTCTTATCTAGCATGGGCTCGGGTTCTGAATTTTCCTCATAAATCATCATACTCTTGAAAAATCCATCTAAAGTTTCTACAATAAGAGAAACTATTACTGGCTTATTGAGAAGATTTATATGGGTTGATGTTAATTGTATTATCATACAACTAGATTTTTCATATCATATGATAAGAAAAATATTGTTCCTACCATTGAACATAAATCAATTCGAAGTTAGTACTTACGAAAAATAATAATTTAATCAACAAAGCCCAGTCTAGATGTAAAATCTCTAAGAATCAAGAAGAAGCCCGTCTTAACTCTGGTGTAAGAATGATAAAGCTAATAATCGATTTGTCTCCACTCAAATAAGAAAATAACAACCTCAACAATCTAAACAACCTAAATCAGAAAAATTGATTCAAATGGTAGCAGCCATCTAGATAGACTTTTTGACCTGATGACAATAGTACAACAAATCTTCTTAGCTGACAAATAAAGAAACTGATTACTTCCTATTGAAGCAAAAATATAAAATTCAAACCATATTCTTTAAAATTACTGACATATAGGGCCAGCTTGGAGAATATAAGAAGGCCTTTTGGCTGCTTTGAAGGTTCTTCGTCAGAAAAAAATGTATTAGGACATATTCATATAAAAGAGCAAATATTGTTGCAAAGTTCCCCAACACCATAAAATATAATTTATTTTATCCTTAACAAAATTCACATATAGATTCGATAAAATCAAATACATCCATGTAATGTCTTAATTTAAGTGAGATCTCTAAGCTGATTGAGGCTGAGGGTGAAAACATTAACATTTTTACTTTACACCGATATCTGCCTAACATTCATGTATTATAAACTCTTCTCTAGTCTAAAGTTAGTTTCTACAAGTCAAATACGAGCCTTGATGGATTCCCTTAATAAGAAAAGTGAAGCTAAAGATATTTATCAAGAAATAAGAAAAATTAAAAAAGACGGATTCTGTTTCATTGATTCCAGCATATTAGGGACTTCATTGATAAAAGAAGCATCTTCCTCATTTTATCTGATGCTAGGAAGCTAAAGACTACCAAGTAGCTCTGCTGAACCCTCACAATTCTTATCCAAACTGAAATGTGATACTAGAAAACATAGAATCAGAATTATGACCTCCTTTTGCCCAGAATGCATTGTTACTCCACTTGTCATTGGTGATTTGTTATCATATCCTTAGCCCTCTTAATCAAAGACAATTCTTTTATTGGACGGTTTTCTTTCAAATAATCATAAAGAACTCTTAACAGAATATTCCTTCGGATCAATACTGATTAGGAAAAGCGAGGGTTAGAGCATCCAAGAAAACGGTTAACATACTTGGGGAAAATATTATTGTCTCGAGCAATGAAAATATTAAAGAAAATGCTTGACTGAACATATGGAATGAAGCAAGTCTGAAAAAATATGCATAAAAAATCTTAGACAATACATGGTAAGCCAAGATAGTTCGGAGCAAGGTCGAGGAGATGAAAACAATGAAGTTCCTCTTCTACAAATCATTCACTTATAAAGAAAACCTGATAATTGCTTTAGAAGAAAATAGCTGAGGATCTCAAATGAAACGTAGAGCGGTCAATATCTGTGGCTATGCTCACACTGGAAATAGCAAACTCTTTGAATATTTAGTTGGGGAGAATTAAATAATTCTAATAGAGGTTTATTTAAAAAGAGAAAATAATTTCAGATGACTGGTCATAGTATTTTGTTCCTTTATTTAAGCTTCATCTTTCTTGAATTGTACAGGCCTGTTGATCAAGTATTCAATATCTATCCAAAAATATGATATATTCTCAACTACTATCATACCAAAAAATTACAACGACAGACCTTATAGTATAATTCTAGAAAGACTCTTAAAAACATAAAATTGAATTTGGTTGCTTTCTTCCATTAATTACCAGATTTGGAAAGGATTAATTCACTATCTCATCGACATCATTTGACTATTTTGGTCTTCATCTCTAAGATAGTGACTAGTAAAACTCAGACAAAGGAAGGGTTTCTTTATGAGGCATAAGTTATCTTCAACTAAATCAAGAGCTTTTCAATTTAAACTTAAGGAAAATTACGTTATTCCAGAGTAAGGGAAGTTTCTCTTGTAAGAATAATGTGCCATAAGGTTCACTGGTTGGTTTATCTAGTCCTAAATAGGTAATAAGCTTCTGGATTCGACATTTAGATCATAATGATGTTCATTTTCCAGCTAGTCAAAACTCAAAAAAATTGATAATATAATTTTTTGAAGACTAGGAATAAGAATCCATCCTAAATTCGTAGAACGAGCAATTCGTAGCAACAAAGACTCTATTCATGTAAAGGGTGTAAAAATTATAATAATTCGAGGTGGAGAATAAGTAGATTCAAGATTTATTTTAATTAAATCTGTGAGTAATCTAAATTATTGATGGACTTCTTTTCTTGTATTCAACCACCTCTCTATAAGCAGACAAGTCAAGTAAAAAAATATGAGAATAAAGGATCTCTTCCATAGGAATCTATCCCTATTGTCAAAGGATACGTATAATCATTGCAAACCTGATTAGAACTAACTTATGTTAATCTTATGTACACTCCTTGGATTCTTGGAAAATGCTATATACTGGTGTAATAATGGTGTGCTTCCTATCAAGCGGAACCTATCATATGATACAGAAGGGAGAGAATTGCCAGGTCCTGTTAAAAATGTTATTTTGCCTTCAAAGAAGTTCATTGTGAAAAGGTTTTTTCTGATGGTGATTCTTTTTACCTCAAGATAAGGTTAGCGATTTTTTATCAAAGGAGGGAAGAGAATAATCTAGAAGAAAAAATAAGGAGCTCCACGAAAAAGAAGAAAAACTATGTCTATCCTCTTTAATTCACTAAACCAAAGCTCTTACACCATTAGTCAATGGCCTTAGGTTCACGAGAATGGTGTTTTAGAGCTCTGGTTAAATCCATTTATAACATGTTTCCTCAAAAGAGAAACAGAAAGAAGTGTCTTAATCTTGATCAAGTATTTACTTAATTTCAATGATTTATAACAATAGAAAGCATTAAGTCATTACTGGCCAAATTTAGAACCTATACTCCCTGATCTCTATGATTGGTTGTACGACTGAGCTATATAAATATTTCAGGAATATTCATTTATAAAAAATTGGGAAAATTTTGTAATATGAGCACTCCTCTATGTAATTCCTACTGGCTGGAAGAAACCGTTCCAGCAGAACAGTCTTTAGCTTCATGGGATACTGAAAAGCCAAAAATAGGTCTTATAAGTGAGGATGATTTTCTGCAATTTGTTTCTAAACTAGATTCTGATATCCAAGAAAATATTCAGGCTATCTCTGTTTTGTCTTCGTCACAAACGCCAACCTCGAATGAGTCCTTGGATTGGATTTCATGGGATGATCTCTGTTCATCAAGTCCTATTCAAACATTAGGAATTTCTCATTCAACAAACTACGCAGAGGCCACTGCAGAGGATCTTCCCAGTCTGGCGGTACCTAAAGAGGGTAGGGCCTCAAAGCGCTCGAGAAAGCCAGGAACTCAGTTTGACACTAAAGCTTTCTGGACTGAGGAAAATATTAAAAAGTTACTTCATTGGGCTCATCACATGAAACAAGACTGGAAGAAGATTGCCAAGAAATTCCAAACCAAGCATGTTACAGCTACTGTCGTTAGAAACAAGTACAGAGAATTAAAGAATAATGAAGCTCCTCTCCGACAAAGATTTACTCCTGAAGAAGACCTGTTAATTGCCAAATATTATAAGATCTATGGCTTACAATGGAAGAAAATTGCTGAACACCTGAAGTCAAGAACAGCTATTATGGTCAAGAATCGTTTCTATGCTTACATTAGAAAGAACAATCTCTTAGAATCTCTCATTGAAAAAGCTAATGAAATGAATCTCTAAATTGTGAGGGTACAAATGCCGAGCTCACTAGGTGAGTGGAAAATCATTTTTTCTGTCTTTTCAAAATTTTAAGAACTTTTTCTGTATTGGTAAATTTGTGTGATTGAGGAATTAGGCTTATCGTCCAAACAGTTTCAGGTATTTTGGTTAAGCTTTCCTCAAAAAACTTTGTAAACCAATTTGTATACATGTCATTATAAATGCGTAAGAAACTAACTTGAAACACTAGAAATAGTTCAAAATGGGAAAAATTTAGAGCTATAATTAGGATAATGACAAGGATAATGAATTCTAGTTTAATTTTTTATTCTGTACTCTCTAAGAGCCTTCTTTTTTAATACAGGCATGATAACCTATAAACAAAAAAATTGCTCAAGAGGAAAATTTTTCCCTTAGAAGAGAATGGCTTGTAGATTAAAACCAGAAGAAAGGCCTCTTGACGGAGTATCGGGTGATTGTAAGGAATACCAATTTTTTATTTTCCTTTTTATGAAAATAATTTTCTTCATTCATATCTTGAAATCTGCAACCTCTAATGGTTTGTCTCAGGTTCATTTGGATAAACTTCGCCACGATCAGAACAATGATATCTTCGTTATAAATCATGTTCTTTTGAGTATATTATAGCCAATAAAAAAAAAGGAAGAGGAAAAAACCTCTAATAAAATAAATAATCAGGAGATGATTAAGAAGCACCATGAGACTCTTAAAGGTGGCTATTTTATTAAAAAGCTGTTATTACCTTCTAATTCCTCGAATGAAGCAAAGAGCAATGATATATCTCAGGATTGATCTTACTACAGAAATTATCTACAAAAAAATCAGAATTTAGATTTTTATTCTGATTAACAATGTGAATCATTGAAAACTTTCTGCTAGCAAATGAGAAGTTAGAAGATTCAACCTCCTTTCTGATGGTCAAACAATGTTGAGAGACGCCCCACAGAATGATTCAGAGATCTAATCAGAATAGAAGCAGATAGTTTCAAGGTCTCATTCTCTGATATCGTGTGAATCAGCCGCAGTAGATCATAAAGGGATCATCCTGTAGTACATTCTGTGAATGGCTATCTGCAAGAGTGAAACAGTATTTGATATACTTTAAAAGGCCTTTGATTAGAGCTATAAGAAAGGATCTTCCTAAACCAATGTTTTTTTGAAACTTGATTGTTATGGCTGGTTTATTTTTGTTCATATATTCTTACTGCTTCTGTTATGCATGTAGAATAGCAGCAAAGAAATCTAACCATACTCTCAAGTATGATAGTCTTCAATTAGAAAACTTATCTCCGTAATTCTCCATTATGACTGATATATATCCTTTACGTATTTATTTTCTCTTTCAAGTGTTCTTTGCGATTCTTCAAACTTCACTAGCTCAGCTCATATTACTCCAGAGTACATAATTAAACAAGGGGATTAAATCATTCAAATTAATACCTGTTACTTTTGATAGTTCCTTGAGTGAAACTACTCTCAACCAATCTTAGTCTAGCTTCTGAGAGGTAAATACGTAGAGGAGACTTCTACTATTCACAGGTTAATTACTCTTTGTTGCATATTGCAAAAGCCAACGGGCTTCTTTCTCTAGAGGGTAACGCCAAATGAACATATTCTTGAATCATGGTTCTATTTTATAGTTACACGAAATCTCTGTGAAATTGGGTTAGCTATTTTCTCTATATAAATGCTTCTTCAGAAGAACTTATCTATCATTATATAAGGCGGGTTGGCCAAATATTCTCATCCTAAAACTAGATATTAGAAAAATTTTTTTCGTGTATCTCTTTCAACCTCAAATTGAGTTGACTGACGAGAGAGCTATGGAACCCAAAGGTTACCTATAAACCAGATATCATTGTCCTAATAAAAAGGTTGCTTACTGAAAGTTTGTTGGATTTACTGAACTTTCTTCATTAATTTTTTCAGTGAGGCTAAACCTGTAGAATTTAGAATTCAGTAAACTAGATCAATATCATCGGGATATAAATACTTAAGGTAACTATAAGATTTATAAAAATAAAACTGAGAGGACCTTTTAGAATGAGCAACACTGTTTCTCAAAATTGTGATACTGGAAATACCTTCTTCTTCGAATCTTTTGTTTCTTCTTCTGATACTCTAGAGACCAAACCTTCTCTTATTAGTGAAGCTGACTTCCTTCAGTTTGTTTTTCAGCTAAATTCTGATATTCAAGAAAACCTTAACGGGACTTCTTTGTTTCCTTCCTCACAAAAAGACACCACCTCAGATGAGATAGCAGATTGGATTCCATGGTCTGAGTTATGTGATTCTAATGTGATAATCTTGTCTAACAGTCCTTTTTCAACTACTGATTCTGGCCTTTCATCACCTTCACCCATTCGTGGAAAGATATCTTCCAAGCGTTCCTATAAACAAAAGGAGGTCTTTAATGTAAAGGCTTTCTGGACAGAAGAAAATATCAAGAAGTTGATGGAATGGGCTGATCAGCTCAAACAAGATTGGAAAAGAATTGCTAAGAAATTTCGGACCAAACATGTGACTCCTACAATAGTCAGAAACAAGTACAGAGAAATCAAATATAATGAGGCTCCTCTTAGAGAAAAATTCACTCATCAAGAAGACTTGCTTATAGCTAAATATTATAGTATATACGGCTTCCAATGGAATAAAATTGCTATGTTTGTCAAGTCGAGAACGAGCGTTATGATAAAAAATCGTTTCTATTCTCACATAAAAAAATATAACCTTCTCGACTCTCTCATTGAAGAAGCTAACCAAAAAAATTTAGAAGGTGAAGAAGTCATATTTCAAGATTATTAAATCGCAACACAAATAATTAAGCTCTAAAAACAAAATTACAAAAATATGGATTTTTGTTTGGCTTCTCAATATTAAATTTTTCATGTGTTGTCACTCCTGTCAAATGAAGTTTTCCCCTCCATATGTAATAAACCTTTCTTCTAAATTATAATACGTCTTTTACTGGGCTTTTCAAAAATTCTAGCTGGCAAATTCCAAATCTTTAATTAAAATAGCGAATCTTCTGAGAATCAATAAAGAAGATTATATAAAGGGCAATGCTCTCAAGGAATTCTATCCCGATAAATTCAATAGACCAGATAGATAAACAATTATAACTCTTTTGACCTTTTGAAATTCACAGTAAATGTGAGAGAAAAAATATCTAGCCTTCACAAATTAACTATTCCATAAAGTGCTAGGCTCCTAGTACAAAACTCTCCAGTTTATGATCCTCATGCCTATTGCAGGCAATTAGGAACAAAATATCCACTTCAACTGATACCATACAGTTTCCACATCCGTAAATCATATAAGAATTTTCTTTCCTTCTAAAGTTCAAGGTGCCACTTCCCTTGATCAAGTCTCCCCCTTTTTTCAGGGTTTAATGATATCACTCTAGGAATAGATTTCTTTTGGATTCGATGGAAATCAAAGTTTCTTGTATCATGAAAAGTGTTTTGGTCTTCTGGTTGCATATAGAATTAGATTATTTGGAAACAAGATAAATAGTAAATGGCCGAATACCAGAGCATCCTCCTATTTCTGGCATCGAAACATAGAAAATTGCCTAGCGTTCCAAGATACATCTTATAAAAAATATTGTGTTAAATCAAAAAGAGGAACTTTCTGGATTACTTCCTTAGAAGTCAGGAAGGGAAGTAATACATGAAAGAGAAATCCAAATAAGGTCAATACAGACCTGTACATGAAGTCTAAGGTTTCTTTATTTAATAAAAAGAGAAGATCATCTTTTTATTCCTTTCCTGTATGTTTTCAACCATCTCTCTCAAGAATAATATTATCTTTACCATGTACAGACTAAATAGCATAAACACAAATCTATATTTGTTTATCTGGCATTCTCAAGTGTTTTCTTAGAATTTAATCTCACAACCTTTTGATACAGGTTATATCCAATAAACTATTCCATATAGATTCTTCAAACGAGGAGTCATTACATGAGACCAATAAAAAAAAAGGATTCTATCCCATAACTAATGAATGGTGAATGTAATAACAGAGAAGCTGACGTTCCATGTATTAGACCTTGTTATGCTCCAATGGAGCAGGAGAAAATACTTCCATTCCTAAAATGAGAAATAATAACCAAATGGTTTGATCCTGCTCATCCACTCCATTTTTCTTGCAGATTTGGCTCTTACGGTCCAAGATTCAATATTTTGGCTGAGAATAATTTCCTAAGCAGATTTAATTTTGTAGTAAAATCATCAACTTAAGAGAAGCAGTCAATTCACAAACTATGCTGTTATTGTCACCGAAAGGCATAGAGATTTTATCATGAGTACTTTATTTAATTTTGCAGTGACATACTCACTAAGTCAAATTATAATTACAGTAGTTTGGTCCTACAGAATAAAAAGCTAGACTCAAGTCCAAGCCAATCAAAAAGATGGAAAATATTGTATTTCACAGCTTTGACTTGACAAAAATTCTCATAGAATTAAGGTTTTATTTGGATTAATAATATTGAAGATTCAGTTTTATAATAAGACATTGACGAGTTCAACCACTTATCTGAGGGCCAACCTATCTTTAGGTACATTCTCCTAAATAATCCCTACATGTGAGAAGAGGAAATACACTTGTTTCAAGGGCTTCTTTATTTCATATACTATAAAATGCCCTTATTTAACTTACCCAGCCATCATCCAATCGCACTTTTAGGGAACTCTTATCTACAAGAGTACGAAAAATCTTCCAATAGGCTACTAACCCTGCATTACAAGGACGAAAACTTTTCTATATATACTTCTCTGGTTTTGAGACCTAGTTGCACTGGGTTCTTCTAATATAATGTTCTAGTTGGAAAAGGTTGTCTGTCTGTCGTCAATATCGTTAAGAGTGGTTTTGGGATCGATCTTACCATCAAATTCCATTATTTTCGATTCGAAAATTATTTCCCTATTAAATTCCTTCTTGAATAACAGAGGAGGGAACATGAGGGAAAAATCTTAGAGAGTTCTGTGAGTAGGAGTTAATATCATGAGGCCCACTTCACTTCATAGTGTTTGATATTGCGATTTAAATAAGTCTTTCTGTACAGAAGACAATATTGATTGCCCAGAAATTTCAGACTAACATGTGAGTCCCACAATGCTTCGAAATAAGTACAGAGGAATCAAAATTAATGGTGCCCCTCTAGAGAAAATTCACTTATGAAGAAAGACCTGGCGATAGCTAAATATTATAGCATTTACGGCTTCCAATGGAGAAATTTGCTATGTTCCTCAAGTTGAGAACAAGCATTAGGAGGAGAATTGTTTCTATTCCCATATAACAAGTATACTTTTTTCGAATCTCTCATTTGAGAGGCTAATGAGGGAATTAACTCATTAACTATAGATTGGTAATGGTTAGTTTGAAAATTATACAAAATTTATTGATTTTCTTTGTAGTATTCTATAATAAAGAATAAACCTATTTTACTTTGACAAGAAAAGAGTCTAATGATTAGTTACTCAGCTTACCAAGCTTGACTCTATGTCTATTTTTGGCAAATAATGAATTTCTTTTAGAGAAATTTGTGATGCCTTTTGTCACAAGGATAAAAATTCTCAAATTCAGTCTAAGTTTAGTATTATGAAAATATTTCTCAATCTTTTTTCTCAAAATTCACTTTTTTGGTTGTTCTAAAGCTAGCAAAATCGACAGCCAAAAAATTTTAAAAAGCCAAGACACAGAGCCAGAATTTGAGGTTAGAAATATATGGTTGACTCTTTGCATGTTGAAATTGAGGGCAATCAAAGATGAATCCAAGTAAAATGGTGTTCCTCAGGAGTAAATCACTAGACTTTTGAAATGATTCTATGTTCCGCTTAAAACTGAAATTCTTTTCCTTTCTAGCATTTATTATGACAGGAAAATTCTAATCGAATCCTATGAGGGATTTCAGGAAGGATGATGTAGTGATAATGTTTCTTTTCTTTCTGGTTGAATCTAAAGTCTTGATTACTGGTCGAATTATCATCTCTCCATTCAAAATGATCGCACTCCATTCTTTAGTTTTCCTCGATTAATGTTGCCAAAGCTGATTTCTGAGGAAATCTCCTTGGGCTCTCATCTTTGAATGATATTTGTTTCACGAAACAATATTCAGTAGAGGTTGATTAAGGAGGGCATAAATATCCTGCTCTTGTTTCTATTTTTATGGAATTCTATTGACTCTAAATTATTGCTAATTAATCTGGCATCCCTCCAAATTTAGGATATATCAATCGATCATGGGAATTTGAAGTGTATATACATTTTTAAACCACCTAATACTAATAAATCTTTGTAAAGGAAAACACAATAGAAAAGCTATATCTTTTCTCAAAGTGTTAATGAAATAAAAAAATTTGAATTTTTTACATGAATATCAACAAATACTGAACTTGAGATCATGAAGCCATTGAAAATCCTCATCTCCTGCTTTGGAATCATTCTCTTTAATTAATTTATTGGAATGATCTATTTTCAAAGTTTGATTTGCGAGCACTTCTAGCCTGATTTTCTTCTTTCTAAGATAGAAATAATATCTATTCTTCAACATTTGAGGACTTCTGCCTGGCATTCTTTCAGCAATTTTATCCCAATCTTTTCCATATATCCTAGACAACCTTGCCAGTAAGGCATCTTCTTTCTCTGTGAATGGCCTTCTCCGAGGGAGTTGTTGGTATACAATTTGATGATATTTGTTCTGAACGAATTTTGCAGTGATACGACTGGTTCTGAATCTCTTAGCAACCTTCTTCCAGTCCTTGTTACATTCTTCTGCCCATGCCAGCAACTTCTTTATGTTTTCTTCACTCCAAAAGGAGTCTCTTATTGAATGTCCAGGGTTAGCTGGGGGCTTGCTATGAAGTGTAGGGATTCTTGGGTGGACGGGCATACTGTTCAGGCCGAGAGTATACTTCAGTCTTAAATCAGAAGTGTCCTCTCCATAAGAACAAATTGTTGTGCTAGTGATAGGAGAGTTATCACCCATGCTCTCACTTATTGTAGACAACGTATTGTTATCAGTTAGAGAAAAGAATGATTGGTTCCCAAAGTTGCCAAGGCTGTAGGAGTTCTCGATTGAACAAAGTTGAGGAATCGATTGGAAGAAATGGGTAAATTTCTCTTGCATAGGATGAAAATGAGATAGACTGTTCAGAAATGTTTTATTTATTTGAGAATATTTATTGATTTATTAAGAACAATCTCTAGCAACTGATTAATTATTTCCAGAAGACTTCTGTTCCTCAATTCGGGATGAACCCGATCTCATCCTAATGTCGAACATCCCTAACACTACATTGAAACATTGTTCCTTGACAACCCACATAGTTTTGAATCTAATGACTCAAACCCCCCTTATTAAAGTCTTGTGAATAAAACCAAACCTTAAAGACCCTGTCCTGAAGTAGATCTGATCGAAAATATGTTCCTTGCCAAGTTATGGTCACACTCTAACGTCCATGAAAAGAATCAACCCACCTACATTAGCTCGACATAGGATGAGAGTAGTCAGAAAGAGGATTATTCTTTGTGCTATGTCTTGAATCCTCCAAGATTTCAACCGAAGTTTCTATAATATTTGATTCTGGTTCGTTTGAATTAGGATAAAAAAATATCAATTTAATCAAGGTGAAAAATGAGAGTCATAATAAATGCATCAATATCGATTGAGGTAGCCCTCTTTCGTTTTTAGTCATACTCCGCCTTGAGACACCTGATAAGTGAGCCAGGCAAGTTAGGTACTTCATACAAATTTCGTCTTACGTTGTCAGTTATTTCACTAACAACATTCTCTCACAAGTTAGGATATAAAAACTACATTTGATAGGAACAGCTCGAAGCTCCTTCTCCTATCAAATGGTGGTTTAAGGTCTTGTTTGTTCCTATGAAGTCTACACCCAATAATTCTTTTTAATATGTGACCTTAATAATCATTGGTGATAAAGCCAAAATTGTTCCTGTAAGGATGAATTCGTTTTTGAGAGAAGCAAGATTAATGAATAAGCTAGAGGAGTAGAGTACTTGATAGTTTTTCAAGGTTCTCTTAAAACCAGGCTGAGGTACAGAGATTTAGGTCTAACTAATCCAAATTTAGATTTGAAACAAATGATAGCTTTAAAACTCATGATACATTCAGGATAAACCAAAATTTTCCTGCATTCCATCTAAATTTTACTCGTTTCCTTTGAGAAAGTCCTAAACCTAGAGATGGAAAACTTTCTGAGGTTGAGTTCCATTTTGATGAAATATAAACCACAAATTGAAATTCGCTCTAAAAGCATGAGAGAATTAGCTCTCGGCCCTGACTTGATTCCTCCATTGATTTCTTAAGAAGGAGATAATCTTTGCAAGGATCTTCTGTAAAAAGAGGAGTAATGAACAAATTCTTCTTAGAGCCAATAAATAATGCTCTGCAAAGAAAATAATTAGGGGTCTACTTAAAATGTTGTTCCAAGTCTATCTAAATGCCCACGTGAAGAAAGGTTGTAATGCTACTACTAGCTTCTCAGCCTCTACCAGTCTGGAACTGATTGAGGTGCCTCAGATATGAAAAATAAAGCTTAATTTCGCTCCTAAGGCTTATTTCAGATATTCTCAAGAAGAAGTACATATGGGCTTGTCCATTTGATAGTGTATAGATTACTCTTGAAAGGAAAAATAATAATGCTGCTATTAAACTTAGATAAACAGATGCAATGATGTATTAAGGCTTCCAAGATTTATTTTTTGAGTCCTTCAATCCACAAGTCTTATCTTCCATGGCTTATGGGTGCTCTTGAGTTTTCTTGGATTTAATTTGTAATCTTCATTTAGATATTGGTAAAATAGTTAAGGAAAATAGTCATTAGCTCCCTGCATGATCGTCAGTCATTATCCATTGCTTGCTGGGCGGAATCAATAGGCTTAGTGCTTAGTCAAACCATTTGATTCATCATTTATATTGCAGCTTATCATTCAAAAACTTTCCTAATACACTTATCAAAATTAGTAGAGATGACTTAAACTGCTTTCCAATTGGCCAAACCTATTTCCCCTGAAAGTTTGAAATAGAGGATTAACATCATAGTTCTTCCATGTAAAATAGTTAGGATTATTGGCTAGCAAATTGATTGATCTGATTTAGTATTTTATTAAAATGTTTTTAATACAGATCTATTTCATTAACAATAGCCTAGAAATCGAGTTTAGTCATATTCTCATCTTCGCATGCAAGCCACTGAACGACTTTACATCTCCTGTCTTCTCCATTAGAAGGAGAAGTGAAATTCAAGGGCCTCTTGCATTCAACTTAATCAAAAATATAAAACGTGATAAAAATAAGAGTCAGAAGAAACTATTCTCAGAAACCTGAGTCATCAATAAAATGTCAAAGGATTTACTTAGAGGTTTAAGGCTTGGAAATGAGAAATTAGATTAATATAGGAACAAATTTAACAAATTTAAAGCAATCGGTAACTAAAATTTCATAGCTTTAGGCAGTAAGGACAGACTTACTTCGAAGCAAGGATTTAGTTGAATAACTGTATCCTCATTAAATACCTAAAGCCACAAATATGAATTCTCTCGAATGAGCAGGCCCAGTCTGAGATATAGATTTGTCATCTTGAACTGCTCTTAAGGCTTATTGTACCCATCAAACCCCTGCAAGAGTGATGCCTATTAGCCAGAAAAAAGGGTGAAAATGATCGATTCTCTGGAGGTTTAAGTATTTAACACTAATGGAGAAATTTCCAGATTTACTTAGGCTAATTGTTAAATTTCACTAGAAAAATTTGTCCTAATGTCAATTTTCCATTTAGAAAAAAATCCATATTGCTTAAATGAAAGTTAATATAGTCCATTCCGCAGAAACCGTTGTAAAGAGTCTAAGACGTAAGATAATTTCCCTCGTTAATCTCAAAGCTCTTGAAAATATTGAAACTTATGAAAATACAGCAATATATTAACTTTAGATATTAGTTATTTTATTATGTCTTTCCTTTAACTCTCAACAATATGTATATGTCTGCTTATTCCTAACCTTCCTGAAGACTGCATACTATGGGATGGCGCAGAGATGTATTATCAGTCATTTTTAATTTTTCTGAAATAAAATTTATTGATTAGGGAATATAACCCTATAAACCCCTCAGGCTGCAAGTAAATTCCCCTTGCTATCGAAACAGTCTATTAACTTTTGTTCCTAGCAACAGATTATAATCAGGCTTAGAGGGCCAATTGTTCTCTACAGTTGTTTGTAGAGATCAATTCATTATGAGTAGGTTATCATAACCACTTGTTGGTTGAACCAATCCCCACTTCCCTTAAAACTTATACTAACTTATACAAACAGAAATTAGATGTAGTTCAAAATGGTTCATTCTGTTTTAAAATGGAGTCTCCTTGATGTACAAATGATATGCTTGAAATTGATTAAATGCCAGAAAATTAATTTTGATCTCATGAATTAAGTGCTGATGAAATCTAACTGATTAACCACAAATAGAGACTCAGAATAATATAAATTCATCTCGAAGCTTTAGTTTTATAAATTGAAATTTAGAAAAAATGAACCTAAATTATTGCCTCAGCAGTTCATTATTTCCTTCAAATATAAATCGATCACAGGCAAACCCTTACCTATATACTCTCCAGAGGCAGCCAAGGATCACTTTTCTCTTGAGTACTAACTCCCAGCTATCAGCTCTGTATCTGGTCAACCCCACTCCAAAGTTGTTTGTTCCTGTTAATTACCATTTCATTGTTGTTAATCAGCTTCAGATGCACCAAGATACACAAAGTGATACAACAAAATTCCCTGAACCAAAGTCAAGTCCATTATGCAGCTCTCCTTCTACTAATTGTTCAGAATTAGCAATGGAGCCCTCTCTAAACGCTCCAAGAACTCCTGAACAATGTAAGCCTTCATGGCGTTCCAGAAAACCAGCTGCTCCATTTGATACAAAGTCCTTCTGGACTGATGAAAACATTGAGAAATTACTTGAGTTATCTCATCGGTTTAGACAAGACTGGAAAAAGATTGCTAAGAAATTCAATGTTAAACATATCACACCAACAGTAGTCAGGAACAAATACAGAGAGATGATGAAAAATGATATTCCTCTCTGGCAAAAATTCACTCATGAAGAAGATGTGTTAATTGCAAAATATTATAGTATCTATGGCTTTGACTGGAAGAAAATTGCTCAGCATCTTAAGTCAAGGACTCATATTATGGTCAAGAATCGATTTTATTCTCATATCAAAAAGTACAATTTATTGAAATCATTAATTGATGAATCCAACAGGATCAAGGAAGAACCCCAGGATTAGTTTTTACTTTTCAATGAAAAGATTTTCTCTTTTGTAACTTTATACTTACTTCTTTTCTTCCTCTGGCCCATTTCAGGGCTTTTTAATGATTCCGACTCGGGTTTATTGTAATTCTAAATAAATCACTATTACTCCATTTTTTCTAAAATTCTCTCAGGAAACTTCAAAAATATAGCTACAAAGTCAAATCTGGTTTATTTTACGTGGTATTAGCTAGGATATTTATCACCTTTATTTTCTATAACTTTCTTTTTCAGAATTATCTGTGCATTCCATTATTATAGCCTATTTTGCTGTATCCTTTATAAGTAATATTCCTAAGTTTGCGAAATCTCATATCTCTGATGAATGGGGCCTGAAATAAAGGCACTAGTTCTTATTCTTCGAGCAAATAGGAGAGTGCATATCATGTATTTCATCAATGTAATACACCTGAAATTCTATCTTTTGTCATCAGCTAGTCGAATGGGAACCTGCAAATAGGTATTGAGTAGAAAGCTCAGGTTCTAGTCTTTTCTTCTTGTAATTGCATATTCCAAAAGTCTTACTTTTTGAAAGCTCTTACACCAATTCCCACACCCTATACTGCGCTTGTCACAAGATAATATGGATCAAATGGCTCGTGAATTCTCATATTCTACTTGAAAATAAGATTATTTATCAAAAGGCTAATTCATCAAGTAACTCTATTTAATAAAGGTAGTGATTGTAAGGAGTAACTCACCCGCTCTTCCTGATCTTTTTCTCCTTATTCTAGACCTATTAGCTAAGAGTATGCTTTTAGATCTTACATAATATTCTCATATCATTAAATTAGATTTTCTCCTATTCTGAGTAAAAGGCTCTCTTCTCAGATATTAAGCTAGCACCAATGAAGATGACAAATTATGCCTCAAACAGGATTCACATAGAACTTAGAGTGAGTAGTTCATCTTTGGTGTATCTATTAAGTGGGATTAGAAACCTATATGTTTTATTTCAGATAGTTAGACATTGATATTTTTAGGTTGGATTATTTGAACAAAACCAATACTACACTATCCTCATAGTGTTTTAGTGTTCAAAGCCCTGACAAATCAATTTCAATTAAAAGGAGAATTTCGTTGTTAGTTTAGAAACATGGAGATTTATTCTCACTCTTATTTTATGATAGGACGAAATCTTCTCCCTCGAAAAGAAGGAGATAGAGCAACTAGTTGGATATGTGTGTATCATATTCTTTCCAAAATTTTATCCAGGATTTAATTTAAAGTAAGGCAACCTTGTCAAAATTCACTGGATGTTCTTGAAAAAGAAATCTTTCAAGATACAATAATTATCTAGAATTAATCGAGGGAGATCAAGTATTCTGTTATTTCTGTCTCATTCATCACATGATAATAAGTAATGATTTTTCATCTAAATTAGAAACTTAGCAGGATGCATTTGAAGGACCAAGTTCATTTGCTCGCTATTGTTCTATGAGATAACCTTGAAAATCATACAGTTCCCTAAGTCTCGGGTTCAGATGTCAAGATAATCCTAGCTTTCCTATTTAGTGAATAAAGAGTTTGCTTTCTTGAAAATATAGATAGTAGAACTAAAAATCATTTTTTTTTTGGTTTTCTTTTCAAGTTCTTATTGACATGAAAAAAAGAAAATTACACTACGTTCATCAGAAAGCTAAATCCGATAGCTACATCCCTAAGACTCTTTGTAAGAAAAAAAAGTTATCTCAAAATACTGATGCTATCAGTTGTTGGAAACTGTTTCATAAGTGTTATAGGATGAGTTCTCTTAGGAATGTAAGATATCTTAGATAACTCTCTTAAATTTATTCCTAAAGGCAATTGACCGAAAACAGTCAAGGAACTTCCTCCTTGCCCTCTTAGCCACATATACAGAAAAATTATCGAGATAGTGTTTGCCTCAACTGAATTAAAGCGTTGATCATAAAAGCTAATCAAATCAATAGAAAATCTTTTATTTCTCAGTGTTAACTTGGCACCAAATTTTTTAACAATATGAACCATTAAAAACTCTCATCTTTAAGAGGACATTATAAGGTTCAACCCACTTATTTGAGGGTCAGAGAACCTTGAGATACAGTGTTCTGAATACTCTAAATCTACGAAAAGTAAAGGAAAACTAATTCAAGAGCATCTTTATTTAATATTACTTCCACAAGGTCTTTTAATTATATCGTACCTTCAGAGAACTCTTCCCTACAAGAGTGATAAAGTATTCCCACAGGCTACCCACCCTTCATTTAGAGTTATAGGAATGAGACTTCATAAAATCATTAGCACTGAGGCCTTGCTGTTTTGTAAACTAATGTTTCAATATCGATTGGGAATTTGGCATCCAAAGAAGTTTTTAGATGTGATCTTAGCTCTGAGGTGTGGAAAATTCAATCATCTTCGTTTAGAAGATTACCCCCCAATTATAGCCCTATCCTGAATACAGAGGCATCATCTATTAAGATTCTACCCTTCTTTAGAGAGTTCTTTGTGATTAGGAATTATACTCATAGCTCGCATTACTTCATGCAGTTTGATATTGGGATTTAAATCAGTAAATTGAGTGAACGGCTCAATGTCAGTTAGCTTTATACTTTCTTTTAGATAAAAATCACTAATCAACTAATCTTATTTGTTTCAAGGCAGTGAGGTTTAGCCATCTTGATAGCTAAAACCCTGAGCCTAAAAAGTTCCTAGTGTATCGCTTAAGTTAAGCTTTTACATGCAAGCAGAGATACAGGCATTTTATAAGGATTGATTGGAGAACTTCACCTCGTTAAGAGAGAGTGTGAAAGAGAAATGAACTCTCTGATACAGCTTGATATTTAGACTCAGTTAAAGAAATAAATAAAACCCAAGTGAACTAGAATACTGATGCGTCCAGTATTTGGATTTAATCGAGTTCTTAAATTACAAAGTGTGGATTATCGCTACTGAAAAGGAGGTTAGGTCCTTTGAGCTGACTATTATGATTCCATTCCTATCATTGGTTAGAACACAATTTCTACTAATGACATACAACAACATTCAAGTCACCTTCATCATATTTCCCTTACCTCTAAATTAATTGTACAATCAGGCATTCTAAAAGTTGGAAGGTGGCTACATATCCTAATATGAGCTGGTGGAAAGCGAATTTTGTATTATATTTGGAAGAGGATCTGCAATATAGTGGCTTTTGTTACTCATTGAATAATTAAGTCAAAGACGTTCTGGACAAAAGAAAATATCAAAAATTTTCAGAATGGGTTCACAAATACAAGACACATTGCCAAGAAAGTCCAGAAGCAATATGTGAGTCCGAAAATGGTCAGCAACAAGTACAAATCAAGGGAGAAAATCGATATGTTTCTCAAGTTCAGAACCCCATTATGATTATAACACTTTCCTACTTCTCACCAAAAATATAAACTTTGAACCTTAATTTCGGCGAATAACAGAGCAGATTTAAGTGGGTGAAGAGCAAATAGCTCATCACTGGTAAAAACTTTGTTAGGAAATGATATTAAAAGCACAGAACATGATGGATTTCATTTGTAGCTTTTATTAGTAAATATTAATCCTATTTCACTCTAAACAAGCCATATATTCAACTAAGTAGATAATGATTAGTTAACAAGCTTAGTACGCTTATCTTTTTGTATAAATTGGAATATGAGGAATTTCTTTCCACAGGAAATTCAATATCTCGCTTACAATGATATTAATTTCAAATTCATTCTTAGATTAGATGCATGAAAGCATTTATCAGCTTTTATCTTCATAAGTGACTTTCATAGTTATTAGGAGATAATCTACACTTTAAAACAAAAAACTGAACAACGAATGACGAACACAAGAGTCGGAATTTTTATTTCACAGCAGATCATTGAATCTTCTGCATCTGGATTAAGGGATTCTTAAAGATAGATGAGTTTAAGCGAAATAGTGTCCCTATGGAGCAAGCTCTTGGGATATTGTACTCATCTCTGAAAATTTATTTATTCGAATTTATCCTGACATATAAATTCAAATTAAAGTGTTTGGGGAATTCCTGGCAGGGTGCCAGAATGAACATGTCTATTTTCCTTCTGTTTGAAACTACAGTACATCATTTCTGGTTGAATGATCATCTCTTTAGTTAATATAATACCTACAGATTTAGTTTTCCTCAGTTATGATTCAGCAAGCGAGCTCTGGGGGCTCACTTGTTAGGCTGCTAGTTTTGAAAGATATTCGTTTCGGCTCTATCTGCTAAGTAAAGAAGAAGCTGAGACAGATATAATCATCGAGGAACAGCTCATCTTCGGCTCCTCACAGAACTTTAACGACTGTAAAAGATTACTTATTAATCTGACATCCTGCCGTCTTTAGAATATCGATTGATGATGAGAAGTACTGGTGAATATATACATTTTAAATCTCCTAACATATTTTTTGTAAGGAACACAAAGTAGGGAAGTTATATTTTTGTAAAAACGTATTAAATGAAATTCAGTTAAAATAAGGATTGTTTCTCACTCTCAATTGACTTTGAAATACTAACAAGGATTTCAACAGATATTGAACTTGAGGTCATGAAGCCATTGAAAATCTTCAGCTCCTCCTTTAGAATCACTCTCTTTAATTAATTTATTGCTATAATCTATTTTCATAGTTTGATTTGATAACACCTCTAACATGCTTTTCTTCTTTCTAAGATAAAAATAATATCTATTCTTCAACATCTGAGGACTTCTGCCTGGAATTCTTTCAGCAATTTTATCCCAATCTTTTCCATAGATCATAGACAACCTTGCCAATAAGGCATCTTCTTTCTCTGTAAATGGCCTTCTCCGAGGGAGTTGTTGGTAAACAATTTGATGATATTTGTTCTGAACGAATTTTGCAGTGATACGACTGGTTCTGAATCTCTTAGCAACCTTCTTCCAGTCCTTGTTACATTCTTCTGCCCATGCCAGCAACTTCTTTATGTTTTCTTCACTCCAAAAGGAGTCTCTTGTTGCATTTCCATCATTAAAATGCAGTGTCTTATGATTTAGAAGGACGATACGGCTGCCATCCATAGTGTTCTGATCAATAGAGGACTTCAGTCTCAAATCAGAAGTGTCCTCTCCAGGAGAATAAATTGTCGTGTTAGTGATAGAAAAGTTATCACACATGTTCTCACTTATTGTAGACAACGTATTGTTATCAGTCAAAGAGAAGAATGATGGGCTTCCCCAGTTGTGGGAGCTCTGGATAGAACGGAGTTGAGGTAGAGACTGGAAGAAATAAGCAAATCTTTCTTGCATCTGAGAAAAATAAGTTAGAATATCTAGAAATCTTTTAATTATTGAAAATATTTTTTAATTAGGACAAATTTAGGACAATCTATTAATCAGTTCCAGGGGAGACTTAGTACTCAGCTAGAGTTTATCCGAGCCACCTTCTAATGTTCTATATCCTCAAACATACACCTAAAAATCGATTCTTGACAAACCATAGAGTCCCGCCATTTAATTACTAGTAGCTGGTTATTAAATTCCTGTAAGTAAACCCATACTTAGAGATCTCTTCTTGAATTAGATCTTCTCAAATCTGGGTGTGTTTCTAAATGACTATGATCACGCTAGAAGATCTTTGTTCGATTAAACCCCATGCAAATTGCCTCAGACCCGATGAGAAAAGTTAGCAAAGAGCGTATTCTTTGCGCCTCCAGCCTGAATCCTCCAAGATTTATCGAAGATGCTTCTATAAGGTTGAATTTGGTCTTTATGAATGAGGATAAAAATATGAATTGGATCAAGTCAAAAAATTAGAGTCATAAATGCATCAATACTGATAATGGCCATCATCTTCGTGATAGATCATACTTTCGACCTAAGGCATTTGATCGAGTGAGTGAGTCAATTTAGTCTCTACATATAATTTCGTCTTATTTTGTCATTTGTTTACAATAACAGCATTTGCTCTCTAATAAGCTAGGATAATATAAAAACCACATTTGATAAGAACAGCTTGAATCTCCCTCTTCCAGCTCTCACTGTTTTATTATCTGATTACACTATTTGTTCCTATGAAGCCATACACTCAGCAATTAGCAATCTTTAATATTCTGTCTTTGTAAATCTTCTGTGACAAAGCTAGAACCTGTTTCTATAAGTATGAATTCTTTTGAGCAAGTCAAGATTTATGAATAGGTTAGTCGAGTCGTGTGCCTGATGATTTTCAAGTCACGCAGAACTAGTGGTGGATTAAAAAAATTTCAGGTCTAACCATTCTAATGGAAGATTCTACAACTGTTGATGACCCTAGAAGTCATGACAATTTCAGGATACCCTAAAAATTATCCATTTCAGCGATTTTATTATTCGACTTGGAGAAACCTCCAAACATAGGGAAAGAAAAACTTTTATACTTTGAGTTTCACTTTTATGAAATATATAAACCGCGAATTGAAATTTGGAGATTCAGCCATATAGCTACAGAAAAGTCAGTTCTCAACATATTTCCTTATGAAGAAACTATTGTAATGATTTCTGTTAAGAAAAAGAGAATTAAATAGAAAAAAGAATGTTCAACAAATTCTTCCAAGTGCGATTAATTAGAGCACTGAGCGAGAATAATCAGGGCCTACTCAAGATGTTTCGTTCTCAGAGAAGACTGAGAACAATTATGTTCGGTTGAAAATTAAATAGAGTTAGATAACACAAATTTCTCTATATAATTCTGCTTGTCAAAATCTAAAAATCCATGGAGCTAACTTGAAAGACTAGAGTCTCAAAAATAAGATTGAATTTGGTTAGATAATTTGGTTAGATAGGATTAACCAGAGAACCTCAAGGAAAGTACATATGAACTGGTGTTTTCGCTAATGTATGGTTCACTCTTGAAAGGAAAAATACTAATGTCTCAACTAGAGGCTGATAATTTATTAAATGAAATCAATGATGTACAAAACTTAATGTAGCCTTCAACTTAGAAGTCTCAGCTTCTATGACTTATGGGCCCTAGTTGATATTTCGTCATTTCTTGGATTCAATTTGCGAGCTTCATTTGTGATTATGGGTGAAGTGTTGAAGGCCTTAGATATCATTAGTCTGAATGCTCATCAGGCAAAATCCATCATCGTAAGGCTGAAATTCATAGGTTCATTGCTTAGTCAAATCATTTACTGCATCCTTCACATTGCAGCTAGTTCTGCAAAGAGAGTTAGCTAAATTGTTGAGATAACCAGCATTTGTATAGATGACAACATCTTCTGCCTTTTTTCCAATTGGTCAGCCCACTCGGGCACATGAAAGTTTGAGAGTTAGCATTGAGATCACAGCTGTCACAAGAGCTAGGATTATTAGGCCTCCAGCAAATTTGATTAATCTGATCTTAGTATATATATTAAAATCTATCTGATGCAGATCTTGTTCATTAAATTTAGCCTAGAAACCAAGTTTAGTTATATCCTCGCAAAATTGTATAAACGAAGAAAAGATTTTTGGTGGCTTCCTCTTTGCCCATGAGAGAAAGAGTCAGAGTCAAAAATCGTTCTTCCTTTCTAATTAAATTAAGTGTACAAGTCTTGGCATAAATCAGATTCTGAGGAAAAGTATTATCAGAAACTTGATTCATCAGCCAAATGTTAAAGAGTTCTCTAAGAGGTTGAAGGGTTGGGATTGTAAAATTAGTGAATTTAAGAACACAAATTAAACAAACATATGCGCTAAAAGAGTCAGTAACTGAACAAGACAATCTGATAACTTTGAAAAGTGATGACAGCCTTACCTTAGTAAAGTTTCAGAGGATTTAGTAAAGCCTGACCCTTCCTTAACATCACAAATTTGAATTCCTCCAATTGAAAAAGTTCATTTTGAGATATTCAAATTGTTATCTTGTAATTCTTTGAAAGTCCTTGACTGCTTCACTTTCCTATAAGCCCCATACGTATTAGCCATAAAAGAGCGCTGAAAAAGATAGATACAGTGGAGATTTTGCAATCTCTAAAATTTCTGGTTTATAGAAGCTTCAAAACTTTAAGAAATACTTAGGTTATCTTTTGGGAATAACTTAGGGATCTTTCTCCTTATGAGAGACTCCAATATCAAGGAGCAATCCCCATAGTGCTTAGATGGAAGTTGCAATACCCTCTTTAGGAGAGGTCATTAAAAATGGGCCTAAGACGTAGAACTAGCTGACCATGAAAAATCTCAACAATAATAGGATGACCTTCTAGAAAGATTGAGAGGTAAAGGAGAGAAATATGTTATCCCTTCCTTAATGTCATGAGCCCGGTGCCCTGACTATTAGGCTAAAATAAACTGTTACCAAATCGTGTTGATAGCAAAGATTCAGACACAAGAGTCTTGAGACCGTAGCTGGATCATATCATACATTGTTTTCAAAATGTAAGAGATACAAGACAAATTTTCTGTTGCATCATCATAAGAAAGAATTGGTTTAGTTATTCCTAACATCTCGTGATGACCAAGCGAAATAATCAAATTTCGATAGCTCTTGACAGGTCTTTCATTGACCTGGAATAAAAGCCTGTGAACGGATACCAAAGATTAAATTATTCATAACAGGTGTTTTATCAGACATTCATTAACTCTCTTTGTTATGCATGTGCGCCAGCACTCTAAACATTTTTGAAAATCGGATGCAAGACTCTGGGATTTCGCCGAGAAGGAATATCTATGATGTATCATTTCTCTGAAATAAAGTTAATTAGATGATAAGCGTTTTGAAACCTCACAGAATGCGACTAGATCTCCTTGGGATTGAAATAACTAATTAACCATAGCTACTAGACACAGATCATAATGAAAAGCTGATAGGTTTAATTTCTTTCATCGAGTTGATGGTCCAAAGAATAAGTCACCATAAATAAGTAACTTTCATTATTTTTTCAGTTGAACAAACCCTCACTCTTCTCAAGACTTATACAAACAAAACCTACATGTCATTCAAGATGATTCTATTCTGTTTTAAAAAGGACTTTACGTGATGTTAGAAATGATGTTTGAGGTTTTCTTTGATAAAATGATTAATTTTAGAAAGTCTCAGTGAAACTAATTTAATTCGATGAATTACATGCATTTTCTTATTCTAACTGATTGACCAGTAACTCACATTAATACATAATCTCCTAGAATCTTAGGTTCTATAAATTGAAATTTAAAAAAAAATGAACATGAATTATTGCTTTAGCAACTCATTATTTCCTTCAATTCCGCAACAGATAAGTCCGTCACAGGCAAACCTTTACCTGTATACTTTACCAGGACAGCAAAGAATCACGTTCCCATCAGTCACTAACCCACAGTTATCAACCTTGTATATGGACAACCCCACTTCAAGACTTCTTGTGCCTGTTAATTATAATTTCATTATTGTTGCTCAACCTCAGTTGTGCCATAATCCGCCAGCTGATTTAACCAAAATCCCTGAACCAAAGTCAAGTCCAGTATACAGCCCTCCTTCTACTAATTGTTCAGAATTGGCAATGGAACCCTCTCCAAATGCTCCAGGAACTCCAGAACAAAATAAGCTTTCATTTTGTTCCAGAAAGCCAGCTGTACCATTTGATACAAATTCTTTCTGGACTGATGAAAACATTAAGAAATTACTTGAGTTATCTCATAGGCTTAGACAGGACTGGAAAAAGATTGCTAAGAAATTCAATGTTAAGCATATCACACCAACAGTGGTCAGGAATAAATACAGAGAGATGATGAAAAATGATATTCCTCTCTGGCAAAAATTCACTCATGAAGAAGATGTGTTAATTGCAAAATATTATAGTATCTATGGCTTTGATTGGAGGAAAATTGCTCAGCACCTTAAGTCAAGGACTCATATTATGGTCAAGAATCGATTTTATTCTCATATCAAAAAGCATAATTTATTGAAATCTTTGATTGATGAGGCGAACCAAGTAAAAGAAGAGTCCCAGAGTATTAATTTTACAAAGAATTCATAACGAATAGGTCTTCTACTATATAATTTACATTTATCTATCTCTAATAATGTACAATTATGACCCCTTGTCAAGCTTAGAAACTGAATCAAGGGGCTGTGAACTTTAACATTTCATTTGAAAAATACATGTATTAATCCCTACAAATCTAAATAAATCAAATTCCTAAGTTAGATTAAAAGGATCCACTAAGATAGTTATTCTTGATCAATCTACCATTAAGTGTTTTCTAATTCTATTATTTGAAGATCAACTTACCATAATATTATTTCCAGAGGTAAAAATGATATTTTCCTCTACAATAACATATAATATAAGGAGTCTAATTTAATGATATGTGAATACTATTTAAGACCCAATTACTCCACTGTTTTTAGGTGAAGTCTTTTCTTTTAGACCAAGGAGAAAATAGACATTTTCTGATGTATCTCATACAATTCTTGATTTTTCAACTTTATAAACAATTTTCTTCTAAGAGATTGCAGGAATGGCCTAATTTACTATTAAACTCGACCTATAATGAAATCATCGTGAAAGTGCTGATATAACTGTAAAGACCATTAAATACTTTTATAACCTGTAAAGCTATCTTATTTCCAGAAATTATTATCACTTCAGTTGATTATCTAGAAGTTGTTAGGAAACATTGTCTAGTCAGGTGAATTTTATTTTCCACTTATACTTTCTAAAAATAAATTGTCAAGAAAGTGTAAAGCATACATCCTTCCATCACAATGATTCAGAAATTTGAAAAGCTGAAGAGTGTAAAAATTTCTCGCTTTTATCAATTGATTAGATTGAATTCCATATTCCAAAGTTGCTTAACTGCAAACTTTACAGGCATTTCAAATAAAAAACTTATGAAGATGTTGATGATGCTTACATGGGCTTACAGCTAGAATTCAGGGGCGGAAAGAGACTATATGGAATTTGGAGGGGAAAAGCATATTCCTTAACTGATGAAAACCAACAAAGAGCAATGAAGTTTTATTCTCCAAAGGTTCACTATCAAGACTCATCATGAGGAGTCCAGATTGCCAAATTATTAAGACCCATTGCTTTGAGCAAAGAAAAATCTCTCAAAATCTCGCTTCAAAGTCATTTATTATGATCAAGAATCAATTCTAGTCATATAAATACACTTTAAACAATTCGAATCTCCTCAAGGAGACTAGGATGGAACTCATATAGATTAGAAAAGTTTAAAATGCATTATAATGTTAGAGAAAATATGGTTTCAATTGTCTATTGCATGTTTCCAACAACTTTTTCCTAGGTAACAACCCTTATGATAGCTTAAATGCTAATACAACTGCTCCACTCTAGTAAAAATTTTCAAAAATTATTACTTTTTGGGATCTAGAGTTTTCTAAATGTTCATTTTTTACAATTTTTCCTAAAATTAAACATATCAAGAATACAATAGATCACTGCTCAAAAGAACAGCCGAATTAAATGTGCAGCCAAACGAACAGAGCATATAATTGTAAAAACAAGAAATTCTGACAAATCAACAAACTACAAATTCAGACCCAATTGTTTCAAAGCTCAGGATATGCTTCACTATCTGCCTATAACCTAACCTAGTGTGGAAGATAATTAATCTCCATCAAAGCAGGTTCCATGAAGAATATATACAAGTGTTGTTAGTAAATTCCTTTAGCTTGGGTTATAACTTTCCAGATAGTTGAGTGTGAGAAACTCTCCTCTTTTCCATTTAAATAGTTAGATGGATAGATCTTTCAGTACTGCACATCTATTACAATATAAAAGTAAAAGGAGTATTTCATTGCTTAGCTCTAGAACCGAGCGATCTGAGATTCATTCTTATTGTAAAAATAGCCCTTAACCTCTTCCATCAAGACTGAACATGATTTATAAAATAAATGAGTATTGATGTCGCTTGTTCTTTCCAGAAATTTTATCAAAGATTTAATTAGATTTAAGGTTAATTCTATCAGAACCTTAGAATCGATTGAGCGTCAGTTATTTGCTTTGTTAGTCTCCTTTAAGATAATAGTCTATCATTTGATTCTCTACGTACCCAGACTTAGCTGTCAAGATAATAATGGATCGCCTCTGTAATGAAAAGAGTTGTTGGTTTTTTCCATATAAATGCTAGATCTGGAAATTGTTTTTATAGTTTTTGTTTCCAAACGGGATTGAAATGAAAAAGAGAATATTATATGAAGTTAAAATCAGACAAACGAAGTTCGATGAGAATCTGATAACTATAATTCAACCTATATTGAGTTTTTCTTATTTTCAAGTAGAACTGAATTTTGCGTTTCGTATAATATATCACTGATAAAGGGAATTTCGTATTGTGTCTTAAATACACAAAAAATGGCGATTTTGAAAAATTTTCTTTCTGTTCATGATATGAAAATCTCAAAAAATCTCATTCTCTTGGTCTTG
>Ga0065720_1019242_pt1 | contig 31497 bp, 21 predicted proteins | sample Thericmetagenome_FD_59107 | JGI IMG/M metagenome (GOLD analysis project Ga0065720, IMG submission 59107) | Thermophilic microbial communities from the Joint Bioenergy Institute, California, USA of rice/straw/compost enrichment - eDNA_2 v2... | ecosystem: Engineered > Solid waste > Grass >... | reverse complement strand
GCTTGGCTTCTGGTTTAGCTTCGGGCTTGCTGATCAAATTTCCAAACAAATTTGGTTTAGGTTGAGTAGTTTCACCTTGAACATCAGACTTAGTTATCATAGATAATATACTTGGCTTAGTTTCAGTGCCAGTCTCTTCAGGCTTCTTCAAAGAAGGGAAGAGAGGCTTAGACTGTTGTGTAGTTTGTTGTCCAAAAAGACCACCAGAAATTGGTGCAGGCTGCTGTTGTGGAGTCTCTTCTTTGGTCTTTTTTTCTTCTGTTGTCTCAACTGGGGTGGGATTCAATTTAAATAGACCCTGTGAAACCGGCTGTGATTCAGTCTTAGTTTGAGTATTTGTGGTGTTTTGTGCAGAAATGACTGGAGGCTGGAAGAGCTTGGTTTCTGTTTGAGGAATGTCCATTTTCTTGATCTCTTCCCTCTTGGGGATGTTAACCAAGCCTTCGAAAAGGTTGACTTGCTTTCTTTCTTCGGTGTCGAGCTTATTGGGAGTAAAGTTCCTGAGGAATGATGGAGTTCCAGCGGGTTGTTCCTATTTTTTATGGTAAATCGAAGAGTATTATACTAGTTTGCTTTGAGCAGTTGTAGGGAGTGTTCCGAGAAGCTGGAAGTTGCCCGTGGGTTTGTCTTTATTCTGTTGGGCCTCGGCTAAAATTTGGCTGGGTGCCTTTAACTTGACGATCCTATGAGAATTAGATCAGAAATTCAAAGGAAAAAGAGCTGAGAAAAGGAATATACACTACCTTCTTTGAGAAATGTCAACCTAAAGAATTATTGTGGATATAGAGTTTTTACAGGTTGATTCTGAGTGGTACTGGTATTCTGGTTAGGATTTCTTGTTGGAATGTCATAGTCATTCTTTTCATGTCAGAAAGAACAGGATCATAATTACCTGAGCCAACTCGTTTCTGTCTAAGTCGAATTCTGCCTTTCTCTTCATCAATAGATATTAATAAAAATAAATTCTCTGTCAAAAACACCCTTAAACTGGAAATAAGAGAATATTCGCGGGAGACGTTAGTTCAAGAATAATATGGATGTTTTGGATATTTCTTCTCTCTCTTTCATTTGCTGGGTTCCTGTGGTGGTCATTTAGTTCTGTGAGCATTTTTCAGCCAAGTCACTCAGACATAGAGAATTTTTATCTAAGCTTTAAAATAATATCTTTTGATATCCATGCCTTTGAAAGACCAATCGCCATAATATTTCGAGGAGCGCAAGAAGTCCCTTAATATTTTTACTCTCTTATTTGGATCTGGTACAGTATTTTTATATATTTTTTATTGAAATGAAGCAGTCTTCAAAGGGCTTAAGCAGCCTATTATACATATCTATTATCTTTGCTGGCTTCGTTACAGTGAAGGGCGATTGGTTTAACTCAACAATGAGAAACCAAGTCATTCCCAACAATTCTTATCTAGAAATGAGGGATTATATTCTGAATAATCAACCAATTCAGTCTAATTATGGCCAAATAAGAGGAATTGTTGAACTCATCCCCTTGAACGTATAACGTCATCAATTTTAATGATTTTTTAGGATAATGATACTGTAGATATTTTCTTCCTTGCTGATACAGCTGATATGGCTTGCTATAAAGAAGCTATCTTAACAGCAAACTATACATCTTCATGTGCGTTCTTATCAGACCCCAAGGCCACACTTTTGAACCAAACTAGCTTCTCCCTTTCATTTCTCTATTCAAACTTCACCCATTATGACCAACCCTTTATGTATTTTATCGTGGATAACACTGCTTTCCCATGGGATGGATCTATGCCTGTTACTGATATAGCTATAGACATTAATTACTTTACATATCTCGAACCAACAAAAAACTATGCCAGGCTTATCCTAATTTGTAAGAAAATTTTAGATCTAAATAACTTCTCTAGTCGGAATTTTGCTTGGATGCTTGCTGATAGTAGCTTTTACCTGTGTCCTCTTTTGTGTATACAAGTATAGAAAACTACAGACAGATTACAATAATAACAAAATTCTCGCTACCAGAAACTCAGGAAAACCTGGAGTCTCATTTGCTGCTGTGAACAGAGATCATACGGTTTCATTTGCAAGTTCGATAATGAGATCTGAAGGATTTGATAGTTCGATGAAGGCGAGATCAACAAAGAGTAAAATTATCTAAATGTTTGCTGTATTTTATTTCACTTTGCTCGATGAGAATTGTATTTTTACACCATAGTAGTATTACATGAATAATCCTTCCCATGCATGTATTTATTACTTTTTACAAAAAGAAGAAAGAACTATTGAAGGTTTTTCCAAGGATCAACCAAAAATGAATCTTTGTACAACTGTTCTCCGATAGCATTTACATGATTTTTATCGTTGAAGTTTATGGGGTCTGAGAGATTATATTGACTGTGAAAGAGAGCATTGATTTCAGCACCAAGTCGAGAATATTGCTGCTTTTGAGACATTTTTTTCCCTGGCTTGTCATCATAATGCTGTTTTTTGTGATAATTATTGTGACCACGGTTTCTCTTGTTAAAGTGCTGACCCCCGTGTCCTCTATTCTCACCGAAGCCCTGATTTTGATCCATATTATCCATTTAGCAATCCAAGATTGATAAATTTTCAAAAATTATTTTTCTAATACAAACACGAAAATAGAATTAGGTTCATGAAGATTATCTTAAAGGGAATTTGCAAAGAGTGATAATGGAAAACTGCCACTAGTCCACCCTATGATTAGATTTCATCAACATAATTCAGGAATCTTCACAAATGGATATAAAATACATGAAAAATTAAACAACAGATAAGATCCTCTTATGTAAGTTATATAGCTCACAATGTGAGGATGCTAAAAACTTTTGATAAGTTAAAAATAATTATGATGCCATAAATGTTTCTTTTGCAATTCTGAAAATTTCTTGAGAAGTCCTAGGGCCTGTATTGAGGACCATTGAGGCAAAATGACCATTAACATTAGTGATGCTATCATCTCCTATATTCTTTACCAGCAACTTGTAAGGATGATCAAACTCTACTCTCCTTCCTTTATCAAGAACAAGAATTTTGTCATAATTTGCTACTGTTGTGAGACGATGAGCAATTGTGAATATTGTACATTCTTCAAATCTTTCAGCTATCTTTCTCTGGATAAAGTTATCTGTATGCATATCGACGTTAGCTGTAGCCTCATCCAAAACAAGCATCTTAGATTTCTTCAAGATCGTTCTTGCTAAACAAACAAGTTGCTTCTGGCCAACTGAGAAAACTGAAGAAGCATCCGTCATATCAGTATACAGGCCATTCTTAAGATTTTGAACATGCTCTTTTAGATTTACATCCTCGAGAACTTTCCACAACACTTCATCTGGAAAAGTTCCCAGAGGATCTAAATTTTTCTTAACAGTTCCAGTAAAGCAAAAAGGTATTTGTGGAATGATAGAGATACTATTTCTTAACAAATGCAGTCCCATATTGAAGGTGTCCTTTCCATCAATTTTCACATATGTTGACTTTGACTGTTCCCCATTTCTATCAATCTCTGCCATCCTGAACAATATCTGGATGATGGATGATTTTCCTGCTCCCGTCCTACCCACGCAGCCAATTTTCTCACCTGGTTTAGCATCTAGAGTCAAATCCCTTATAACATAGTCTAAATCAGGACGATATTTCATATACACCTCATTAAATTCAATCTCGCCTTCTTTTGGCCAGTCTTCTTTTTTGATTTGATCATCTGATCCCAAAACTGTTGGAGCCTCAGGCTTTAGTTCACAATAGTTTTGGACCCTGGCTGCAGAAGCCATGAAAATATTGGTTTGCATGAGTTGTCTCAAAGCGAACTGAATGGCTCCAGTTACACTAATGATCAGCATAACAGCAAAGGCAGCAAGTCCTGGATCACCTCCTTTAGCTACAACAATGAATGTATTGCCTATAGCAGCTAAAGTGTAAAAGACATCAACATAAATAGCAAAGAACCTAGAGGCTGTAATTGAGCAAACACTGCCTCTAGTATTACTGTTCAGATACTTTGTGAACTTTTGCGAAACAATTTCACTTTGCTTATATGATCTAATGATGATCATTCCCGATAGACTGGAAGAAAATTGACTTGCTAAAGGACTACGACTCACCATCTCATAGTTCCTAGTTTGCTTCAGGGCAGGGTAACATAGAAGAATTAGAAGGACAATTATCACAACTGATCCTGCAATGGGCAATGCAGTCCAAGGTTGGAGGACTATAGTTGTAATAATCAAGCAGAGTATGATAGCATTCTCATCGATAGCATCAATTGCTGATGCTGGGAAAGAAGTATCAAGGGTTCCAATATCATTAGAAAATCTATTCAAAATCCTTCCCAAAGGATTTGTATCAAAGAAAGCAACGGGACTTCTTATAACACAATGGAGCATCTTATCATGATATCTTCTGGAGGCAGTGAGCACCAGTTTGTCATAGACAAAGTAATGGAATAAATGGATTGCAACAATAAAGGCCGTTACTGCACCTGCACTGATCAAAGAAGTTTTTTGACTGAATTCTCCTGTGGACCAGCCTGCCAAAATTCTTCCATAAGCAACAGCAGCCAACTGAGTCAATAAGATATTTATAAACAACAAAAGTGAGGAAAAATGGCCTCCCATTTGTCTCAAATATTTACCATAAGTCCTTAGTGTCACATTACCAACCCGTGGATCCTCAGGAGCTATGAGAGTTGCTTCTCCCAGTGGCTTAGGTGTTTGCTGAATTCTTTTAACTTCTTGCTCTTCTGGATCTACTTGATCCTCCAACTCTCTTGCCTTTTCAACTAATACCATGGATTCTTTTCTTGCAGAGGCTTTTCTACTTATAGGTTGTGTAGGTGGTTGTATATCATAATGCTCCTCTTCATGTCCCATGACAGATGGGAAAATAGTCTCATAGGCAGCATAAGTTTCTTTAATAGTGTTATACGATCCCTGAGCTACTATTTTTCCATTTTCGATGACCATAATATTTTCTAACTCTTTCACGAAATGAACTTGATGAGTGGCTAAAATGACTGTCTTATCTTTTAACAGCCCCTTGATAGCATTATTATACAAACTTCTAGCGACTTTTGCATCCACAGCACTCAAAGGGTCATCCAGTAGGTATATATCTGCATCAGCATAAACAGCTCTTGCGAGAGCTAGACGAGCTCTTTGCCCTCCAGAAAGATTGTTTCCTTTTTCTCCTGTCTCTGATAAATCGCCTTTAGGGAAAAGTTTGAAATCACTTTCAAGATTGCATCCCTGAACAACTCTCTGATAGAATTCAGGATTATAAGGTCTTCCGAAAAGAATAGTCTCTCTTATTGTTCCAGCAAAGATTGTAGGCTCCTGCTCCACATATGCAATTCTACCACTATATCTCAATGCACCAGTTGTTTCAGGCATTTCTCCTGTGAAAGAAAGCAGGAAAGAGGTCTTGCCAGCTCCAACTTTGCCAACAATGGCGCTGAGAGAGCCTTTTTTAAGGGTTAAATTAATCCTTTGAAGTGTATATCCACTATTTTCTTGCTTTATTCTTTCATTCTCAGAGTCAGTAGAAACTATGCGATTGCTCTCACCCTTAGTCCATGAAGCAGAAAAGTTCTCAAATTCTACAGCATTTTCTGAATTGAGAGGCTCATTAAAGGTAACAATATCCATATCAGGAGCGTCTATGATTGTTTGGATTCTTTGCAGAAGAAGCTTGGCTTCTGCTAAGAAGATTATAGACTGACCGACGAAAATAGCTGAGAATTTCCTCATGAATGTAAAGAGGTTATGTGTCGCGAATACTTCTGGAGCTTTCAACTCTCCTCCTGTTACTGTATATAGCATATAAATTAGGAAAGTTGTAATGGCATGTGTACTATAAGCAAGTCCACGAGAAACTGCTTCAAATTTGCGAATATGTCTTAGGAGTTTTAGCTCCTTCTCTCTGATCTCCTTAATATTATCACCAAAAATTAATTCCCAAGTGTACATCTTTAGTAGACGAATCCCTTCAAGAACTTCACTAGTGATTTTTATTCTCTGGTCTGTCACATGATTTAGTTTCTCTCTTGATTTTATGGAAAGATTGGTGAGAAGCTTATGGATAATTAAAGTCGAAAGCATGAAACCAACACCAACAAGGATTGTGACATCAAAGAAAATGAGCAACAAAGCGATGCAACCCATTAGTCCAACTATACCTGTGATAAGATGGGTAAAGAATAGACCACTTCTTTCAAAGACATTAAGGTCGTTGGTGACAATATTGACTATTTTTCCTACTGAAATTTGATTTAATGTATAGATTGAAATCTTATTGATTTTTGTATAAATCATGCTTATTAATGAGCCTCTAACATAGAGAGGGAGTGCGCACTTTAGTTGATACATATGATGCTCAGTGTAAATTGAAAACATCTGACTAACACCGAGGATTGCCGCCCACATGTATCCATTCCAAAGTTCAATGTCATCATAAGTCAATGAATCAAGAAGCTTTTTAGCGCAAAAAGCTGTGAAAATTCTGAAGAAAACGAATGCTATCTCAAGGAAATGGCAAAGAAATACTTCGAACATAGTCGCCTTAATGACAGCCATGGCAAGATTATTCTTTCTTTTAGGATGCTTTTTCTTTTCTTGTTCATAATAATGAGTAATTTTCTTTTCTAGAACTTCTGATCTGTACTTCCAGGCTAATCCTGGAAGAGTCTTATCATCTAAAGATAGTCCTTTCTTTTCAAAGTTGTAGGCCTTTATAATGGTTGGCAGTTCAAATAAAAAGAGAATGAATTTTATCCACCCACTCCTTTGAGAGGAATTCTTATAGTTCGGACTGTCCTGATCTTCTTCTAAATAGTTTTCTGCAGCTGATCTTTTTTTTCTGAGCCCAGGTTTAGAGTCAATTTCCTTTGGCATTTTCTCAAATTAGTTTTTGAATTATAGAATTTGTAGAATTAGAGTGAACGGCCAAAATTGAACGAGCAAATTCTCTACATTTTGGGCTTGAATTGGTAACGTGAATATGATATTTGTGATCATCACACTTTCCTCAATCTTCTTTAACCTTAATGGCCAATTCTTTGAGACAGCCCTGTGAATATTTGATTTGTCGCACAATTTTCTCTTTCTTCTTTGTTATGACTCTAGGTCTTAGAAGATAGGAAAGAAGAGTCTGAGACCTAGTTCTAGTCTCAAATATGATCTGTCACCTCTCAGATAGCATTTTCCATCAGAATACTTCAAGTTATTAGATACTGCTTTCTGTGACACAGCAATAAGAGCCATTTCACCTTATAAACTAAATTTGTTAATAATTCAATAAATCATTCTTGAATGATTCAACCCTCGATGTGTTGAGTACAAAAGAATTTCATGTAGTTCCTTCATGATTATCAATTATCAGGTTAGAAAGACTGACATTGATGTTAGTGAAGCAGTACGTTATACACTTCTCGCATTCTCATTCAAGGATAGAAAAAATTGCTGCTTTTCCTTAATTCATATAAAAAAACAAGAAGCACTGCCAGCTTAAGATTTCATTTTTTTTTAAATCAATTAATTACAGTAGAACAAGACAATAAAATAGTTTGTTCAATATTGGGAGAAGAATGACTATATAGAATCCAAACCAACAACAGAATCATAAATATTCAGATGTTGATAGATTCTAGCTTTGTTTCTCTGAAATCTATGAATTTTGTTGATCCATTTGTTAAGTTCTGATTAGGTTGGGTAGGAATTCTTTCTAGAATCTTAGAATTTTGCACTCTACCTTTAGAATGATGCTTCTTTATCCTTTAAACTCAAAGATTAAGCACGAAAATTATCCAACTGAATGTTTTTCACATTTGAAAGGAAAAAAAGAATCTACGATACCCAACTCATAAGTAAGGGACTAAGTAATCAATTCATCGGAAAGAGATTGAAGATTTCTACATTTATATTAGAAATCTCGATGTAGACACTAGGTGTCGATTTTTACTATGCCCACGCCGACTAACTAAATAATTACTTTGATTAAATAGAGAATATGTCATACTCTGAAAATACTTTTTTTCCTTCCTGGGATACTTCGGATGGTGAGCTAGATAACCTTTTATCCAAGAAAGACGTCTGGAGGTTTGATAGGTCCCAAATTAAAAGGAAAGACGATGAGATTTGTGAAAATCACACAGATACTAATATTTTGAAGGAAGTTGACAAGTTCATACAAGAGAATAATTTTATAAATCCAAATTTTTACAGCCTTGATCTTGACTTTAGTTCTTTCCCCACCATCAAAGATCCATTTAGCTTTAGACCAGAGAGTAAGAAAGATAATGAACAATTATTGAGATATGTAGATGTTTACTGGGGAATGAATATAGAAAAGCCCAATCAGGAGCAATTACCACCAGGGTTAGGACTCACTACCCCCTTAGAACAGGAATCCAATCTGAGGACTAGATTAGAGAATGGGATAAATCAGATAAGCACGGAAAAACACGTTCACCCCTCAGGATTATCGAATCCTATGACGAGTACTAATAATTCAGCATCAGAAGAGAGTAATAACACCATAAATTATGTTCTGCCTTCTAAAGAAGAACTTAAAAAGAGAAAAAAGATGGCTGAAGAACAAAAGAATAAGTTGGCTTCGAATAATGATCAAATTACTAAGGAAAAAATCACTCAGAAGCATACTCCCATAGTCCAGAATCACCCCAAGAATAATTTAGTTAACTCTATCCCTACCACAAAGAAGGTCACAAATTCACTGCATAAACAGGAGAATAAACAAGAGTCAACTCCTAAGTCATCAATCACAAAGCCAAAGAATGTTCAACCTACCGTAGGAACTAACACTAAACCTGTCGTCATCAAGAAAGATAGCAAGGAAGAAGCCAAAGTGAACAAAATCGATACAAAAGGAGAGAAATTTCTTAAAGAAATTGCTATGAATAACCAGTTTATGGCTCTTCAGTCAAACTATACAGAATTTATTTCTGAACCAACCGAGCCTATAAAAGAGGTTCCTCGAGAACTGCCTGTTCAAAAGAATGACCAGCCCAAAGCTAGTCCTAAGAATAAAGCACCAGAAAAGCCAAAAGTGCAAGAGCCAGCACAAATAAACTCTAAACCCGCCGAGACTAAGCAAGTTGAAACTCCTGCTAACAATGAACAGGCTGTCAACAAAAAGAAGAAAAAGAAGAATAAAAAGAAAAAGACTGAGGCAGAACAAGCATGTGAATTAGAAATGATACAGGAAGTTTCTAGAGAGAATAAGAAGGAAATTCAGCAAATAAACCCTCCAAGCCCAAAAAATAACCAGGAGCAAATCCCAGTTATTCCTCAAAATAAACCGGTTCAAAACGAAGAAAAAAAGACGGTCCAGCCATCAATCGAGCAGGCTAAACAAGTCATACGTCTCACGCAGACCCCTCAGAAAACTATGGAAGGAAAAACAGGAAGGGATATCATTGATGAAGATAGCGATGAAGAGGAAAGTGAGTATATTGTTACAAGTTGTGTTGAAGGGGATGGGATCCAAATTAAACAGGATGAGGGAGTAAAACGACTAACAAGAACTCAGAAGAAAAATATGAAGAAGAGAAATAAGCAAAAGCAGAATAAAGAGGGAAAAGATATTGGGCCAACTAAAAATATCAATACAACAACAAATGATGTAGTTTTTGAGCCTGTTCTCAGAAAATTAGAAGACTGTGTTCCAGCTGAAAAGGTTGAAGAAAAAGCACCAGTTAAGGTAGAATATAAGGTTGAGCCTGCTAAAATTGAGGAAAATTCTGAAAAGGGAATCAATGATGGATATGAATTTGACTATCTAATTAATAGTAGTTATATGACGATAACTCCAAACTACTATGCCGCAGGTATGAAGTTCGTTGATGTAGAAGATCTTGACCAATCAGCTGCACATGAATAATGTTTCCATGTAGTACATACTTGTGTAGTTGTAAATATATATTTAGGTACACTATGTTAATCATAGGAAACATTATGAATAAATTATTTGCAAATATCCTTAACAAGAGGCCCCTTTTCAAAACCCTTTTCATTTCTAAGTCTCCTATTTTCTACAAGTTCTCAACATCTTCCAACATTAATGCAAACAATCCAAGCGTATATAATCTCGCCGTGCCCTTCTACAACGTATTAGCCCAATATCAAATCCAGAAAAATTCTGATTCAAAATCCTCACTTAATGACTTGAAGGCTCAGCTCACCAAACATGCTGAAGAAGTCCTTGGATCCAAGCAAACCGATCCCAAACTTGTCATGAATATGATGAATACATTGAACCAAGAAAATTTATTGAATGAACAGATTATGAAGAATGTTCTCTCCACAATTGAAATATTGCCACATAATGTTCTTCACAAGTTTAACTTCGCCTTCCTGGTTATTCTTATCAGGAATGTTCAGCTCTTTAAAATCGAAATGACGGAGCAACAAATAAAGCAATTACAATCTCTAATACTCTATTTCTTTTCCCTGAATAATTGGGCCCAAATCAAGGAATTCCTAGACCTTGTTGCAAACCGGACTTTCTGTGAAAAGATTTTCAGTGAAGAGGTTGAAAAGAGGCTAGCCAAGCTTCTTAATTACGCTCAACACCAAATTAGTACAACCTCATTCTTCATATCTTTGGCGTTTTCCATCCATAACATAGCCTCTTTGACCGAGGATAGATATAAGATTATTCCTGAACTTGAAGCCATCCTTGAAGAGAAAATTAACAGAGAGAATACTAAGTTAACATTGTCTGATGTGCAGCAAGCTTTAAGTTTCTTCTCAGACAATTTTGCAATGAAGAACGAAACTTTTGTTAAAATAGCTCCTTACATCTTCACTGCTCATTCTCTAGTTCCTCAAGATGTCATCTTGAAATTTATGCTTTTGAGTATCAAAAACAATTATAACATTATTCAGAACTCACCAGAGTATCTAAAGAAGCTTCCTCTTTATATCGAAAGATGTGAGAATATAAAGCAATTGAGACTTTTTGCTCCCTACCTCACATACTTCTCTCTCCTAAATAGCCCAGAGCATGCTTCCCTCATTACTTTAAAGCTAAAGGAGTTCCTCCCAACCCTCCTCCATGAGAAGGAAGTCTCAGAATATGATCTAGAGCTGATTAGATTTTATCTCCAGAATAGCAGCATTCAAGATAAGCACACTGAGATCGTACAGATATTGGACAACTTTTTAAAGAGCAAAAAAGATAAATTATCTCTAGGAGCTTCTAGTCTTCTGTATGTCATCTCAAGCTATCTTCCAGCTGAAAATCAGAGTTATATCAAATCTATTGAGGAATATCTTATTGACAGATTTACGCGAGAAAAGTTAACCGCCATTAATGCCGAGTTGATTGAAGCTCTGAAACTCTTCTTAAGAGCCGAATTTTTGACAACTCACCTCACTGAAGAGAGAAAGTTGTTATTGAGTAATATTGAAATCCTGATCCACGATGTCCAGGTCCAAAACAAACTGAATTTTAGAGACTTGCATCAAATGCTTGAATTCCTTTATTTTGCTTTCAAGAACAAGCTTGTAACAGCAACATTTTGTAAAGAACTATGGAAAAAGTTATCTGCCAAATATGTTCCAAGACTCACCTTTGAGGAGATGATCTTTTTATTGCCTTTGTCAGGAAAGCTGAGTTGGATGCATACTGATATTCTTGAGCTATTTTTATCTGATCTAGAACGTCTGGTGACAGAAGGCCAGCCTGATTTGAAAGCTATCTTGAGGCTCTTAGTTGGATTTAGCAATTTTGACCAAGAAATTATTGCTAACAGAAGTGTAAGAAAGCTGGTCAAAGGAATTTGGTTTGGAACTGAGGATCAATTCTTTGAGAAAATTATAACTAGAACTCAAAAGAAGAAAAAGAAGAATCCTTTCTTGCCTGATATGGACGAAGGAACCGAAGAAACCGTCTCAGTTAGTCAATTCTTAACTCCTGATCAGTTGACCGTCATATTCCAAATATATAGTTATCTAGTAAAATGGAATATTGGAAGCAGGATCATGTTCGAAGGATATCACTTGATTGGCAGCAAGTACTTTGATTCCTTGGATAATAAGACTCTTGCTAAGCTCGCTTATGATATTGCTGAGATAAATAGTAGTAAAGAGAAATTGCAAGAGAAGTTTGAGCAATATATTCTAAACAAAAATGCCTGTGGAGACCCAGAGGATGCTATTCGCTTTGCTTGGTACTTTGGACTAAAAGCAAATTATAATCAAGAGTTATGGAATATTATAATGAGAGATTTAGGCAAGACAAAGTCTTTAAAAGAAATTCCAAAATACCTTCTTTTGGATCTTTATGAGCTACTGTTTATGCTCAGATTAGAAGCTTCACACGTACAGTTTGGTGCAATAACTAACTTCTTTGATGAACTGGACGAATTATGGGAGAAAGAAGGAAATATTCAATATGAAACCAGTTTTAAGAAGACTATTTTTGAAATTTTGGATGAGGAGTGCTATAAAATCACACCCAATTTCAAGGCTTCTTTATACGTTTGCGACTATGGATATGGAGATAAAGAAGCAGTCATAATTCAAGGAGACGAGAAATTTGTTGGAAATACCCAAAGAGACATAGGACATATGGTCTTGAGAAAGAGGCTCTTGAAAAGAATGGGATATAAGCTTCATGTGATTGACAAAGTTAATTTTGAGCGTAATAAAAAATATAAGGAAAAGGTTGAATATATAAAGAAGATGATGAAAGGAATCCCTATTGATAAGGAGAGATGGGTAAAGAAGCAAAGAGCCAAGGGAATTTTCTATGCAGAATAAAGAATGTAATTCATATTAGGAGTATGATCATACCTATTGGGGCTTGTAAAATATCTCTGTTTTATGTATCCAAAATCTCATTAAAATTTGCAATAAATTTATTTCCAGGATTCGCATACCTTCTACAAAACATCAAGGGTGTCAGCCATTATATCGCTTCTTATCTCGTTCTTCAAAAGCCATTTCTGAATTTCCTGGGAGAATCTGGTTTCTATCTTGTCTAATGATTTCCAGATGTGAATGTTGATTCTAATATTTCTTTGTTTGCCACTTTGACATGTCCTTTGAGCATTACGTTAGGTGATAAGGGTATTGGCATGGATCGCTTTTGGGAAAACTACTTTAGAATAGTTCAAATTACTTTAAGCTACCTTTATGATTTATTTTATGCCTTTATGGAATAACGAAAACTTTCATCAAGAAATCAAGTTTTGATAAGTGTAATTGTCAGAAATTGCTTAATCATGTCAATCATTCTTAAAAAAGAAAAGAAAAATTTTTATGGAAGACCAGATGATATATTTCAAGAAAAATTTAGGTGTCCTCCTATTGAATTGATTACTAGTGGATTTGCAGAATATCTCTCTGCTTGGATGATCCTACAAACTGAATGAAAAAAAGTTTGGCTCATCAGATAATGGAGTATCATGCAATTTTCATGGAGAAAGATTCCAAAGATCAGCATCCTGAATACAGGCTAGTAAAGTTTTTAATGCAACACTTGCGAATTTAGATAGTCTTAAATCTATCTAAAGCAAGCTTGTTTTTAGATGCTTGGATCTTTTTCTATGAGAATTCTTTTGTAATACTCAGAGAAGTACAGATTCCACTACATGCCAATGATTCAATTAGAGCCAAAGCAAGCTCAACAGGTAAAGACTGAAAGTAATCATTTTAAGAGATAATTCATTAACAAAAGAACAACTAAACAATTTAAGAATTAGTTAGTCTATCAGGGTAATGGTAACCAATTCTCATCTTGATTAATAGACAACGTCAGATCATATTCTAACTTAATTTTGATTGTAAATCCATATTCTAACTACGCGAAAAAATTCGTTAAGTAAATTTAATTATGAATTGACAAATACGCAAATGAAAAATGTTTCACTGAATAAGATAAGCTGTTTGAATTCTTTGTTAACCTGATGATAGGTCCTTCATCTGATGGCTCTCCATTTGCGAAGGTTGAGAAGGTAAAAAATTCAGTCTTGACAGGATTATGAGCTATCATGATGAATTCCAATCAAAGATACTGTTATTCTAATCTTTTCTAGAATAATCGAATTCAGGAATAGCTTTGCTGCTGCTATTGCTACCCCCACACCTACTGCTTATGCTAAAGAAAAAATTCAAACAACAGGTAACCCACAGATCATCATTTTATATCTAACTTGGACCAATCTAGCTTTCCAAAGATCATTAAGCACAATGAAAGTTGATCAGAGCTTAATTTGTATATATTATTGTGAAATGAACAAACTGAAACTCGAACTAAAAAGATTTTCAGTTCATTTCGCTAGTTAGAGATGCCTCTACCTTCTTACTTGATCCTGAATAGCTTCTAATCTCTATAAAAAGAGTACTGCGCGTTATGGGTATTGGTAAATTAAGCTATAAAGGACACTTTGAGGTTAAACTTAAAGTTCCTGCTTACTTAAAAACTTTATATTCTGAACAATGGTTAGAAAAGTGAAGTAATTAATAATAGCTAAAACAATTACATACATATCTAGTTCAGTCTTTTTTGATTTTTTTGGCCTTTGTTAACTCGTCTTCTGAAGATTTTAAATCAGCCTTGTGATCTATATCCTTGATTGGCGTGTCTGCCAGATCAGCAAGTTGAGGCTTTCTCTCACTAAATAATTCGGCAATCAAATCATTTTTAATAGGTGTGTTAGTAGCGCTTAAAGAAGCTAACAAGTACGCTTCTTTTTCAGCAGACTTCTTTTCTAGTTGTATGTATTTGTTTTTCCATGTTTGAGCCTCTTCTTCGGCAGTATGATACTTACTTTTCCAATATTCTATTTCTTTTTCATACATTGATATCTGGAGCTCTGGGAGAGGAGAAGACTTAGAATTGTGTTTAAGCTCTGGAAGTTTTTGCTCTGCAAAGGATGTAAATTTAATACATCCTCCTGTCGACCCACTTATGAGAATGTGGTCATCATGAGACACTCTCAAACAAGATATCCCTTCAGCATGAGCCATAGAATATTTGAAAAAAGGCCTAAGGCCTTTAATGTCCCAGAACTTGATTGATCTCTCATTGTAGCAGCCACTCATGAGAAATCTGCCATCACTTGTTACTGCTAGGGATGTCACTGCGTTGACATGAGCCTGATGAAAAATATGTATAGATTTCCTTTTCTTCCAATCCCAAATTTGAATGGTTTTAGCATCTGATCCTACGATGAGATATTTATCATCGTTTGTGAGGACCATTGATGTCACCATATGAATTTGAGACACTGTGGCCAAGCGAGATTTCTTCGCTAGATCCCAGATACTGAAAGAACGATCCACAGATCCACTAATTAAATAATTTCCCCCTTTAGAGACTACCAGTTTTGTTATATTAGCCCTATGAGTTCTATGAATTGTGTTCTCGCATTTTTTGGTATACAAATTATATACCTTGATGTCATGGATGTTTGAGTTAGAGAGTCTAGATAAAGCAGCAACAAGATATTTACCATCCTTACTCAGTGCAATGGCAGTGACTACGTCATTCTCATATGAGAAGCTGTGGACTATTCTCCTTTCCTGAAAGTCCCAGATATTAATTGAACATTTATTTGAATGAAAAAGTCCATAGGACTCTTCTATTGTTATGAAAAGCTGGTCATCTGGAGTAACTAATACATCAACTATTGCACTTGAAACCTGGTTTCTGGAGAATGTATGGATGCATTTCCTCTTCGCAAAGTCCCAGATTTTGATTGTGCTGTCAAAAGATCCTTTAGATGCACTTATCAAATAATCTCCATTGTTAGTAACGGTCACTGAAGTGACTTGATTTTTATGAGCATTTTGAAACATATGAACAAATTTCTTGGATCTTAGGTCCCACATGATTAAGTTCTTGTCTCTTTGTGAGCCGGCTATGAGATACTGGTCACTATTAGTAACTCCAAGTGTTGTCATTTCATCTGAGAGTTTTTCAAAAGTATGAACAACTCGCTTTTCTGTTAGATCCCAGAGCTTTATTGTCTTGTCCAATAGGCCTGATGAGGCACTTATAAAGCATTGGGACTGGAAACAGAATTGAAGTGCCGCTACACCAACATGTTCGGGCTGTTCGAAGGTATGTATAAGTTTGATCTGTTTCAGGTCCCATAGCTTGATTGCTTTATCTCTGATAGATCCAGTGATCATAGTTTGATTATCTTTTGAGATTACTATGGAAGTTACTCCTTTGTGATGAGCTTCACTAATGGTATGAAAATTAGTCTTCTGTGATAAGTCCCAGAATTTTATTGAGCTGTCTATATATCCTGTAACTAGCAGTTTGTCATCACTTGTTAATGTCATACAAGTAATCTTTGTTTGAAGAAACATAGGTCCAAGAAATATATTATTTGATTTTTCCCCAAGTTTTTCTACAAATGTTTTAGTCTTGACACTCCAGATTTTCAAGTCATCACAACAGCTGATGATTCTTTCATTATCGCTTGTTAGGGCGAGGCTTCTAACCCCACTATTATGTGCAGCCTTGAATTCATGAACAATTCTTTTTTCTACAAGGTCCCATATTTTAATTGATTTGTCCTGGGATCCGCTTACTAAACACCTATCATCTGACGACAGAACTAAGGCACTAACTTCGTCTAAATGGGCTTGTTCAAAAGTTAGAGTGGACTTTTTCTTTTGTAAGTCAAAAAGCTTCATATATCCATTTCCAAAGCCAGCAACACAAATTAAACTGTTCTTAGATATTGCCAAGGATGTCACTGAACTCATCTCTTCTCCACCTAGGACTTGGGCTTTCTGTTTGAGGTCGCTGAAGTGATACTCCATTAGTCTAGATAAAATAAAATTTACAATTACTTTTCCGAATGAGATGGCATTGAGATCTAAACAAGATATCCGCAACTGCAATAATAATCTCATTATCTCGACTACATCTAGGAATAAGTATTGAAAATAGCTTTTATAATTTTTCATTTTACGCATCTGATCTATCTTTGATGGTTGATGGGTAAATATATAGAGACAACTGCAACAAGATAATCTCTACGTTGTTGAATGGAAAGTAAGATTTCTAACAATAAATCATAAGGTATTTCACCTCTCATTTGACAATTTAGTAAAGTTATACTATATTGTCTGGCATTTGTAGTTGTGTAAGATGAATGGTTTAGGAATGAGAAGAATAATTTGATTTGTGAATTGATATCATTGCAAGATATGAGATTGTATTTTTAGATAGCTACCTTACTTTTAAATATTTTTTTTATATGTTAAGAAGTTGTTGTGTGCCAGTTATTAAATGATATATCTTCTTTGTGGTTAAAGATTTTATTATTAGCACTCTTTTGTGTAAATTTAACTCCTGCTTCTTTGTTATTGAAATATTCCTCGTTATAATTAAAGAAAAATTAACTCAATTATGATCAATTGTTGTTATTGTGATGAAATATTTAGATTTCTGTGTTAGAGAAATTGCAATTTGATGTTTCTCCTAGTGCTTTTAGTGTTTTCTGAAGGTTTTTTTCTTAACAGATTCGAACAATGAATAATTCTGGTGAGAATCATATAAATAATAATAAATAATTAAAAGCAAATTTGCTCGAGTATTTGTTCATTTGACTTGACAAATGAATAAGTTCAGATTATTTACACAAATTTTCAAGGAGGTTAAAGAGACTCCACACAGTCCTGAACTAACTGAGTTTCTTTCTAATAGTGAGCATTTCCAGAAGGCTGCTTTGAAGGTTCATGATATGAAACTTAAATTCTGGAGAGAACTTGACAAGGCTGCCTTTCCTGAAGAATATAAGGATGAGAAATTTATTGAGGATAAAAATGCAAAAGGCAAGAAATAGGACTCGTACTCTTTTCAAGTAAACTACTCGCTTGTACGCATTTGTGTATTAAATTCACGATTATTCACATAACATCTATGGTTTAAATAGGCAGTTACTAATTATAGATGTTACGTTGTTTAAATAAGAGGACAAATAAGTTTCGCCTGCTGTTTCATGCAGGAATAGAATTTTCGACAATTCATTAGAAAAACATCATGATTTGTTGAGAGAAAACCTATTGAAGGCTTTGAGTAAGGAAAGTCGGACTGAGATCAAGCTTTCTTTTCTGAAGATATTGATTTTCAAAGGCGAATTCCTTTGGGTTCAAAGTTGAATTTTGGCTGAGACTAATATCAGCAACTAAATTTTTTGAAGCAGACAGGACTATTCTTTCACAGTGCCTACAGAGCCCATTTTCTTGAACAAGATCCAGGCCAAAACCTTTACAGAGGTAGCACCTCTTTTTCCATCTTCGTTCAAATTCTACTCGTGCTTCTTCTTGAAGACAGTAGGCACATTTCCCATTTTCTTTGATCAAATCCTTTCCCCATCCTCCACACCTTAAACAGGTGTTTTCTGGAGTCTTAAAGGAGTATTTGGGCGTGTCATCCCATATTGAAGGTATCCTACTAGGCAGAAGTGTAGTTGGCATCAGGGAGCATCTACGACAGCAACCGTCGGCTTGAACAAGCCCTAGGCCCCATCCATAGCATTTCTTGCACCTTATTTTGAACTTGCGGATTAAAGGGGCTTCGGGTGAGTTGATTTCATCATAGCAAGTTTTACAATATTGATGGCCCAAGACATCATCAAGTGTTCCACATTTTAGGCATTTTTCGTTAATAGTTTCACTTTGGCATCGAGATCTGTCGCTAGTTGTGAGAGCAGTTGTATCTTCCTCGTTAATAAAGTGGTCAATAGGTAAAAGTTCAATTTCGTCTCCGGAACAAATTTTCTTGGGCTTGGTCCAGGAAGTTTCTTGAGTCAGTCTATTGAAGTAGAAGAAGCAATCCATCCTAGTATCATAATACTTGTGCCAATCATTGCCACAATCTTCAACAAAATGAACTTCACTTTTGCTCATTTTGTTTTAAATAAATAAAATAACAAATGAAGTTTATTTTGAAAATTTTAGCTACAGTCATCTTTTCATTTGGCCCATGGATTTAATAATTTAGTCTATTAGCCCTGAACCTATGCAGATCTTCTAAAATCTATTCTATAACTTTATCATAAAAAATTTTCGATTCGAATCTCATAATGTTCTTTTTCTTTTTAATTAAAGCTCGATTCTAGATTCTACATATGTCTAGACAACCTACATCTAGCGTACTAAACATAGCCTTTTTGCAAATCATAATATAAATAAATCTCGCAAGGAAAAAAAATCCGACCTCCCGGAATCGAACCAGGGACCCATGGATTACTACAAACTCTACAGTCCATTGCTCTACCAACTGAGCTAAGGTCGGATTCAAGAAGAGAAGTCGCTGCCTACAATTTAGAGTTTACCTTAGACTAATTTCAAATTAGCTCTTTTCTAAAGATCAAGATAGTTCTGCGTTTTATCTTGGGTAAACTGGTTCAATGTAGTCTAACAGAAATGTTGATATAAATGGCACAGGCTCCTCATTTGATCAACTGCTGAAGCCCATGATTTTATAATTCGAATTTCTGAATGTCTATTTGTATTGTCAATAACAGGAAATTTGTTAATTCGAGCTTTGATTTAACTTTCAATATAATAAAACGGCGATGATATTTACTTCAAGAGAACCTCCCCACGCCCGCTTTACTCAAGATAGGGCTATGGTGAAGGATCACCACTATTATAAGGGGCAAGATTTTTCCTGGAATAAGCCAGCCAGAATAAATGAGAAATTTTATCCTTATTTTCACAAGCAAAATGATGAAAACAAGCCTCGCATTGAGCAAATGAAAAAACAGGAAGAAGAAGATCTCAAATTCATAGAGGAAATTAGGAAGAACATGATACTTGAAGCAAAGGCTAATACTAAAAGAATATTTAGAGAACGAGTCAAGGAAAGGACCATCTTAGAGGCAAGTTCTAACCAAATAACTAGAGGTGTAAATTTAATGGACTTTGACTTCGCTACAGAAAAAACTGCACATGAAATAGTGGCTAAGCGCGTTAATTCTTCAAAGCATATGAGATCCACAGATAATATATGGAACTTCCTAAATAAGCAAGATAAAAAGTTTGTCGAGCAGGCTGTGAGACCGATAAGTGTGAAAAGAGAAGAAGAGCACATCGAGGGCATAAAGAGAAAAATTAACCAAGAAAGATTAGCCGAACTCGAAAAAAAGAAGAGACTTGAGGAAACGCATGAGAAAATAAGGCAAACGTTCATTAAGAAGCATCAAGAAAATTTTGACTTTGAAGAGAAATGTGGATTAGTCCCTTATCCAGCTACGACTAAGCATGCAAAGTCTCTACAAAATTTTGATTATATCTCAGCTCGACCTGAGACCAGAACTGGCCAAACAACATCAATCGTATTTAATAAAGAAACGCCCAGACAAGGTAGAAGCACTGGACTAGAGATAGATCCTGAGTTCAGATTGAAGTACACTAAGCCCAGTACTCACTCAAGCTCATTGGAGAGAAGGTTTTCTCCTACTACAACGAGACTTGCAACACCCAAAGACGTAAGATTTTTCAATTAATTATCTCAATTCATAGCCTGTCTTGCCGAAATTTACCCTAGATATTACTGAGACTAAGGGCATGCTTATTAGGAACATGGACGACAATCTAGTTGTCAATGGAAATCCCTTCTACGAGACACTTAAAAGGAATAGTGAGGTTTTCAAGGAGACCCTTGAATTCAACAAGAAGTCCAGACGGGGTACAGGAAAGACCAGTACAAGGCCAATGACTTCCCTTTCGAAATACAACAGCCATAAAAATATAAACTTTGCTAACATACCTACTATTATTACAAATTCTAAGAATCATAATAGAAGCACCGATTTTGGCATTGATGGTGCTCTTACAGGTCGTCTTGATGAGAAAGAGGTTGATAATATTATTAACTTTTGTAATATATGATAGGCTGTTATGGATGAAATTGCCAGCTTTGAGAAAAAATTCTGCAATGGTGATAAGAAAAAGGTTGGATATCCTAAGGTTGCATTGGAAGAAGCTTACAGATTGTCTTCAGCACAGGGATTGCTGCAAGCTGTTGAGCTTAGAAATAAGAAAATGGAAGCTTTGGCTAAGATAAACAATTAGGAGACCCTAGTTATATATTCTTTTTCCTTTGGATTTTCAAATATATTTTCTCCACTATTTATGGATATGAGGTTTTGCATAGATCTATCTATTATACATTATATTAGCAACTATTTTTGAGTGACTTCTGATGATAGAATATCTAAGAAACATATTACTATTTTGAAATTTGGGCTAAATGATACTAAGATAATACTCTAGAGAACAACTTTATAGAAATCAGAACAATAAATACTTAGTTAAACATATTACCAGGAACTAAAGCTTTCTTCACCACAGTCTTTTTAATTTGAGGAGGAACCTTAGGGCCATCTTGCCCAAGATCAGGATTGGAGGCTCTCATAGGATCTTCCCTTGTGTTTTGCTCTTCGAGAGGATTGCTCTTTAATTGTTGGGAAACTGTGACATTTCCTGAAGGCTTAGAAAGACTGTCAAAGAAGCTCTCAGCTAAGTCACCTGAAACAATCTCATTGCCTAGAGATTAATTATTTTGGTAGAACTGTACTCTTAACAACAGGTTCTCCAAAAGGATTCTTTTTCATGGGTTGCTTGACAGGAACATTGAAAGGAGCTCTGTGGGGAGGAGGCTGGAACCTAGGTTTCTGTTCCTCAACAACAGTTTGTGTAGGTGGTTGGTCAGCCTTCTCTTGTTTTTCTTCTTGTTTTTCTGATACTTTAGAACCTATATACACAAATTACCTTCAACTTTAGGAGGTTCAACGTGCTCTGTCTCAGAAACAACAGGCTCAACTTTAGCGGGAGGTTCCTTCTGTTCTTCTTGTTTTTCTGGACTAGCTTGAATTTCTTCTTTCTTTGAAGATTCCTGAGTTTTTATATTTGCACCTGGAATAAATGGCTTGCGAGGAGGCTCATGACTGGGCTTGTTATGATGACCTGGAGGCATTCTATATTGAGGAACATTTGTAGCAAGGCTATTAGGCCCTCTGAATGGAGGTGGATTGAAATGAGGTTGAGGCTTGTGGGGTTCTGTCTTTGTGGGTGGTTTTTCTGAGTTATCCGAAGGATCTTTCTTGTCTTCGTCTTCAGAATGGTGGGAAATGAAGTTATCAAGAACCATTGTGGTACCATCTCCAACGTTTAAAGATGTGGGAAGCTGTTGTTTGGGAGGTTCCTCAGGATGGAAAAAGTCACTTTGCTTCTCAATTGAAGGTGTTTTCTTAGGTTCTTGAGGATTAGGTTTCATCATCATAGGTGGTTTCTCGTCAGTTTTGGGCTCTTCCTGTTGGACTTGAGGCTGTACTTCAACTTGCATCTCCATCTGAGGAGCTTGTTTGGAATTATCTTCAGGAGAAAGTTCAATTTTATCTTCCTTTACGGGTTCTTGCTTATGGACTTGCTCAACTACATGGAAAGGGTTTCTGGGAGGAGCTTTATGAGTATCATGGAAGTGGGATGGTGCCAAAGGCTTTACATTAAAGTTTTTGGGTTCAGATGGAGAATCTTCATGTCTAGGCTGGAGTGACTTTGCTGTATCAGAAACTTTTTTCAGAGGGTGAGAGAAAAGTTCAGTTGAGGTGGCCTGAAGATCTTGCCTTAAACTCATAATCTTGGTCAAAGCTTCGGTCTTTACTTGAATTTCAGCTTGAAGAGAGCGAATAGTCTCGTCATAGGCTTGTAACCTCTGCTCAAATAGCCTCTCTTTCTCTCTATAGGTCTCTATCGTAGCAGTAAATGTGTTATTTGAGTCAGCTCTTAATTGTTCTATATCTCTATTCAACTTGTAGTTTTCCTCTTGAAGTCCAGCAATCTTTAAGAATTAATTAGTTTATACTATAGCTTACAAGGGCTTCAGTTTGTTCCTGGTAGGTCTTGTGTTGCTCTAAGATTCGGTTAAGGTGATCCTTGGTGGAGTTATAGCTATTGGTGACTTTCTTGAGCTCTAAGTTCAATCTGGCTATTTCCTCATCCTTCCCAGAGTCAGTATGCTGATTCTGTTGAAGGCGTTGAACTTGATTTGTGAGCTCAATGTTCTCAGTCTTAACTCTGGTTGCTTCTTGTCTAAGCTTTTGAATTTCACTTTCAAGAATGCTATTCTTATTTCTCTCTATTTTTTCAGATTTTACATTAAACTAAATACCCTTTTGGAGCTCCAACTCGAGTTTCTGGATCCTTATAGAGAATCCAGCTGTATCGTCTTTTTGAGGGTTAACAATGTTCCCAAGCTGAAAATTTAAACCATAAAAATCTTTTCCTTACGGGCATTGAACGACGCTCCAGGACATTGATATTATTGTCAGTGGTATTTCTATTACTCCTTTCGCCAGGCTCTTCGTCCTCCTCGGGATGTTGCTGATCATATCTTCCTTTTCTGTATTCAGAACTATGCTTCAAATTTATCTCATGAGCCCTAATATGTTAACACTACAGGAGATTCTATATTATACAGGTTCTCTGCTCCTTTATCTTCTCTGGGCTCAGTTTGTTCCTCGTCGTCGTTTCCCTTCTCTGTCATTTCTCCGATATTAACACTTTCATCGTGTTCTATTTGATTCCCTGATCTTGGACCGTAATGATCTTCTTGTATAAGAAGTCCTCCTGAGAGGGGTTCTCTTGGAGATTCTTCAAAGTGAACCTCGCTAGATTTGAGAGAAAGTCCATATCCCATATTCATAGGAGGGCGATTTATAGGATTGCTAGGAGGGCTGAAGCTCTGGTTACCTTGGGAAGTTGTAGGGCCTGGATAGCGATTGAGAGGGTTGACTGGCTTCTTAGGAGGACCTTGATTAGAGTTCTTTGGAATATTGAAAGGCTGCATTCGAAATGCGTGTTTATTTCAATAAATTTTATACTTCAAATAAGTCTCTCTCAGTAATAAAATATAACTATGAGCACTACACAAACTCCTCTTTCTCCAAAACAAGAGGAGAAAATGAAGTAAGGGTTATCCTAGCAAAGCATTAACCAGATAGACTTGAGTATAGAATCCTTAGATCCAAGGTTATCAAGATTCTTGACACACATTTTTCCAAGAAATCAGCTCGCCTCGAGACCTATGACCTAAAAATGAAGATCATGAAGGATTCCTTCAAAAATCTGAAGGACCAAGAATTATTGGAAAAGGTGGCTCAGCCTGGATATGATAAACATATTGCCAAACATATAGATTATCCTTTTTATACACCGGATTTAAAGACTCTGAAATATGAACAGTTATATAACAATAAGAAGAAGCGTACATTAGAGCCCTTGAAGCCCTATAGGGAGCCCACCATAGAAGGCCTTTGTGAATATCTTACCTATGACGAAATTGAGAGGGTTAGATCGTTATATTATCACTGACCCATTAGATTTGTGAAGATCCTATTTATTTCCTTGGTGTGGAAGAGTATAGAACAGACCCCAACTTAAACAATCAAAAGGCTTGGGCAAGGATGCTTGAAATAGTTCAGAAGAAAAGGTAAAAAGTATAGTATCTCTTGAATTTCCCAGATATGATGAGCAACATTGGGGTCAGTCACATAGTAAGAGTGTGATCAGTCTCAAGGATAAAAGCGAAACAGAGAAGTGGGGTAAAATGAGTACAGCTCATCTCGGTGCGGTTAGAAGTGTTGATCTCGAGTCTAAGTTAAAATATAAACGAGATGTATAGTATTTTGAAGTATTGTTAAAGATATAGCTTTTGGAGAGTCATGCTAGGAGAGTAAAAGCTAGAAATTTTACAATGAAGGCTATCACGAAAATTAGACAAGAAGAAAATGCACAGGCCAGAGTAGAAATAATTTTTCTCTTGTGAAATAATAGAAAAATTTGGAAGATTATTGGATTCATAGCTATGAAATCAAATATGAGAAATCAAGGAAAGCTATTGAGCAAAGAGAAGAACAAGTTAGAATAAATACCTTTCTGAACCAGCAACAGAGAAATAAATCATATCTGAAATCCTACGAGAACAGGTTTAGGTCAACAAAATTGAACTAATTTTTAGAAAGAAGATAGACGATGCCTTGAGTTATAAAACGATAAATTTCGAGATTCAGCGTAAGATAAAGGAAAGGATTGCTCAAGAGAAAGTTCTAGAGAGTACAGAGTTTATCATCTTTGCTAATGTTTAGATCTTCAGCATAAAGTTGAAAAGGCGGTTGCATTCCAAAGCTTTGAAAATAGAAAGTCAATGAATCTTATTAAAACTGATCATGACATGTACTAAGTTTTCCATTTTGGGAGTATATTGTGTATTATATTTCTTCAATATCTGTGATTTAAATGAATATGTCACTTATATCCTCTAATGATATCATAAAGTTAAGATTACAATAAATTCTAAAAAGAAAAGAGCAAGAAAAGATTATTGAGAGGATTTTTAAACACAGTTGTGCAACTGAATATGATTTGGGATATTGAAATATTTGAAAAAACAAAATTACAAAAAATAGGTTGTTTACAAAAATAGATTATCTAAATCCTACTTTCTTAAATATTCCTGATAATTTTTGGAAGAAGTCAAATTTGAGCCTGCAGATATTTCACTAATATTTTTTGATCCAAGTTTAAAGTTCTTGATCAAATCCTCAGTTTCCTTATCAAGCTTACTTGCAATTTTCATATTATTTTCCATAGCTCCACTGAAGCTTTGGATTGACTTTGTCAACAAGGACTGTAATTCTTCGACTTCTCTATCCCTGTGCCTTTGAACTTTATGCAATTCCTTTTCCTTTTCTATAACCAAGGCTTTATATCTTTCAAGCTCAGCTCTAAGATCTTCTTTGACCTTTTGCAGCTCAGCAATTTTTTCCCTTTCCTTTGATAGCTCAAGCTTCAAATCTTGAACCTCCTTCTTATATCTCTCCAATTCAGTGACACTTTGGGTCTTTTGGATAATGAATTTCTCGCTATCATGCTTGATAGATTGTTTGAAGGTTTCAAGCTTTTCCTCAAAAGCAGCATAAGCTCTCTGATTTTCTTCTCTCACTTGGTTGTAGCTTTCCTTGAGTCTCTCAACTTCAGCCTTCAAGATCTGCTTCTCCTTTTTCTTGTTCTTGTATTCATTCTCCAAGAGATCAAGCTCCTTTTCATAGGCCTCAATCTTAAGGTTGTAGAAAGTCTTGACCTGATTCAAGTCACTAGCATAGCTATTGCTCAAATTAACAATTTCCTGTTCAAACTTTTTGAATCTGAGGACATTGGCTTCCTTCAAGTCATCAATTGTTCTCAATAGGTTCTTAATTTCTCTCTTGTATTGCTCTTCAACTTGAGAAGCATTCTCTTCAACAACTTTTTGGGACTCCTCCTTCAATCTCTTGATCTCTCTATTGACACTAGATTGAAGGGCTTCAAATTCTTCTGCCTTTTTACTATTAGCTAGTCTTAAATTTTCATTTTCTTTTTCTAATTGAGCAATTCTCTTTCTTAGTTCCTTAGTCTCTCCTCTTAGGGACTCGCAATTCTTCAGAAGGTCCTCACTATGAGATAAACGAGACTTCAAGCTGTCCTTGCTGCTCTCATACTCCTTAATCTTATCTTCATATTCTCTCATAATTCCCTTCAATTGTCTGTCCCTTTCTTCTTGCACTCTGAGTTTAACGTATTCAATCTTCTCACCGAAATGTGCAACAATGTCTTGGACAAAGTTAGTAACTGCTTTTTTATTAAGATCATGTTCAATATTGAAGCCTTGCTTGAAGGATCTCAGTTCTTCTCTGAATGTTTCTAGCTTATTTGCAATAGCTCTTTTCATAACATACTTGGCATCTTGATACCTAGACTTAAGCCTATCCAGCCTCTTTTCGGCTTCTCTACATTGTCCTTCTTTTTGAATGACTTCAGTCTCCAATCTGTAGCATTTAGTTTGAAGCTCATTGATGAAATTCTCTAATCTAGCAATGTTATTCTTCAACTCAGCAATAACTTCCTCTCTGTCATTTATTTCTGTTTGAAGAGTACGGAATTTAGTTTCAGCTTGAACAAGCTTATTTTGAAGTTTCATCTTCTCGCTGAGCTCATTTTCCAACTTAGCACTTTCTTCTTTGCGAGCATTAGCCACAGCTTCTCTGCCTTTTTGGGCTTCAAGTGAAATTTCATCTCTGAGATCCTTAATCTTCTTAAGCAACTCCTCTTTTTCTTCCTCTAGATTCTTGATATCTCCTTTCAAAGTATCTATTTCATGTTGCAAGAGCTTGATTTTGTGGGCTGATTCATTCATCTTTTCTTCCTTGGAGCTCTTGTCTTCACTAAGGGTGGCAATTTCCTTTCTAAGGTTGGCAATGAGGGTGGCCTGTTCTTCTGATTGGCGAGTTGCCTCGGCAAGTTTTCTTGTGACTTCATAGGCATCCATCTCAAGCTTCTTGGACTTCTTAAGCTCCTCTTCGTAAATGTTTTTAAGCTTGATAAGGTTAGTATTGGCTTCATCGATTCTGGAGATTAATTCTTTTCTGTTTTTCTCGGATTCTTCAAGCTCGTTTAATAGCTTTGTTACTTTGTCTCTATCCTCGGACTTTGATTCAAAGACTTTTTGGTAGTCTACTCTGAGCTTATATAGTTCCTGCTCATAGCTTTGCTTTTGGGCTTTAAGAGTTGCAACAGTAGTTTCAAACTCAGTTTTGTGTTTTTCAGAAAGTTCCTTTAACTTTTGACTCATTTCTTTCTCATATTTTTCTTCTAATTCCTTGAGTTCTTGAGCATGCTTGGTCTTCAAACTTAAAGTTTCATTTGTCAAAATATTCTCATGCTTTGTCTTGAGGATATAGTCCTTTTCAATCTGGGCAAGTCTGGATTCTAACTGAGCTTTGATTTCCATGTCATTAGCCTTTGCTCTAGTGATCTCAGAATTGGCTTCACTCTGAATTTCATGGAGTCTTTTATCAAGCAAAGCTTGATACTCACTCTGTAATTGGTTGATTTGCATTTGATGTTTGGCTTTCAATTCTGCAAGATTGCGCTGGCCGCTAAGGTCAATTTCCTGGCATTTCTTTTCCCACTCGTTCTTTATCATCTTCATATCGCTTGCCATTTGGGCCATGGCTTTTTCATGTTTGTTCTTATTTTCATTCAATTGCATCTTTAGGTTGGCAACCTCGTTAGCTAGTGCTTCATTGGCCTCGCTGAGCTCGGCTATTTTTTTCTTTTCGTCTGCCAATCTTGCTTTATATTTCTTCTTGACTTCTGCAATCATATCAGCAGAAGTCTTTTGTTCTTGCTCAACAATTTTCTTGACTTGGGTTGAGATATGCTCTACCTTATTAACATATTCAGCTTTCTCTTTGAGTGCAGTGTCAAGGTTGGCCACTGTATTCTTGTATTCTTCTTCTACTTTCTTAATTTTGGTTCTTAATTCGTTGAGCTCATTATCACCCTTTACCTTGGCATCCTCAATTTGGAAATAGTTATTTCTGAGTTTCTGATGTTCGTTTACAAGGTTTTTGTGATTGAATTCCAAATGAGAATATTCCTGTTTCAGGACCTCAATATCCTTGTGCATCTCCTCAATAATCCTATTCTTTTCATCAATGATGGAGTCGCTTTCTGACTGCCTAATTTTTGCTTCTTCAATGATACGTTTAAGCTGAAGTATGTCATTTGTTAAGTTTTGAGTTGTTTGTCTGAATTGCTCTTCTTTAAGGGCAGCAGCTTCCTCCTGTTGTTGAGTTATCTGAGCAACTTTTAGGACCAGTTGCTCGTATTCATGCTTATATTGATTCTTAGTCTTAGTCTCATTATTCAAAACCAATTCAACTTCAGCAATTGTCTTTTGAAATTTGCCAACTTCCTCTTCATATCCTTTCTTAATTTTCTGGTTTTCTTCCTCCAATTTTCTGACCTCAGCCATTAGATACGCATTACTGTCGTTCAATCTCTCGATAATCCTTTCTTTTTCTGCAAGGAGAGAATCTTCAATGATTTCAAGTATTCTCTGCTTGCGAAACTCTTCCGAAATTTGATTCAATTTCATGGTTTGAACAATTTCATCATTGTCTATCAGTCCATATGTGTCACGGATAGTAATCTCCAGGGATTGAATTCTATGAAATTATAAACGAGTTTGTGAGAAATATTACCTCTCGTGGTAGTTTTTCTTGAGGTTCTGTATTACTTCATTTGTAAAATCAAAATCCTTAGATGGCTTCTGCTCCGAACGGAATGACACTGTGCTCGTGATATTAGTAAAAGGTGTTTGGGTTGCACTTTTCACCCAATCCATTTTGAATTAACGACTATATATGAAATTTATTTTTTCAAAGTCAGCGAAATTTATAAGTTATATAAGTTAGCGCCAAAAGATTGCTAAATTCCTAAGCCCATATTAATGATCTGGGATCATGAACCTTGCTCTAATGATTCTGACTAACAAGTTTTAGGTACATATAAAATCTATAGTACAACCTTATTTAAAATATACATCGAAATAGCACTCATAAATCACTCTTAGATACCATTGTGGTCTACAGAAGGTCTGTTCATTGCATGGTGTGGATGTCTTGCAAAGTAGTTTGACGATACACGTGTAAGGTATCTTGTCATTCCCCCAATAAACTTCTTAAAGTCTTCGCTTGTGTGGAGCCTTCCTTTGGTACCTTTCCAGTTCTCCATCATTTCAAGCAGCTGAGTAATTTGTTTCTCTTCATATTTTGACTTTTCATGAACGAAGCATCGTTCGTGGACTAGACGGAAGGATTCTACTTGATCTCCAGAAAGAATTTGGAAATAGAAAAAGAAACTCAATAAGTTTTCATCAAATATACTCCTCCACATTATTATAAAGTGCCAAGGATCCAACGGTAAGATGTCTATGAAGTAGTTTATATTCTTCTCCTTTAGACTACAGAGCCATTGATCTTTCTTATCAGAGAGCTCTATACTTAACTCTAACAAACCAAGACATTGTTTTATTTCCTATAGCTTAGCCAAATTTCAAAAAAGATTACCTTCAAGAAGATCATCTTAGTAGCTAAAGAGTCTTTTTCCTCATGGAAATGCCTCAAGTACTGGAATCTATGTGGCATCACATCAGTAACTTTATCATAAACAAATCGAAGTGAGATTTTATCCTAGAAGGTTATTCTCATTTCATTCAATTTTACATTGAAGGTATAAAGACTTGTTGAATGATATTCCTCCACTCTACAATCTAGATCTACTATTTTTGTTATGAACTTTTCACTTAAACTATTACTCATATCTTCCCTCGCAGGGTTATTGTCCACAAAGCTGTCTAATCTCTCCAAATCTTTTATGATCTGCTTCAAAGAATCTATTGTGTTCGCATATCTACAGATTATCCAATAATAGTCTCAAGCAAACCTGGTAATAAGTTTAGTTCTCTCGTATCTTTCTGATATCTTAATATTCTGAGGGCCTAAGGCAAACCAAAGTTTTGTTCCTATAAATTATTCAAATTTTTATGACTTGCTATACCATAATTTTTATTGAAGTAATTTGAGTAATTTTCAACGACTAAGTATGAAGGCTTGACGATGATGTAAATTTCATCATCCCTGACTTCAAACTTTTGCTCATATTCCTGATTAATTTTTGGAATCTATAGAATTATAAGGACTCCAACCTTAGATACTGGTCTGTCCGGGCTATAAGTATCAGGAGGAAGCTTCGCTGACCTTATATGCTTCTTCTTTTCGAATTCATAGAAAGCTGTGCATTTCATTTTCTTAATCAAATTTTCAACATCCTTAGCAATCCTTTTCATATCAAATGGGTAAAGCTTGATTTCTAAAAAACTCAATCATACATATATCTATTTATTACCATCGGTTCTGCTAAACTTGTTATCGTCCTGATGAGGAGCACCATAAATATGGAATCTCACGGTAGCCTCTACCTCAGTCCGATCCACATCTTTACTAAAAGTAAATTTATGTCTAAATGAGATCTCGAAAGGATATCTTCCATTTGAAATCAAAGTTGGCATTTGAGAAGTATAGATTATTGACTTGAAGCAATCCTCTTCAGAATGTACAGGATAAAATCGTGCATTGGTAGCATTAAGAACCCCTTGGCAAGCATGAATAAATAATAGCTTCTTGTAGAGTAGTATGATATCGCAGAAATTGTATGGATCAGCTGTCAGAATTCCCTACAATTATCATTGTAATTTGGAGTGAATATACCTTGAATTTTCTCTTGTGGATATTTATGATGTTGTTATAAGGTTCCATCAAGAAATCAATGTTTCCGTTGCGTGGATCGATAGATATCAACAATTTGTTTTGTTCTATCTTAACACCTATTCTCAAGTTTTTCCATTTGCCAGCTCCCTGTTGATGATAGAGCTCTTTTTCACTTTTGATAGTAAGGGTTATATCTAAAATTTCAGATAAGATGCTGATAAGCTTACTTTGGAGTTCTGCTCTTTTCAGCTTTTGGCAAAGGATAGAGGAGTAAATTAAAATTTGATGGAAAGCGAAAGTTTTCTTGACTTCGTCGAATATCTCAATAAAGGAATTTT
>Ga0065720_1002973_pt1 | contig 31504 bp, 31 predicted proteins | sample Thericmetagenome_FD_59107 | JGI IMG/M metagenome (GOLD analysis project Ga0065720, IMG submission 59107) | Thermophilic microbial communities from the Joint Bioenergy Institute, California, USA of rice/straw/compost enrichment - eDNA_2 v2... | ecosystem: Engineered > Solid waste > Grass >... | reverse complement strand
TTCGCGCCATGGCGGCGTCCGGTGAGCCCATCCGCGTCCTGCTGGTGGACGACCACGAGATGGTGCTGGCCGGGCTGAAGGCGATGCTGGCCCAGTTCTCGGGCCGGGTCCGCGTGGTCGGCGAGTCGGTCGGGGCGGACGGCGTGCTCGACGCGGTCGAGGCACTGCGGCCCGACATCGTGCTGTGCGACGTGCGGATGCAGGGGGTGAGCGGGCTCGACCTGTGCCGCAGCATCCGGGAGCGGTTCGAGGACACCCGGGTCGTGCTGCTCTCCGTCTACGACGACGAGCAGTACCTGTTCCAGGCGCTGCGCGCCGGTGCCTCCGGCTACCTCCTCAAGCAGGTCAGCGGCGACGAGCTGGTGCGCCAGCTGGAGCTGGCGATCACCGGGGTCACCGTGATCGACACCGTGCTGGCCGGGCGGGCCGTCGACACCGCGGCGCGGCTGAAGCGCGACGAGTTCTGGCCGGGCGCCCGCCACGGTCTGTCCCAGCGCGAGAGCGAGGTGCTCTCGCTGGTCGTCAACGGCCTGTCCAACAAGCAGATCGCGGAGCGGCTCGTGGTCGGCGAGGAGACCGTGAAGAGCCACCTGCGCTCGATCTACCGCAAGCTCGGCGTCAACGACCGGACCGGCGCGGTGGCCACCGCCCTGCGCGAAGGGATCTTCAAGTAGCCGGGCCCTCGTCTCACGCCGTCGCCTGCAGCTCGCGGGTGCGCACCGCGGCCGAGTTGGCGGCGACCCGGTCGGCCAGCGCCTCCTGCCCGGCAACCGTGCTGCGGCCCGACGCGGCCCACGCCGTGAGCGCGGGATCGACCAGCGCCCGCCCGAAGGAGAACGTCAGCGGCCACGGCGTGTGGTGGAGCTGTATCGCGGCGAGGTTCGCCGTGGCCCGCGCCGGGTCCTGACCGCCGGACAGGAACGCTACGCCGGCGAGATCGCCGGGCAGTGCGCGCAGCACGTCGACGGTGGCCTCGGCGACCTCTTCGGGCGTCGCCCGGTGAGGGTGGTCGGCGCCCTCCACCACCATGTTCGGCTTGAGGACGACTCCCGCCATGTCGACCCCGAACGCGGCCAGCTCGGCCATCACGGCGGCGTGCACGCGGGCGGTGACCTCGGCGCAGCGCCGCAGCGTGTGGTCGCCGTCCATCAGCACCTCGGGCTCGACGATCGGGACGAGCCCGGCCTCCTGGCACGCCGCGGCGTAGCGGGCGAGGGCGTGGGCGTTGGCCCGGATCGCGGTGGTGCTGGGCAGGTCGTCGGTGATCCGCAGCACCGCCCGCCACTTGGCGAACGCCGCACCCTGCGCGGCGTAGCCGGCGAGGCGGGCGGACAGGCCGTCGAGGCCCTCGGTGATGGTCTCGCCGGGCCGACCGGCCAGCGGCTTGGCCCCGGTGTCGACCTTGACCCCGGGCAGCATGCCCGCCTCGCGGGTGGCCTGGGCGAACGGGCGTCCGTCGGAGAGCTGCTGGTTCAGCGTCTCGTCGCAGAAGATGATCCCGGAGATCCCCTCGGCGATGCCGGGCGTGGTCACGAGCATCTCGCGGTACGCCCGTCGGGCGTCGGCGGTCGGCGCGATCCCCACCTTCTCCAGCCGCGAGGACATGGTCTTGATGCTCTCGTCGGCGGCCAGGATGCCCCGGCCCGGGGACACCATCTCGGCGGCGGTCCGTCGGCAGTTGCTCATGGCACCAGACGGTAGGGAGCACGGGGCCCGCCCACCTCCCCCTCGCAGGGGGCGCGGGAGGGGATCGGAGGGGGTGAGATCTCCCGTGTGGCTGGGCGTCCTCCGCGTCGAGAACGAACTCGTGGTGATCATTTCGCCTCGTTGATCACCGTGAGTCCGTGCTCGACAGGGCGGCCACCACCTACCCTGCCGGTGCGCCTCGGCCCGCACTACGCTCGCGGTGTGCAACGGCGCGGTTACCGCGTGACCGGGGTCGTTCAGGGCGTGGGGTTCCGCCCGTTCGTCTACCGGATCGCGAGCGGACTCGGACTCTCCGGGTTCGTGGGCAACGACTCGGCGGCGGTGTTCGTCGAGGTCCAGGGCCCGCCTGCCGCGCTGGACGAGTTCGCCCACCAGCTGGAGACCCAGGCGCCGCCGCTGGCGACGATCACGTCGGTGCAGTGCCGCGAGCTGCCGCTGGCCGAGGAGACCGGGTTCCACATCGTCGAGAGCCGGGAGGCCGACACCGGGCGCACCCCGATCCCGCCGGACGTCGCGGTGTGCGCCGACTGCGTGCGCGAGCTGTTCGACCCGACCGATCGCCGTTACCGGCACCCGTTCGTGACCTGCACGAACTGCGGGCCACGGTTCACGATCATCAAGGACCTGCCCTACGACCGACCCGCCACCACGATGGCCGGCTTCCCGATGTGCCAACGCTGCGCCGCCGAGTACCACGACCCGGGCGACCGGCGCTTCCACGCCCAACCGGTGGCGTGCCCGGACTGCGGACCGTCGCTGTGGTTCGAGACCTCCCCCGGCGGCGACCGCATCAGCGACACCGACGCCGCGATCGCCGCCGCCCAGCGAGCGCTCGCCGCCGGCCGGATCGTCGCGATCAAGGGCATCGGCGGCTACCACCTGGCGTGCGCGGCGGGCGACGCGGCCGCGGTGGCTCACCTGCGCACCCGAAAAGCCCGCGGCGGGAAGCCGTTCGCGGTGATGGTGCGCGACCTCGACGCGGCTCGCCGGCTGGTCGAGATCGACGACCTGGCGGCGCGGGTGATGACGTCCCCGGCCCGGCCGGTCACCCTGCTGCCCCGCGTACCGGGGGCCCCGGTCGCCGACGAGGTGGCGCCGGGCAACCCGCTGCTGGGCGTGTTCCTGCCGTACTCCCCCGTGCACCACCTCCTGTTCGCGCCGGTGCCGGGCCACACTGCGCCCGTCCCCGACGTGATCGTGCTGACCAGTGCGAACCTGTCCGACGAGCCGATCTGCTACACCGACGACGACGCCGCGACCCGGCTGCCGCGGCTGGCCGACGCGGTGCTCAACCACGACCGGCCGATCCACGTGCCGTGCGACGACTCGGTGGTCCGGGTGGTCGACGGCCGCGAGCTGCCGATCCGCCGATCCCGCGGGTACGCGCCGCTGCCGGTGGCGCTGGGCCGCGAGGTGGCGCCGGTGCTGGCCGTCGGCGGCGAGCTGAAGAACACCTTCTGCCTGACCGTCGGAGACCGCGCCTACCTGTCCGCGCACGTCGGCGACATGGGCTCCTGGGAGACGATGCAGGCGTTCGAACGCGGGGTGAGCCAGCTGAGCGCGCTCGCCGACGCCGCACCCGCCCGGGTCGCCGCCGACCTGCACCCCGGCTACCTGACCCGCTCGTGGGCGGAACGCCGCGCGGGCGGGCCCGGTGAGCCGCCCCTGGAGCTGGTGCAGCACCACCACGCCCACGTCGCCGCACTGCTCGCCGAGCACGGCCGGCTGGGCGAGCCGATCGTCGGGATCGCGTTCGACGGCACCGGCTACGGCACCGACGGCGGCGTGTGGGGCGGTGAGGTGCTGCGGCTGGGCACCGACACCCGCCGGTTCACCCGGGCCGGCCGGCTCGCCGCCGTGCCCCTGGTGGGCGGGGACGCAGCGGTGCGCCAACCGTGGCGGACGGCGCTGGCCCACCTGCACGCGGCGGACGTGGCGTGGGCGGCGGACCTGCCGCCGGTCGCCGCCGCGGGCGACGCCGGGACAGCGCTGGTCGAGTCGCTCTTGCGCGCTGGCCGCGGCGCGGTGTGCACCTCGGTCGGGCGGCTGTTCGACGCCGTCGCGTCGATCCTGGACGTGCGGCACGAGGTCTTCTACGAGGGGCAGGCCGCGATCGAGCTGGAGCTCCTGGCCACCGGGGAGCCCGCACAGCTGCCGTCGTTCGCGATCGCCCCGGCGGACAGCGGCGAGGTCGTGCTCGATCCCGCACCGGTGATCGCGGGCATCGTCGCCGCCCGCCGCGCCGGGGTCCCGGACGCCGCGCTCGCGATGGCGTTCCACCACGCGGTCGCCGACGCGGTGGTGGCGGTCACGGACCGGGTGGCGGACGGGATCCGGCTCGTCGGGCTCACCGGCGGGGTGTTCCAGAACGTGCTGCTGCTGAGGCTGGCCCGCGATCGGCTCACCGCGGCCGGGTACGAGGTCCTCACCCACCGGGTGGTGCCGCCGAACGACGGCGGGCTGGCACTCGGCCAGGCGGTGATCGCGGCCCTCAGCCCTGCGGAGGAGCTGGGCTCGGCCTGATCCCGGCCCGAGGAGCTACGAACGGCACTTGCGTGAGCGATGGTGCTTACGAGAGTGCCGTTCGTAGGATTCAGGACCGGGAGGTTCCACCCACCACGTGAAACCCCCCGGAGCTCTCAGACCCGCGTCAGACCCGCAGCATCAACCCCGGATCGATCGCCGACCGCACGGCCACGGAGGCGGCCACCGCCTCCACGACCAGCCGCCCGTCCGCGTCGGCGTCGGCCTTGCCGAACACGATCGCGGCGCTGTCCGGCCCATCGCGGTGCGCCATGAGGAAGTCGTAGAGCAGCCAGTCCAGCGCGCACGCCGCCTCGAACGGGTCCGCCTCCGGCCGCGCCGCGGCGGCCACGACGGCGCGCAGCATCTCGCGGTGCTCCTCGCGCGCGGCGTCCTTGTTCGTGCCCGAGCTGTCGAACAGCAGCGTGGACAGGGTGAGCGGGAGGCGGCGGCCGTCCTCGGTCCGCACCACCCAGCGCCCGCCCGCCCACGGCCGGTCGGGATCGACGTGCACCAGCTCGCCGAACCCGGCGACCACACCGATGCCGGGCTCGTCGAGCTGCCCGTCCAGCGGGGCGGGCCCGAGCAGGCCCAGCGGCTGGCGGGCCCGGATGGAGAACAGTGCGGCGGTGCCGACGATCTGCCCGGCGCGTTCGTCGGGGGTGATGCCGGTCAGCTCGCAGCCCGTCGCGTACTCCGCGCAGAGCCGGTCGAGCACCTGGTACAGCTCGGCCAGGTGCTCCCGCTCGCCCGCATCCGGGACGCGGCCGCCGCCGAGCAGCTGGCCGAACCGCTCCGCGGCGATGATCAGCGCGTCGTCGAGCGCGGAGAGGTGGGTGGCGAGCAGCCGGTCCGGCTCGTCGTCGGTGCGCAGCAGCTGCGGCAGCGTCGTCGGCATCCCGTCGGGGGTGGCCCAGCTGAAGCCGATCTGGTCGTCGGTCTGCAGGATGCGCGGTCTCATGAACCGTCCCTCGTGCGCCGCAGCCGCGCGGCCGTGGCCGCGAGCTGGCGGGCGGTGCTTCGTTCCAGGTCGCCGACCTGCTCGGGGGTGAGCCGGTCGCAGATGCGTCCCCAGTGCAGGGCCACCAGGTCGCCCTCGGCCAGGTCAGGGACCCGCGCGTGCCCCTCGTGCTCGACGGCCACCGTGCGCACCTCGGGCGCGCCGAGCGCCGGCACGCCGTCGGCGAGCACGAGCGGCCGCGTCTCGACCCGCGCGGTCTCCTCACCCGGATCGACGACCGTGCCCCAGCCGATCCGGCAGGAGTCCAGGACGTGCATCGGCTGCTCGTCCATGCCGCGGCCGAGCAGCCGCGTCCACGGGTACACGCCGAAGACGTGGAACGCGTGATCAGGTGCGGCTTCGTCGAGCAGGTCGTCGGTCAAGTGCGCCCAGTACGGGCCGGCCTGCGGGCCGATGACGGCCAAGAGCTCGGCACCGAACTCGCGCGGATCGACCCGGGCGCCGACGCCGCCCCCGTGCCAGTACGACGCCACGACCTGCTCGTCGAGCGGATCGGCGACGCCGGCCAGCCGAGCGAGCACCTGCAGGTACGGCCAGGCGCCGGAGAACCGCCGCGCGGCGGCCCGGATCTCCGCTTCGGTGCCCGAGCGCAGCGCGGTGGACCCGGCCGGCCCGCAGAAGCCCAGGTCGTTCGGGGCGAACGCGTAGCGGGCGAACATCACAGCGCCCGTCGCGACGGCCGCCTGCGGCACCGCGGTCACCGGGCGGGCTGCCCCACGAGCTGGGCGGCGTCGCGGTGCATCCGGCCGAAGTTGTAGTACGCCGCGCACGCGCCCTCCGGCGACACCATGCAGGTGCCGATCGGGGTCTCCGGGGTGCACGCGGTGCCGAACACCTTGCACTCCCACGGCTTGAGCACGCCCTTGAGCACCTCGCCGCACTGGCACGCCTTCGGGTCGGCGACCCGCACGCCCGGCATGTCGAACCGGGCCTCGGCGTCGAACGCGGCGAAGTCGTCGTGCAGCCGCAGCGCGCTCTGCGAGATGAACCCGAGCCCGCGCCACTCGAAGTGCGGGCGCAGCGCGAACACCTGACCCATCAGCGACAGCGCGGCCGGGTTGCCCTCCTCCGCGACGACGCGGGAGTACTGGTTCTCCACCTCGCAGCGGCCCTCGCGCAGCTGCGTGAGCAGCATCGCCACCGACGCGAGGATGTCCAGCGGCTCGAACCCGGCCACCACCAGCGGCTTGCCGTACACCTTCGGCACGAACTGGTACGGCCGGGTGCCGACGACCGTCGAGACGTGCCCCGGGCCGAGGAACCCGGACAGCCGCAGGTCGGGCGAGGTCCAGGATCGCCTTGATCGGCGGCACGATCGTGACGTGGTTGCAGAAGACGCTGAAGTTCTCGACGCCCAGCTCGCGGGCGCGGACCAGCGTCACCGCGGTGGAGGGCGCGGTGGTCTCGAACCCGATCGCGAAGAACACGACCTGCTTGGCCGGGTTGTCGACGGCGATCTTGAGCGCGTCCAGCGGCGAGTAGACGAACCGCACGTCGGCGCCGCGGGCCTTGGCGTCCAGCAGCGAGCCGCGGCTGCCGGGCACGCGCATCATGTCGCCGAAGCACGTGAAGACCACGTCGGGCTGCTCGGCCAGCCAGACCGCGTCGTCGACGCGGCCCATCGGGATGACGCACACCGGGCAGCCGGGCCCGTGCACGAGCTCCACCGACTCGGGCAGCAGGTGCTCGATGCCGTGCCGGTAGATGGTGTGGGTGTGCCCGCCGCACACCTCCATGAACTTGTGGTGCTCCCCCGACTCGTCGGCCAGCCTGCGGATGGTGGCAAGCAGCGCGCGGGCGGCTGCGGGGTCACGGAACTCGTCGACGAAACGCATCCGGTCGCTCCTCGCTCAGATGATCTGTGACGAGTCGAAGGCCTCGATCTCGTCGGTGTAGGCGGAACCGAGCTGGGCGACCGCGGCGAGCGTCAGCCGCGCCTCCTCCTCGTCGATCTTCGCCATGGCGAAGCCGACGTGCACGAGCACCCAGTCGTCGGGCTCGGGCATGTCCTTCTCCAGCAGGCGCACGCTGATCGTGCGCTGCACACCGCTCACGTCCACCTTCGCGAGGTGGTTGGCGGGGTCGGTGATCTCCACGATCCGGCCCGGGATCCCGAGGCACATGAGGTGGTCCTTCCCTAACAGATCCGGGGCAGCGGGTCCCCGACGAGCATGTCGACGATGCGGGTGCCGCCGAAGCCGGTGCGCAGCACGACGGTCGCGGCCGGTTCCTCCGCGACGGTGCCGATCACCGCGGCCTCGGCCCCCAGCGGGTGCCCCCGCAGCGCGGCGAGGCCGGCGTCGACCTCGTCGGGCGGCAGCACCGCGAGGAACTTGCCCTCGTTCGCGACGTAGAGCGGGTCGATGCCGAGCATCTCGCACGCCCCGGCCACGACCGGGCGCACGGGCAGCGCCTCCTCGTCGAGCACGACGGCCAGCCCGCAGTCCTGCGCGAGCTCGTTGCACACGGTGCCCACGCCGCCGCGGGTGGGGTCGCGCAGCCAGCGGGTGTTGGGCGCCGCCTCCAGCAGGGCGGCCACGGCGGATGCGACGGCGGCGGTGTCGGAGCGGATGTCGGCCTCGATGGCCAGGTCGCCCCGGGCCAGCATGATCGCCATCCCGTGGTCGCCCATCGGGCCGGACAGCACGATCCGGTCCCCGGGCCGCACGTCACCCGCGGACAGCGAGCGCCCCTCCGGGATCACGCCCACCCCGGTGGTGGTGATGAACAGCCCGTCCGCCGCGCCGCGCGGCACGACCTTGGTGTCGCCGGTGACGATCGTGACGCCCGCCCCGGTGGCCGCTGCCGCCATGTCCTCGGCGATCGCGCGCAGCTCGGCGATCGGGAAGCCCTCCTCCAGCACGAACGCCGCGGACAGCCACTGGGGGGTGGCCCCGGCCATGGCCAGGTCGTTCACGGTGCCGTGCACGGCGAGGTGCCCGATCGAGCCGCCCGGGAAGCGCAGCGGCTGCACGACGAACGAGTCGGTGGACATCGCCAGCCGCGGGCCGCCCGGCGGGGAGAGCACGGCGCCGTCGCCGAGCAGCTCCAGCTGCGGGTTGCGGAAGGCCTCGACGAACACCGCGTCGACGAGCGCGGCGGAGGACTTACCGCCCGCGCCGTGGGCGAGCGTCACGATCTCGTCGCGCAGCCGCGGCCGCCGCTTGCGGAACGCCTCGATCCGCTCGATGACCTCGCCCTCGGCGAAGCTCGGGCCGCTCGCCCGGTACTCCTCGACCGATGTGCGGTGGTGTCTCTCGGTCATGCTGCCTCCGTCCGGCGGGACTGGACGGCGCGCCACAGCTCGTGGCCGAGCAGCGCCTGCGACTCCTGGATGCGGTGCACGCTCTGGGACGCCACCGTGAAGCACACGTCGACGTCGGGGCTCGTGGCGAAGGCGCCGCCGTCGTAGCCGGCGAACCCGATCGTGAACATGCCCCGGCGCTTGGCCTCCGCGAGGCCCGCGGTGAGATCGGCCGAGCTACCGCTGGTGGACATCGCGATCGCGATGTCGTCCGGGCCGCCCCGGGCGATCAGCTGGCGGGCGAACACCAGCTCGAAGCCCACGTCGTTGCCGAGCGCGGTGAGCACGGCCTGGTCGGCGGTCAGCGTCCACGCCGGCAGCGCGGGCCCGACCGGTGGGTGCGCGAACAGCGCCGCGAGCGTCGAGGCGTCGGTGGAGCTGCCGCCGTTGCCGAACGTGAACAGCCGCCCGCCCGCCGCGAACCGGCGCGCCATCTCGTCGGCAGCCCTGGCGAGCGCGTCGGCGTGCGCGGCCAGCGTCTCGCGACGCAGCCGGGCGCTCTCGGCGGCCTTCGCGACCGCCGACGCGGCCAGGTCGGCCAGGAGCGGCTCGGGATCGCGCTCGCGGGCATCGAGGAACGGGTAGAGGAACCCGGTGCCGTCGTCGCTCATCGATCCACCTTCGTGATCGCGGTGCCGGCGTGCACCAGCAGCAGCTCACCCGGTGCGACGGGACCGACGAGCAGGGTGGCCACCTCCTCGCGGCCGTTCGCGGTGCGCACGACGGCGGTGCCGTCAGCGGTCACCGACAGCACCTCGGCGGGCCGGCCCTCGTCGCTGCACGTCACGCACACCTCGTCGGTGCACTCCGCGGCGTCCTCGGTGAGTAGGCCGGGGTGCTCGAAGCAGACGTGCGTGAGCTCCCACAGCAGGTGGTAGAGCAGCACGAACTTGCCGGTGGCCGGCGTGGCGGGATCGGCGTCCTCGAGCCAGAGCACGTGGTCGGCGGCCCCGGCGGGCGGCCGCGGCCCGTGCCCGATCCACACCGTCGTCGCGCCCCACGCCGGCGCCCGCGCGGTGATCGCGGTGACCTCGGGATCGGCGGCGTCGGCGATGGCCACGACGATGTCGCCGGAGCGCACCGACAGCCGCGCGGCGTCGACGAGGTCGCGCCCGGTCAGTGCCACGGCGGGCAACGCCCGCTTCCCGACGATCACCGGGTGCACGAACTCGACCGCGACGTGCTGCGCGTGCGGCTCCCACTGCGGCGCGACGCACCACATCGTGGCGCCCGCGGCGAAGCGACGGGCCAGCGCGAGGGACGCGGCGGCCAGGTCAGCGGCCAGCTCCTGCGACAGTCCGACGTCGGTGGGTGCCTCGGTCACGGCGTCACCCCCATCTCGTCGAGCACGCCGTACTCGGCCATCGTGGCGAGCGTGACCCGTGCAGTGTCCTCGTCGATGCGGGTGAGCGCGAACCCGGCGTGCGCGATCGTGTAGTCGCCGACGGCCAGGTCCGGCAGGTAGGCCAGGCAGATGTCGCGCTCCTCGCCGGGGAACGCCACCCGGGCCATCCGCGCGCCCGACTCCGCGTCCCACACCCGCAGGACCCGTCCCGGAACCCCCAGACACATGCTGCTCAGCCCTCCTCGCCCGAGCTCGTGTCGCGCTCCCAGAGCACGACTCGGTTGTTGCCGGAATCGGCGATCGCCATCACACCGTCGTGCACCCAGAGCCCGTACGGCCAGCACAGGGTGTCATGCGCGACCGCGGACCAGCGGTTCTCACCGTTCGCGGCGAAGGTCGGCTGGGCCAGAACGTGCTCTGCGGGTCGGCCCGACGCGGGGACGTCGGACCACACCAGCACCCGGTTGTTCGCGGTGTCGGCGACGGCGAACACGTCGTCGGTCAGGCACGCCGCGTACGGGAAGCGGAACCGGTCGCCGGTCTGCGGCGCGTACGGGAACTCGTCGGCGGTGTGGAAGTCCGGCTGCCCGACGACCAGGTCGGCGGGCCGGTCGGCGTCCGGCGCCGGTCTCCAGCCGAGGACACGGTGGTTGCCGGCGTCGGCGACCAGCAGCAGCCCTTCCCGGCCGGTGATCGCGTGCGGCCAGCGGAAGCTCGCCGGACCCACGCCCTCGCCGCGGTTCTCCTGGCGCTCGGCGGGCCCGGGTTGGCCGAGCACGACGTCGGCGGGCCGCCCCGGTTCGGGCACCCCGCCGGTCCAGCCCAGCACCCGGCGGTTGCCGGTGTCGGCCACCCAGAACACGCCGTCGACGACGGCGATGCCGAACGGCCAGTACATGCTCGCGGCGTCGCACTCCCCGCCCCGGTTGGCCTCGACCGAGCTCGCGTCGGGCTGACCGAGGACGTGGTCGGGGGCGGCGTCGTCGCGCTGCGGGACCTCGTCCCAGACGAGGATGCGGTGGTGCCAGGCGTCGGCGACGATCAGCCGGCCGTCGTGCACGAGCACCCCGGTGGGCAGGTTCATGCCGCGCTCGGGGCCGCGGCCACCGGCGGCGCGGCCCTCCGTGGTGGCGTCGGGCTGGCCGAGCACCACGTCAGCGGGCGCCTCGTCGGCGCCGGGGCGGCCGTGCCAGACCAGCACGCGGTGGTTGCCGGAGTCGGCGACCACGACGTGGGCGTCGCCGACGAACACCCCGCGCGGGGAGTACATGCCGCTGCGCGTCGGGGCGGCGGGGGGCAGCGCGAGCCCGCCGGGCGCGGGCGAGCCGAGCCAGACACGGGGTGTCCAGCCACCGGCGATGCCCGGTTCGGCGACGGGATCGGCGCGCGTCCCCACCACGGGCGCGATGCCGCGGCGGACGGTCAGCCTGCTCATGTCCCGACCCGGATCCACACCTGGCCGTCGTCCACCCGCATGGGCAGTTGTTCCAGCTGGGCGCCGGGCGCACTGAGGCACTCGCCCGACGAGGCGTCGTAGCAGAAGCCGTGCCAGGGGCAGGTCAGGGTGCCGTTGGAGACGTCGAGCACGGCGGCGTCCAGCGGCAGCGCCTCGTGGGCGCACTCGTTGCGGAAGGCCGACAGCCGGTTGTCGAGGTTGACCACGATCGCCTCGACGGTGCTGCCGTCGGACGGCACGATCAGCTCGACGCGGTGCAGCCGGCCGGCCTCGTACTCGGCGGCGGCGCCGGCGCGGACCCAACCCTCGGCCTCGGGGTCGCGGCCGATCCGCAGCGCCTCCAGCGGGATCAGCGCGGGGCCGGGCTCGTTGGGCAGCACCTCGACGGCGCGCAGCCCCGGCACGCCGTCGAGCAGCGCGCTCTCCACGAGGTTGCGCAGCGTCACCGACGACATCGAGCAGCCGTTGCAGGCACCCTCCAGCCGCACGTAGGCGGTGGCGTCCTCGAGCTTGACGAGCGTGACGTCGCCGCCGTGGCTCTGCAGCTGAGGGCGCACAGCCGCCAGCGCGCGGTCGGCGGCCCGGCGCGGATCGGGCCGGATGATCCCGTGCAGCGACAGCAGCATGTGCACGACCGGCTCGTCGACCAGGTCGTAGAGCGCCTGACGGGTGGAGTCGTCGCCCTGCTCGCCCTTGAGGCGGCGCACGATCGCGACGAGCCCGGCGCGGTGCACGGCCTCCAGCGCGGAGCGCAGCTCGGTGGCCACCTTGCGCGCGGCGGGCTCCAGCGCCTCGACGGCGGCGAAGGCGGCGTCGACGCGGGCGGCGAGCTCTTCGAAGGTCGGTTCGGGAGACGAGGTGGTGGACTGGGCGGTGGTGGGTCTGGTCGGTGTGGCCGGGACGGTGGTGGTCATCCCTGGTCCTCCCGTTGTCGGGGTCGGCGGTCAGTCGGCGGTGCGGGCCAGCGCCACCTGTCGGGCTATCTCGTCGAGCACACCGCGCACCGCACGGACCGACTCCTCGTCGCCGTGCTCCTCGAACAGGAACCGGGCCTCGTACAGCTTGGCCTTCGCCTGGTCGAACATGCCGAGGTGGGCGAGGACATTGCCCTGGTTGGCCAGGACCCGGGCCCGGCCGACGGGGTCGGTCGCCCGGTCGCGGGTGGCGAGCACGGCTTCGTAGATCTCGGCGGCGTCGACGAGGTTCTGCTCGCGGTGCTTGCTGGGTGCGTAGACGAGCGAGTTGGCGAGGTTGAGCTGCAGGCTCGCCCACTCGGCGGGGTGCTCCTCGCGGGTGTAGACGGTCAGCGCCTGGCGCAGCGACTGCGCCGCGATGCCGAGGCGCAGCTGGCTGGAGGCCTCGACCATCGGCATGGTCAGGTACGCGGTGGCGACGCCGGCGTGGGCAGCCGCCCAGGTCAGCGGGGCGTCCTCGCGGCGGACCAACTGCAGCGCCGAGTGGTACTGCGGCACGGCCTTGGCCAGCACCTCCGGGTGCTGCTCGGCCTGCTCGTGCAGGGTCTGGGCCAGCCCGAGGTGGATCTCGGCGCGACCGACCCGCAGGCCGTCGGCGTCCTTGAGCAGCTTGAGCGCGGCCTCGAACCGGGTCACCGCCACGGCGTTGTCGCCGGGCTCGTCCCGGTCGCGCAGGATCGCCGCCGCGGCGCCCTGCATGAGCCCGGCCAGCGGCCGCACGACCGGGCGGGCGTGCTCGACGGCCTGGTCGAGCAGCGCCACCGCGGTGGCCGGGTCGCCTGCGGCCACCGCGGCGCTGGCCTGCGCGGAGCAGGCGAGCGCGGCGAGCTCACCGTCGAGCCCGTCGGCCGACGGCGGGTCGTCGCTGCGGCCCAGCGCGAACTGCACCAGGTCGACGAGCACGGCGAACTCGCCCAGCTCGGTGCGGAGCCCGGCCAGGTCGGGCTCGCCGTCGGGGTCGAGGACGAAGCGGTTGTAGCGGGTCACCGGATCGCCTGCGGTGCCCAGCGCGGAGAGCGCCCCCTCCCGGTCGCCCGCCAGCGCGCGCTCGTGCGCGGCCAGCGCCTCCGGCCACCGGACCGGGGTGCAACCGGCCAGCAGCTGCTCACGGGCCGCGGCCACCTCTGGCCCACCGGCGGGCACGAGGAGGTAGCCCGCGGGCAGCGCGAACATGCCCACCGGTTGCGGGCGCGCAGGAGCGGGGTGCTGCGCTGTCTGATCCCGCGCTGTCTCATCCATGCAGTGGTCCTTGGATCTCCCGTTCGGCGGCGCGCTTGATCAGCTGAGCCGACAGCTGCGCCCTGGCCTCGGTGTGGTGGGTGTCGATCCGCTTGCGGACGACGCCGTCGGCGAAGACGACGACGATCTCGACCGCCCACCGGCCGTTCTCCGGAACCACCACCGTCTGCACGTCCAGTGCGTGCTCGTTGTTGAACTCGGTGGGGAGCTGCCGGGGGGTGGCCTCGTCCGCCATGGCGATCACGTCTTCCGCTCCAAGGGGATGCGCAGTGCTCCCTGCGCCGCGTCCCATTGTGCGGTCCGCACGCCGGGTTCGCCCTTGTCGCCGAGCACCTCCCGCACGAGCACGGAGCGGTCGCCCGCGGGGTTGCGCTGCTTGAGCAGCAGCCCACCGCTGCGCGGGCCGCGCAGCGGGATGAGCCAGAGCGCCTCGTCCTGCAGCGCGGCGACCGCGGCGTCGGAGGGGAACCGGGCCGCGGCGAGCTCCGCACCCAGCCGCAGGTGGCCGTCCTCGGTCAGCTCGACCTCTGCGGTGTCGGCGGCCTTCGGCCGCAGCGGCGCGAGGAACTCCCGTTCCACGATCTCGAGCACCTGCTCCATCGCCGTGGTCACCGGTTCGGACAGCTCCGCCCCCAGCTCCACCCCGGCCACCTCGATGAGGAAGACCGTGATGTCCGTGGGGCACGCGTCGCCCAGCGCCCAGCGGGCCAGGGCGATCGCGTGGTCCCAGCGGAACGAGTGGGAGTGCAGCCCGTCCAGCGGAGGCAGCTCCGCCAGCTCCGAACCGGGGACGCGGAAGACGGTGCCCGGGGTCGAGCCGGTCGCGGCGGCGTCGATGATGACGACCCGCTCGGCCCCGCGCATCTGGAAGGCCACGTCCATGCCGGCGGTGCCGCCGTCGACGAGCCGAGCCCCGGGCGGCGCCCCGCGTTCCCACAGGTGCCGCACGAGGATCGGGCCGACTCCGTCGTCACCGCGCAGCAGGTTCCCGCAGCCGACGACCAGGACGGAGCAGCCCGGCGGCTCGATGTCGACCGCCGGGTCCGCCCCGGCCTGCTCGGGTTCGTCCCTGGACGTCGGGATCACACCATTCCGTTGATCACGAACTTGGACAGCTCACGGCCGGTCTTGCCGTCGTAGGCGTGGACGGTGCAGACCAGGCACGAGTCGTAGCTGCGGGCGACGTGCCCGAGCTCGACCGGGTCCTCCACGTCAGCGACCGGCGTGCCGACGAGCGCCTGCTCGATCGGGCCGGCCACCTGCGACGCGTCGCGCGGACCGATGTTCCAGGCGGTCGGGGTGATCACCTGGTAGTTCTTGATCTTGTTGTCCTCGATCACGATCCAGTCGGCCAGCGCGCCGCGCGCGGCCTCCGTCGCCCCGAAGCCCTTGCCCTCCGCGTACTCGGTGGGCTTGGTGTAGAAGCTCTCCTTCAGGTCGAGCTGGTCGAGCCACGCCCGGGCCCACTGGTAGTACTTCGGCGCCTCGTGGACGCGGGCGAGCTGCCGCACGAAGACGCTCGGCCCGAGCTTCTGGAAGATGTCCAGGAACAGCGGGTCGTTGTCCTGGTGCGGTGCAGCGTTCGGACCGGCCGCCGCCATGCGGCGGGCGAGCGGGCCGGCCTCGAGCGGGATGTGGCCCAGGCCGGGCACCTCGTAGCGGGGCGACTTCGCCCAGCTGTACTTGCCCTGCTTGGCACCCTCGGCCGGGTCGATCGGCACGGTCTCGCCGTCGAACGGGTGCAGCGCGCCGGTGCCCTTGTAGAACGAGTGGGTCACGTCCTCACGGACGTTGGCCTGGTCGAACTCGTACCACTTGCCGTCGGCGAAGATCCCGGACCGGCCGATCAGTGCGGCGTTGCGGCCCTCGATGGTCGGGTTCTCGTACAGGGTCGGGTCGAAGTACGTGCCGGGGGAGATGTAGTTGCCCGGGCCGGCGCCGTACTTGTGCAGCCCGATGTCGAGCGAGTAGCGGATGAAGAAGCCGAGGTCGCTGTTGTGCTGCGACTCGTTCTCGTCGACCCAGGCGAGGACGTCGTCCCAGGTCTTGTTCTCCAGCCAGCGCTCGATCGAGCAGCCCAGCCACTGCTTCTCGAGCCAGTTGTCCTTCCAGTGCTCGAGGATCGCGATCGAGCGGGTCACGTCCGACAGGGTCGGCGCGCACATCACGCCGCCGGGGACCATGAAGCTGGAGTGCGGCCACTGCCCACCGAAGATCGCGTAGACCTCGACCGGCTTCGCCGAGAGCACCACGCCGGGCTGGTAGCTGGTGCCGACGTAGGGGGCGAACCGGCGCACCGCCTCCGCGTAGAGCGGCGACTTGGCGTAGTTCTTGTTGGTCAGGTCGATCGCGAACAGCGCGTAGAAGTAGCGCGGGATCGACTGCAGCGTCTCGGCGGCCTGGCAGATGTTGCGCACGAGCGTCGCGTTCGGGGGCATGTGCGTCCGCCACGCGGTGTCCAGGGCGTAGGCGGACTTGTAGAGGTGGCTACCGCCGCAGATGCCGCAGATCCGCGGGCAGACGATCAGCCCGGCCTGCGGGTCCTTGCCCCGCAGGATGATCTCGAAGCCGCGGAACATCGCGGCCTCCGTCCAGGCCGACGTCACGACGCCGTCCTCGATGGTCACTCGCACGTCGAGGTCACCCTCGACACGGCCCAGAGGGCTCACGTGCAGGTCGAGCGCGGTCATGGTGGGGTCCTTTCAGGACGACCGTGTGGTGGGAGCGGGAAGGGTCAGACGACGAACATGTCCTCCTTGGACCACTGCGGTGCGGCGATCCGGGCCGCGGCCGCGTGGGCCATGTAGGTCAGGTGGTCGCTGCCCTCCGGGACCTCCTTCGGGATCGCCCCGCTCACCTTCTGGGTCTTGAAGACGGTGCCGGGCGCGAGGTCGAAGTGCGGGAACTCCGGCTCCGTGCAGCCGAGGCACGGCATCCCGGCACGGGTCTTTGACGACTGCCGGTTCCACAGGATGCGGTTGCACGGCGAGTGCGTCATGGGGCCGCGGCAGCCCAGCTCGTAGAACAGGCAGCCGGTGCGGGTGCCCTCACCGAACGAGTAGGTGGACTGCTTGTACTCGAAGAACTGCACCCGGGTGCAGCCGGTCTGGGTGAACGACTTGAAGAACGTCTCGGGACGGTGCAGGTCGTCGAGGGTGATGTCACCGGCGCGGCCGGTGGCCAGCGCGACGAGCACCTGGGTGATCCAGTCCGGGTGAGCCGGGCAACCGGGGATGTTGATCACCGGCAGGCCCATGCGCGAGGTGAAGTCCGGGCCGAGGAACCCGCCCTTCTGCCGCTTGTGGAACTGCAGGCCGGTGGAGCCGGAGGGGTTCGGCTCCATCGCGGGAATGCCGCCGAAGCAGGCGCAGTCGCCGATCGCGACCACGATCTGCGCAGCGTTGGCCAGGTCGGTGACCCAGTCCTTCATCGGCCGGCCGGCGAACATGTCCATCCGGCCGGTGCCGTCGGGCGCCTCGATGACGGTGCCCTCGAACACGAAGATGTCGAGCGGTCGCTCCCCCTTCGCGCAGTCCCAGAACAGCTTCTGCGCGTTGTTGCCGAGCTCCAGGCCCAGAGACGGATGCCAGATGAGATCAAGTCCGAAGTCGACGATCAGGTCGACGACGTTCGGTTCCTCGGCGTTGAGGAACGACATGGTGTTACCGCTGCACGCTCCGCCTTGGAACCACAGAACGGACGCCATGGGAACTCCTCTCGATGCGGCACCGCGCGCGGCGGGCCGGACCGCGGCGGCGCGCGGCCGCCGCGGTGGTCGTCGGTGGTGGTGGGACCAGCTGTGGGTTCGGGGTCGGACGAGGATGGCGAGCTAGCGCACCTTGCGCCCGAGCGCGCGGGCGACGTGGATGAGGAGCCCGATCCCGCGCGCCACGTCCTCGTCCTTCAGCGCGCGGACGACGCCGAAGACGCCGGTGGGCGCGGACGGGTTCTTCGCTGCCTCCTCTCGGCCCTCCACGAGCGCCGAGCCGACCATCTCCAGCGCCGACACCGTGCGCGGGTCGGTGAAGCTGGACTCGAGCAGCGCTGTCAGGCCGGGGGTCGCCTTCGCGACGCGGACCGACAGGGTCGTGAGGCTGGACGCGAGCTGCTGCAGATCGACCTCGGCCAGCGCGGCGGGCCGGTCGCCGATGGAGCCCAGCTCCCGAACTCCGTCGGAGACGGCCTCCACGATCGAGTCGCTGCGCCGCAGGAAGCCGTCGAACGCGGAGACCATGAGCGCGAGCAGGTCGGCGTGGTCGAGGATCTGCCCGAGCGCGGTCGCGACCGCGGGGTCCTCGAGCCGCTCCACGAGCTGGTCGGCCGGCGACCGTACGGCGAGCTGTCCGTTCACCGACACATGAGCCTCCTCCGTGGAAAGGGGTCACGCCGTGTGACCCGCTCCGCACCCTAGGCTCACTGCGCCGCCCGGCCTATCGTTTCTGCGCATGGACTATCAGGATTGCGAAGATCTTCTGGCAGCTATGCGCTGTTCTTGTTGCCAGGCTTGCGCGTGGGGAACTAGTACTTCTCGCGTTACCCGACCCAGCGACCCTCAGAAGACGTAGCCAGTGTCCCGCCTGTCCCGTCTGCGCTTCATCGACACCCGGCGCACCCGCGGACCGGTCCGGCGCAAGGTCCGCTCACGAGGCGTACCGCCGGCACTGGCCGACCACGAGCTCTTCTACACCGAGGAGGTGCGCGCCGCCGCCGCGATGGTGGGCAAGGCCCTGTCGCCGGGTACGCTGCGGCTGCTCCGGCAGGACGAACAGGGCTTCGCCGCCAGCCTGTTCGGAGTGGCTCTGCGTGACGTGAGCCTGCTCTACCTCGACCTCACGGTGACCGCCGAGATCGTCATCCCGAAGCTCGGCTCCTACTTCACCGTCTGCATGCCGACCAACGGGCGCGTCCAGTGCGTCGCCGGAGACAACGAGCCGATGGAGGCCAACACGGTGCGTGCCCTGGTCACCAGCCCCGGCACCGCGCTGCGGCTGCGCTTCGACGACGACTCTCCGATGGTCGTCGTGCGGATCGAGGAACAGCCGATGGTGGCGCACCTGACGCGGCTGCTGGGCAAGCGGCTGGCGCAGCCGATCGAGTTCGAGCCGGAGTTCGACCTCACCGCCGAGGCCGCCATGCGGTGGAACACGGCCGTGCAGCTGCTGCACGCCGAGGTGTACTACCCGGGCTCGCTGGTCCAGCGGGGCCAGGGCATCGGGGCGATCGAGGAGCTGCTCATGAGCAGCCTGCTGCACCTGCAGCCGTCGAACTACCACGAGGAGCTCACGCGGCCGGCGCCGTCGCGCACGCGGCGGATCATCAACGAGGTCGCCGACTACGTCGAGGCACACCTCGGCGAGCGCATCACGATGGAGATGATCTCGCAGAACGTGCACCTGTCGGTGCGGGCGATCCAGCAGGCCTTCCACGACGAGCTGGGGATCAGCCCGATCGCGTTCATCAAGGAGCGCCGGCTCAGCCGGGTGCGCGACGAGCTGCTCGACGCCATGCCCTCCGACGGGGTCACCGTCACGGCGGTGGCGGAGCGCTGGGGGTTCCACCACCTCGGCAGCTTCTCCGTCGAGTACCGCAAGCGATGGGGGGAGTCCCCGTCGGAGACCCTGCGCCGCTGACCCCCGCCACGAGAAGAGGACCTGGTGCACGAGCTGTCGATCTGCCGCTCCATCACCGCCATCGTCACCAAGCACGCGGCGGGCAAGCCGGTGAAGACCGTCCACCTGAAGGTGGGCGAGCTGCGCCAGATCGTCCCGGACACACTCGCCTACTGCTGGGAGCTGGTGACGGACGGCTCCGAGCTGGCGTCGGCCGAGCTCGACATCGAACGGGTCCCCGGGGCGATCCGCTGCGCCTCGTGCGACGAAACGCACACCTTGACCGCACCCATCCTCGTCTGCCCGCAGTGCGGGGGCCGCGACGTGACGATCGTGTCCGGCGAGGAGTTCCTCATCACGTCCCTCGAACTCGCGGAGGTGTGACCGACGATGGGTCGCTTCCACCGGCACGACGACGCCACCGGTCACGGTCACGGGCACGGCCATGACCACGATCACGACCACGATCACGACCACGGAGTGGGCGATCACTCCGGGTACGCCACCGGCGGCGAGCGGATCGAGGTGCTCGAACGCATCTTCGACGAGAACGACCGCACCGCCGCGGCCAACCGGGCCGACTTCGACACCCACGGCGTGTTCACGGTCAACCTGATGAGCTCGCCCGGTGCCGGGAAGACCACCCTGCTGCGGGCGGCGCTGGAGCGGCTGCACCGGCGGATCCGGGTGGGGATCGTCGAGGGCGACATCGAGACCGGGCTCGACGCCGACCGGCTCGCCGGGTTCGGCGCGCAGATCTCGCTGCTCAACACCGCCAACGGCTTCGGGGGCGAGTGCCACCTCGACGCGCCGATGGTCCGCAGCGCGCTGTCGCGGCTGGACCTCGCCGCGATCGACCTGCTGATCGTCGAGAACGTCGGCAACCTGGTCTGCCCGGCCGAGTTCCACGTCGGCGAGCACGCCCGCGCGATGGTCTACGCGATCACCGAGGGCGAGGAGAAGCCGCTGAAGTACCCGGTGATGTTCCGGTCGGTCGACGTGGTGCTGGTCAACAAGATCGACCTGCTGCCGCACCTGGACTTCGATCTCGCCGCCTTCTACCGCAACCTGCGCGACGTCAACCCCGACGTCGCCGTCGTCGAGCTGAGCGCGCGGACCGGCCAGGGCGTCGACGCGTGGATCGACTGGCTCGAGGCGCGCTGCGCCACACAGGTCGCAGGCTAGGGGTCACGAGCCGGCGGGGCCGGCCACCTCTCGGATTCGCCCCCCCAACCCGAAGGGTGCCGTCCCCGCCACCGAGCGGGGTGACGAACGGCACTTTCGTCCACGCCGAGTGGACGAGAGTGCCGTTCGTTGCGTCCAGGGCGTGGGAACCCGGGCGAAAGCTGGCGGCCGGGGACAGAACGAACTAGTCCGAAGAGGCTCGAAGAAGTCCGCTGAAGACCTCAGCCCCGACCGATGGTGCTGGTCAGGGCCGGGATGCTGAGGGCGCGCCCGAAGGGATTCGAACCCCTAACCTTCTGATCCGTAGTCAGATGCTCTATCCGTTGAGCTACGGGCGCTTGTGTTCAGTTGTCATTCAGTTGTCGTGCTGGGCGTCGCCATCGTACCGCGACGCCCTGCGCGGAGGCTCCGGGATTTGAACCCGGGATGGGGTGTTACCCCAAACCGCATTAGCAGTGCGGCGCCATAGACCAGACTAGGCGAAGCCTCCCCGGGGCCTCACGGCCGCCAGCGGAGACCAGCATAACCTAGGGTCTCCGCGGCCGTGTCACCTACCCCCTGCCGGCGAGTGCGAGGAAGGGCGCGAGGGCGTCCGGATCGGCCAGGGCACCCCGGCTGACCGCCTTCTCGGGGTCCACGCCCGCCAGGATCTTCTTGACCGGGACCTCGCACTTCTTGCCGTTCAGCGTGCGCGGCACCTTGTCGATCACCAGGAAGCGGTCGGGCACGTGGCGCGGCGAGAGCTCGCTGCGCAGCGCCGTGCGCAGCTTCGGCTCGACGTCCTCCAGCCGGGCGCCCGGCGCCAGCACGACGAAGCAGAGCAGCTCGCCCTCGTCCTTCGCCCCCAGCTCCGTGGTGTCGATCACGAGCGAGTCGGCGACCTCGTCGAAGCCCTCGACGACGGCGTAGAAGTCGGCGGTGCCCATGCGCACGCCGCCGCGGTTGAGCGTGGAGTCGCTGCGGCCGTAGATCACGTACGAACCGCGCGGGGTGACCCGCACCCAGTCGCCGTGCCGCCACACGCCCTCGTAGTCGGCGAAGTACGCATCGCGCAGGCGCGAGCCGTCGTCGTCGTTCCAGAACGACACCGGCATCGACGGCATCGGCCGGGTGACCACCAGCTCGCCGACCTCGTCGACGAGCTCCCGGCCCTGCTCGTCGAACGCGGTGACCGCGGCACCCAGCGAGGCGCAGGAGATCTCGCCGAGCCACACCGGCACGTTCGGGGCGGTGCCGACGAACGCGGTGCACACGTCGGTGCCACCGGAGGTGGAGCAGATCTGGATGTGCGAGCCGACGGCGTCGGCGACCCAGCGGAAGCCCTCCACCGACAGCGGCGCCCCGGTCGAGCCGATCGTGCGCAGCCACGACAGGTCGTACTCGTCGCGCGGGCGCAGGCCGGCCTTGAGGTTGGCCTGGATGTACGGGGCCGAGACGCCGAAGACACTGATCTTGTGCTTCTCGGCCAGCCGCCACAGCGCGCCCATGTCCGGATGGCCGGGGTTGCCGTCGAACAGCACGATCGTGGAGCCCACCAGCAGGCCGCCGACGAGGAAGTTCCACATCATCCAGCCGGTGGTGGTGAACCAGAAGAACCGGTCGCCCGGGCCCAGCTCCAACATCAACCGCAGCTGCTTGAGGTGCTCGAGCACGATGCCGCCCTGGCTGTGCACGATGCCCTTCGGCAGTCCGGTGGTGCCGGAGGAGTAGAGCACCCACAGCGGGTGCTCGAACGGCACCGGGTCGAACTCCAGCGGCCCGGTCTGCGCGGTGAAGTCCGCCCAGCTCACCGTGCCGTCGAGGGTGGCGTCCGGGTCCAGGTACGGCACCAGCACGGTGGCGCGCAAGGTGGGCAGCTGGGCGCGCAGCTCCTCGATGCGCGGCCGGATGTCGTAGCGCTTGCCGCCGTAGAGGTAACCGTCGACGGCGATCAGCACGGTCGGCTCGATCTGGGCGAACCGGTCGTGCACGGCGCGCGGCCCGAAGTCCGGCGAGCAGGACGACCAGATCGCACCGAGGCTCGCGGCGGCCAGGAACGCGACCAGCGTCTCGACGCTGTTCGGGGCCAGCGCCACCACGCGATCACCGCGCTTGACACCCTGGGCGATCAGGCCGGCGCGGGCGCGGGCGACGAGATCGCGCAGCTCGGCGTGGGTGACGGTGCGGGAGAGCCCGTCCTCGCGCTCGAACTCGACCGCGACGTCCTCGGGGGCGCGGCCGGGGCCGTCGGTGAGGACGTGCTCGGCGTAGTTGAGGGTGGCACCGGGGAACCACTGCGCCCCCGGCATCCGGTCGTCGGCGAGCACAGCGCGGTAGGGCGAGCGGAACTTCGCGCCGCAGAACTCGGCGACCGCCGACCAGAAGCCGTCGAGGTCCGCGATCGACCACTCGTGCAGCTGCTTGTAGTCCTCCGCGCGGATCCCGCGATGAGCGGCCACCCACTCGGTGAACTCGGCCAGCGGGCCGCGGTGGTCCGGATCCGGCGTCCAGAGGATCTCGGGAGCAGCGGTGCCGTCGGATGCCATGGGCCACAGCATGCAATCACTGCCGCCCGGACACCAGAGTGACCGCCGTTACCTCAGGTGGGAGTCGAACCAGTTCAGGGTGCGCTCCCAGGCGTCGGCGGCCGCGTCGGAGTCGACGTCGAAGCGGTGCCCGCTCTGCGGGTAGACGACGACGTCGGTGACCATCTCCGACTTCGCGGCGGCCTCCTGCAGCCTGCCGATCGCCGCGTCCGCGTCGGCGTCGCCGGCGTCGCCGTAGATGCCCAGCCACGGGCAGGTCAGCCCCTGCGCGGCGGCCACCAGCGCGGTGATCCGCTCGGACGGCGCCCCCGGCCCGCTCATGTCGCCGACGGAGACCGCCGCTCCGAGCGTGCGCTTGGCCGCCACGACCAGCGCGACCGAGCCGCCGAGGTCGAACCCGATCACGCCCATGCGGTCGGCGTCGATGTCGTGGTCGCCGAGCCAGCCGAACGCGGTGTCGGTGTCGGCGAGCACCTGGTCGCTGTCGAGGCGCTCGAGCTGCTCGCGCACGGCGGCCTCGTCGCCGTCGAGCTCGTCGGCGCCGTCGCGGTGGTAGAGGTGCGGAGCCACGGCGAGCCAGCCGTCGTCCGCGAGGCCGTTGACGAGGTCACGGACGGCGTCGGTGACCCCGCGAGCCTCGTGGAGCACGACGATGCCCCCACGGACCGCACCCTCCGGTTCCCCGACGGTGAGGCGCAGGCTGCTGCCGTCCACCAGCGGCACCGTCTCGGTGCGGATGTCGCTCATTGCCCCAGGGTGTCACGCTCGGCGCAACCGCACCGGTCGGGCCGGCGTGTGAGATGGACCGCCCTTCTATCGTGGCTCCATGACGCTCATCCGTCCCGACCTCGACACGCTGCCCGCCTACGTCCCCGGCAAGTCGGTACCCGGGTCGATCAAGCTGGCCAGCAACGAGGTCGCGCTGCCTCCGCTGCCCGCGGTGCTGGACGCGATCGCCGAGGCCGCGGCGGGCGGCAACCGCTACCCCGACCTGGCGGTGGTGGCGCTGACGGAGAAGCTCGCGCAGTTCTGCGACGTCGCCCCCGAGCAGGTCGCGGTCGGCTGCGGCTCGGTGAGCCTGTGCCAGCAGCTGGTGAGCGCCACCTGCCGGGAGACCACCGACGAGGTCGTGTTCGCGTGGCGATCCTTCGAGGCGTACCCGATCGTCACCCAGATCGGCGGGGCGGTGGCGCGCACGGTGCCGCTCGACGCCGAGTTCCGTCACGATCTCGACGCGATGGCGGCCGCGGTCGGCCCGAACACCCGGCTGGTGTTCGTGTGCAGCCCGAACAACCCGACCGGGCCCGCGGTGACCGACGCCGAGATGCGGCGGTTCCTCGCCGCGGTGGGCCCCGACGTGGTGGTGGCGCTGGACGAGGCGTACTTCGAGTTCGTCACCGACCCGGCGGCGGTGAACGGACGGACCCTGCTCGACGAGCACCCGAACCTCGTCGTGCTTCGCACGTTCTCCAAGGCCTACCGGCTGGCCGGGTTCCGCGTGGGCTACGCGCTCGGCGCCCCGCCGGTCATCACCGCGCTGCGCAAGGTGTGCTCGCCGTTCAGCGTGAGCATCCCGGCCCAGGCCGCGGCGATCGCCGCGATCGAGCACTCGGCCGAGCTGCTCGCAGCCCTGCCGCCGATCATCGAGGAGCGCACGCGGGTCCGGGAGGCGCTGCTCGCCGCCGGCTACACCGTGCCGGTCACCCAGGCCAACTTCGTGTGGCTCCCGCTGGGGGACGCGGCGGTGCCGTTCGCTCAGCACTGCATGGACCAGAAGGTCGTGGTGCGCCCGTTCCCCGGCGACGGCGTGCGGGTCACCGTCACCGGCCAGGAGGAGAACGACGCATTCCTGGCCGCGGCGACCTCCTTCCAGGCCTGACCTGCGGTTGAATGTGCCGATGACGTATCCGCAGCCCGGGGTCCCCTACGCGGCCACGACCCCGGAGGAACGAAACTGGGCGCTCGCCGCCCACCTCGGCAGCATCGTCACGGCGTGGTTCGCGCTCGGGCTGGTCGCGCCCCTCATCGTCCTGCTGGTGAAGGGCAAGGACTCGCCCTACATCCGCCGGCACGCGGTGGAGTCGCTGAACTTCCAGATCAACGCGCTGGTCTGGACGGTGATCTGCTACGTGCTGATGTTCGTGCTGATCGGCTTCGTGCTGATCGCCTTCTACGGGGTCTTCTGGCTCGTCTGCGTGATCATCGCGAGCGTGCGGGCGTCGCAGGGCGGGGAGTTCCGCTACCCGCTCACGGTGCGGCTGGTCTCCTGACCTGCGAGGTTCCGACCCGGACGCGGAACGGCCCGGTCCGATGCGTGATCGGACCGGGCCGCCCGGAGGCTTCGGTCAGCTGCGCACGCCGCCCTTGTTGTAGACACCGGCGACGATGCCGATCCCGATGATCGCCAGGATCAGCTGGATGATGTGCTCGATCCAGTCGATACCTGCGGTGTCCTCCACGCCGAGCAGGCGAGCGATGAACGTCCCGATGAAGGCAGCGACGATACCCACGACGATCGTCAGCCAGACCGGGATGTTCTGCTTGCCCGGGAGGATGATCCGGGCCAGGACGCCCAGGATCAGACCGATGACGATCGCCCCGATGATGCTTCCGATCATGTGCGTGCTCCCGACTGTTCCGGGCCGCCTTCCGTCGCGACCCGCTGGGAACTGCGTACCACCGCACGTGACCTCCCGCACGCTGCAGCGGGCCCAGGTCGCCGAAGCGTTATCGAGCCGTCGTCACCCGTTCAGCCTAATGTGATCCGGAGAACCCGTCAGGCCTCGAGCACGTACCCCTCGCCGCGGACGGTGCGGATCCGCTCGGGACCGATCTTGCGGCGCAGGTAGGAGATGTAGACCTGGACGAGGTTCGGCGACGCAGGCTCCGACCACACCTCGCGGGCGATCCGCGACGGCGGCACCACCTCGCCCGGAGTCGCCATCAGGGCCATGAGCAGGGCGTACTCGGTGGGCGACAGCGACACGGGGCGCCCATCGACCGCGACCTCGCCGAACTCGGTGTCGACGGTCAGCTCGCCGCGGCGCAGCACCGTGGAGTCGACGTGGGGGCCCAGGCGCAGCCGGAAGCGGATGCGGGCGGCCAGCTCGTCGACCGCGAAGGGACGCACCACGTAGTCGTCACGATCGCCGCGCAGCTGCGCGAGCACGGCGGCCCGGCGCTCCCGGGGCGTCACCACGACGACCGGGACGTCCGGCGCCTCCATGTGGACGGTGGCGAGCATGCCGACGGGATCAGGGCCAGGCAGCTCGGCGTCGAGGACGAGCAGCGCCGGATCGCTGTGGCGGAGCGCGTCGAGGGCGGCGATCCCGTCACCGACGGGACTGATGTTGACCCCCTCGGCCCGCAGGCTGCGCACGACAGAGGCGGACGCCGCGGTGCTCGGCAGGGCGAGCAGGACGCGGTCGTTGGGCGAGTCGTGGCGGAGCACGGACGACCGGGAGCCGGCAGGGAGAACCGACGTGGACGCGAGTGCACCACCGTGGGGAGCAGCGGGGAGCATCGCGACCATTGTCCCCGAAGCCGATGTCTGATAACAATCGGCTAACGGAGCGATCTCGCCCAGGAGGGTGACGACGGCTACGGACCGTCGAAGATCGCATGGGCTGAACGGAGGAACGGACCAGGTTTCACCGCGCATCCCGTGCAGCCCGGCGCTCGAGACCGACCGATCGGCGCGCATCTGCGACACGCCTCTCAGATCGAGTTCCGCCCCGGGGACACCCCTTCTAGGGTCTGCGGCCGTGCGACGGATGCGCTCTGCTGCGGCGACGTGGTCAGCGTGCGTCCGACCGGGTGGCCGCCCCTCATCGAGGTGGCGGGACCCCTCCCGGCAAGATGTGGTTCACGAAAGCGCGGTGAGGAACCGGAGCTTTCCGCGAAGCTCCCGCCCGTCCCGCCCGGCGCTCCCCACCGGGCGGGACGGCCATCACCTCGGGATTCGCTAGCGCTTCCGGCGGCGCGACCGGGTGGGCCGAGCACCCGGTAGCCCCGTCTGCGGGCCGACGTGCGACGGCGGCGCCTGCGCGGCCCGCGCCCGCCGGGCGGCCCGGTTGAGCGGTCGGCCCTCGCTCTCCTCGGGCGCGGCGTCGGCGGGATCCGGCTCGCCGGAGGCCGCGGGGACGTCGGGTGTGTTCATCGGGACCTCCGGGGTGCGGTGGGACCCGCCGACGGTAGTCGCACGCCGAGTAGCGCGCCGCCGAATTTGCCCGCCCGGAAACTCGACGAACGGCACTTCCGTGAGTGCTGCTTACGAGAGTGCCGTTCGTCAGCTTTCCGGCGGACCTCGTCAGGCCAGCAGGCCCCGGCGCACCAGCAGCGGCTCGATCTGCGGATCCCGGCCGCGGAAGGCGCGGTAGGCCGCCATCGGGTCCACCGCCCCGCCGCGGGCGAGCAGCTTCCGGCGGAACTCCTCCCCGGCCGCACGCAGATCGCCGGCGCGCTCGCCGAACCACTCCACTGTGTCGGCGTCGAGCACCTCGCTCCAGATGTACGAGTAGTACGCGGCGCTGTAGCCGCCGCCGAAGACGTGCTGGAAGTAGGTGCTGCGGTAGCGCGGAGGCGCGGTCGGCACGGCCAGCCCGGCCGCGGCGATCGCGGCTTCCTCGAACCGCTCCACGTCCTCGACCACCTCGTCCGGGCCCAGCCGGTGCCACGCCTGGTCGAGCAGGGCGGCGGCCAGGTACTCGGTGGTCGCGAAACCCTCGCCGAACCGGCGCGCCGCCGCCAGCTTCTCGACGACTCTCCGCCGGCGAGCGGCGTCCCCGGTCGTCGTGGTGCACCGCGTAGTGCGGGAGCGACGGCCGGGTGGTCCAGCCACATCTCGTTGACCTGNNACGGGAACTCGACGAAGTCCCGCGGGACCGCAGTACCGGCGAACGTCGGGAACCGCACATCGGAGAACAGCCCGTGCAGGGCGTGGCCGAACTCGTGGAACAGCGTCCGCACGTTGTCCAGCGTGAGCAGGGTCGGTTCGCCGTCCGGCGGCTTCGGGATGTTGAGCGTGTTGAGCACGACCGGCCGGGTTCCGCGCAGGTGCGACTGCGTGACGAACGAGTTCATCCAGGCGCCGCCGCGCTTCGACGCACGCGCGTACGGATCGAGGACGTAGAGCCCGAGCGGGCCGTCCTCGTCAGCGACGTCGAAGATGCGCTGGTCGGGGTGGTAGCGCGGCAGGTCGTCGCGCTCGGCGAAGGTGACCCCGTAGAGCAACCCGGCGGCGCGGAACACGCCCTCGTGCAGCACCCGCTCCAGCTCGAAGTACGGGCGCAGGGCGTCGGTGTCGACGGCGAAGCGCTCGCGGCGCACCTGCTCGGCGTGGAAGGCGCGGTCGGCCGCGGTGATCGGGTGGCCGGCCGCCGCGGACAGCTCCTCCGCCTCGGCGCGGGCGTTCGCCGCCGCGACGGGGGCGAGCTTGCCCAGCATCGCGTCGATGTTCTCCACCGACTCCGCCGTGAACGGCTCCACCACCCACGCCGCGTGGTGCGGGTAGCCGAGCAGCGCCGCACGCTCGGCCCGCAGTGCGGCCAGCCGCCGGACGATCTCGCGGGTGTCGTGCTCGTTGCCGCGCAGGCCGCGGGAGAGCGCCGCCTGGTGCACCCGCGCCCGCAGCTCGCGGTCGGTGAGCGAGGCCAGTACGGGCTGCTCGGTGGGCAGGACCAGGGTGATCAGGTAGCCGTCCAGCCCGCGGTCGGCGGCGGCCTTCTCCGCCGCGGCGATCGCGTCGGCGGACAGCCCGTCGAGCTGGGCGGCGTCGGTGACGTGGACCGCGGAGTCGTTCGCCTCGGCGAGCAGCCTGCTGTTGAACTCCGTGGTGAGCTTCGAGATCTCGGCGTTCAGCTCGCGCAGCCGCTCCTGCTGCTCGGGGGCCAGCCGGGCACCGGCCCGCACCCCGTCGCGGTGGTAGCGCTCGAGCAGCCGCAGCTCCTCCTCGTCGAGGCCGAGCTCGTCGCGGCGCTGGAAGAGGTCGTCGATGCGGGCGAACAGCTTCGGGTCCAGCCGGATCGCGTCGTTGTGCGCGGCCAGCTGCGGCGCGACCTCCGCCTCGATCTCCCGCAGCTTCGGGGTGCTGGTGGAGGCGACGAGCGCGAAGAACACCGCCGAGACCCGCCGCAGCGTCTCCCCCGACCGCTCCATCGCCACGATCGTGTTCTCGAACGTGGGCGGCTCCGGGTTGTCCGCGATCGCGGCGACCTCGGCGCGCTGCTCAGCCATGCCGGCGGTGAAGGCGGGCAGGTAGTGCTCCTCGCGGATGGCCCCGAAGTCGGGGTAGCCGAACGGGAGCGGGCTGGGCGCGAGGAACGGGTTGGTCACCTTGCCCAATGTAGGCGGCCAAGCGGTCGGGGTCCGGGAGGCGAGGGTTGCAGGACGGTCAACTCACGGTCGCGAGTCGCGCATACGGCCCGGCGGATCGCGCGTGTGGCCGGGCGAGTTGCGCGTTCGCGTGCACCGAGTCGGGAGCTCGGGCCGCGAACCGCCCCGCAGGGTTCGGCGAGTTCCCCCGACGAGCCCGGCGAGTCGCCCCGAAGGGCCCGGCGAGTCGCCCCGAAGGGCCCGGCGAGTCGCCCTGCGCAGCAGGGTGAGTCGGCCGTAGCAGGAGGGTGAGCGTCCGGTCCTGCTCGGCCCGGTACTCGGCCTCAGTACCAGGGCCGCGGCAGGGTGATGCCGAACCGCTCCCCCAGCACGGCCAGCTCTTCGCCCGGTGACAGGACGCGCTCCGGCCGCCCGGTCTGCGTGAAGACCCCGTTGTCCAGCGCGATCCGCCCACCGTCGACGACCAGCACCGCCACCCGGTGGGCCCGGAAGTGCGACGCGGGATCGTGCTCCTGGAACCGGCAGCGCGGCGCGAAGTCGGTGAACGCGCGCGGGGTGAGCGTGAAGGTCCAGTCGCGCTGCCAACCGTCGGCGGTCCGGGTGGCGGTGAACCAGCGGTCGCCCTCGCGGCCGACCATGCGGGGGCCGTGTTCGCCGGCCACGAGCGGCAGCGGGAGCTCCCACCGTCCGCCCTGGCCGACGTCGGCGAGTACCGGCCCGTCGGCGGTCGCGACGAGCAACCGCATGTGGTCGAACTCAGCCGGCTCGTCGGCGCTGAACGCCGACAACATCGTCACGTCGTGGCCCAGCGCCCGCAGCAGCGCAGCGAACAGGCCGTTGAGCTCGTAGCAGAACCCGCCCCGGCGCCGACCGACGATCTTGTCGTGCAGTTCGCCGACGTCGAAGGAGATGGGGATGCCGAGGTGGATGTCGTAGTCCTCGAACGGGATGGTGCGGGTGTGCGCGGCGTGCAGCTCGGCGAGCGAAGCGCCGCGGTGCGATCCGATGCGGGCGAGGTAGGCGTCGACCTGCGACGGGGTCAGCACACGACAGAGAGTGGCAGGAAGGCCGGCGTCTGGAGAACCGCAACTCGCCGCACGGGCCCCGCACGACTCACCCGCCCGGACGCGCGACCACCCTTCATACTTCGGCCGACTCACCCTCCCGTTCGGGGCGACTCGCCGGGCCGTTCAGGGCAACTCGCCGGGCCGTTCGGGGCGACTCGCCGGGCCGTTCGGGGCGACTCGCCGGGCCCTTCGGGGCAACTCACCGGGCCCTTCGGGGCAACTCGCCGTCGCGAGAACTCCGACTCGCCGTCGCGGAAACCGCAACTGGCGGGCTCGGATCCCGGCCCCGCGGCTCAGGCGCCCGCGACGAGGTCCGCGGCCTTCTCCCCGATCGCCACGGCAGTGGCGGCCGTGCCCCGCCGCGGCACCGTCGGCAGCACCGACGTGTCGGCCACCCGCAGCCCCTCGATGCCGTACACCCGCAGCTCGGCGTCCACGACCCGGCCGATCGCGGCCGTGCCGCACATGTGGACGGCCGTGGTGAGGTGGGCGGCGATCCAGCCGTCGAGCCTGTGGTCGACGCCGAGCACGTCGCCGTCGGGGGCCGTGCGGGTGCCGAGGCCGGCGCGCAGCAGCTCGGCGGCGGTGCGCACGGCGTGCCGCATGCGGCGGCGATCGCTCTCCTCCTGCAGGTAGCGGTACTCGATGCGGGGCGGGCCGGCCGGATCCGCCGGGTGGAGGGTGAGCTCGCCCCGGCCGTGCGGGAGGCCGAGCGCGCACATGAGGTGCAGGTCACCGCCCGCCGCGAAGGGGCGCACGAACTGCAGCACCCACACGTCGCCCGCCGGGTCCGCTCCGGTGTCCAGGTGCAGCGCCGCCTGCGCGATCGGGGCGTGCGGGTGCGCGGGCGGATCGTCGGTGCGCATCGGCAGGTAGACGGCCGGGTGGTCGGAGAAGCCCTGCCCGACGGGCAGCTCGTGCGGCCCGGCCGGACCGATGCCCGAGCGCAGCAGGATCTGCGGGGTGGCGACGGCGCCCGCGGCGAGCACCACCTGGCCGGCCTCGACGATCTCCCCGCCGGCCAGCTCCACCCCGGTCGCCCGGCTCCCCTGCAGCCGCACCCGGGTGACGACGGCGCCGGTGCGCACCCGCACCCGCGGGCCCAGGTAGGCGGTCGCCGCGTCGACGCGCACCCCGTCGAGGCTGTTGCTCGGCACCGGCCCGGCGCCGGGCGGGCCGCCGGCGTTCTTGTCCGGCTCGGCGGGGTAGCCGAGCC
>Ga0065720_1003242_pt1 | contig 31523 bp, 37 predicted proteins | sample Thericmetagenome_FD_59107 | JGI IMG/M metagenome (GOLD analysis project Ga0065720, IMG submission 59107) | Thermophilic microbial communities from the Joint Bioenergy Institute, California, USA of rice/straw/compost enrichment - eDNA_2 v2... | ecosystem: Engineered > Solid waste > Grass >... | reverse complement strand
CTCGACGCTCACAGCACCTCCATGCGTTTCGTCCGGTTGAAGCCTCGCACGAGCGCGCGAGTCGTGGATCACCCGACGGCGAGTCGGGGCTTTCGCGGCGGCGAGTCGTGGATCTGCTGACGGCGAGTTGTCCCGACCGGGCCGGCGAGTTCGCCGACGGGGATGCGGAACGTCTCGGAATCCACATCTGGATGTCACGGGATCCGGATTCGCTGTCGCGAAGCCGCGACTCGCGGTCAGGGTCCGTTCTCCCCGACCGTGCGCATGCTGCGCAGGGTCGACAGCTCCTCCTCGCTCGGCGGAGCGGTGACGGCGAGATCGTCGGCGATCACGAGCTCCCATCCGGTCTCCGCGCGCACCTGCTCGACCGTCACGCCCTCGTGCACCGCGGTGAGGACGAGCTCGGCGGTCTCGGGATCGGGTTCGAGGAGCCCGAGGTCGGTGATGACCGTGGTCGGGCCGGCGCCGCGCAGGCCGAGCGCGCAGCGGTCACCGGGCCCGCTCCCGTGCCCCATGGTGGTCACGAAGTCCACGCCCTCGACGAACGCCCGCCGTGCGTGCCGCATCACGATCACCACCTCGCGGCAGTGCGCTGCGATCTCCGGCGCGCCGCCGGCGCCGGGCAGGCGGACGGTCGGTTCGTCGTACTCGCCGATGACCGTGGTGTTGATGTTGCCGAAGCGGTCGAGCTGCGCACCCGACAGGAACCCGACGTCGATCCGGCCGGGCTGCAGCCAGTAGTTGAAGATCTCCGGTACCGACACGACGGTCCGCGCCGACTCGGCGAGGATGCCGTCGCCGATGGACAGCGGCAGCTCCTCCGGCCGGGAGCCGATCGTGCCGGATTCGTAGATCAGCACCAGCTCCGGCGCGTGCAGCCGACGGGCCAGGTTGGCCGCGCGCGAGGGCAGGCCGATGCCGACGAAGCAGACCTGGCCGTCGCGCAGGGTCCGCGCGGCGGCGACGGTCATCATCTCCTCGCTCGTCCAGTTCACGACGCGCGCCCCTTCAGCTCCTCCAGCCACGCCGTGAAGCGGTCGCGGTCGCGGCTGATGGCGTCCCACGCCCGGTAGGCGGCGTTGTCGCGGTCGTAGTAGCCCTGCGCGTACGACGGGGCGGCACCCCGCGGCGCGACCGCGACGGCGTCGATCACCCAGGCCGGCAGCACGATCGCGCCCGGCGTCGGCTCGAGCTCGTCGACGATCTCCTCGACGGTGACGAGCGAGCGCTTCGCGGCGAGCACCGCCTCCTTCTGGACGCCGGTGATGCCCCACAGCTGCACGTTGCCCGCTCGGTCGGCGCGTTGGGCGTGCACGATCGTCACGTCCGGGTTGAGCGCGGCGACCGCCGCCAGCTCCTCCCCGGTGAACGGGCAGGTCACGGTGGCCACGGTGGACGTGTGCAGCGGGAGGTCGGTGCCGAGGTAGCCGCGCAGGACCGCGAACGGCAGCCCGGACGCCCCCGCGACGTACCGGTTGGCCATGCCGGCGTGCGAGTGCTCCTCGATCTCCAGCGGCCGGGGCCAGCCGTTCGCCAGCGCGTCGCGCATCCGGTGGAGCGAGCCGACGCCCGGGTTGCCGCCCCAGGAGAACACCAGCTTCGCGGCGCACCCTGCGCCGATCATCTGGTCGTAGACGAGGTCGGGGGTCATCCGCACGAGCGTCAGGTCACGGCGCTCCTGCCGGATGATCTCGTGGCCAGCGGCGAACGGGATGAGGTGGGTGAACCCCTCCAGCGCGACCGCGTCGCCGTCGTGCACCAGCTCGGCCACCGCCTCCGGCAGGGACATGATCGTGGCCACGTCCATCGACGCTAGTGCCGCGGCCGGTCGCCCGGCAACGGCAGGGTCAGTCGCTGCCCTCCGGGTCCGGTCCGGCCGGTGGGGAGGTGAACCGCCGCCACAACCGGACGATCCATCCCGGGGGCTCCTCGGCGTCCGGCCCGGGTTCCACCGGGTTCGCGTGCCGCGGCCGGAGGGGATCGACCTCCGCGGGCAACTGCTCGACCGGGGAGGTCAGCGACCGGATCGCGGTGTTGACGACGGCGAGCAGCGGCACGGCGAGCAGCGCGCCGACGATCCCGGCCACCACGACGCCCGCTGCGACGGCGAGAACGACGGCCAGCGGGTGCAGGCTCACCGCGCGGCCCAGGAGCAGCGGCTGGAGCACGTGTCCTTCCAGCTGCTGCACCCCGATCACGACGGCGAGCACGACGATCGCCGCGATCGGCCCGTTCGCGACGAGCGCGACGAGCACCGCGATCGCGCCGGTGAGCACCGCGCCGACGGTGGGGATGAACGCACCGAGGAACACCAGCGCCGCGAGCGGGATCACCAACGGGACACCGACGATCGCCAGCCCGATGCCGATGCCGACGGCGTCCACGACGGCGACGAGCACGGTCGCCCGCACGTAGCCGACCAGCGCGGCGAACGCCCGCCGGCCTGCGACGTCCACCCGGTGACGGCGCTGCGCCGGCGCGGCGCGCAGCAGGAAGTTCCAGATCGCGGGCCCGTCGTAGAGGAAGAAGATCAGGGAGAACAGCACGAGCGCCATGCCGGCGGCGATCTCGCCGACGGTCGCGGCGGTGCTGAGCGCGCCGGAGGTGAGCGCGCCCCGGTTCTCGGTGATCGCCTGGTTGAGCTGGTCGGGGATGCTCTGCAGCCAGTCGGCGGGCAGGAAGAACGGCGGCCCCTGCAGCAGCTCCTGCAGCGACCGGAAGCTCGCGGCGAGCTGGTCCTGCAGCTCGGGGAGCCCCGCGATGAACGTGTTGATCACGAACGCCAGCAGTCCGACCAGCACCGCGAGCCCGCCGATCAGCACGAGCACCGTGGCGATGATCCGCGGCACCCGCTGCTTGACCAACCACACGACGGCCGGGCCGAGCAGGGCGGCCAGCAGCACCGAGATCGCGACCGGGATGGCCACCACCCGCAGCAGGACGAGCAGCCAGAGCAGCAGGCCGGCCGCCGCGACGATGACGAGGAAGCGCCACGACACGTCCGATGCCAGGCGCAGCGACGCCGGGATCCGATCGGCCGCGGTCCGCGGCGGGCCGGCCGGTGGGGTCGTCGGCGGCGGGACGGGTGCCGGCGGAGGTTCGTCGCTCACGCCGCGACGGTAACCGGATCGCTCGGCAACCGTGTGGTGAGCACTGCAAGCACCGTCGTATTCGTGTTGGTTATGAGCGGCCATCGGTGCGCGCAGCCCTCCTCGATCTGATCACCCAAGCGCGAACAACACCCGTGTAGTTGACCATCGATCGTTGATCGACAGCTCTGAACGGGTGGTCACCTGCTACGGATCGTCATGATCAGCGGGTGGCGACCGGTCGAGCACTGCCCGGATGGAGCAGCGCTGCGGTGAAGACGTGCTGGTCGCAGCCGTACCGCCGGGTGTGTCGCCGGATGCCGCCGTTCGATGTGCCCTGTGCCCATGCGCCGTCACGGGCTGCGGCCGAACGCTTCNGCGTCCAGGAGGTTACGGTCCCCGNCGGGTGATCATGCGGCGATCCGGATGCGCTGTGCACACACCGCGNTCACGAGNCCGTGGCCGGTGTCCACTCGAACGAATGGACCCTGCCGGATTCTGCGTAACGAGGCTGCTCGACCCGTTTCCCTACCTCGTGTGACCCCGTTGTGGGTGGTGAGTGCGGCGAACGGAGCAGCGGCGACAGAGCCGAGCAGACCATTCCGGCAGGGCGCACTTTCTGACGACGGAGGTGACACGTGACCGACCTCGCGATGGGTCAGGACCGCTGGACGGGTTCCCTGCTCGACTGGGACCAGCGCCAGGAAGGGCGTCACGCTCTCGACGAAGACGCCCTGCTGACGCCGATCTTCCACGCTCTCAAGCGGGGCGGCTGGCGGGAGCGGCAGCACGAGCCCACCGCCGAGCAGCGGCGACGCGGCCGGGAGCGCCGGGACCCGCTCGACGAGTTCCGCCGCGACCCGTTGACCGCCCCCATCCCGGAGCAGGCGTTCTCCGTCGTGCCGGAGCAGTCCTACCGCCGCCCGGCGCACCTGCGCACCGGAGGGTCGGTCAGCTCGACGGGCCGGCACCACCGGGTGGACGGCTGGCACTAGCCGGCGGCACCAACTCAGCACAGATCTCGGTGCAGATCTCGGTGCAGATCTTCTGAGCCGGAAGCGGGACCCGACCGGATCGCTGGGGAGCGGATCGAGGATCGGGAGTCACGAAGGGCCGGGGGCGCCTGCCCCCGGCCCTTCGCCTCCTCAGCCTCGTACCCGCGCGGCAGCCGCCCGCAGGTCGGCCGTGACGACGGCCCGGTCCACCCGCGTGGGCTCGCCGTCGGCGATCACCTGCTCCCCGGCCACCCACACGTCGCGCACGGCGCGCGACCCCGCCGCCCAGACGAGGTTCGACAGCAGTTGCGCATCGTCGCCCGGATCGACGAACGCCGAGTCGGTCAGGTCGATGTGCACGAGATCGGCCCAGCGCCCCGGCTCCAACACCCCGATGTCGCCGCGCCCGATCGCGGCCGCGCCGTCGCGGGTGGCCATCAGCACCAGCTCGGCCGCGGTGAGTGCCGCCGCGTCGCCGGCGCTGACCCGCGCCAGGAGCCCCGCGAGCCGGGCCTCGGCCCACAGGTCCAGGTCGTCGCCCGACGCCGGTCCGTCGGTACCCAGCCCGACCCGCACCCCCGCTCGGCGCAGGGCCGTCGTGCGGGCGATCCCCGCGGCCAGCTTCGCGTTCGACCCGGGGCAGTGCGCGACTGCGGCGCCGCGGGCGGCGAGCAGCGCCACGTCCTCGTCGGACAGCTGCACCGCGTGCGCGGCCAGCAGCCGTCCGCCCAGCAGCCCGACCTTGTCGAGCAACGCCGGGACGGAGCCGTGCTCGGCGCGCAGCTGCTGGTCCTCCTGCGCCGACTCGGCGACGTGGATGTGCACCAGCGCGTTCCGGGCCCGCGCGTGCTCGGCCACCGACGCCAGTGCCTCCACGGGCAGTGTGTACGCCGCGTGCGGCCCGTATCCCAGCTCGATCCGGTCGCCCGGCCCGTACCGGACGCCGCGCTCGTCGATGCGGGCGGAGATGTCGTCGCGCATCTGCTCCCACGTGCCCAGCCGGTCCCAGCCGGGCGCGGCGATGATCCCCGGGGTGAGCACGACGCGCGATCCGACGTCGAGCACGGCGTCGAGCACCGCGTCGGTGAAGAAGTACATCTCGACGCTGGTGGTGATGCCGTTGCGCAGCATCTCCACGCAACCGCCGACCATGCCGGCCCGCACGTCGGCGGCGTCGAGCCTGCCCTCGGCGGGCCACATCACCTCGTGCAGCCAGCGCATCAGCGGCAGGTCGCCGCCCAGCCCGCGCAGCAGCGCCATCGGCGTGTGCGCGTGGGTGTTGACCAGCCCGGGCATGAGCAGGCCGGGCAGCGCCACCACCTCGTCGGCGGGCGGGGCGCCGGCCAGCGGACCGACCCGGGTGATCCGGCCGGCCGGATCGACGTCGACGGCGGCGTCGCGCAGCACGGTGCAGCGCTCGTCGCAGGGCAGTACGACGGGTGCAGTGAACCTCACCTGCGGTCCAACAGCGATCGGAGGGAACGGAACGGGGGCAGCCAGGCGCCGCCTTCGGGCAGCGAATCCAGTGTGATCCGCGGCAGCGGCTCGCGGAAGACGCCCTCGATGTCTTCGAGGTCGACGAACTCGAGGACCTCGGAGTTCAGCGCGAACGTGGCGTACTCGCGGAACCCGATCACCGTGATCGCCACGCCCTTGGCGTGCAGCGCCTCCAGTGGCTCGCGGAACGCCCGCCCGTCGCCGGAGGCCACGACCACGTGCCGCAGCGCACCCTCGTCCGCCCGCAGCTCGATGTGGCGGAGCATGTCCTCGTCGACGTCGGAGTCCTCGGTGAGCTTGGGCTTGGCGAAGACGGCGAACCCGACGTTGCGCAGCGCCTCGACCCAGGGCCGGACCACCTCGGTCGTGCCGGGCACGACGTTGGTGAACACGGTGGCCTCGGCGATCGCGTCGTCCCCGGCGAGCTCGAGCAACCAGCGGCCGACCGCGTCGAACCGCGGGCGGTAGGCCGACGTCGGCCGCGCTCCCAGCAGTGAGCCGAGGCTCATGTCCATGTTGGGCGCGTCCCAGACCAGCAGGACGCGGGGCTGCGGACCGGTCGGGAGCATGGGGCGACCCTACTGGACTACCGTCTGGATCGATGATCGAGGAACCGGCACCCGACGTCACCGCCGCGATGGAGGCGAACGACGTCGCCTCCCGCGAGGCGGGCGTCCGAGTGCTCTCAGTCGGTGACGGTAGCGCAACGACCGCCCTGACCGTCGAGTCGCGCCATCTGAACGGCCACGGCATCTGCCACGGCGGTTACGTGTTCCTGCTCGCCGACACGGCGTTCGCGTACGCCTGCAACAGCCACGGGATCCCCGCGGTGGCCGCGGGCGCCGACATCGCGTTCCTGCGGCCGGTGTCCGCGGGGACCGAGCTGGTCGCGTACGCCGTGGAGCGGGCGCTCACCGGGCGCAGCGGCCTCTACGACGTCACGGTGCGGGCCGGCACCGAGCCCGACGCGCCGGTGGTCGCGGAGTTCCGCGGGCGGTCCCGCCAGGTGCCGGGCCTGGCCGGCCCGCGCTGACGCGTCAGGCCTGGCCGGGCTGCAGGAACGCCGGTCGCTGGTCGGGGTCGGGCTCGTCGTAGTACCGGTGGTAGACCGGGGTGAGCCCGCCGGACACCGGCGGCACGATCCAGCTCCAGTTCGCCGGGCAACGCCGGCCCGCCTTCTCCTCCTTCGCCACGTGCGTGAGGAAGCGCTGCGACTCGGTGTGGTGGTCGGTCATGGTGACGCCGGCCTTGTCGAACGAGTGCTGCACGGCGCGCACGACCTCCACCATCGCGCGGTCGCGCCACAGGGTGCGGTCGGAGCTCATGTCGAGCCCCAGCCGCTTGCCGATGACCGGCAGCAGGTCGTAGCGGTCCCTGTCGATGAGGTTGCGGGCGCCGATCTCGGTGCCCATGTACCAGCCGTTGAACGGCGCGCACGGGTAGGTGATGCCGCCGATGACGAGCGGCATGTTCGAGATCGCCGGCACCGCGTGCCAGCGCAGCTTCAGCTCGGCGAACCACGGGTGCTCGGGGTGCTCCAGCGGGACCTCGAGCACGACCTCCTTGGGGATGGTGAACAGCTCCGGCTCGCCGTACCCGACGGAGATCAGCAGCGGGAGGATGTCGAAGCGGCCGGGCGGGTCGGGCCGCTTCCAGCCCATCGCGACGACCCGGTCGGTGAAGTCGGCGTAGCGGCCGTCGCCGCGGATCTCACCGGTCGGGGTGCGGTGGCCGGCGTACCGGATCAGCTGGTCGTTGTGGATGCGCGGGCCGGGCTCACCGGGCCGGTCCGGCGCGAAGATCGTGATCGTGGAGCGGATGCGGCCGCCTCGGGTGCACTCGCGCAGATGGCTGATGCAGCCCTCGGCGACCTCGGCGGGCCGGCGGACGTGCCGGAAGTCGCGCACGTGCAGGCTCTTCCAGTAGAGCCGGCCGATGCACCGGTCGGCGTTGCGCCACGCCACGCGGGCGCCGAAGGTGAGCTCCTCGAGGGTCTGCGTGTAGCTACCGGTCTCGTCGATCTCCGCGTAGACCTCGCGCAGCCGCTGCTCGAACGGCTTCTCCGCGCCGGACTCGGAGTAGAACAGCTCCAGGAAGTCCAGCGCCTCCTCCTTGTCGACGGGCTTCGTCGTCGCAGGCGGAGCACCCGCGACCGAGTGGTCGACGGGGCAACGCTGGGCGGGGAGCTCGGTCGACGGGGCGACGGTCGACGTCACGCAATGCCTCCAGCCATGGGGATCTGCGGTGCGGAGGCGGTGACCCGATGGACGGACGTGGGGAGCGTCCCGGTCACTCATCACCTCCACGAAGATCGCTCGTTACCCGTTAGGGGCCGTTCATCCTTCCTACACGGCCCCCATCGGGCGGCGCTATCCATCCCGTTACGCAACGGTGACGCACCGGATAGGGGGCGGACACATCGGCCGCTCGCCTCTCCGAAATCGGTACTCACCGTGACGTCGCAGGTCGGAGGCTGGTCACTCGGAGTAGATCGGTGGTGGCAGAAGGGTGAGGACGCCGCCGTTCGGCGCAGTGCCGTGATCGTCCGGCTGGCCCGTCGGTGCGCCGGAGGGTCGTCTGGATGCGACGAGCGTCAAGCGACGCGTCGGAAGATCAAGTCGTGGACCGTTCGGCCCTCCCGGAGGGCCCTTCGCTCGAACTTGGTCACGGGCCGCCACTCCGGTCGGGGGGTCCACTGCCCCGGACCTGCGGTGTTCTCCAGGCCCTCCGCGGCTTCGGCCACGGTGAGCATCTGCCGGGCGTAGTCGTCCCAGTCGGTGGCCATGTGCAGGGTGCCGCCCGGCGCGAGGCGGGACGCGGCGAGCGCGACGAAGGCGGGCTGGATGAGCCGGCGCTTGCGGTGGCGGCGCTTCGGCCAGGGATCGGGGAAGAAGATGCGCAGCCCGGCCAGCGAGGCGGGCGGCACCCGTTCCCGCAGCAGCGCGACGGCGTCGCCGCGCAGCAGGACGAGGTTTCGCAGGTCGGCCTCGACGATCCGCTTGAGCAGCTGACCCAGCCCTGGTTCGAACACCTCGACGGCGAGGTGGTCGATGTCCGGCTCGGCCGCCGCCATCGCCGCGCTGGCCTCGCCCATGCCGGAGCCGATCTCCATGATCAGCGGGGCGGTGCGGCCGAACCAGGCGGGCGGGTCGTAGGGCTCCGACCCGTCGAGCAGCGCGGAGATCTCGTGGCCGTAGGTCGACCACCAGCGGTTCCAGGCGTTCAGCTGCCCCTCGGTGAACCTGGCCCGGTGGTGGACGAAGCTGGTGATCTCGCGGTGCGGGGAGGCCGACTCGGGCACGTCGGCAGCCTGCCACAGCGCGCTCGGTGTGCTGGTCAGCGGGTTTGCGCGTTCGGCCCCGCGGACCGGGGGCAGCGTGCGACCCTGCTGCGATGACCGACCGGTACGCCGACGCCGTGCGCGCACGGCGGGCCGAGCTGCGGGCCGAGCGCGCCGCGCTCGGCGGTGCGCACCGCGCCGAGCTGCGGACCGAGCTGGCCCTGGCCCGGCTCGCGGTCGCCGAGCTGGTCGCCGTCGCGGCCCGGCAGCTGGTCCGGGAGGTCCGCGAGCGCGTCGCCGCGGCCGACCGCACGGGCCGGGCCCGACTGCCCGCCGACGTCGAGCGGGCGGTGCACGCCATCGCCGCCGCCGTCGACGACCACCTGACCGGGGAGCTCGCTCCCGCCCTGTGCCGCGTCGCCGGGAGCCGCGGGCTCACGCTGCCGCCGGAGTGGCCCGCCGTCCCGCCCGGCCGCCCGCCCGTCGTCGACCCGATCGCGCCAGCGCGGACCCCGCTGCTGGTCGGCGCGCTGGAGGGCCTCACGGCGTGGCGCACCGCGCTCCTGCCGCTCGCCGCGCTGCCGCTGCTGGGGCTGCCGGTGCTGGGCGGTCCGGCCCTGGCCCCGCTGGCGATCGGGACCGCGGTGACCGCGCTCGTCCTCGCGGTGCGGCACCGGCGAGTGCTGGCCGAGCGGGCCGCGCTGCTGCGCGCCGCCGAGGAGGCCGTGGCCGCAGCCCGCGCGCTGCTCGACGCCGACGTCAGTCGTCGGCTGCTGGAGTTGGAGCGCTCCGTCGGCGCTGAGCTGGACGAGGCCGTGGCCCGCCGGCGCGTCGGGGTGGAGGCCGAGCTGCGAGAGCTGGCCCCGGTGGTGGCCGATGCCTGAGCTGCGCCCGGATCCGCCGCGCCGCCCGTGGGACGTGCCCGACGAGCCCGTGCGGATCCCCGAGACCGGCCTCGACACCGACGGCGACGGCGTGGCCGACACGGTCGTGCGCGACGACGGCGCCGATCTGCTGATCATCACCGATCTCGACGCGGACGGCGTCGCCGACCAGGTGCTGCGGCTGACCGGCACCGGTGAGGTCCGCATGATCGAACTGCTCGACACCCGGCCGGAAACGACTGGTCCGGCGCTCGACCTTGACTAGGGTCGACGGACATGCGCGACATCGACGCCGAGTTCACGGCACTCCCCCTCTCCGCGCTGGCCGACGCGGCACTGGACCGGGCGCGCCGGCTCGGCGCCCAGCACGCCGATCTCCGCGTGGAGCGCCTGGTCGGGCAGTCGATCAACCTGCGCGACGGCGCCGTCACGGGTGTCTCCGACTCGATCACGCTGGGCCTGGCGGTGCGGGTGATCGTCGACGGGGTGTGGGGGTTCGCCTCGCACGTCGAGCTGACGCCGCAGCGGGCGGCCGCCGTGGCGGAGCAGGCGGTGTCGGTGGCCCGCACGCTCGCGCCGATGGCCGGCGAGCGGGTGGAGCGAGCCGACGAGCCCGTGCACGCCGGCGTGCGGTGGGTGTCGGACTACGACGTCGACCCGTTCACCGTGCCCGCCGGGGACAAGGTCGCGCTGCTCGCCGAGTGGTCCCAGCGGCTTTTGGCCGCGGACGGCGTCGACCACGTCAGCGCCGATCTCGCGCAGGTGAAGGAGAACAAGTTCTACGCCGACCTGGCCGGCTCCTCCATCACCCAGCAGCGCGTGCGGATCGCGCCCGGGCTGACCGCGACGGCCGTCGACCGCGCGGCAGGCGGCTTCGAGACGATGCGCACGCTCGCCCCGCCGACCGGGCGCGGCTGGGAGTACCTGACCGGTACCGGCTGGGACTGGGACGCCGAGCTCGCCGAGATCCCCGACCTGCTGCGGGAGAAGCTGAAGGCGCCCAGCGTCACCGCGGGTCCGACGGACCTGGTCATCGACCCCACCAACCTGTGGCTGACCATCCACGAGTCGATCGGGCACGCCACCGAGTACGACCGCGCCATCGGGTACGAGGCCGCGTACGCGGGCACCAGCTTCGCCACCCCGGACAAGCTCGGCACGCTGCAGTACGGGGCGCCGTTCATGCACGTCACCGGCGACCGCACGGAACCGCACGGGTTGGCCACCATCGGCTACGACGACGACGGGGTGCAGACCACCCGCTGGGACCTGATCAAGGACGGGGTGCTGGTCGGCTACCAGCTCGACCGCACGTTCGCGCCGCGGCTGGGCCTGGAGCGCTCCAACGGCTGCGCGTTCGCGGACTCCCCGCACCACGTACCGATCCAGCGGATGGCGAACGTGTCGCTGCAACCGGATCCCGACCGCGACACGAGCACCGAGGAGCTGATCGCCGGTGTCGAGGACGGCATCTACATCGTCGGCGACAAGTCGTGGTCGATCGACATGCAGCGGTACAACTTCCAGTTCACCGGGCAGCGCTTCTACAAGATCGAGAACGGGAAGCTGGCCGGGCAGCTGCGCGACGTCGCCTACCAGGCCACCACCACCGACTTCTGGGGCGCGATGGACGCCGTCGGTGGTCCGTCCACCTGGCGGCTCGGGGGCGCGATGAACTGCGGGAAGGCGCAGCCGGGGCAGATCGCCGCGGTGAGCCACGGGTGCCCGTCCGCGCGGTTCCGCGGGATCAACGTGCTGAACACCCAGGAGGAGGGGCAGTGATCGGCGTGGGGCCCGCGAGCGTTCCGAGCGGAGCGAGGAGAAGACACAGTGAGCGGGCCGGCGACGATGTGCGGGGGAGACGCGCAGCGTGAGGGACGAGCGCGAGCATCGGAGGAGCAGGTCGTCGGCGTGGGGGGCCCGCGAGCGTTCCGAGCGGAGCGAGGAGAAGACACAGTGAGCGTGATGCGCCCGCAGGAGATCGTCGAGCGCACCCTCGCCGCGGCAGCGAAGCTGGCCGGGTGCGTCGTGCTGGTGCGCGAGTCCAGCGAGGCGAACCTGCGCTGGGCCAACTCCACGATGACCACCAACGGGCTGGCCACCTCCGCGAGCGTCACGGTCGTGGCGCTGGTGGACGTCGAGGGCGGCACGGCGGCCGGCACCGTCAGCACCAGCGCGGCGATCACCGATCCAGCGCAGCTGCAGGAGCTCGTCGCGGCCGCCGAGCAGGCCGCCCGCGGCGCCGGGCCCGCTGAGGACGCGATGCCGCTGGTCGAGCCGGAGTGCGACGACCCGACGTGGGACGAGCCGGGTGCGGCCACGACGATCGGGGTGTTCGAGAAGCTCGCGGCNGGGCTGCCCGACGCGTTCGCCGGGCCGCACCGCCACTACGGGTTCGCCACGCACGAGCTGATGACGGTGTGGCTGGGCACGTCGGCGGGTGTGCGGCGGCGCTGGGTGCAGCCGACCGGCTCGATCGAGCTGAACGTGAAGAAGGCCGACCTGTCGTCGTCGGCGTGGACGGGCGCGTCGACGGCCGACTTCAGCGATGTCGACGTCACCGCGCTCGCCGCTGACGCCGCGCGGCGGCTCGAGTGGGGTGCGCGGAAGGTGCAGCTGCCCGCTGGGCGCTACGAGACGCTGCTGCCGCCGTCGTCGGTGGCCGACCTGATGGTCTACCTGGCCTGGTCCATGGGCGGCCGGTCGGCGCAGGAGGGGCACAGCGCGCTGGCCGGGCCGAACGGGCCGCGGGTCGGGGAGCGGCTCACCGAGCTCCCGCTGACCCTCTACAGCGATCCCGCCGCACCGGGCATGGAGTACGAGCCGTTCCTGACGGTCGGCCGCTCCGGCGAGGGTGTGTCGGTGTTCGACAACGGCTGCCCCACCCGCCGCGTCGACTGGATCTCCGGGGGCACGATCGCGGCGCTGCAGTACTCGCGGGCCGAGGCGGCGAAGTTCGGCACCGAGTTCACCCCGGGCGGGGAGAACCTGCTGTTCGTCGGCGGCTCGTCGGCGTCGATCGAGGACATGGTCGCGCGCACCGAACGCGGCCTGCTGCTGACCTGCCTGTGGTACATCCGCCCCGTCGACCCGACCACGCTGCTGCTGACCGGCCTCACCCGCGACGGCGTCTACCTCGTCGAGAACGGCGAGGTCACTGCGGAGGTCGAGCACAACTTCCGGTTCAACTACTCGCCGCTGGACGTGCTGCGCCGCACCACCGAGGTCGGTGCGACCCAGCGCACCCTCCCGCGTGAGTGGAAGGACTGGTTCACCCGGGCTGCGATGCCGCCGGTGCGGGTGCCGGAGTTCAACATGTCGTCCGTCTCGCTGGGGAGGTAGCCGTGGTGGCCGAGGAGCTCGACGAGCGCGGCAGGCCCGTGCCGCATCCCGCCGCGGACGAGGCCACCACGCTGCTCGGGTTCCTCGACTACCAGCGCGCCACCCTCGCCTGGAAGTGCCGTGGCCTCGACCGGGCCGGGCTGCAGGCCACGGTCGGCACGTCGACGATCACCCTCGGCGGGCTGCTCAAGCACATGGCCCTGGTCGAGGACGACTGGTTCACCCGGGACCTGCTCGACCGCCCCTGGCCGGACCCATGGCCTCAGGTCGACTGGGAGGACGATCCGGACTGGGAGTGGAACTCCGCCGCCGACGATCCACCCGAGCGGCTGTGGGCGCTGTGGGAACGGGCGGTCGAGCGGTCTCGCGCCGCGGTCGTCGGGGCCATGGCCGAGGGCGGGCTCGACGTGCTGGCGAAGCGGCCGTGGCCCGACGAGGCGCAGCCGCCGAGCCTGCGCTGGATCCTCGTCCACATGATCGAGGAGTACGCGCGGCACAACGGGCACGCGGACCTGATCCGGGAGAGCGTGGACGGGCTCACCGGCGAGTGAGGTTCTCGACCACCATCTGGGCGGCTTCCAGGGCGCGCCGGCAGGCCTGGTCGTGGGTCATGGGGCGGGCGCCGTGGTAGCCGTAGTTGACCTGCAGGATCTGGCCGGGCCTCACGCTCAGGACGATGGAGCAGCTCCGCTCGAAGTTCTGCAGGCGTCCGCGGGCGTTCACCGCGGTGAACGGTCCCACCCTGAACGGCTCGCCTACGGTGTCGATCGACTCGATGCCGATGAGATCGGTCGCGTCAACGTAGAAGGTCTCCCGCGGCTCGAATTCGTAGTGAGCCCAGATGCAGGAGCGCGTTCCTTCGGACGACGTGCCTGGACGAGGGCTCCCGACGCCGAGCTGTCCTGCCTGGGCCTGCGTCAGGGCACTGCACGGATCGAACTCATCCATGTCGAGTTCCGCAGCGAGGACCGGTTGCGGCTCGACGGGCGTTGCGCCTGTGGGCTCTGCGGCTCGTCCGGCTTCTGCGCACGCCGCGACCCCGGTCACGCAGGTCAGCGTCGCGAACAGGACAGCGAGCCACCTCACCACGGCAGCAGGTCGCGCAGGGTCGCGCTCATGCGCGCGACCGCGGCCCGGGTCGCCGTCGGCGTCATCTCGACGATCGAGTCCTCCGTGTAGCCGTAGGCCTCCGCCGCCTTCGCCAGGTTGTCGGCGATCACGAGCAGCTCGTCCGCGTACTTCTGGCAGGCCTCGAGGAGCAGAGCGGCGCGCTGCGGGAAGGCCACGGCGGCGTCGAACGACACCGGGTCCCGCCCGTAGGGCTCTGACTGCTGCCTCCAGTCCATGCGTTCACGTTCGAGCACCGTCGTCAGCTCTTGGTACTCCTCCAGCACGGCCCTGCGTACGTAGAGAACGTTGTTCCGGTCCACTGTGATCCCGGCCGCATCGGCGTGCGCCCGGGCCGCGCTGGCGTCGACGATGCCCCGGTCGTCCCCCTCGTACAGGCCCATGCGGGGCAGCGTAGGGGGCGGAACGGTCCAGGGTGGGCAGATCGGGGGAACGGATCGGACGCCGTGGGTCACCGGCGGATCGGTGAGCGGTCCCCGATCGAGTGGGCACGTGCACTGCGCACGGGGACGGCCACTCGCCGTGATCGGATCGGCCACCCGGCGCAGCGCGGCGTGGCGATCCGCCCCTTCGCCCGCAGGATGCCGTTCACTGTTCAGAAGCCCGGGAGGTCGGGCGGGAAGAGAGGGGCATCGCGTGTCCTACGAGGTGGTCACGGCCTACACCCTGCTCATCGGCGACGCCGACGGGCCGGTCGTGTCGGTCCACCAGACGGCGGAGGACGCCTGGCGGACCCTCGACCGCGAGGTCCGCGCGCGCTGCTGGATGCGGCCGCGGCCGCGCCGGCGCACCGATCCCGAGGCCGTCACGCGGCTGGCCAACGCGTGGCGGGCAGGCGATCCCGAGACCCGTTACTGGAACGTCACCGCGCACCGGCTGCCGATCCCGCTGCCGGAGATCGCCCGCGTCCCGTACAACAAGGCGTCCTGACTCAATCCTGGTCGGCGATCTCGCGCATCCGCTGAAGCAGCTGCTCGACCGTGATGCCGGGCGGTAGCGGGGTGCCCGCCAGCGTGCGCAGGTAGAGCCCGTCGCCGATGAGCTGGGCGAGCAGGGCCAGCACGGGGTCTCCGAGGTCGTCGCACAGCGCCGCGTAGCCGTCGGCGTCCACCTCCGCGAGCGCGGCCCGGGCCGCTCGGCCCGTGGGTGAGTCGTCGGCCAGCCGCAGCGCCGCCAGGTAGCTGCGGGCGAGGCTGCGCGAGGCGAAACCGGGCGCCGACGTGCGCACGTAGTACTGAACCGATCCCTCAGGCGCCGAGCGGATCGCGTCGGCGTCGGCCTTGCTGCGCTCCCGCAGGCGCTGCAGCACCCCCTCGGTCAGCGCGTCCTTCGACGCGAAGTGGTAGAGCAGTCCGCCCTTCGACACGTTCGCGGCGGCCGCCACCGCGTCGAGCGTGACGGCCCCGACGCCCTTCTCGATCAGCAGCGTCTCGTACGCGTCGAGCACACGGTCCCGGGCACCGGTCACCCGCGCAGTCTAGGTCGGTGATGGGAATAACCCAGTGGTCTATACCGTCTGGACGGTACAGTCGATCAGGAACGCGCTACCGACCGAGGAACGTCCACGATGTCCGCCACGCTGCCCGCAGTCCGCCCCGTCACCGGCCCGGCCGTCACCGCCGGGCTGCGCGCGTGGACCGGGCTCGCGGTCCTGGTGCTGCCCACGCTGCTGGTCGCCATCGACTCCACGGTGCTGTCGATCGCGCTGCCCGCGATCGGCGCGGCGCTGGCGCCGTCGGCGACCGAGCTGCTGTGGATCGTCGACGTCTACCCTCTGGTGCTGGCCGGGTTGCTGGTGACGATGGGCACGCTCGGCGACCGGATCGGTCGCCGCCGGCTGCTCATGATCGGCTCGGCCGGGTTCGGCGCCGTCTCGGCGCTGGCCGCGTTCGCCGCGTCCGGCTGGCAGTTGCTGGCCGCGCGGGTACTCCTCGGCTTCTTCGGCTCGATGCTCATGCCGGCGACCCTCGCGCTCCTGCGCGGTCTGTTCGTCGACCCGGTCAAGCGCCGCCTCGCCGTGGCGATCTGGGCGTCCGGGTTCGCGGCGGGCGCGGCGGCCGGGCCGCTGCTGGGCGGTGCGCTGCTGGAGCACTTCTGGTGGGGCTCGGTGTTCCTGGTGAACGCGCCGGTGATGGTCGGCCTGCTGGTGGCGCTGCCGCTGGTGGTGCCTGAGTCCCGCAATCCCGCCGCCGGCCGGCTGGACCTGCCCGGCGTGGCGCTGTCGCTGCTGGCGATGACCCCGATCGTGCTCGCGATCAAGATGGTGGCGCACGACGGTCCGACGCCCGCAGCGGGTGCTGCGCTCGCCGTCGGTTCGACCGCGGCGGTCGCCTTCGTGCACCGGGCGCGGACCCGGCTCGCCGCGGGGGAGGAGCCGCTGCTCGACGTGACGCTGTTCCGCTCCCCGGTGCTGCGGCTGTCCGCCCTCGCGAACGCGACCACGATGTTCGGCTACACCGGGCTGCTGTTCTTCTCCGCGCAGTACCTCACGCTGGTCGTCGGGCTCTCGCCGGTGGAGACGGGTGTGGTGCTGCTGCCCGGGTTCGTCGTGACGATGGTCGCCGGGATCGTGGCGAGCGCGCTCGGCCGCCGCTACCGCATCGGCGTGCTCGTGCCGGCCGGGATCCTCACCGCGGCCACCGGGCTGGCCGTCGCCACGCTGCTGAGCGGCGATTCGATCGGCCTGATGGTCATCTCGTCGGTGCTGCTCGGCGCGGGTATCGGGCTGTCGGAGACGATCACCAACGACGCCATCCTCGCCGCCGCCCCGCCTGCTCGGGCCGGTTCGGCGTCGGCCGTGTCCGAGACCGCGTACGAGATCGGCGCGGTGCTGGGGACGGCGGTGCTGGGCAGCGTGCTCTCAGCCGTCTACACCTCGTCGGTCGCCGCGTCGGACGGACCCGCCCACGAGACCCTCGGCGGCGCCGTCGCGGAGGCCGCGCGGATGTCCGCGCAGGCGGGTTCGGCCCTGCTCGACTCGGCTCGCGCCGCGTTCCTCGCCGGCACGTCGGCCGCGGCGGCGGTGGGCGCCGCCGTGCTGGTCGCGGTCGCGGCGCTCGTCGCGGTGGGGCTGCGCGAGCACTGATCCGTGCCAGGATCCCGGCTCACGCGGGACGACTTCACCGGCCCGCCTGATCCGACTGACGCTGCGGGCCACGGGCCGCAACACCGCGGGCATCGAGGTACCGACGAGGTCCGCTCGGCGGGAGCCGCAGGCCGCCGGTGACGGCCACCGCGAACGGCTACCGGTGGCGCAGCTCGATCGCGCGGATGGGGGCCGCGCCGGTAGCGGTGCGGAGTTCGAGCTCCTGGCGTACTCGAACGAGCGCCGGCTCGTCATGGCGATCGAGGACGCCAAGACGGCCGCCACCGTGAGCGGCGGATCGCGAAGATCGTCGCGGGCCTCGACTAGACCCCGCTCGAGCGGCCCTTGTCCCGGTGGATGCGGTCGTACTCGCGCTCGGCCAGCCGCTCGGTGACGTTCTCGTGGATCTCGGCGGCGCGCCGGGCAGCGCGGACCCGCAGCAGCACGAGCATCGAGATGCCGTACGCGACGCCGAGGGTCAGCAGCACCACCCCGAGCTTGACGATGAACGTCTGCACGCTGTTGCCGGTGTCGACGCGCATCGCCGAGATGATCGCCAGCACGCCCAGCGTGATCAGTAGGAAGAGCACGAACAGCAGGAGGTTCAGCGACCGGGTGACCTTCCGGTCGTGGAACACCTCCAGCAGGAACGGCTCACCGGCCCGCATCAGCACGATGCCGACGGCCACCGTCAGCACGACGGAGATGAACACGAGCGTGAGGTACTGCGCGGTGTCGGTCATCGAGTCTCCCGCCGCCGGACCGGTGCACCGAGCGTACGTGGCGTGACCCGTTCGAGCGAACCGTGAGCAGTAGGCGTGGAGATTCCGAGCCTCAGATGTCCCGGGTGATCGTCTCGTCCCGGCCGGGGCCGACCCCGATCGCACTCACCGGGGCACCCGTCAGCTCCTCGATCCGCTCGACGTACGCCCGCGCGGCCGGCGGCAGCTCGGCGAAGTCGCGGCAGCGGGAGATGTCCTCGAACCAGCCCGGCATCTCCTCGTACACCGGCACTGCGTGGTGCACGTCGGTCTGCGTCATCGGCATGTCGTCGACCCGGCGGCCGTCGATCTCGTAGGCCACGCAGACCGGCACCCGCTCCAGGCCGGAGAGCACGTCGAGCTTGGTGAGGAAGAAGTCGGTGATCCCGTTGACCCGCACCGCGTAGCGGCCGATGACGGCGTCGAACCAGCCGCAGCGGCGCGCTCGGCCCGTCGTGACCCCGAACTCGCCGCCCTGCTTGCGCAGGTACTCGCCCATCTCGTCGAACAGCTCGGTCGGGAACGGGCCCGAGCCCACCCGGGTGGTGTAGGCCTTCAGGATCCCGATCACTCGAGTGATCTTGGTGGGGCCGATGCCGGACCCGACGGCCGCGCCGCCCGCCGTCGGGTTCGAGCTGGTCACGAACGGGTAGGTGCCGTGGTCCACGTCGAGCAGGGTGCCCTGCGAGCCCTCCAGCAGGACCGTGTCGCCGGCCTCCAGCGCCTGGTTGAGCAGCAGGCGGGTGTCGGCGATGCGGTCGGCGAACTTGCGCCCGTGCGCGAGCACTGTGTCGACGACCTCGTCGACGTCCAGGGCGCGGCGGTTGTAGGACCTTGGACCAGCACCTGGTTCTTGAACGCCAGTGCGGCCTCGACCTTCTGGTGCAGGATCTTCTCGTCGAGGATGTCGGCGACCCGCACACCGACGCGGGCCACCTTGTCCTGGTAGGCGGGGCCGATGCCGCGTCCCGTGGTGCCGATCTTGGCCTTGCCCAGGAAGCGCTCGGTCACCTTGTCGATGGCCACGTGGTACGGCATGATCAAGTGCGCGTCGGCCGAGATCAGCAGGTTGCTCGTGTCCACGCCCTTGGCCTCGAGGCCGGAGAGCTCCTCCAGCAGCACGCCCGGGTCGACGACCACACCGTTGCCGATGACGTTCTTCACACCCGGCGTCAGGATCCCCGAGGGGATCAAGTGCAGGGCGAAGTCCTGTCCGTCCGGCAGCACCACTGTGTGGCCGGCGTTGTTGCCACCCTGGTACCGCACCACCCACTGTGCCTGACCACCGAGGATGTCGGTGGCCTTGCCCTTGCCCTCGTCGCCCCATTGGGCGCCGATCAGCACGATCGCCGGCATGTGAGACTCCAGATCGACAGCAAACCGCAGGGAGGCTAGCCGATCTCGTGACCTCGATCGACTCGGAAGTCGTGCTGCTGACCTGTGCCGGATCGGCACCGGCGCCGCGGCGGCTCCCGCTTCACGGTAGTCGGCGACCGCGCACGCTGCCCGACATCCCCCGGATAGACCTGTCCGGTCCCCCCGACCGGAGTAACATCGACCCCATCCTGCGGGACCGCTCCCCCCGCCGCGTCGTCGTCGCGGGTGGTGACGCGGACCTCGCCGCCGTGGTGCTGCGGCTGCTGCGCACCGAGCGGCTCGACGTCGAGATCGCCTACCTCCCGGCCGGCCCGACCCCGGCCACCCGTGCGTGGGGGCTGCCGCACGGCCGCGCCGCCGCCGAGCTCGCCGTCGCCGGCACCGCAGGCCCGGTGCCGCTGGTGCGCGACGACAACGGCGGGGTACTCGTCGGCCGCGGGGAGATCAGCCCGATCGTCGGCGAGTGCTGGTGCGATCAGCACCTGGTGCTGCGCGGCCGGGGTCCCCGGCTCGTCGTGGTGCCCACCCCGGACGGCATCGCGGTGCGCGCCGGGCGCAGCCGCCGACCCCCCGACGGGACCCTGCGCCCGCTGCCGCCGAAGATCCCGTCCGGACGTGGTTCGGCGGTCGGGCGGGCCGTGCAGATCGGTGGGGAGCCGATGACGGTCGTCCACGACGGCGTCACCCACCCTCGGCTCGTTCCGCGCTGGACGTGGTTCCGACACACCGAAGACCTGCTGCTCGTGCGCGCCTGAGGCCGTGTTCTCGGCGATGCGACGAGAAGTGGTGCGCGAGTCCCGCGTCCGGTCCGGCGAGTCGTGCGTTCGGCCGCGCGAGTCGTGCGTGTCACCCAGCGAGTCTCGCGATCAGTACGGCGAGTCCTGCGTCCGGGCACACGAGGTGCGCGTTCGGTCAGGACAACCGGACCCGCAGCTCGAGGCCCGGCGCGGAGGACCTCGGTCCCGACGCAGCATTCGCCGGACCGGACGCGCGACTCGCCCGGGGGATCGCGCGACTCGCCCGGCCGGAACGCGCGACTCGCCCGGCCGGCCTCGCCTCACGCCGCGGGGCGCTCGTGGTAGCGGTCCACGTACTCCTGGTGCGATAGCTGCGCGATCGCGTCCATGATCTCGTCGGTGACCGCCCGGCGGATCACGTTGGACGCCTCCAGGCCGTCGTAGCGGGAGAAGTCCAGCGGCTCCCCGAACGTGACCGTGACCGGGCGCAGCCGCGGGATCAGCGCGCCCTTCGGCAGCACCTCGTCCGTGCCGTGCAGCGCCACCGGCACCACCGGCGCCCCGCTGCGCAGCGCCAGCGTCGCAACGCCCGTGTGCCCCCGGTGCAGCCGTCCGTCCAGCGACCGGGTCCCCTCCGGGTAGATCGCGAACACCCGGCCCTCCTGCAGCACCTCCATAGCGGCGGCGATCGCGGCGAGTCCCGCCTTGGCGTTGGCCCGGTCGACCGGGATGTAGCCGAGCGCCCGCAGGAACGCCGCGAGGGCGCGCCCCTTCAGCCCGGTGCCGGTGAAGTACTCGGCCTTGCCGAGGAACGCGACCGGGCGGGTCGCCGTGAGCGCGATGGCTGCGGTGTCGATCGCGGAGAGGTGGTTCGCGGCGAGGATGACCGGGCCGGTCTTCGGGATCCGCTCCGCACCGTTGACGACGGGGCGGTAGATCAGGCGGACGAGCGGAGCGAGCAACCAACGGACGATCAGCTGCACAGTTGAGCAACGCTAGCTCAGCGTGAACGAGTTCCTCAACGGCGCCTCCCGGCCGTACCGTGCCGGCGTGCGCCTCCCGTACCGCCCGCGGCGGTCGCTCCCGCCGGAGACGGCCGAGTTCCTCGAGCGACTGCGCCCGCGCGACCGCGGTGACCTGCTCGACGAGCTGCGCCGGTGGTGCTCGCCGGGGACGCGCCACCTGGTCTCGCCCTGCCCGTTGACGAGGTCGCCGCCTTGTTCGGGGGCAGCGTGATCCCGGTCAGGGAGGCGCTGAAGACGCTGCGGCTGGATCGCCTACCTGGTCATGTCGATCCGCCGGTTCATCGACTCCATCGTGTTCGCACTGCTCGTAGTGATCACGGCGGCGGCCACGAAGCCGGTGTTCGGCGAGCTGATCACCGACCCGATCGAGACGGTCGCCCGGCTCGGCAGCACGTTCGCGATCGTGCTCGGCGCGCTGACGTTCATGATCGCCACGGTCGGCATCAACATCGTCGCGGACCTCGTGTCCCCGGCCTTCGACTCCTCCGACGTCGCGCCGCAGCGGATCAGCTGGCGCACCGGCGGGATGATCGCGGCCGTCGGCTCGGTGCTGATCACACCGTGGAACCGGTACTCCAGCCCGCAGGTCATCCACTACACGCTGGACACGCTCGGCGCCTTCATCGGCCCGCTCTACGGCGTGCTGATCGCCGACTCCTACCTGGTGAAGAAGCGGCGGGTGGTCGTCGACGATCTCTACGCACTGCGCCCGGACGGCACCTACCACTACGCGGGCGGGGTCGACCGGGTCGTGGTCGCCGCCACCGCGGTGGGTGCCGTCGTGGCGATGCTGCTGGTGTTCCTCGGCTCGTCGGACGCCGCGGCGTTCAGCTGGTTCCTCGGCACGGCCGTGGCGTTCGTGGTGCACTGGCTGGTGTCCCAGTGCACCGTCGCCCCGGTCAGCCCCGCAGCAGACTGAGCGCCTCGGCCCGGGAGAGCCCGGTGGCCTGCAGCAGGTCCACGGCGATGGAGCGCACCTGCGCCAGCATCACCGTGCCGGAGGCTCCGGGCTCCCAGTCCAGCTCCCGGGCGCGGCGCGCCACGTCCAGGACTGCGTCCCGAGCACTGCTGCGGTCGCCCTCGCGGCTCAGCTGTGCGGTGAGCACCCCGACCGCGCCGGCCAGTTCCCCGACGACGTCGGCGAACTCCGGCGCGGTGGGTTCGCCGTCCTGCAGAGCGGTGAGCGCGCGGCGGGCCAGCACACGGGTGTTGCGCATCGCGTAGTCGGCCCGCTCGGCCAGTTCGCCGTACGCCGTCAGCGCTCCGCGGCGCCGCCGCACCAGCGGGGACACCCGGGTGACCTCCGCCCCGGCGCGCAGCGCCGCACGCAGGTCGTCGACCAGCGGCTGGGTGGCCCGGCCGCGACGGAGCGCGGCGGCGGCGAGCTCGGCATCGCCGGTGCGCAGGGCGGTGGCGACGTCACCGAGCACACCGGCCAGCTCGTCGAGCAGCATCCGCGACTCGCGGCGCACCGGCGCCACCGGATCGGTCGGCAGCAGTGCCGCCACCAGCAGCCCGAGCGAGCCACCGACGAGCGCGTCGACGCAGCGATCGAACCCGCCGGACTCACCGGGCGGCAGCAGGGTCGCCACGAGCACCGCGGAGGCCCCGGCCTGGGCGACGAGCAGGGCGGCGCCGTCGGCGAACACCGCAGCGGCCATCGCCAGCGCGACGACCAGCGTGATCTGCCAGGCTCCGCTGCCGATCACCGAGATGATCAGGTCGCCGACCAGCACACCGAGGCTGACCCCGACGACCAGCTCCGCGGCCCGGCGCAGCCGCGACCCCAGCGAGATGCCGAGGGAGATGACGGCCGCGATCGGCGCGAAGAACGGCCGCGTGTGGCCGATCAGGTCGTTCGCCACGAACCACGCCGCGCCCGCGGCGGTCGCGCACTGCAGGATCGGCACCCACGACGCCCGCACGCGCTCGATCCGGCGGGCCAGGTGGCGGCGGAACCGGCGCAAGCCCTACAGTCCGAGCTCCTTGGCCGCGACCGGGTCGCACTCGTCGAGGAAGGTGCGCGTGCGCTCCACCTCGTCGGTCTCCCCGATGGCGGCGGCCGCCCGGTGCAGCGCGGCGAGCGCGCGCAGGAAGCCCCGGTTGGGCTCGTGCGACCACGGCACCGGGCCGTGACCCTTCCAACCGTTGCGGCGCAGCTGGTCGAGGCCGCGGTGGTAGCCGGTGCGGGCGTAGGCGTACGCGGTGATCGTGGCGCCGTCGGTGAGGGCGCGCTCGGCCAGCAGCGCCCAGGCGAGGCTGGACGTCGGGTGCGCGGCGGCGACCGCGTCCGCGGCGGCCCCGCCGGCCAGCTCGGCGGCGGCAGGGTCGGTGGGCAGGTAGGTGGGATCGGGCCCGAGCAGGTTCCCGGAGAGCGTCATGGTGCCCATGATTGCGGCTCGGGCCGACGAAGCGAGCCGCGGGCTGCGGTGCCCGGCCGGACAAGGGCCGGTGGGCCCGGACCGCAGCGGCCCGGGCCCACCGGCCCCGCACGTCACTTGCTGAGCGTGGTGCCCGTCGAACGCAGGTGCTCGCACGCCTGCACGACGCGGGCGGCCATGCTCGCCTCGGCGGCCTTCAGGTACGAGCGCGGGTCGTAGGTCTTCTTGTTGCCGACCTCGCCGTCGACCTTGAGCACGCCGTCGTAGTTGGTGAACATGTGCGCCGCGATCGGGCGGGTGAAGGCGTACTGGGTGTCGGTGTCGATGTTCATCTTCACCACGCCGTAGTCGACCGCAGCGTGGATCTCCTCCAGCAGTGAGCCGGACCCGCCGTGGAAGACGAGGTCGAACGGGCGGGCGTCGGCGGGCAGGCCGAGCTTGCGCGCGGCCACCTCCTGGCCCTCCTTGAGGACCTCGGGGCGCAGCTTCACGTTGCCCGGCTTGTACACGCCGTGGACGTTGCCGAACGTCGCGGCCAGCAGGTAGCGGCCCTTCTCTCCGCCGCCGAGCGCCTCGACCGTGCGCTCGTAGTCGCTCGCGGAGGTGTAGAGCTTCTCGTTGATCTCGTTGGCGACGCCGTCCTCCTCGCCGCCCACGACGCCGATCTCGACCTCGAGGATGACCTTCGCCTTGACCGCCTGGTCGAGCAGCTCGGCCGCGATCGACAGGTTCTCCTCCAGCTCGATGGCCGAGCCGTCCCACATGTGGGACTGGAACAGCGGGTTCTCGCCGCGGTCGACGCGCTCCTGGCTGATCGCGAGCAGCGGGCGGACGAACTTGTCCAGCTTGTCCTTCGGGCAGTGGTCGGTGTGCAGCGCGATGTTCACGGGGTACTTCGCGGCTACGACGTGCGCGAACTCGGCGAGGCCCACGGCGCCCGTGACCATGTCCTTCACCGCGGTGCCCGACAGGAACTCCGCGCCGCCCGTGGAGACCTGGATGATCCCGTCGCTCTCCGCTTCTGCGAACCCGCGCAGCGCTGCGTTGAGCGTCTCCGTGCTCGTCACGTTGATCGCCGGGTAGGCGTAGCGGCCCTTCTTGGCCCTGTCGAGCATCTCGTTGTAGATCTCCGGGGTGGCGATCGGCACGGCATACCCTCCTGTCGACGTTCTCCGGCACGAGTATCCCGCATCGGCGGCGGCGCAGGGCGCTCCACTACATTGGAGGCCGTGCGCGGCGACGTGGGAGAGAACGCCGTCGAGCAGACCCTGACGCAGCTGCGGGTGCTCGACGATCGGCCACATGCGCGGTCGACGCCCTCCACCGCACCCCGCACGCTGGCCGACCTCTACCGCGATCACCGGCAGCGGATGGTCCGCCTCGCCGTCCTGCTCGTGGACGACCCGGCCACCGCCGAGGACGTCGTCCAGGAGGCGTTCGCCGGGCTGCACCGGCACTGGTCGAGCCTGCGCGACGAGGAGGCCGCGGTCGCCTACCTGCGCACCGCCGTCGTCAACGGCTCCCGCTCGGTGCTGCGGCGGCGCCGCACCGCCCGCGACTACGTGCCGCCGCACCAGGTCAACGCGCGTTCGGCGGAGTCGCTGGCGATGCTCTCCGCCGAGCACCAGGCCGTCGTGGACGCGCTGGCCACGCTTCCGCCGCGGCAGCGCGAGGTGCTCGTGCTGCGCTACTACGGCGGACTGTCCGAGGCGGAGATCGCCGAGGCGACCGGGATCACCCGCGGCACCGTGAAGTCGACGGCGAGCCGCGCCCTCGATGCCGTGGGCCGCGTGATGAACAACCCTGGCGGCTCCTGATCGGTCGTCACCAGGCATGATGGCGGGCGTGACTACCGACGACGCGGAGCGCCGCCTCGCCGAGGCCCTGCGCGCCCGAGCCGTCGGCATGCAGCCGATGCCGTCGGCGCAGTCCTACGCGCCACTGCGGGTGCGCCGGGCCGCGCCGCCCGAGCCGGGCATGAGCGTGCGCACCGCGCTGCTGCTCGCGCTGCTGGCCGGCGTCGTGCTGGGCGTCGTGCTCGGGCTCATGTCGTTCTGGCTGCCCGGAGCGCTACCCCCCATCGGCTGAGGGTCGAATCGGACATCCCGGTACCGTGGGCGCGTGACTCACACCCTGGCTCTCGGCCCGGAATGGCTGCAGCCCGAGGTCATCATCACCTGGCTCGGGCCGTGGGCGCTGGTCGGACTGGCGCTCATCGTGTTCGCCGAGTGCGGGCTGATGTTCGGGTTCTTCCTGCCCGGGGACTCCCTGCTGTTCACGGCCGGGGTGTTCGTCGCGATCAACTCGATCCAGTACCCGCTCTGGTTCGTCTGCACGGTGCTGGTGATCGCGGCGTTCGTCGGCAACGTCGTCGGGTTCTACGTCGGCCGGGTCGTCGGCCCGCCGATCTTCGAACGGCCGAAGTCGCGGCTGTTCAAGCCCGAGCACGTGCAGAAGACGCACCACTTCTTCCAGAAGTACGGCAACCGCGCCATCGTGCTCGGCCGCTTCGTCCCGATCGTGCGCACGTTCATCACGGTGATGGCGGGCGTGGCGCGGATGGACCCGAAGCGCTACCTCGTCTACTCCGCGATCGGCGGCGTCCTGTGGGCTGCCGGGGTCACGGTCCTCGGCTACTTCCTCGGGCAGGTCGAGTTCGTGCGCGAGAACATCGAGGGCATGATCATCGCGATCGTCCTCGTGTCGATCATCCCGATGATCGTGGAGTACGTCCGGGCCCGCCGGGCCAAGCCGCGCAAGCGCGGGGCGCACGCGAAGTAGCCGTCACGCGCTGCGCTGCAGCCGCGCCGCCGCCTCCATCAGCATCCAGCCGGCCAGCTGCACCGACAGGTCCGCCTCGGGCACGTGCTTTCCCGGTCGAGCGGCGGGGATGGCCCAGTCGACGGAGAAGACCGGCCCGCCCACCGATTCGAGCCTGCCCAGCCACGCCTGCTCGGCGCAGCCCAGCACCAGACGGCGCACGGCGGCCGTCAGCTCGGAGCGCTGAACGCCCGCGTCGGCGAGGTAGCGGGCGAGCACGCCCGCCTGCAGGCCCCCGTCCCCGCCGCCGGCGCCGGGCAGCGAGCCGTGGCCGTTGGCGAACCGCTGCTGCACCGCGTCCACGATCGCGATCGCGCGGTCGCCCCACCGGCTGTGGTCGTCGCGGCGCGCCAGCTCGGTGCAGGCCGCGAGGTAGGCGCCCTGTGCCGCGGCGTGGATCGCCGGATCGACGGACGTCAGCTGCCCGTCGGCGGAGACGACCGCACCCGCCCGCACCAGCCCGGTGCCCTCGTCGACGAGGGTGTCGGCGATCCAGTCCGCGATCGAGCCGGCGAAGTCGATCTGACCCACCCGCGCCATCATCACCGCGGCCGGTGCGTTGGCCAGCGCCGGTTTGAGCCCGCTGCGGGCACCCCGACGCGCCCACAGCCCACCGCCGCCGGCCTCGCTCCAACCGCGGTAGAAGGCCTGGGTGACGCTGTGCTCGGCGGTCCGCCCGGCCCGCCCGGCGAGCGGTCCGGCCCGCTGCAGCGCCACCCCGAGCCACGCGGTGTCGGCCAGGCGCCGGGTCACCCAGCGGCCGCGGTTGCGCAGCCGGATCCCCCGCACCAGCGCGGAGATCGTCCGCGCACGGCCGGCGCTCGGGGAGCGCTGCTGGGCGTCGAGCAGGCACTCCAGCAGCTGCGCCTGCCACCACGGATGCCACGGCCGGGGCCGGGCGGGGAGCTTCCGGGGCCAGCGCTCCCGGCCGAGCCGCGTGCTGGGGACGACGCCCGCGACCGGTCGTAGGTGGCGACGGACGACGGCGCGTTCGGCGGCTGCCGCACGCTCCGTCCAGTCCACGTCCGTGTCGGCCACGCGCACAGTCTGCCGTGACCCGGTCGGGTAGGCCGAGCGGCTCTCGCCACGGGCGAATCCCGGGCAGCGGTTGCTGGCGCTGTACCTCAGAAGTGCTGCGGCAGCTCGGTCAGCGCGCTCAGGTGCAGTACGCCGTCGTCGTGCGGGAGATGGGCGAGCTCCAGCTCCCACGTGTTCGCGTTGGGGATGTAGACCGCGTTCATCCCCGCTGCGCGGGCCGGCAGGATGTCCGATCGCGGGGAGTTGCCGATCATCCACGAGCGCGCGGGGTCGAGATCGTGGTCGGCGACCAGCTTCCGGTAGGTGTCCGGGTCCTTGTCCGGCACGATGTGGATGTCGCGGAAGAACGGCGCGAGCGCGGAGGACTCGATCTTGCGTTGCTGCTCCTCGACGTCGCCCTTGGTGAGCATCAGCAGGTCGTGGCGGGTGTGCAGCTCGCTGAGCGTCTCCACCACGCCGGGCACCAGCTCCAGGTCGCCGCGCAGCATCGCCTCGCCGAAGCCGTGGATGCGCTCGATCTCCTCGACCGTCGCGGACCGCTCGCGCAGCCGCTCGAACACGACCTGCAGGGCGTGCAGGAACCCGCGCGTGCCGTACCCGTGCGTGACGACCGTGGCCCGCTCGACCTCGTGCAGCACCGCCCGGATCGCCAGCTCGTCGAGGGTCGGATGGGCCAGCCACTCGCGGAAGGCCGCGAACGCCCGCTCGAACAGGACGTTGTTCTCCCACAGGGTGTCGTCGGCGTCGAACACGAGGGTCAGGCGATCAGGCACGAGCCCGGATTCTAGGAACCGGGCCGGCCGCCGACCGCCCATTTTCCGTCAGGGGTCCGAACTACTGTTCGATCCATGGACGACTTCGACCCCTTCGCCCAGCGCTCCGCCATCGACGAGCACGACGCCTGGCTGCGCGCCACCATCCGCCGCTACGGATGGGCGCTGCAGGCCGTGCTGGCCGGTGCGGATTCGCCGCCGTTCGTGCACACGGTGGGGCTCACCGGCTTCGACCATCCGGAGCTGATCCTGTTCAACACCGAGCAGGCCACCGCGGCCACGGTGCTCAACCAGCTCGGCGAGCTGGTGCGGGCGGGCCGGCGGCTGCGCCCTGGCGACCGGATCGAGACCGGTCCGGGCCCGGTCCGCCTGCTCCACCTACCTCGCTCGGACCCCTGGATGTTCGCCGCCAACGACTTCTACCGGGAGCCGGGGGAGCCACCCGTGCCCGCGCTGCTCGTGGTGCCCGAGGACGAGCTGGCCGTGATCGACGGGCCCGAGATGGGCTGCCGCTACTGCAACTGATCACCAAGCGGTGGACAGGTCGGCGTGCTGGCGCACCCACGTGTGCATGGCGATCCCGGCCGCCACCCCGGCGTTGATCGACCGGGTCGAGCCGAACTGGGCGATGCTCACCGTCAGCGCGGCGGCGGCCCGGGCGTCCGGGGTCACCCCCGGACCTTCCTGACCGAAGAGGAGGAGGCATTCACGTGGGAGTTGCGTCGTCTCGATGCGCTGCGCGCCGGGGGTGTTGTCCACGGCCACCACCGTGAGCCCGTGCGCGTCCGCCCAGGCCATGAGCCCGGCCACGTCGTCGTGGTGGTGCACCGTCAGGTAGCGGTCGGTCACCATCGCACCCCGGCGGTTCCAGCGGCGCCTGCCCACGATGTGCACCCCGGCCGCGGCGAACGCGTTGGCGGTGCGCACCACCGTCCCGATGTTGTGGTCGTGCGCGAAGTTCTCGATCGCGACGTGGAACGGGTGCGCGCGGGCGGCCAGGTCGGCGGCCACGGCCTCCCGGCGCCAGTACCGGTAGGCGTCCACGACGTTGCGGGAGTCGCCGTTCGCCAGCAGCTCGGGGTCGTACCGGTCGTCGGTCGGCCACGCCTGCGGCCCGCCGGGCCACGGTCCGACCCCGACCTGCCCGGGCACGGTCCACTCGCTGGGGCCGAGGGCATCAGCGGGCACGTCCGTCACGGCTCGATCCTGCCCTGCGATCCGGGCGGGGTGACGTGAGGCCTCCAGGCTGGGATACCCCAGGCCTTCTGGTGCTCAGCCCGCCACCGGACCGGGTTCGGGCCGGTGGACCTCGTAGAGCGCGTCTTGCTCGGGTGCGCCGAGCAGGTCGAGGGTCGCCGCGAGGTTGGCGAGCCGGGCGCGTTCCCACGCCTCGGGGTCGCGTCTGCGGATGCGGCGGCGGGCCCGCACGACCACGGCGGTGAGGTTCGTGGCCACCTCGAGGATCAGCGACGGGCGCAGGCCGAGATCGTCGGCCACCGCGTCGCCGTGGAACCGGCGGCCGAGGTACTCGATCAGCTTCCGCCCGATCGGGCGCGGGATCCGCAGCAGCTCGTCCAGGCGCTGGGCCATCGCCTCGACGAGCGCGGTGGCCAGCACCCGCGACTGCGTGCCGAGCGGGCCGGTCACGGCCTGCAGCAGCGCGTCGACCCGGGCGGCTTGGGCGTGGTCGGTGATGCCGCCGACCAGGTCCAGGTCGATGCCGAGCAGGTGGGCGAGCACCGCCCAGAACCGGTAGACCTCGGCCAACTCGCTGCTGGTCATGCCGAACCCGAGCGACTCCTCCGCGCGCAGGCTGACCAGGGTGAAGTCCATCCAGGTCCGGGCGAGGTCGACCTGGTTGATCGGGACGCCGTGGGTGCGCTCGTCGTAGCCGCGGGTGCGGGCCAGCCGGCGCATGTGGGCGTGCAGCATCCGCACCTGCAGGGTCGCGACGTACCCCGGCGCGCCGGGGTGCAGACCACCGGGGAGCGCGGCGGTGAGCAGCCAGCGGCCGGTCTCGTCGAGCCGGCGCGGGGCGGCCTCCACGAGCCTTCCGGTGGTGGCGAGCAGCACCGCGATCGACGGTGACTCGTACGTGCGCAGCAGCGCCCCGGCCGAGAGCGAGAGGATGCGCACGATCGTCGGCGAGGTGAAGCTCGCGGTGGGCCCGGCGTCCAGCACCGCCGGATCGGCGCCCGGGGGCAGGCGCTCGGCGTCGGCGAGCAGCGCGGCGACCGCGGGCGGCGGATCGGTGAGCGACGCCAGCCCGTGGCGGATGCCGTGGTCGAGATGGGTCCGAACGTCCGCGCCGCCGCGGTGGATCTCCTCGACCACGGCGTCGGCCAGCGGGTCACCGGTGCGTAGCGCCCGCTCGACGAGGGCGGCCCGGCTCTCGCCGAACTGCGCTACGACCGCCGCGCGCGAACCGCGGCCGGTGGGCCACTCCGGGTCCGTGGTCGCAGCCGGTGCAGGGGTCCCGACGTGGGCGCTGACGCCGCTGCCGGTCATGGTGCTCCTCCGGTCGGTGCGTCGGTGTCGAGCAGGCCGTGGCGGGCCAGCAGTCCGGCCATGTAGTTGCGGACGGCGTCGGTGCCGGGCGGGGCCGGGGCGAGCACGCCGAGGGTCGCGAAGCCGAACACGGCCAGGAACAGCTCGTGGGCTTGTCGGCGGTCACCGGTGTAGGTGGTGATGAGGTCGATGACCTGGCGGTCGTGGTGCACCGGTGGCACCTGTGGGTGGGCGCCGGGGGCGCGGGCCGCGCGCAGCCGGATCTCCAACTGGGTCAAGGCGAGGCTGCGGCCGGGGCCGAACAGGTCCGCGAGGTAGGTGGTGCAGGCGTCGAGCAGGCTCAGCTCGCCGGCCCGGGAGCGCTCGGTGAGGTCGGCGAGGCGTCGGGTCGCGCGCTCGTCCAGTTCCTGCAGCACCGCTGCGACCAGGGCGTCCACCGTGCCGAAGTGGTAGGTCGCGGCCGCGGGCGACACCCCGGCCCGGGCGGCGACCTCACGCAGGGTCAGGCCGTCGAAGCCGTCGGTGGCGAGCACGTCGATGGTGGCCTCGACGATGGCGCGCCGGGTGCTGTCGCCGCGCTGGCGGCGTCCGTCGGTCTTCCCGGCCGGCATGCACCGCCCCCTTCTCCCGAAAACTATCTGTACGATCAAACAGTAATCGGGGAGCGCGCGTGCCACCACCCGGCGTCGGGCGGTGGCGGGCTGGTGCCCCAGCCGGTGTCAGTCCTGGCGCTCGGCCGCGGCCTGGTGGGCAGCCCCCTCCAGCTCGGGTACCTGGGGCAGCTGCACGACGGTGGCCGTCTG
>Ga0065720_1019241_pt1 | contig 31536 bp, 20 predicted proteins | sample Thericmetagenome_FD_59107 | JGI IMG/M metagenome (GOLD analysis project Ga0065720, IMG submission 59107) | Thermophilic microbial communities from the Joint Bioenergy Institute, California, USA of rice/straw/compost enrichment - eDNA_2 v2... | ecosystem: Engineered > Solid waste > Grass >... | reverse complement strand
CAACAACCAACCTCTAGTGCCTATCTCTTAGATACTTATCTCACCAAGGAGTACTGGTTCTGGGAAACTGACCTTGATATGCAGACAATTGCTAATAATATCACTTATTGTACTAAGAGTCTGACAGTTGAGAAGAAATGGAGAGTCATTGTTGAGTGTACCAAGCACTTTTGTAATGTCTCTCACCAATTCTATTCAATTTATCTCCTTCCCTTCACTGAATATGCCCAGAAGAATCTCTTTGAAGCTGCAAGAGAGAAGACTAATGCCAAGAAAAAGCAACTTGAAGAGCGTACTAAAGAGTTCGAAGACTGGAAAAAGAAGCAAAGAAGAAGGAGAAGAGCTGATCAGATGACTGGTGCTGTTCCTCAGGAACAACTCGACTTCGAAAGAGACGAAGCTGAGCTCAAGAGACAAATTGAAATCCATAAGAAAATTGAAGATTTCTATGACGCTGACAGAAAGAGAAGCAATGAGCTCCTAAAGACAATCAGAAGAGATGAAAATCAAGCTCTTGAAAACTTGAACCAAGGAAGAAATATACTCGCTAAATACGGAAATGACAGAAAGGAGCTTTTCCTCTTCCTTGAAAAGCACCTCAATGCTGATCCAGCCAATGTAAAGTTGAAGGAAAAATCAGCTGAATTTTGGTACAGAACTGTTACCTCTAAGTACAAAGAAATAATCGATGTCCTTAAGAAGAAGCAAGAGACCTTTGCCTTGGTCCAGGCCCTACACGAAAGAGGTAACGTTCACTTCACCATGGGAGAATCCAAGAAATATATGCAAGACTGGAATGAAGCCCTTGATACCATTTTCCAGAGAATCTACACCTTAAAGAACTTCAGAGAAGTCCTGAATGAATATAAGAACCTTGCCTTCCAAATTGGCATTGAAAGATGTCTCATCGGAGCCATCCTTCTCCACAAGCTTGGTAATTATGGATACTATAACGATATCCACTCACAAATGGAATGTTCTTTGATGGCTTATGAACTCATCTTTGCCATTTTCAAGGTCTCCATGCCCCATCAATTCATTCCCATTGCCTTTGGCTCCTATAGAGTCAAGGAAATCCTCCAAGACAAAGACATCTTTGCCAACAAGTATGTCCTCAACCCTGGGGATCTCATCATGGCCTGCAACTATCATGCCTTGTTCCTTATGGATAACGGCCATTATCTAAAGGCACTCCCAATTCTTGGCCTTATGGAATACCTCGCTGCTGATATTACCATGTCACCCTACTATTCTGTCAAAGCTAAGGTCCTCAAGGCTATCTGCCTTGCTCAATGTGGATATATTAACGAAGCCTATACCCTTTTGTTGGTTGTTTCCCAAGAGAAAGATGTTGTCATGGGTCTTAATAAGAACTCTGAGTACTATAAGAAGGAGTTTGGCTACAACTATTCTCCCAATGCTGTTCCCTATATCAATGAGTTCTCACCCTATGACGAGAGGAACAAAGAAGCTATCGAGAATATCCTGAAATTAGAAATCCCATCTAAGTTTCGATTCAAGTATGGATTTGTCAACCACAACCTCTTCTACTTTGCCAAGGCCGCCTTGATCTACTCCATCTACGAAGTTGAGAACTACGACAAGCCCGATCTCAATGAAATTCGTATCTCCAACTTGAGAAGAGCTGAGGGCATCCTCAGAGGTATTCTCAAGAGACTGGCCTTTGAAGATGAATTTTTCTACTTAAAGGACAAGTACAACCGTATCGAAAAACAGGAGATTAGCCCTGAAGAAGGAGGTCCAACTACCAAGGAGTCTCAAAATCAACAGCTCAAGCTTGTCAAATATTATCTCAATAATCTCTTCGATGCCAACGAAATTGAAGAAGCCGAACGTCCTGAGTACCTAGAATACAGAGAATCCACTCTAAGATATGCTGAGGTTCGTGAAGAAAGAGCCGCCTTAATCATGAGAATCCGCTTCTTCCTTGCTACTATCAGCAACTCAATGAACTTCTCAACCAGAGCTTACCACATTGTCAAGACTGCCATTATCAACCTCAAGAAATTCGCTGAAGATCAAAGAAGAGTTGAAACTGGTGATGAACCAGGAGCCCCTGAAGATGCCAAGCCTGAAGATCCTAAGGCTCAGAAGGGCAAGGGTGATAAGGGTAAACCTGAAGAAAAGAAAAAAGAAGAGAAGAAAGATGACAAGAAAAGGGATAGAAGAAATGCCAAGTCCCAGCCCCAAGTTGGAGGTGAAGATGAGCTTATTGTTAAGACTGAAGAAGAACTAGCTAAAGAGTTTGAAGAAGACCAAAAACTGTTAAAGAGAGAAGCAGAAAGCAGAAAAACCAGAAATATCTTCAATGGATTCTGGTGGCTCAAGATGAGAACGCTATTTTGTACAATCCTCTTCAAACAGAACAAGCTTGAAGAATGCCAGGCTCTCATCAACCTCTTCAGAGATGACAGCAAGGTCCTCAAGGATACCTACTTTGTTAGGACTCTTGAAGAGCTCGAAGCCAAGATCCTACTCAAGAAAGGTTTGACCACAGATGGACTTAGAAAGCTCAGAAAGGTTATTCAACATGGTACCAGCTACCACCACAATGATGTCGGATTTGGAAATGTTGTTGGAGACTTCGCTGATGTTCTATTCGAGAAGGGAGACACTGAAGAATCTGAACAGAACTACAGAATGGCTAGACAGATTTTCAACAACTTACTCTATGAAATCAGATTTGAGTTCAAGCCTCAAAACACTAATCAAGCTGCCCTAGATGAAGAACTCAAGGTGTGCAGAGAAAGCCAGCTTCAAGACCTTGAATCCACTGTCTTCAAGAGTGACAAGCTCAAGCCCACTGGCAAGAAAGATGATAAGAAACCTTCCAAGCCCGAAGAGAAGAAAAAGAATGATCCTAAGGCCAAAGGAAAAGTTGAGTCCGCTGAAGCCTTGGCTGAAATGGATGTCCAACCACTAAACCCACTTCCCAACTATGACTATTCTAAGGAGAATAAGTACAACTTTGACCCTATTGATGAGAACTTTGCTTCAAACAAGTTGCCTTTTGTGTACTCTTTGAAGCTGTATGAGCCCTATGTCAAGGCCACCTTGAATTATGTGAGGTGCATTCTATGGAAGAGTGACTACTTCTGGGACCAAAATACTATTGTTCAAGCCCTCGATGAAGTCAATAGTATTATACAAAGTGTTTATAATATTCCCTTGAGCTTTAAGTTCCAGTTGAACTTCTTATATGGAAAGGCCTTCAAGAGAAAGTTTGTTGAAGAGTTCAAGAGGATCCACAAGATCTATGAGGATAAGTACCTTGAAGATAAGGTCAAGAAATACAAGAAGCTCCACACGAAGGTTCCTCATAGAGACCTTTTAAGAAATAATTACATGATCGAAATCCCCAACTTTAGTGAAGAATTGAAGAATACCCTTATTCCTTACCTTGAACAAGCCAAAGACTATCTCAAAAAGGCTACTAACCTACTAAAGGCTGAATGCCTTGTCTTCGAAAATGGAATTAAGGTTGAAGAAGCCTTTATTGAATTAGCTCAAGTTGTCCTTTACCTTAGAGAATATAGACCTAGACCTACATTCAAGTACTACAGAGCAGAAGATATCATGGCTGCCTCTAAGGACAAGAAGCAAGAAGATGTCGAGAAGCACCTTGCTGAACTAGAAAAGAGCGACCAAAAGAATTGGTATGACTTGGAATGGGAAGCATTCAACTACTTGAGTTATGCTATTCAAGTCTGCCAAGCTAAACAAAAACTCGAGGAAGAATTCTCAGTCATTGGACAAAACAACTTTATCGATGCTTCTAAGTTGCCTCAAGATATCTACCAAATCATCATTGAAAGCGACTACCAACAAAAGAAGGTAATACTTTTTAATAATTATCCTTATATTTCTAGACTTATGGCCCCAAGCTATTTGACGAAAACAAGAAGAAAACTATTGTCAACCCAATCGACACCCTCCTATTCCTAAATCGTCTTGCTAAAGAATCTAGCTTATTCTCCTTCACTAACAACACAAATCAAAGACTCATCTCCAAGCTCCATAGATTCCTTAAAGTTCAACTTGCTAACTATGCTCCCTCATGCACTCTCCCCATTACTGAGGTTCCACCCAGATCTGATCCCAAAGCCAACTCTTTGTCTGAAGGAACAATTATCTGCAAGGCCTTTGAAAACCCAAGAATGAAAGAGCACAGAATGATCTATCTTTTTGGACCACTTAATAAGGAAAAGCTTAAGCCAACCTTACCTCCTGAAGAACTCAATAAACTCATCATGAACCCCGAAAATGACGTTCTCTACGGAACAGTAAATATCATTTTAACTCCTCCTTATTTTTTAGCTTTACTTTGGACACAATGAAATCAGTGAACTTCTCCAGCAATGCTATGACTTAAAATCACGCATGGAACACTCAGATAAGTGTTCAAAGGAAGTGAGGGACAGAGACTACAAGACCCACAAGTACAACTTCATGGTTATTATCGCCAAATTCGGTCTCAAGTTCCTGGCCAAAGAAACAACTTCAAAGACTCCAAGTCAAACAGCTTCTTCAACCTCAGTCTTTACCCAACAAGAAGAAGATGACCCACTTGAGATCTTAGAAAAATATATGGGTCTTATTCCTGAACTTACTATGGCTAACATTCAAATTTTGATCAATTTGTTTAGCAATATTGGTCTCAACTCACCTGCCCAATTTGGTGGAGCTAAGCCTGATGCTCCACCCGAGAAGGAAAAGCCCCAACCTAAGGCCAAGAAGGGAGAGGCTCCACCTCCTGAACAGGTTGTTATCCACCCAACCGAACCCTCTAATCATAACTTCTTGGCTCTTTTCAGATATTTCCACAAGCTTAAATATAAATAAACGTGTAAGATTTCTATCGTTAAACCTCTATAAAAGAACAAACGCATTTTAACATTGAGATCTAACAAAAATTCTTGAAAATTAGTTTCTTAGAGAAAAAATTTGAGGGGTATGTGTAGACTTCTGAGTTATAAAATAATGGAGTAGAGGTATGTAGGTAATAAACAAAGACTAGAAATTCATAATATACAAGGTATGTATCTGACAATATTTACTATCGTTAGTTATATCCGAAGTTGCTTCCCATAGGTACTTGCATATCTAAAATAATTAGCTATACAAAGGACTAAATTTACTTCCATTTCCCGCTTGCATCATTTGGTATTGTTTTAACAACATAGGATTAACAAAACCTTGGTTTTGCCCAGCGGTCATGTTCATTCCTGGATGCATGTTGAATGTACTATTCATGGGAGGAGAATTACTGATATTTTGTGCCAACCAAAAAGCATCTAATTCTTGTTGGTAATTAGTGTTGGTGAGATCCCCAAAAGGAGTAGAGTTTTTCTTGGGCTCTTCTTTTGTTAAATCAGATAAATCAATGAGATTTTTTTCTTTCTCATTGTATAGTTTATACTCCTACAAAATGATTGACTTTATTATGAGAAATTACCTTCGAGTCCTTCGGAATATTACTAACATTCTCAGAATTAGAGCTAGGAGTAGACGTTGTTGTTGATGTTTTTGTCGTAGTTGTTGTTGTTGTAATGGGCTTATTATTAGTGACAACAGTGTTGTTGATTGGAGCAGTATTAGTGGGGAGACTGTTATTCACGGAGGGACTCATGGTAAAGGTGGGATTGAAGCTCATAGGATTCATTTGGTTATAAACCATATGAGGGTTGGCGTTAGGATAGCCAAAATTAGTAGGAGCCATTTGCATGCTGAACATCATTTGAGGGCCATTAAATTGGGGAACTTGAGTTTGCTTATAGAGATCCTGAATGGATTGACTAGTCGGTTGATTAACAGGTTGAGTCTTCGCAGTCTCCCAGTCCCAGTTATCATCAGGCTTTCTTTGAATGACTGAATTATCCCACTTAAAAATATCTTCAGCTTTCTTCTCAACTGAAGGAGGATTTGAGGAAGTCTCAGATTTAGCATCTCCTTCTGATTTTGTGCTTAAAGTGGGTGCAGAATTACCCTTAGGTTTGGGAAGTGGTTTGAGTTCTTCAGACTTTGGCTTTTCAACAGGAGATTTTTCTTGCTGATGTTCTTGCTCAGTCTTATCGTATTTAGTTCCCTGTCTGACAACAAATTCATCAGAGCTCTTTTTCTCGACAGCCTTCGAAGGCTCTTCCTTCTTAGGTTCATGATAAGCAGGAATAACAGTATCCTTGAAACGGTCAGGTCCAAATCCAACAAACTTCTCAAAATCCTTGCTTGAGAACCCTTGGAGCTTAGTACTTTTGGACTTTCCGAGTTCTTTAAGGTTCTTCTTGGGATCAGCATTGCTTCCAAAACCTCTTAGATCTAATTTTTCTCTTATAGCTAAAGCCTTTTCTCTTTCTTCTTCGATTCTTTTGTCATCTCCCAGGAGACTGACAATGGACTTACTTAATTCTCTTACTAAGAATGTTAAAAGAAACAATATTTTCTATTACTGACTAGACCTCTATCTATCCCTTCTTCAGTGTATGTGAAGTTCTCGAAATTTTTGATGGTGTAAGTTTCATCCCTAAATTCCTGAATACATCTTGGTGAGCCATTCTTGATCAAATAGTCAATAAGTTGTAAAGTCTAGAAAATTCAATTGGCTTGATGGTTCGAATTTACCTTGAGGATTCTTCTCCACTTTTTCTTTTCATTTGTAGCAAGCTTCTTCCAAATGTGCTCCATAATCTTGATAAAGTCGTTGCTAATAAAGTTATGTTTATTTGATTAGGATATACAATTCAAAGGTCTGCATAGCAATCTCATGGAGAACTTTAGTTGAGGGATTTAAGTTTTCATCAGAAGTTGCCTCCGAGAGAGCTTTCTCGAGAGGATTCTTAGTGATTTTATCTTTCCTAACAAGTTAAGAGACTTTGCAAGAGTGATTTCTTACAATTTCTTTGCTTTTTCTTTGAGTTGGCCTAACATGGGATGAGTCAGAATTTGATATTTTTGAAATAAAAATAATTATTTGAACTAAACCGACACTATGCACTAAAATTCGCGTAATTTGAAGACAAAGCCTTGCCAGCAAGGTTGATCAGAAGACGATCAGAACAAATATTCTTTCAATTCCTCAACTAGTTTCCTCTTCCTAGTTGCCAGAATAAGAAATAGTCTTTTTAGTCTGGGTTGAATTTTCTAGAAGGTTTTAATGTCTATCAAAGGTCAGTAAATTTTCAGTTTTTGTTGTAAGAAGTTAAAGCAAACTTGATTGTGAGCCAAATGATTTTCTAACATGGGCAGCATCCAGTCGGAACTAAAGAAAATTGCTGAGGTTTAATTAATTCTTATCGGATATTTTCTCGATCTCAGCTAAGTAAAAATTGATTCGTAACTCCTATCCAATTTTTTTCTGGAAATATCCAATTGAGAATGCTTTGCCCACAACTCTCCAACATAAAAGCAAAGATGCTTTGGACTGAGTTTGTTGGTTCAACCTAATAAAGTCTAATCTTGAAGTCAAAATATATAAATACCTTCTCTGAGATAATTATTCACAAGGCACATCCTAAAAGAGGAATATGAGTTGAAGAAGAACATGATATAAAGTTAACCAAGAGAATAATATTCTTAACTTTGGACTAGGTCCAGATAATTGTTTATGAATTTAAAAATCAGGAAATTGAGAGCATAATAATCTGATGCACTACATGCAACAAAGGATAAATAGAAGAAAATTTAAGAGAAAGTTTCCATGCTATTTTTCATAGCCTTTACTTGAAATAGGAATTTCTATGAGATAACAAAAATTGAGCAAAATAATATACCTTGAACTCTGGTAAAGAAAGTGAGAGGGAATGGTTCTCAATGGATAAATCACTCCTTTGAATTTTAAAATCCAGCTCCACAAAGAGTCTATTTATTTCTTCAATATCCTTGTTGCTGATATTATTCTTGATATTCCAGTTAAGTGAAATCAGCTTTCCCAAACTCAAGACTTTCTCAGTCTTATCCTCCTTATGAGTATTTATAGCATTGTTGATTTCATTTATATGGTCTTCTGTTAGTAAGGTATTTTCTTGTAAAAATTTGGTCAAATTTTTAGCGTCAACCTTATCCTTCTTGCTCAAGACATATCTGATTCTTTTTTAATGGGAATCATCCTTTTTACCTTAGAAGAAGATAGACTGATTGAACCAATTTTGGCTTCTTTTCTGATGAATAATTCAATTCAAACTATCACTCAAAACTCATTAAATCCGAACTACCTCATGATAAGAATCATCAAGTCTTTTCTTCATTTTAAGGATCATATCGTAGGCCTAGCTGTCAATTCAAGATCAAAATAAATTATACAAGTCTGTATGTCTCATAGGTGTTCAGGTCATTGACCATATTAATTCCTTCAAGCCATTCGGCCTTATAAACAAAGTCTTCCATAACAAATAAAATTTATTTTCTATATTAGACTGTTTCTTAAGTGTTTAGATATATATTTCGAATATAGAATTAATGATCGATGAGGAGCATGTATGATTACTTGGTTCTTCGATGATCACTGGGCATATGTCAAGAGAAATATCCAAAATATCTTGTTCTTTCAATTAATCAAAACATATTAATTTAATGAAGTTTTGAAAGGGCTATGATCAAGAAAACAGGAAGAGATCTAAAATTAAAATTCATGATTATGAACCATAGGGTGTCCTCCTTAGAGCCCCAGTGTCAAAAGGTAATATTTTTAAAGAACTAGAGAACTTTGTTTTTGAACGATCAGTGGCTTGAAATCGTAAAATAATTTATTTAATTATTGAAAATGGCCAAGACCAAGGAAAGAAAGCCCCTCGAAGCCGTCACCAGAGATTACACCATCAATCTCCACAAGAGAATCCATAAGGTCGCTTTCAAGAAGAGAGCCCCCAGAGCTATTAAGGAAATCGTCGCTTTCGCTAGAAAGAATATGCTCACAAATGTAATGTTCTTTCCTTTCTCTTTGATTTTTTGATTGAGAATATTGAGTTTCCGTTTGACTAACTTCATTAGGATGTCAGAATTGACCAAAGACTCAACCAATTCATCTGGAGCAAGGGTATTAGAAATCTTCCCAGAAGAGTCAGAGTCAGAATCACCAGAAGAAGAAACGAAGACACTGAATCTGGCGAAAAGTTCTACTCCCTCGTCCAACATGTCCCCGTCAGCACCTTCAAGGGACTTGTTACTGAAATCAACACCGGAGAAGCTAAGTAAAAAGCAATTCTATCTTGATACGTCCTTGGAATCTTTGCTATACAAATATATATCTGAGAGTAATTCCCCTACATATGCATGCATGTATGTATAAGAAAACAGAGACCAGCCCAGGAATACTCTTAGAAACCCTAATGCCTTTATCATTTAGTATCTTTAAAGAATTCTCTTTAACATCTCGAAAAGTGAGGGAGAGAATCTGAAATAGGATTTAATTTGAAATCTTAAGAACTCTGACTCTTTAGCTGTAAGACTCAAAGAATAAAATGTGATTCTCTATGACAAGAAATTGATCGAAAGGAATAAAATTTTTTAATGTCTAGGAATGTGAAGTAAATAGAAAGTCTAAGGCATGCTCTTTTTGTGTCAGATATTGATAAGTGTTGTATAATTTTTAATACTTCAGGACTCTTAAATTTTATTTATGTTTGAACATGTACTAACATTTTTGGCACTCCTAGTTGCAGTTTTCTCTAAGAGTGCATTTGTTGATAGTACATATAATCCAGAGTCTCTTGTCACCACATCTTCTGGAACATGCTTTAAGGCTATGTGTGATAATGAAGGTGCATCAGCATGTTTTTCTAGAGATAGCTCCACTGGAACAATAAAATTGAGTCCTAATGCCTGCCAAGTAAAATGATTTTTTATAAAGAGTAAATTTCAGTCTGAGACTGTTTGCAGTATAAAACCCTCTGACTTTTCTTCTGCTTGTGCTGCAGAAGATTTCTTTGTGTCACAACCAAAACTTTATCCAGGAAATTTCTGTGATGAATTTGACCAGACAAAACAATGCTCCTATGCAAAGCAACAGTATCTCTCAATTTGAACATAAAATAACACTTCCAGATGTGTAAATAATGTATGCCAAGGAATGAAACTAGGCGAACCTTGTGGATCAACAGCTGACTGTGAACCACATTTATACTGTGAACATGGAAAATGCAGTGATATCATCCTGCTAGTATATTGCTCAAAGAATTTGCTTTATGCAATAGGGAGAAGACTGTTCATATAATAACCAATGTGGAAGAAGAGCCATGTGTTTATTTAAAAATCCCAGTTCTCTCTATGGAAAGTGCACAGCTTTGTTCTCTCTTGATAACAACAGTCCGACAATTGTGGATGTTAAATCTCCAAATGGATTTCCAATTGGTAATTTCAAAGAAAACGAGAATATAAATAAAATAGCCAGAGATCCTCTCGCTAATTTAGTTTGTAAATCAGGTTATGCTGATGAAAATGGTATCTGCACAGATGGTGTAAAATCCAAATACAAAGGTAAATACCAAAATTCTTTTCTCATTTAGAGGTCAAAGATGTAACACTGACAGTGAGTGTAGTACTGATGATCCAAGCATATCAGCTCCATGCAAGTGTGGATTTAATGCGGAAGGCATTAAATATTGTGACATAATGCCAGGAGATATTGAATGGGTGACTGCCAGAGCCAAAGTATAGCAACTAGACTTTTTGATAATATACTCTAGTTCAAAGAATATTGGGATGCCACTGTAGAATGCAATATTGGTGCGAGATGGGAAGAATGTGATCAAAAGGAAAAATACTATGCATGGTATATACACTAAATTCGAACTTTTATATTCTTAGGAAATGCGCCGAAGCGAAAGCAAAATACTATGTCTATACTTTGGATATGGCTAATTTATCCTGTGCTACAAATTCCTCTTTGGTGGACCAACTTCCCATTTTCTCAGAAATTAAGTATTGGTGTGAAGAAGCTAGTGCATCGAAAATTCAGACTTATGTTAGCTTCATGGTATCAGTTCTACTATTTGTATTTTTATATGGGTTATAATGGAACAATTTACTGATTTTTTGTATAGGTTTCTTAATTCATTTTTGGAAAAATTATTATTTTTCATTCAAGTTCATTTACGGTTATTGACTAAAAAAAATTTGACTTAATTAAAGAAAATAAAAATAACATTACTTACACATGCATCTGCTCTTGCTTATTCTAGTCGGTTTGATTATGATTTTGACAGCAACAGCCTCAAAGAAGATACTTATATCACCTATGCCTGGTTGTTCTTTTAATTGTTTAGGAGATAGCTCAGAACCTTTTGATAATCTATTAATTGCCATCAATCAAACTTATTCAGATCCAGATGTAGAATTCCTGTTAATGTCCTTTGATGAATATCCTCACTTTTTGTTGACTAGCGAGATAGTCTCTGGAATTACTCGCTATAATCAATTGGGAAATATTAATGTCAATCAAAATATTGTCATCAGACCTTTGTATTGTGATGAGGATCTGATTACAGATAACAGTACCCTCAATCAATATTGTTCAGAGAGAAATGAAAAAGTTATTTTATATGTGAAAGACGAAAATACACACATAAAATCTAGATACAATGTCACTCTCGAAAATGTAATTATAGATGGAACAGAGGATATCTACAAATATAACAATCCATCCACAAATCTGGAAACATGCTTAACTTCAAGAATTCGTTGTTGTTCTGGAGATTATCAAGTTTCAGAATTATTTTCTGATGTCAGTTGCCAAGCTGAAGACCTTTCTTTTTCATACATTTCATCGTCAGGAGCATTATTTGAAATTTCTAAAGACCCATTGCTTACTTCCACAACCTTCCGATTAATAGGAACAACCTTTCAGAATCACTATTTCAAAAGCAGTGGTGGGCTATTCAAAATTGGCGACCTCAAAAATTTGGAAATCATAAACAGTTCGTTCAAAAATAACTATTTTCCTTCAGGAGTAATTTCGCCACTAATTGATGTAATCTCTGTTGATTCTTTAAATATCTTACTCGATGGAGTCATTTTTTCAGGGTATAATTTACGCTGCTACAAGACTGATTTGATGGATTCTGAAGGCTACTTCTTCAACTTTCCATTCATAACAAATTCTAATATTCAAATCCAAAATTCTTCCTTCGAGAAGGCAGCTAGCGCCGTTATGCAAGAGTGTCCTAGTCTGACTCTTGATAAATTTCAAAGACCCTTAAATGCCTTCGTCATTAGCAATCCCTTCTCCAGAAGTGATATTTGCTCCAATTATCTAGCTGATCATAGCAAGAACAGAACAGGCTCCTTATTCTTCTTAGGACAGTTTTATGGAAATTTATCTGTGATTTCCAGTCAGTTCAGACACATTATCGGACTCTCTGGTTCTGTTTTCAGCATAAAAAAAGTAACTAATGTTGCTCTTTCAAGCTTTTTGTTTCAGAATTCGATATTTGATGGCAACTTTGCGTTCTATGGATTTGCTGCAATTTCAATCTTTCAAGATATATCCAATTATCTGAACTCAATTAAGCTTTCAAAAGTTATCATTGACAATTGTACTTTTTCCAATCATAGAGGCTGTCCAGGCAGTATGGGAACAGTTTTAATTCAAGGAACAAATTCACTTAACAGCACTTGCAGTAAAGATGGGCTCCTGACTACTTCTATAACATCTGAAAGAACTAATTTTAAAAATTACATGACCTCGCTATCAAGTCAAGCACCTCTTGTCAACGTTATTAATTCTCTCTTTTTCAACAACACCTTAATAGTCAGTAATTCTTTGGCGATAATAGGATTTCCATATGTCAGGATCTCAGGCAATAGTTTCATACGAAATGGGCATTATTTGTTGAGCTATGGTACTCAAACCTTAAAAGAAAGCTTTTGGGGTCAACTTTATCCTTCTAAAGCCAATCTTATTAATGATAAAGATGGCTTTCAATCTGCCTCAGCATTATATATTCAATTTGGCCTGGCTGTAGACATCAGTAATAATTTATTCGACAGCAATTGGGCTCTGTTTTCTGCATCTTGGATCCCTGGAAGCTCTCTCACCTTGAAAAATCAATTTATGTTCTCAGATTTTATTCGCCTTCAACATAATATATTTACAAATCATGGAATTCTTCCTTCAGATATCACTTCTCAGCTCACTGCTTATCCCATTGTAGCAGCAAATCAAGAATTTTGGATGCCAGTTATCACATTTAGCCTATTTGAGAAATATTGTGCTGAATTAAAGAGCATTATATCAAACATAGATGTTACACTCAGATTTGAAAATAACACTGTTAAAGATAATATATTCCCTCAACCACAAAATGGTAAGCAGTACACAAGTACAACCATTGGTAATTCTCAATGGCAAAGCTATCATACAGAAATAAATAATGATAGACATCAAAATTTCCTCAAATTTCTTACAACATATGAAGATAACGATTCTGGAGTCGTCACTTCAATTACCCCAGATTTCGCTGATTCAAGCACAAGAATCACACTGAGCCTAACAAATTCAAAATTCATAAATAACACTTTTGTCTATCGAGGATGCATCATCCCATCTATGATTCCAAACACCGTGATAATGACCGGTGTTCAAATTTCCCAAAATAAGATAAATATAATTGAAGACAATTTCTTCAGCTCGACCTCCACTTCGAAGATCACATACGATGAAATTTTAATTGCTGTAAAATATGGAGTTATTTGTGGTGCAAACCAAGGTTATTACACGGCTCCTAAAGCTACAGTTTCCTGGACTATCCAAAACGTAAACATCAGTCATAATAAGGGCATAGTTATGAATTTCGAACCTAATGAAGGGCATTCTTTAATTGTTGACTCAGTTTTGATTAGTGAGAATGTTTGCGAATCCTATTCTACGATTATCTACTATTCTTCTAAGACACTTATATTCAGAAATAGCCAAATCCTGAATAACCTCAATAGATTAGGAGTAATTTTCTTCCACGGTCTAACCTTCTCTGGCAGGAATAACATATATCAAGGGAATAGCGGATTCTATTCGACATTGTACCTCATTGACAATTCCCAATTCACAGACGAGAATCCCAAAATATATGAGAATAGTGTTAATCCCCCACATCCTTTGTTCGGAGTTCAGCCTCAAGGAGCACTTATAACTTTAGTTGGAGGAAGGCTTACCATCAGAGGGGCTGAGATGAAGAATAATACATCAACAGGTGGGCTCATCAATGCAGCTGAGGCAACAATAACGATCGACACTACAACAATAACTGAAAATAACTTTGCAGGTTTGGTTTTACTCGGCACTTTTATTTCCCAGTCTAAGGTTACATTCACAAACTCATTTATAACTAACAATCAATTAGCAAATCATCCTGATCCGTTAACGAGCTCCTTGACTGGCGGCATAATAGTTGGATATACTTCAACTTTCACTTTGACGAATATTGTCTTTGAAAATAATACTATCTTTGGTGGCTATACTCTCATTTATTTGTCCTCTCCTACCTTCACCATGCAGGGATCTAGATTCGTTAACAACACTAAAACCTTGACTCAAGAATCCCAAGATGATATGCTAATATTTGCCTCATTTGGAACATTTTCAGTTACGAAAACTTCATTTATCAATTGTTCCAATGTCTTCCACTTTATCTCAGTTACTGCCTTACTAACTGAAATTGACTTCAAAGACATGAAACCTGTTGATGACAGTCTCCAACTTATCAACTCCTATATTTCAACCCTCACACTGGATACAATTTTCATTACTCAAGATCTTAGTGCTCTTACTGATGCCCCTCGATTTTCTAATCTTGTGAAAGGCAGCAGCACCAAATGGGTTGCCAGCAATTTTATCCTGGAAAATTCAAGAGGAGAAGAAGGAAATTTATTTGATTTCTCTAACAGCGAAGTTTCTTTCATAAACTCAACCTTCACGAATGCATACTTCGAAAATGATGGAAGTATCTTACGCCTTCAAACTGGTACTTCTTTAAACATGTCAAGCTGTAATTTTTCTGATAGTGCAACCTTGCTCAGTGATACATCAGGAACCAAAATAACTTTGAAGGATATTGAGGTCGAGACTATAATGCGATCGGATCATCTGTTCAAGTTTGATACTTCAAGAACCATAGACATTAATAATTTAAAAGTCCAGATAACTGAGAAAGAATCACAATCCCAGGATCCAACTAGCTTGCTTTATTTGTTTAATACCAAAACGGTTAATATGCTGAACTCCCAAATTTTAGGATCAAGAAGTTCTAGTGGCGCTATTGTTATTCACCATTCAACTATTGAAGGAAACCTATTAATAGAAAATGTAGTTTTCCAAAATAATACTGCTACTGGACTGGGAGGTGGAGCCATTACTATTGAAGAATCCAAGTCAAGTCACTTTAATATTGTGAACTGCCTCTTCAATTCCAATAAAGCTCTTAGTCTATCTGGAAATGTTGGTGGGAAAGGAGGATCTATCTACATAAACACAATAGATGAAAATTTCCCTGTTTATTCTTTTACGGGCTGTACATTTTCAGATAATATTGCAGACCACTTTGGAGGTGCACTTTACTTTATAAATGTGGCTCCCATTTTCGATGCTAATACGGTCTTTGATAGAAATTATGCAAGGGGTATAAAAAATCATATTGGATCTCATGCTACACAACTTAAATATATCAAGGATATTGATTCATATAAAGAAGCCAAAGACCCCACAAAATCACCCGCTAGAGTGTTAAACGAAGATTCCGTGCTTATTGAAGGTGTAGCTAGTGGATTGACTATAGAGACAAATTACACTTTTGCTTTATTGGATTTATATGGGCAAGTAACTTTAGATGACAGTTCTTCAGAAATGGAAATTATTCCTACTGCAAAGGAATTTACCAGTACCATAAGCACAGTTAGTGCAACGAGAGGTGTGTTTCAAATAGAAAACGTTGTCTTTAATTTCAAGCCTGGACAAGAAACTCAAGTCATTTTCAGGTCATCAGGAGTTAAGATATTTAAATCAAGTCCTAATGAAGCAAAGGATTCTTTAAACGTTCAGCTAAAGTTTAGAAATTGTGGCATAGGGGAATATGTTCTTGATGACAAATGTATTAGATGTAAACCAGGAGAAATGCTCATTAATCTCGAAGAGAATTCTGCAGGTCCTTGTGTAGAATGTTATAATTCTCTCTATTGTAATGGAGGGTCTAATGTCAGCCCAAAACCAGGATTTTGGAGAATGAACGAAACTGCAAATCTAGTGCTTGAATGTAAAACAATAGCATGTCTTGGAGGAAAACTTGAAGATGGAACTTTTCTGCCAGTCACTAGATGTGCTCCAGGTTATCAAGGAAATTTGTGCCATAATTGCATCAAAGGATGGGCTAAGACCAGTAATAATGCAGCATGTTTTGACTGCAATAATAATCCAAACTATTATATTCAGCTTGCAATTGCTATCATAATAAACTTGGCTCTGATTGGTTATAGTGTGAAAGTTACCCTTGAGCAAGCAAAAGACTATACTTTTGAATCAGAGCACAAGAATCTTGATGTCAAGAAATCAATTCTGGTTAGAAATCTTGTCAATTATATTCAAGTGGTCTCTCTGATTGGAGATCTACCTCTAGCTTGGCCGAGCTCCTTCAAATCTTCACTCAAATTTAATAAGTCCATGCCATCACCCTCCAGTGATATGTTCAGTCTTGATTGTTTTTATTCAGATAATGAGGAAGCTTATGGAACTCCCAAGGTATTTCTTAAAATGATTATTGTGAACATAACCCCGTTCTTCTTTGAAATTTTGGCAATATTATTTTGGCTCATTTGGTATCTGAAAAAGCGCCAGAAGATTGGGAAGGACTTCTTCAATATTGTAATGACAACCTTCGTTATCATCACATTTAATCTGCAATCCAATTTGATCAATGCCACCCTGAAAGCATTCCAGTGTGAAAATCTCTATAGAGACGATACCCCTGAATATTATCTTAGAGATAATTATGATACCAAATGTTGGACCAAAGAACATTTTCTTTGGATATTCTTATTTGCTTTACCTGCAGTGCTTTTTTGGGCAGTCATCTTACCCCTGTGGGTTTTCTTGCTCATTCGTAAACATCGAAATGAACTTTCAAATGACAGAATCAAGCTGAAGTACTCCTTCCTCTATCGTGGATACAAACAAGAAAAATATTACTGGGAGTTCGTAATTCTGATTCGAAAATATGCTTTGATTGCGCTATCAGTCTTTGGAGCCTTTCACTCCCCACAATTACAGGTCTATCTCTCCCTCTATATCATATTTATTTCTTACTATTATCATTTGAAGCATCGCCCATATCTGAATGCAAGATTAAATGAATTAGAGAAGATCAGTTTAGCTTCTTCTGGAGTCGTCAATCTAGCTGGGCTTTACTTTGAGTTGGTAAAATCAACAGACGGACTGGATGAAATATTCTTGGCTGTTGCCATAATAGGAAATTTTTATTACTTTTTCCACTGGCTTGTTGAATTTATCAAAACCCAGGGCCAAGTCTTAAGGAAAGCTGCTACAAAGAATAAAAAAGTTTACAAGATTTTCAATAAAATTTGGAATTGTTGTCCAGGCTTTTGGTCCAAGTTGTACAAAAAGGATTCTTTCGAAGGGTTCATAGCAGATGATAAGTACGAGTCGAGAACCAAGACAAGATACTCCGTTGCCAGCCTCGAAACAAAAAGAGTTAGGGCTTTATTAAATGAAGATCTTGCAAAGAAGAATGATAAAGCTGATGAAGCTTTGAAAATAGAGATAGAGTATCAGAAAGAACGTTCTTCTAAGAGTCAAACTCACAAACCATCAACTGAGGATTCGATTGAGGAAGAAATGAAACAAAATAAATCAGACAGCCGTCATAATACTAGTAGGAAAGAAGAACAAAATAAACAAAATCATCTTCAAACTCCAATTCAATTGATTAGGTTAGATATATCCCACACAATTCAAGAGACTGATAGAAGTGAATATGACAAGGCTGCAGATGACTTAACTCATCTTAGACCTGGACAAAATCCTTTGAAAGATCATTCAAACTTGAAGACCGAAATATTGATACTAACAGATGAGAATAATCAAAGTCCAATAGGGACAATAACTAATTTAGTTCATCCTGAAGTGAGCCATTCAGAGAATGAAGATGGATATCATCATGGAGAAGGCCTTGAAATACCAAGTCATCAGACTGCTGATAATCAGAAAGAATCTTTCTTGGAGGTCCCAGAGAAAGAAAAACGAACAGAAATGTCGCAATCAGTGATAGTATTAAATTTTCCAGATTTTGAAAATTAGTCGTCTTATGTTCGTATGATTGTAAAGTGATAGATGGATATTTTATGTTTTTATTTATTTGTTTATTATGAGGTTTTATATTTCAAGAATTTATACTTATGGAAATACGATATATAAGGGAAAAGGCAAAATAAATTATTATTGGACATATAAGCAAAAGTTACAAACTAAATGAAGGTGTAAATCAAATATGTTGCGTCACATGAATTAATTAAAGAAACGCGACAATAATTTACTTCTGGAAGACAACTTTTTCTAGGACTTTCTCGGGGCTATCGTACATTCCATATATATGAAATTTGAAATATTGCTTATTGAAGTCTCTAAGGTCCTTCAACCCAGCCAAATATTTCAAATATGGCACAAGGTATTTAAGCTCCTGGTCGGCTTTATTATCGTAGAATGGGATAATAGGCACACCATTTTCAATCTGATATCCAAAAGAGTATGCTGCATTATCAACAAGAATAATGTCCTGAAGATTTCTATTTGCCAGTACTCTTAAATCTTTAATATAAATTCCTTCATCAGTTTGAACACAGCTTTCTCTGAAAAGTCTGTGGTGGATGTATTGTTCTCTGGGATCCAGATAGTCCAACACTACATTGGCATAGCAACCATGAGAAGCAGTGAACACAATTATTTCATAATATTGGCTCAATTCCTTAAGACACTCCATTACATAAGGTCTGATGTTAATTCCAGCCTAATTCATTAGCTTAAATGTCACAAAGCAATACCTCAATAACCTCTCCGTGAGGGAATCTGATGGGAAGCCTGACGTCACATGGCATATCAGCTGATTCATTACAATGAATCAGAGTCTCATCAAGATCGAAGACGAGAGTCTTTTTATCTAAAATTTAACTGAAATTTAGGAAGATATTACCTTTGCAAGATTCTCTCTTGGTCAAAAATACTCTTTTTTGAGCAAGAACTTTAGGATCTACAGGTTTTAGGTACTTGCAGAACATCATAGCTTGGTAACTTTGAAGGAAATGCTCTCTGTAAATTTGGCAGAAATAGTCATTCTCATGATAGTTTCTGTGATACTTTTCTAAGAAGGAGGTGTAATATAACAAGGACTTCTTTTCGTTAGAAGAAGTTGTTGAAGGGGTAAGAGCTAATTCCTGTCCATCCCTAGAAACTCCTCTGTTAGAGGGTGTGGAAGGCTTTGAGACCTTGGACGTTGAGCTATTTCCTCTCTTAGCACTGTCTTGAGTGCCAGAGTTGACAGAGGAGGTGTACCTGCTGGATGTAGTTTGATGTTGGTTGCTATAGTTTGAAGGAGTAAAGGTAATGGTTTTAGCATCTTGGTTGGTGGTGGTTCTGGTTCCTTTATACAGGGTATTGGTATAGGTGCTTTGAGTGCTATGCTTAGGTGTGGAGGTTTTGGAAGTCTTATCATCCAAAGTTAAGTATGGCTTTCTGGAAGCTGAATTTTCTTTCTCAGGAACCTTGGTATTACCAGCAGCGAACATGCCTAAATGGTTTAACAAGTATAAGGATCAACTTACCTCTATCAACTTTGGCTACGAATGCATTTAGGCCAGATGATTTATTGGTTGGAGTTTCAGATTTTAAAGTTTGCGAAGAAGATAAGGCCTCTTTTGACCTTTTAGCGTCAATAGAGTCTTTTCTAGCGTCACGATCATCAGTAATTCCTCTCAAGGTTGTCTTTAGATCAAGCTGGGTCTTGCTGAATGCTTTTTTGCTAAGGTCTACGGACTTGGCAACACTGTCTTCGTAGGTATCATAATCAATCTTAGTGGTTCTATTCAAAGACTTGCCACCATGTTTAGTACTAGAGGGCTCGTAGATTCCAGTACTATTGAAGAAATTATTGACTTTGACTGTTGTAGTTGTTTTATGTGTATTCACAGAAGAACCATATTGGATTTCGGTTTGATATTTCTTGGTAGGAGTGGCTCTATCTTGTTCAGGATAGGGGCTCTTTTCAGGTTGACCATATGCAGAGTACTTAGGGATAATAGTACTGCTCCTAACAGGTTGCTTTCCAAACGAAGTTAAATTTTTCTCTTCATTGGGTTCGGTATTGTTGGTACTATTAGTGGGATTCTTAGAGAACTTGGAGATGAACTCAAAGGAGTAGGTGTTGACTGAATTTTTCTTATAGGCCTCGTTTTGAGGAATTTTTTCGCTTGAATCTCTATGTTTGGTTGTATAGGGAATGACTTTGTTCATAGTGGCAATTCTGGAGCTACTAAAATCAGTACTTATTTCAAGATTCTTAGGGCGAGAGTAAGCATTCTCTTGTTTGAGGGCATCTCGAAGATTCATGGAATCTGATGCTTTTGGAGTGCTTCCATATTTGGTTAAAGTAGAATATAACTCTTGAGTACCATTTTTAGATTTGTCGACAGAGCTTCTCTTCTCGTCGAGTGTTGAGACTTTGGGAGAAGGATTAAATCTTGGGGAACCGGTGAATGAAGAATATGTAGAACTAAAATTTGGTTGCTTGGCCACAGGTTCGTTGCTGGACCTTGAGCCTTTCCTTTCTAGCGTGGGTTCATATTTCTCGGTTTTCTTGAGATATTTGGCGCTGTCATTTGAGGCTGGCTTAGAAGAAAAGAGTATTTTTGAAGATTCATTTTTGGGAGAATTGAAGTTAAAAGCAGAAGGCTTGGCATATGTGTTGGATGACAGTTTAGTTGATAGAGAAACATAATTCCGGTTTGGGTACAGGTGGAGGATATCAGTGTTCGTGGCGAGTGAAGGCTTCATTGGTTCTTTCCTATAAGACGTTGTCTATATATTTATTAATTTAAATTTGAGAGTTAAAGCAAATTACCTGGTCAGCTAAACTAAATATGTAACGTTGATCCTATAGGAAACTCATTGAAAATCTTCATGGTTTTATTCTGAGGTTGAAAAGGATGTCAGGAAAAGTATTGAATGGGTTGATTCAAATAGAGAGATAAAAGAAGTGGGGTTTAAACACCCTGACTTATCGGATTTGATTTGGTAAATATATTCGTTGAGAGTGAGGATTTAAATAGAAAAAAGAAGAGATCCCTAGACTTGCTAATTTTTTTATTTTTTTAACTTTTCTAAGGCAGATTTTCAAGTTGATGCGCTACCTCATATAAGTCCATATATAGAATTGACTTGGAAATTTTTAGTATGCACTAAACAATTATGCTGATTCCTTCTTGATAGCTTCAAAATTAGCAGAGGTGGGATTGACTTCAGCTTCCTTTTCAGGAGGCAATTCCTTGAACTTGGGGGCAATCTTGTGGTATGGGGGACCCCAGGTCTTTCTCAAATAGTAGTTAAGGAACTCCTTCTTCTGGCTTCTAGCCCAGTAGAGATATCTGGCCTTGGAGATGATACCTCCGTTTTTATCCAAAAGATTGAAGGTGCCAGGCTTTTGATCGTAGTAATGGGTGACGTATGTGAGCTTATTTTGTCCGAGGATCAAGGAGACCTTGGTGAAACCGTCATACAAGGCGTTCAATTTTTGTCCTTGTAAGCTTCTAATGACGTTATTTCTGACAACGTGGATTTGGTAGAAACCACCCCAGAAACTCTTGGTGGTAGGAGCAGCGATAATGTCACCGAGACCGAAGATGTTGGGGTACTTGTTGTGTCTCAAGGTTTCTCTATTGACATCGAGCAAATTGTATGGACCAGTGGTAAGACCGGCATCAACGAGACTTTGGTGAGGAACAGTGGGAGGAATAGCATAGAGATTTCCGTAGCTTCTGGTTTGTCTTTGTCCAGTCTTGACGTTTTCGAAGACAGCAGTTCTCTTGTCTTTGTTAACTTCAACGAGTTTCCATCCGTATTCAATGTTAATTCCCATTTCCTTGGCCTTTTCCTTGATGAATCTATCGGCTTCTTCGAAATATGTACAGAAAGTGTCGTTAGCGTTCATGATAGTGAAGCTGTGGAGGGGAGAGAGCTTTCCTATACAATTATGACAGTTGTTATGAGGAAGTTACCGTGAGCAGAGTACCATTTCCAGATTTCAGCTGAGAGGAAGAAGTTGAAGGCACCAACTAGGAACATGAGAATTATTCACAATTAGTCTTTACTTTCACCCTTGTAAGGATAGGGAGGAATGCAGAAATAAGCATCACCAGAGGTATAGTTGTAATGATACTTTTGAGGCTTGTGATCATTGGATCTCCAAGTAGGGTGATCTCTGGAGACGAAGACGGGGTGTTCAAGATCTCCCCAAGCTTCATACAATCCTTTGATTTGATGGACGTCTTCCTTAAGGCCTAAAAGATTATCTAAATTAAAATTATGACTTACCCATAGCAACAACCAAGTGATCGTAGCCAATTCTTCTTCCATTTCTAAGGACAATTGCGTTTTCTTCAGGAAGGAATTTATCAACTCCAATGCAATCTGAGTGAGCAGTGTACATGTTGATAGCGAGCTTAGCATTGGGAAGATAGTCAGTCTTGGAGACTCTTCCTTGCTCATAGACATTTCTGAGAGGGACGACTTCATTAATGTTGTTGTCGAAGACGGCCATCATAGTGTATTTACCATGGACAACATCATCAAACTGTCTTCCCCAAATACCTCCGAGGTTGGCTCCGACAACGATAACGTCGTATTTATCAAGGTCCTTTGAGACTGGCTTTCTCTTGGAAAAGAGACCAGCAAAGGAACGGCCATAAGTTTGGTGGAGCTGGCGAGCACTCCTAATGATTCCTTTACCTTGCATCAATTTTTATGAATTAATGTTTAGATTAGTTGATTTAAAATCCTTTCATATAGAGTCTAAAGCCTAAACTAACCCCTAATATATGATTAGAATTGAGGATTTTTCCTGAAGCTAGACAACAGAATCATTTCTTCCCTATTCTTCCATGAAAATATAATTAATTAACTTTCAAGATATGCTTGCCCTTCTGTATCCTTTTGAATTTAATTAATTTTGATAACGAAAGATATTTCAAACAAGGTTTTTTCAGCCTTCCTACCAGAAAAATAGTCTTATTAACCTAAAAGTCATGTACCTGCATTCAGCTAGCCTGACCATAGCTTTCGGTATACTAAAAGACCTTTTTCATGATCTCAAGATTTTAGTGGTCTAACAAGATATGTGGCCAGAAGGTGCGCCCAAAGATAAGCTTGCTGAATTTATCTCGGTTAAAGAACAATAGATTTTGGAAAATAAAGAGATTTCGCGCGATTTATAGAATTGGCTCGTTTAATTAAATAATTCAATTTATTCCCTCCTTTTGTCATGGAATCCCAAGAAAATACACATCCCAGATCATCAAAAGAGAAAGATCTTAAAAGAAAACAAGCTCTTGAAGCTGCTGTCGAAGCTAAAAGACGCGGCATTAGCAGAATAAATCAATATGCTGTAAGATATAAATTCCGCATAATCTCATAAATGATAGCAACAAAAAAATGAGTCTGCAATCCAGATTGAAGACGGCGAAGATTCTGCTTCAGACTTGGACGACTTCATTGAACGTGATCCCAATGTAGATAAGTATTATAGAGAAGTCGACGATGATGAATACGAGTTTGAAGATACTAAGAATTATAAAAGAACCAAGAAGACATCTCAGGCAGTATAAATTTAGAATTCATCATATGATTCCTTTTAGGGCAATGATACATATTCTTTGCTAAGATTCCAGAATCTTGGGCCTGCTCCTAAGAAAACTGAGGTAATCAATAAGGCAAATTTGGTTTAATACTTGTAGACTACTAAGCCAGTTAAAAAAGAAGTCAAGGAAGTTGTTCTTGAAAAGGTTGATTTGGATAATGTTTGGGAGCAAATGGACCAGGTTGATGGGGCTATTGCCAACCAATTTGATGCTAGTTACTTGATGAAAAGTGAGGAAGAAAAGAAGCTTCTTGAATACGATATGATTGTTGTCAGACCAAAAGCTTCTCAACAAAAGGAAGAAGCCTCTGCTTCTAAAAAGAGACAAAGAGATATTGTTGAAGAAATTAATAAATCCACCCCTTCTAAGAATATTTGCTATGAGCAAACAGCTAATGGATATGAGCCTATTACTGAAATAGTTAAAGGAAGACAACCAGATGAGACTCCTATGAAGAAATTAGGCACAATCCACAAGGAGGTCAATGAAGATAGTACTAGCTTCAAGAACTTTTTGGACACTGAATTCAAAAAGGCTCAGAAAATCGATGATGATGACGAAAGACCCAAAGATGTCCTTGTTCAGGATGAAGAAAAAACCGACTCTATGCTCATTGAAGAAATGCTTGCTCAAGACAGACTCAAGAAGCAAGAGGAAGAAAAGAATTTGAAAAACAGTTGGCAAGATATCCAAAACAACAGTGAAGTCATCCAAGAAGAAACTCCCACAGTTGCCAATAAATTCGAGCTTCAACTCCCCTTAGAAGGCGAAAAAGGTATTAGCAATTTAAATAATCTAATTGTTAGGCGATCTCTACTTCTATTACATTGATGCTTGGGAGGACCAGAGAGAACATCCTGGCCTGGTTTTCTTATTTGGTAAGGTCAGAAACCCAAAGAATCCTGCCCTCTTTGAATCTTGCTGTGTTGTCGTCAGAAAGGTTTCAAGAGTCTGCTATGTTGTTCCTTCTCAATATAAAAGAACTGAGGCATTCCAAGGCCCTGAAACTGAAAACATTGAAGTTGATGTAAACTATCTCTTGAATAATATTCATTGTATAGTTCCTCTCTATCATGCAAGAATTCAAAGGAAAGTTGACTCAAATGCATCAACAAAAAATAAAATTCAAGGTTGTTGAGAGAAACTACAGCTTTGAACTCCCCATTCTCCACGGAAAGAGAAAATACCTCAAAGTCAAATATGACGGAAACCTCCCACCCATTAACGGCGATCTCAAGGGAAAAACTTTCTCCCATGTTATTGGTACTTCTTGGTCTCTCTTGGAGAACTTAATCATCAAGAAGAATATCAAAGGTCCTCAATGGCTCAGAATCTCTGGCGTTGAAAAGCCTGCTCCTGCATACAGAAAATCCTGGTGTGTCTTTGAATGCTGTGCTGACTACGAAAATATTCACAAGTTAGAAAATGAAACTAGACCCCACCCTCCCGTGAAGGTTATGTCTCTCGCCTTAAAGACTGTAAGAATCAACAATAACTGGGAAATTGCAAATATCTCAGCCATAAAGTTCAGCAAGGTTGATACCGATAAAAACGTTGAAATCAGCAATAAGGATCTCGGAATGAGCTTCTTCTCTATTTTGAGAAAGATCCCTGGGATGAATATTCCCAGAGACTTCAACCAAAAGGCCTCCAAATCTAAGTACAAGATCAGAGTTGAAGAAAGTGAGGCTGCCTTAATTAACAACTTCATAGCTCAAGTCTGCGAATTCGACCCCGATATCATTGCTGGACATGATGCCTATACATCCATTTTCGATACCCTTCTGAATAGAATCAGAAAGCTTAGAACACCCAACTGGGGTAAGCTCTCCAGACTTAGAAAGTCCAATCACCCTGATGGAGCTAGCATCTTCAGAGTTAGATATGCTACTTGCGGAAGACTCATTTGTGATACTTTCTTGAGTGCCAGAGAATTTGTTAGAGAGACTGATTATAACTTGACTCATCTTTCTAAGAGTCTTTTGAATGAAAGAAGAGATGACTTTGACGTCAATTCAACTCAATTGTTCTATAGGGATTCTGATTTGCTCCTCAAGATGATTGACCATACAACTCAGGATGCCTTCTTGACTTCAGCTATTATGTTTAAATTGCAAATTATTCCTCTTACTAAGCATTTGACTATGATTGCTGGTAACTCCTGGGCTAGATCCCTTCAAAATGCCAGAGCCGAAAGAAACGAAATGTTGCTCATTCATGAATTCAGACAAAGAAAGTTCATCTATCCTGATAAATTCCAAATCAAGAACGAGGACAAACTTCTCTTTGAGAATGACGAAATCAAAGAAAAGGATAACAAGAAGAAAGATAAAAAGAAATATGCTGGTGGTCTGGTCTTGGAACCAAAGACTGGTCTCTACAATGATATTATTCTCCTGCTGGATTTCAACAGTTTGTATCCCTCTATTATCCAAGAATACAATATTTGCTTTACCACTATTGAAAGGCCTCCTGCTAACAACACTGGCAAGAAGCAACAAGAAGGTGAAGAAGAGCAAAATACTAATGAAGATGTTGATTTTACTCAATTAAAGAAGAGAGAAAATGAAGACAGTATCCTTCCTAAGGTCATTAAGAACCTCGTTCAGCAAAGAAGAGAAGTCAAAAAGCAGATGAAGTACGAAAAGAACGAAGCCAAGCTTCAAAGTCTTGATATCAAGCAAAAAGCTGTCAAGTTAGTCGCTAACTCTATGTACGGTTGCTTGGGTTTCTCAAGCTCCAGATTCTATGCCAAGCCTATTGCTGCCACCATTACCAGATTCGGTAGACAAATTCTTGAGGAGTCAGTCATCAAAGTCCAAGACAAGATGAACAAGCAAGTTATTTACGGTGATACTGATTCTATTATGATCAATACCCAGCTCCAAAAGATCCCTGAAGCTATTGAACTTGGTAATAGACTAAAGAAGGAAATTAACGAAAAATATAAGTGCCTGGAGATCGATATTGATGGTATCTTTATGCCACTCCTGCTGGTTAAGAAAAAGAAGTATGCCGCTATGAAGCTTGAGAATCTGGCTGATTTCATGGTCCCAGGAAACAAAAATATTGAGCCCAAATTTAAACAGGAAGTCAAGGGTCTGGATATGGTCAGAAGAGATTGGTGTCCATTGTCAAAGAATGCAAGTTATGTGGTCCTTAGAGAAATTCTGTCAGGAAAAAGCATTGATGAGATGGTGGAAGGCATCAAGATGGAAATGACCAAGCTCGGTAACTATAATTATCTTGCTTCTAATTTATTTAGGTAAAAGGGTCAGAGGTGAAGATGGTACTGCATGCACACTAAGAGAATTTACTATCACTAAGCAATTGACTAAGGATCCTAATAAATATCCTAATGACAAGGGACAACCTCATGTCCAAGTCGCAAAGAAATTACTAGAAAAGGGTGTCCAAGGAAGCAGTCTTATTAACCATTATATCCCCTACGTTATCATTAAGAACGATAAAGAAGGTCTTGGAGAGAAGGCCTGCCATCCTGAAGAATTTGCTCAAAAGAGTAAGACAATTATTTTTAATGAATAATATAATCAGGAGGAGAACTTGAAATTGATGTTGAGTACTACCTATCCCAACAGGTTATGCCACCAATTCAAAGAATGTTGCAAATCATTCCTGGTATCTTGATCTCAGAAGTTGCCATTTGCCTCGGTCTTGATGGATCCAAGTTCAGAAATATCACAAGATCCTACCAACACAACGAATACGAAGATGAAGAACAACTTGAAAGCTACTATAACTCTATTTTGAATCCTCAACATGCCAAAGACAAAGCCAAGATCCAGTTCATGGTTAAATGCAAGAACTGTGGCAAGGAAAATAAATTCACTGGAACCAGCAGCCAAGGAAACGAATTCTCTCCATTCCTCTGCGAAGATCCATTGGTATTGCTGTAACGTGTTTTAATAATTTTTCTAGTGCAGGGGACATTTAAATCTTGCTCAATTATACAACCTTATTAAATTAAGAGTTAGAGAAGAAATTGAGAGCTATTATGCTCACCAAATGAAAGATTCTGAAGGAAAGATCTTAAAGTCCTTCCTTATTAATGGCCCCAAATTCGAGGAAAAGAAAAGCAAGGATGTCTTAATCTGGCTAAGAGCCCTCAAAGCAAGTTTTACTTTGTAAGAAAAATCAAAGTTAAATGCTAATTTTATAGGAAACAAAACCAAGCTCAGCTCTATGCTAGAGAACATAAAGAATTTTGCGAGAAAGTGACAGTAAGAAATTTTTATTCTATAATTTATGTTAAAGAAATATGTTGATGGGCTGCTCATGAAGAGTAAATTTGAGGTTGTTAACCTTGACATGATATTTAATAAAATGAGAGAGTTACATATCTTTTAAGTTCCTGTAATTATATACAATTGATAACTTAGTCCTTATATCTATCTGTTCAGTTTTCTCTTGATAATTGTTCTCTTACTCAATCCTTTTCTCTGATACAATTTTAAAAAAAGTGCTTTTTTCGACTATTTAAATCAAAAGATGATAAGATGAGAATATGCTAATAGAATTTCCCGACATACAGAGAAAAAAGAATTATTTAAGGTTTTCAATTAGATTTATTTTCTTTTGCAAAAATACATAAAATTATATTTTGAATGTTACAAGCCTTAAGTAAAGTCACTTCTTCTTTTTCCACATTCTTTGAAGTCAATCAAGTATAGCAATATACACTCAGTCTTATATAAGGCAACCCTTAGTGGGGCCATAGATATTATAGTTTCTGAGCAAATGGACGGAACATTGTTGTGCAGTCCATTTCATGTAAGATTCGGGAAGCTCAAGGTCCTGAAGTCCGCCGAAAAAGAAGTGTCCATCTTTGTGAATGGAAAGGAAGCTCCATTCAAAATGAAGCTTGGAAAAGAAGGAGAAGCTTATTTTGAAAACAAAGTAATTATAAATTTCGCAGCAGAATTAAGACCATAGGTTGACACTGATGAAGAGGATATTGCTGATAGTATGGAGTTATAATCAAATGAAATAACCAACATAGAGCAAATTCTTGTTGATGATAAACTTGAAAAAAGCAATAGTACATACAAACCCGAGGCAAGCGTAATTCTTGTTATCCATAAATTTGATAAATCCATAGTCTTCTACAAAGGATACACTGAGCCCATTCACAAAAAAAAATTTTCTCCAAGTTAGATTTAGATTTCTTCATCTAACATTTTAGGAAAGACTTTTGTCTGATCCTAATCCCAGTCAGCATTACCCTATCTCAAACCATTCTTCAAAACCCAAGAAGGAAAACAATGGGCAATATAAGGAACCTCTAGCCTTTCCAGAAAATGTATAACATCAGAATTCAATTGTTTATGAATAGGATGATATCAAAAAGGATGTCCAGGATGACAAGGGAGTTCCTGTACAAGGAGTGAATGATTCATTTGAAAACGGAGATATAGAGTTATCCCTTTGCAAAAGATTCGTGGAGGGAAATGAGGAGCAATTAGAAGGAATATTTGCCAAATACAGGGTGCCTTTTTCTAAGTATTCCCAAGATCCCATTGCCATTCTCTCAGATCCTGATCTCATGGTCAAGATCGAAGACCAAGTTTATGATTGGAAAGTGGCTCTCCCTTTAGTTATCTCATTATTGGCCTTCAAGCGAGTATTTTTCATATGCCAGTGCCTAAATTTTAGCCTTTGCCTGAAACTGTCTTAGAGAATATCTACAAAAGAGTTGAGAATATGAACAAGAACAACTCAAACAAAACAACTTCAAGTCTTGATTTAAAGCCAACGGAGAGCGGGGTCTCAGTTCAGCTTCCTAACTCTGATGCTAAAGTAAAGGCTGATTTTGAAAGTATTTTGGCCCCTCCAGTCCAAAAGGAAAAGGGGAAGAAAAAGACTTTAAGGCCTACTTCAGACATGCTCAAGGCCTTAGACCTAAAGCCTGGAAGGAATCAAATTGTTTACTCTGTCAATGCTGGAATCCAAGGAGAACAAACTGTTGAAGGATATATCTATCTCTGGCCCAGCACTGCCAAGATTGTTATTTCTGATGTCGATGGAACAATCACAAAGTAACAGAAAGAGTTATAAAATTGATCTTTAGATCCGATGTCCTTGGCAACATCTTGCCTGCTGTCGGACGTGACTGGTCCCATCCAGGCGTTGCTACTCTATATTCAAATGTTGTCAAGAATGGATATAATATTTTGTATTTAACATCTAGAGCCATTGGACAGGTATCCACAAAGTGATTTGCATAATAAAATAGAGCGTGATCACAAGAAATTATTTAACCAGCTTACAGCAAGATGGTATCAGTCTTCCTCCTGGACCCATTATTATGTCCCCAGACAGACTGATGATCTCGTTTAAGAGAGAAGTGGTTCTAAGGCAGCCTGAAGTAATTTTGAATAAGAATGATTTTAAGAGAATAGCTCCTTAAAATAGCTGCCCTGAGGGATTTGAAGAAACTTTTCCCAGGACAGGAGAATGCCTTCTATGCAGGATTTGGAAATAGAGAAACAGTAACTAATGGATATTTTTTTCTTTAGGGTTTAGGATGCAATTGCGTACAGAGCTGTAGGCATACCGATGAGTAGAATTTTCATCATTAATCCAAAGGGTGAAGTACATCAAATGAACAACTCCTATACAAAAACTTATTTTGTCTTAAATTCTATGGTCGATGAGATTTTCCCCAAAATACAGGAAGGTAAGAAACTTCCGACTCGAGGATACTTATAAGTAGATGAAGAGGACCATAAATATAGGGGGTATATTGAAAAAGACTATCTTGGCTTGGATAACACTTCAAGCTCCAAAACAAATAAATAAAGTTTGGGCTTATATTTGTATGAATATATCAATATAACTTATATAAATTTATGGTATAACCTTGTTGATTATTGAGAATCTTTTCAAATTGAATCACACTAATTGTTTCCTGGGCTGATCTTTCCACTCTCCACCATTTCATCATAGCAAGCATTAAGAAATTCGATTGTTGGCTTGGGATACCACTATTATGTTACATTTAACTACCACTATCATACTCTTTTAGGCCTGAAAAACCCGTGGAACCATCCAACATGGCCACCATTATTGGTGATAATGAGAATTATATTTTTGTTATTTCTACATTCATGAACAGGGATGCTGCTATGACTAGGAAGATTAGTAAATGAAATCTTTGGACTACTGTAAGATGGGATCATCCTTTGAGTGTAAGCATAAGAGGGGAATATGAATATATTTCAGTTGCTTATCACTAAAACTAAGCCCCCAAAAGAGAGTCTGTATACCTGTTGATACCCTCATAATACTCGTTAAGATCATTATAGCCAAGCATTCTTCTGGTCAAGTACTCATCGAATTCAGGGAAAGAGAGTGTGGACATAGCTTTTTCTATACCACTCATTGTAGATTCTCATTAATTTACCATATTCAATATTATAATGCTTAGGTGCATTCTTAAAGTGATGTTCATGCCTATTTAGATTACAAATTGGAATACTTCAAGCTACGTCTTTGCCCAACTTTGCATTATCTGGGCTAACCATTTATCGAACATAGTATTCCTAATTCCGGTTCCAGCTTTCTGGAAATTGAAAGGATTTGAAATTGAAGCTGCAGCCTTAA
>Ga0065720_1003154_pt1 | contig 31538 bp, 26 predicted proteins | sample Thericmetagenome_FD_59107 | JGI IMG/M metagenome (GOLD analysis project Ga0065720, IMG submission 59107) | Thermophilic microbial communities from the Joint Bioenergy Institute, California, USA of rice/straw/compost enrichment - eDNA_2 v2... | ecosystem: Engineered > Solid waste > Grass >... | reverse complement strand
CCTCGGCCCCGACGAGGTTGCCGACCGGTACCCGCACGTCCACGTAGGAGAGCTCGGCGGTGTCGGAGCAGAGCCAGCCCATCTCGTCGAGCTTGCGGCCGACCGTGAACCCCGGCCTGCCCTTCTCGACGACGAGCAGCGAGATCCCGCCGGTGCGCACGGCCGTGGTGACGGAGTCGGCCCGCGCACCCGAGGTGATGGAGAGCTCGGCACCGTCGACGACGTAGTCGTCGCCGTCGCGGCGGGCCCGCGTGGTGATGCCGGCGACGTCGGAATCCCCGCCGGGCTCGGTGATGGCGAGCGCGCCGATGCCTCCCCGGCGAGCGTGGGCCGCACGAAGCGGTCGATGAGGTCGGCGTTGCCGCTCGCCACGTTGGGGGACGGCGATGCCGTGCATGAGCAGGGCTGCGACCACGCCTCCGGAGCCGCCGGACAGCAGGATCTGCTCGGCCACGACGAACCCGTCGATCGGGTCGCCGCCGCTCCCGCCGACCTCCTCCGGGAAGCCCGCGCCGAGCAGGCCCACCTCGGCCGTCTCCTGGTGCAGCTGCCGCGGCACCTCACCGACCCGTTCCCGCTCGGCCAGGTGCGGGACGACCTCGCGGGTGGTGAAGTCGGCGACCAGCTCGCGCAGGGCCTGCCGCTCGTCGGTGAGCCAGGGATCGGTCGTCACGGCTGCGCCTCCACGAGGACGTGGCCGTTCTTGCGGGTGACCCGCACCCGGGTGCCGACGATCTCCCGCAGCTCGCCCGCCCGGTACAGCGACAGCGCGCGGGCCGCGTCGGGATCGCCGGGCGGGGTGCAGCCCGCGATGCGGGAGCCGTCGGCGAGCCGCGCGACCAGGAACCCCTGCTTCGGCGCGCCGTCGCGGCTGTGCTCGACGGTCGCGGCCTCCACGGTGACCTCGGCGATGTCGGGCACCGGCACCAGCGGCGGCGCGACCCCGGTGACGGTGCGCGGCTGCGGGTCGCCGCGGTAGACCACCGGGTCCCGGGACAGCAGCAGCGCGTGCTGGTGGGTGAGGTAACCGCCGTTGCCGTGCACGAGCGCCCGGCCGCCGCCGGCGCGCAGCCGTTGGGTGACCGCGACCAGCGCGTGCAGCGTGTAGGTCGACAGCGGACCGCCGAACGCGTTGTGCCCGCCGGTGACCCCGGCGACGGCGGCGACCGGCAGCCCCAGGTGCTCCGCGACCAGCTCCGGGACGATCGGGAAGCAGCTGTACACGTCGACGACCTCGAGCCGGGTCGCGTCGACGCCGGCCGCAGTGCGGTCGAGCGCGTCCGCGAGCGCCGCCGAGGTGGCGAACGACGGGCGAGCCAGCACGTCCGCGGTGTCCCTGGCCCCGGCGCCGCCCTCCACGTACACGATGCGGTCCTCGGGCACCCCGTGGGCGCGGGCGGCCGCGAGCGAGGTGACGACGACGGCCGCGGCCTGGTCGACGAACGGCATCGCGTTCTGCGCGAGCGTGTACGGCTCGCACACCATGCGGTTGCCGGGGCCGGGCTCGGCGATCTCCGCCGCGCTGCGCACCGTCGGGTTCCAGGCCACCGGGTTGGTCGCTGCGACCTCGGTGAACGCTGCGCACAGCCCGGCGGAGCGGGCGATCGAGGCCGCCGGGCTCAGCCCGGCCGCGTGCCGATGGGCGGAGTGGAACAGCGGGTAGACCCGCGCCGGGAGCACGATCCCGGCCGCCTGCATGGCGGGGCTGCCGAGCTCGTCGGGATCGAACGCCGGCGGCCCGCCGGGCTCGGTGCTCCACCCGGCGTCGACCGGGTCGACGCCCGCGGCGCGCAGCGCGTTCAGCGACGCCATCGCCTCGCCACCGGCGATCACCGCGACCCGTGATTCACCGCAGGCGATGCGCGCCGCCGCCTGCTCGAGCAGCGCTGCGGGCCAGTGCCCGCCGACCGTCGTGTCACCGGTGTGCGCCGGCCGCGCCCCGACATGCGCCCCTATGCGTCCGGCCAGGTCAGCGTACGCCCAGCTGGTGGTGCGGACGGTGGTGATCGTGTCGGCGGCGGCGAGCAGGCCGGGGGCGCCCGCGTCGGCAGCGGCCGCGTCGACGGCCGCCAGCACCAGCTCGGCGGGCTCACGAGCTGCGGAGACCTCCCGGGCGCGGTTGCCGAGGACCTGCCCGGCCCCGACCAGCACGGGTGTGCGCTCGTTCGTCACGCCCGTGACGTTACCGCCGAGTAGCTCGCCCGCGCGGTCACGACGAGGCTCCGCGATTCGGACACTATTGAGTTTTACTATCAGTTGACATCTCCTTTCGGATAGATCTAACTTTCATCCGGCGCCAGTCGGCACACCGCAACGTCGCGAAAGGCCGGGAAACACATGAGTGCAGAGCAGAGGCTGGCCGGTCGGGTGGCGATCGTGACCGGGGCCGGCAGCGGGATCGGACGCGCCGAGGCGATCTCCCTCGCCCGGGCGGGCGCGGCCGTGGCCGTCAACTCGGTCGGCACCGACGAAGCCGGTCGCTCCACCGCCGACGTCGTCGTCGCCGAGATCGAGGCCGAGGGCGGCCGGGCCGTCGCGGTCCGGGAGGACCTGCGCGATCCCGCAGCCCCGCGCGCGATCGTGGACGCCGCGCTCGACGCGTTCGGCCGGCTCGACATCTTGGTCAACAACGCCGCAACCGCGCACGTCAGCCCGATCGACGAGGTCACCGACGAGCGCTGGGCCGAGGTGCTCGACGTGAGCCTCACCGCCACGTTCCGGCTGATCCGGCACGCCGCACCGGTCTTCCGCCGCCAGCGCCGCGGCGTGATCGTCAACACCGGGTCGGAGTCCGGCCTCGGGCACGCCTACATGAGCGCCTACGCCGCTGCGAAGGAGGCGGTGATCGGCCTGACCCGCTCGGTCGCCCGCGAGCTCGGACCGGACGGCGTGCGCTGCAACGCCGTCCGACCCCGCGCGCTGGGCACGAAGATGGGCGAGCGCTACCGCGCGGAGATGGCACCCTACTTCGACCGGTGGGCCCGGCTCGGCCCGCTGCGCGTCGGGGTCCGGGCCGGCATCGGCGGGGCCGGTGACGCGTGGAGCGTCGCGCCGCTCGTCGTCTGGCTGTGCACCGACGCCGCGAGCAACGTGAACGGGTGCACGTTCGCGGTGGAGGGCGACACGGTGGGCCTGTGGTCCGAACCCGAGCTGCGCTCGGTCGCGTGCCGGGCCGGTGGCTGGGACCTCGATGCGCTCGACCAGGTCATGCCGGCCTCGGTGACGCTCGGCCTCGAGGACCGGTTCGCGCCGCAGGCCGCGGAGGTGCCCGCCCCGGCCTGACCCGGCTACCCATCGGCCGGGACCTCCGTGTCGAGCCACTCGACGACCGGGGTCGCCGCCCGCCACGCCCCGGCGACGCGGGCGAGCGGCTCGTGGGTGGACAGCCACGGCCCCGCCGGCCAGGCCGCACCGATCCGCAGCGCGCGGCGGGCCAGCAGTTGCGCGCGCGGGTGATCGCGCGGACAGCCGCGCGGCACCGCCGCCTGGGCGGGCGCCGGGTCCAGCCACAGCCCGGCCTCCTCCGCCCGGACCAGCGCGGCGACCAGCTGCTCCCCCGCCGGCCCGGCGACGGCCTCCCGATAGCGGCGCAGCGCAGCACCGGCGAAGGCGAACCGGCCGACCGTCACCGCCAGCCCCGCCGCCGAGAGCACGAACGACCGCTCGGTGCCGCCCGCGGTGCGGGCCACGCCGCCGGTGTCGGTGCGGTAGGGCGGCACGGTCGGGTGGAAGCGGCGGTTGCGGTGCGGCCGGAGCACCCGCACCGGCCCGAACTCGGCGGTCAGCGCCCCGGCCAGGGCGACCGTGGGCGGTCGTACGCCTGCGTCGTAGCGGTGCCGCTGGGCGGTCCAGAACTCGGCCGTGTTGTCGGCCGCGATCTCGCGCAGGAAGACGACGGCGTCGGTGGGCCAACCGGTGAACACGCTGGTGGTGGGCATCGAAGCTCCTTCCGTGGACGGTCAGGGCTTTGACGGGGTCGAGGGCGCGACGGTTCCCGGTTGCTGAGGGGATCTCGGTCCGATCGGGCGCTTTCACAGCCGGCGCACAGGTTCCGCCCAGCCGGGCCACAGCGACCTGCGGGATGGTCTCGGCCGTGGTGGTGAGCGAGCAGGGCCCGTCGCTGCAGCGCGCCTCCGGCGGCGGCCCCGTGCGGGTGCTGGTGGTCGACGACGAGGCGACGCTGTCGGACCTCCTCGCGATGGCGCTGCGCTACGAGGGCTGGGAGGTGCGCACCGCGGGCGACGGGGCCTCGGCGGTGCGGATCGCGCGCGAGCTGCGCCCCGACGCCGTCGTCCTCGACGTGATGCTGCCCGACTTCGACGGGTTGGAGGTGCTGCGCCGGATGCGGGAGGACAGCCCGCACCTTCCGGTGCTGTTCCTCACCGCGAAGGACTCGGTCGAGGACCGGGTCGCGGGCCTGACGGCGGGCGGAGACGACTACGTCACCAAGCCGTTCAGCCTGGAGGAGCTGGTGGCGCGGCTGCGCGGGCTCATGCGCCGCTCGGGGATGGCGGCTGCGGCGCGGGCGAGCTCGGAGCTCGTCGTGGGCGATCTCGTGCTCGACGAGGACAGCCACGAGGTCCGCCGCGGCGACGACCTCATCGAGCTGACCGCCACGGAGTTCGAGCTGCTGCGCTTCCTGATGCGCAACCCGCGGCGGGTGCTGTCGAAGGCGCAGATCCTCGACCGGGTGTGGCACTACGACTTCGGCGGCCACTCCAACGTCGTCGAGCTCTACATCTCCTACCTGCGCAAGAAGATCGACGCGGGCCGGGAGCCGATGATCCACACGGTGCGCGGCGCGGGCTACGTGCTGAAGGCAGCGGGCTGACGGCATGAGGTTGTGGCCGCGGACGCTGACGGCGCGGCTGGTGGCGGTCGTGCTGCTGCTGCTCGCCGTCGCGGCCGCGGTCATCGCCGTGGCGACCACGCTGAACCTGCGCGGGTTCCTCGTCCAGCAGCTCGACGGGGACCTGCGGGCCGCGCAGCGGTTCGAGCTGCTGCCCCCGCCGCCGGGCGCTGAACCCGGTCCCCGGCTGACCGACACGCTCACCGCGCTGATCAGCGGCGGTCGGGTCGTCTGGGTGCGGGTGCAGGCCCGCGACGGCACGGCCGACCCGCTGGACCCGGCCATCGCGGACACGCTGCTGACCCTCACTCCCGGCGACCCGCCGCGCAGCGTCGACCTCGGCATCACCGGCGTCTACCGGGTGGTGGCGACCCAGGCCGGGGACGGCGTCCGGGTGGTCGGGTTGTCGGAGGCGCGGGTGCAGGCGACCGTGGCCCAGCTGGTCCGCGATGAGCTGACGGTCTCGGCGTTCGTGCTGCTCGGCGCGGGCGCACTGGGGTTGGTGCTGGTGCGCCGCGAGTTGCGGCCGCTGCAGCGGGTGGCGGCCACGGCCGCCCGGGTGAGCGCACTGCCGCTGGACCGCGGCGAGGTGGAACTGGCGGAGCGGGTGCCGGTGACCGATCCCGCGACCGAGGTCGGCAAGGTCGGGACCGCACTGAACCGGATGCTCGACCACGTCGGCTCGGCGCTGGAGTCGCGGCAGCAGAGCGAGACCCGGCTGCGGCAGTTCATCGCCGACGCCAGCCACGAACTGCGGACTCCGCTCGCGGCGATCCGCGGCTACGCCGAGCTGACCCGCCGAGCCCGGCTCAGCCCGGACGCGGCGTACTCGGTGAGCCGGATCTCCTCGCAGACCGAGCGGATGACCACCCTCGTCGAGGACCTGCTGCTGCTCGCCCGGCTCGACTCGGGCCGGCCGCTGGAGCGAGCGCCGGTCGACCTGACCCGGCTGGTCCTCGACACCGTCGACGACGCGCACGCGGCCGGGCCCCACCACCGCTGGCAGCTCGATCTGCCCGAGGAGCCGGTCGTCGTGACCGGCGATGCCTCCCGGCTCACCCAGGTGCTGGTGAACCTGCTGGCCAACGCCCGCACCCACACCCCGCCGGGCACGGCGGTCACCGTTGCGCTGGCCGCGACCGAGGACGAGGTGCACGTGTCCGTCCTCGACGAGGGGCCGGGGATCCCGCCGGAGCTGCAACCGCACGTGTTCGAGCGGTTCGCGCGCGGCTCGCAGTCGCGCTCGCGCGAGCACGGCAGCACCGGGCTCGGGCTCGCGATCGTCCGCGCGGTCGTGGCCGCGCACGCCGGCCGGGTGGAGCTCTCCAGCCGGCCGGGGCGCACCGAGTTCCGGGTGACCCTCCCCCGGCGAACTGAGGACAGGCTAAGTTCACTCACATGATGTGGCGTCGTGGAACGCTGGCTCCCCTCCTCGTCGCGCTGACCGCGCTGCTGGTCGCGTGCTCGTCGCCCGCCGCACCTGCCCCGCCGGCAGCGGCCGACGACGGGTTCCCGGTGACGATCACCCACGCGTACGGCGAGACAGTGGTGCCCGCCCGGCCGCAGCGGGTCGTCGCGCTCGGCTACGGCGACATCGCGATCGCCCACGCCGTCGGCGCGCCGCTCGTCGGGGCGCTGCAGAACAACACGGGTGACCCGAACCTCCCGTACGTCCAGCCGCCGCTGCCCGCAGACGTGCTGGGCATCGAGTTCGCCGACACCGTGAACCTGGAGGAGGTGGCGAGCTACCGGCCGGACCTGATCCTCGGCGTGACCTCCCCGGTCATCCTCGACCAGCAGACCTACGAGCAGCTCTCCGCCATCGCACCCACCGTCGTGTACGCAGAGGAGCTGTTCGGCGCGTCGATGCAGGACGACGCCCGCCAGATCGGCCGGGCGCTCGGCGCCGAGGAGCAGGTGGAGGAGCTGATCACCGCGGCCGAGTCGCGCATCGCGCAGGTGCGCGGCGAGCTGCCCGGGCTGGAGGGCAAGACGTACCTGTTCGGCCAGGCCCGCGGCGAGGTGCTGCCGATGGTGGTCGGCGAGCAGAACCTGTCGACGGTGTTCATGCGCTCGCTGGGGCTGCGGGTGCCGGACGAGTTCGCGAACGCCCCGGCCAACTCCGTGCTGGCGCCCGGCACCGTCGGCGTCAGCTACGAGCAGGTCGGGATGCTGGACGGGGCCGACGCACTGTTCATGACCTTCGCCGGCCCAGGAGACCGCGAGCAGTTCGAGGGCAATGCGCTGGTCCAGCAGCTGCGCCCGGTCCGCGAGGGCACCTACCTGCCACTGACGCTCGACCAGGCGGTGGCGCTGCAGGCGCCGAACGTCGTGAACGTCGACTGGCTCCTGGAGCAGCTGCGACCGACGCTGGAGAAGGTCGCCGCCGAGCGATGAGCCACCTGCAGGGCGAGCCGGAGTGGATCACCACCGCGGACGGTCGTCAGCTCTACACGATGGTCCTGCCCGGGCCCGGCGAGGACGCGCCGACGGTCGTGTTCGAGGCCGGGTCCGGCAGCTCCCGCTCCTACTGGGCGCTGGTGCAGCCCGCGGTCGGGCAGCGCACCCGCGCGATCGTCTACGACCGGTCCGGGCTGGGACGCAGCGCGCCCGACCCGGTCTCCCGGACCCTCTCCCGCATGGCCGACGATCTCAGCACCGTCCTCGACCACGCGGGCCCCGGACCGTTCGTGCTGGTCGGGCACAGCGCGGGCGGTCCGGTGGTCCGGCTGGCGGCCGCGCGGGCGCCGGAGCGGATCGCCGGGCTCGTGCTCGTCGACCCGACTGACGAGGCCGCGCCCACGCTGTTCTCCCCCGCGTTCCGGCGGGCCGAGCGGACCGGGCTGCGCGTGCAGCTGCTGCTCGCCCGCGCCGGGCTGCTGCAGCACGCCCACCGATCGCTGCGCAAGCAGCTGCCCGCCGACGCCCGTCGCGACATCGACGCCGAGGGCTTCACCCCGGGCGCCGTGCGCACGATGCAGGAGCAGGCGAAGACCTTCCTCGACGAGCTGGCCGCGTTCCGCGAGCACCCGCCGGAGCTGGGCGGCATCCCGGTGACCGTCATCTCCGGGGCGCGGGCGGGGACCATGCCGCGGACGTTCCGCAGGGAGTTCACCGCCGCGCACGCGGAGCGGGCTCGGCGGTCGGTGCGCGGGCGGCACGTCGTCGCCCCGTACTCGGCGCACGACGTACCGATCACCGAGCCGCACGTGGTGATCGGGGAGATCCTGCGGCTCTGCGGATTGTCGTCAGGCTGACCCGATGTGACGGTCTCTGCATCGAGAACGAAGTCGTGGCGACTTCGAATCGATTCAGTTCGCCACAAGTTCGTCCTCGACGCGCCCAGGTCCGGCCTCCACGGGTGCTTCCCGACGTGTGCGCGCCCCCGACCAGGGGCAGGATGGCGCCGTGGCCGATTCGCTCCTGGGCGCGGTGGGCACCGTCGTCGAGAAGACCGCCGTCTCCGCGCGGGCCCTGGTGGAGCTGGTCCGCTCCGGCGTGATCCGCCCGATCCGCCCGGACCGCCTCCCCGGCATCGGCGCGGGCCTGCTGCGCTACGGCCTCACCCTCCCCGCCGGGTACGCGGCCGGCGCGGCTCGCCACCCCGACCGCACCGCGATCGTCGACGACGCCGGCTGGGTCAGCTACGCCGAGGTGGACCGGCGCACCGACCGGCTGGCCCGAGCACTGGCGGATCTCGGGATCACCGCGGGTGACCGGGTCGGGGTGCTGTGCCGCAACCACCGCGGCGCGATCGAGGCGCAGGTGGCGATCGCCAAGATCGGCGCCGACGTCGTGCTGCTCAACACCGGCCTCCCAGCCGCCCAGATCGCCACCGTGGCTGCGGAGCAGCGGATGCGGATGGTGATCGCCGACGCCGAGTTCACCGACCGGCTCACCGCCCTCCCCGACGACGCGATCGTGGTCGCCTGGCACGACGGACCGGCCGGGCACCCGACGCTGGACGAGCTGATCGCCCGCGACGGCCGAGGCGGCCCACCGCTCTTCCCCGGCGAGAGCCGCACGATCGTGCTGACCTCCGGCACCACCGGCCCGCCGAAGGGCGCCCGCCGGCCCCGGCCCAGCGGGCTCGCCCCGATCGCGGCCGTTCTCTCGGCCATCCCGCTCAAGGAAGGCGCGCCCGCCTACATCGCGGCCCCGCTGCTGCACACCTGGGGCAACGCCGCGCTGCTGCTGGCCGTCCTGCACGGCGCTCCGGTCGTGCTGACCCGGAGGTTCGACGCCGATTCCGCATTGGAGCTGGTCGAGGAGCAGCGCTGCGACGCGGTGTTCGCCGTGCCGGTGATGCTGCAGCGCTGGCTCGACCTGCCGCTCGACCGGCTCGGCTCCGCCTGGCGGGAGCACCGCCCGCGCATCGTCGCGGTCAGCGGATCAGCACTGCCCGCAGCGGTCGCCACCGCGTTCATGGACCGCTTCGGCGACGTCCTCTACAACCTCTACGGCTCGACCGAGGTGTCCTGGGTGTCGATCGCCGGTCCCGCCGACCTGCGCGCCGCCCCGGGCACCGCGGGTCGCGCCCCCGTCGGCACCCGCCTGGTGATCCTCGACGAACACGACCGGCCGGTACCCCCGGGCGTGGAGGGCAGGGTGTTCGTCGCCAACGACATGCCGTTCGAGGGCTACACCCGCGAGAGCGTCGACGTCGAGCGGTACGGGGACCTGCTCGGCACCGGCGACGTCGGCCGGCTCGACGAGGAGGGGAGGCTGCACCTCACCGGCCGGGCCGACGACATGATCGTCAGCGGCGGGGAGAACGTGCACCCCGGGCCGGTGGAGGAGCTGCTGCTGGCCCGCCCCGAGGTGCGCGAGGCCGCCGTCGTCGGGGTCGCGGACGAGGCGTTCGGGCAGGCGCTGGCCGCGTACGTCGTGCTGGCCGACGGCGCTGCGGTCACGAGCGACGACGTCCGCAGCTGGGTGCGCGCGGAGCTGTCCCGGTTCGCGGTCCCCCGGGACGTGCACTTCGTGACCGAGCTGCCGCGCAACGCGACGGGCAAGGTCGTGAAGCCGGATCTGACCGGAAGAAGTGAGTCATGACCCCTTCGCGTTAAGTAAGGCTAGGCTAGACTCACGGAATGGCGGATCTCACCTCCCGGTGCGCGATCCTCGCGCGCTCGGAGCCGGTCGCGGGCACCGCGCCCGTCGCCTCGGGCTGGGTCTGCGTCGAGCAGCGCGGCGCGTGGCCGCGCAGCGTCGACGACCACCCCGATCCGAAGATCCGCGCCCTGCACGCGCGCGCGGCGGAGGCCGGCTGGAAACTGCTGCTCATCCGCCGCCCCGGGCGCACCGAGCCCGGCCCGACCCGGGTGCTGCTGGCCGACACCTCCCCGGCCGCCCCGCGGCTGACCACGCTCACCGTCGACGGCCCGGACGGGCTCGCCGCGATCGTCCCCGGCCGGACCGTCGGCGACGACTACCCCGGCGGCGTGCTGCTCGTCTGCACCCACGGCCGCCGCGACCGCTGCTGCGCGCTCGACGGACGCGCGCTCGCCGCGGCCGTCCGCAGCATCGGCGAGCCCGACGTGTGGGAGTGCAGCCACCTCGGCGGGCACCGGTTCGCCCCCACCGCGCTCGTCCTGCCCACCGGTTACCTCTACGGACGCATCGACGTGGCGGGCGCCGTGGCCGCCGGCAAGGCCGCCGGGCTCGGCGAGGTGGAGCTCGGCCGCTGCCGCGGCCGCTCGGCATGGTCGCCCGCCGGCCAGGTCGCGGAGCTGGCCGTGCGGGAGCTGACCGGGCTGCGCGACGCCGCAGCGCTCACCGTCGCCCCCGGTGACGGCCCCGAGGTCCTCGTCACCGCCGGCGACGGCACCCGCTGGTCGGTCCCGGTGCGCAGGACGACCGGACCGGCCCGGCCCGCGTCGTGCGGAACTGACCCGACCCCGGTGACGAGCTGGCACGCCGGGACACCCGTTCGGCTCCACTGATCACGCCGGTCCGCGCACCGCCGCCAGCACCTCCGGCCCCCCGCCGCTCCAACCGGCGGGCCGCGCTGCGGCTCCACCACCACGCCGCGCCGATCCCGCTCGCGATCCCGACCGGGGCCGCGACCCACGTCGCCGCGGGCACCAGCCCGGCCACCAACGCGCCTCGGCACCGGTCAGGTCGAGCACTCCCAGCAGCTCGTCGGCGCGCTGCGCGGCGGTCGCGCGGTCCAGGCCGCGCAGGCGCGCCGAGTAGGTCAGCAGCTCACGCCCGGTCAGCCGCTCGGGCAGCGCCGGCCCGTCGGGCAGCACCCCGGTGATCGCCTTCGCCCGCACCGGGTCGGTCCACACGTCGTGCCCGAAGATCCGGGCGGTGCCCGCGTCGGGGCGCAGGAGCCCGACCGCCATCGAGAGCGCCGTGGTCTCGCCGGCGCCGATCGGCCCCACCAGCCCGAAGAACGAGCCGCTCGGCACCGCGAACGACAGCGCGCCGCGACCGCGATCGTCCCGCCGAACCACTTGCTCATCCGTCGCGGGCCAGTGCTGTGCCCACCCCCGATCACCGTCCCCTCCCCCGGGGCACCCCGCGGTACCCGCCGAGGCGTCGAGGGTCGGGCAGGTGCCGGGCACCGCACGATCGACGGGACGGTCAGGTCGTCGGTCGCGCCGGGGGAGGGCTTCCTCACCGTTCCGGCACAGGGGTCAGCGCCTGCGGGTGCCGAACAGCCCGCGGGTGATCTCCCGGCCCAGCGCGCTCGCGGCCGAGCGCAGAAACGACTTCACCACCGGCGAGCCCAGCACCTCGGCGATGACGTTCGGCTCCGGCTTCTCCTGCCGCGGCGCGGGCGGGGGCGGCGGCGCGTCGACGGGCGCCGGCGCCGGGGGCGGGGCCTCGGCGATCTTCGCGGTGAGCTTCTCGTAGGCCGACTCGCGGTCGATCGTCTGGCCGTACTTCGCGTAGAGCGGGGACGCCTTCGCCGCCGCGGAGACCTCCTCGGGCGGGATCGCCGCCATCAGCGAGCGGGGCGCGCGCATCCGCGCCCACGCGACCGGGGTGGGTGCGCCGCGCTCGGACAGCACGGTGACGATCGCCTCACCGGTGCCGAGCGTGGTGAGCGCCTCCTCCAGGTCGTAGTGCTTGGTGGTCGGGTAGGTCTTGACGGTCTTGGCCAGCGCCGCCTGGTCCTCGGGCGTGAAGGCGCGCAGGGCGTGCTGGATGCGGGCACCCAGCTGGGACAGCACCGAGTTGGGGATGTCGGTGGGCAGCTGGGTGCAGAAGAACACCCCGACGCCCTTCGAACGGATCAGCTTCACCGTCTGCTCGATGCGCTCCCGGAACGCCTTCGAGGCGCCGTTGAACAGCAGGTGCGCCTCGTCGAAGAAGAAGACCAGCTTGGGCTTGTCGAGGTCACCCGCCTCCGGGAGCGTCTCGTACAGCTCGGCGAGCAGCCACATGAGGAAGGTCGAGAACAGCCGCGGGTTGCCCGCCTGGTCGGCCAGCTCCAGCAGCGAGATGACGCCCTTGCCGTCGACCACCCGCATCAGGTCGGCCGGGTCGAACTCCGGCTCGCCGAAGAAGTCCTCGCCGCCCGCGGCCTCGAGGTTCACCAGCGCCCGCAGGATCACCCCCGCGGTGGCCGCGGAGACCCCGCCGATGCCCTTCAGATCGGCCTTGCCCTCGTCGCTGAGCAGGTGCTGGATGACCGCGCGCAGGTCCTTCGTGTCGAGCAGCGGCAGGCCCTGCTTGTCGGCCCAGTGGAAGATCAGCCCGAGCGTCGACTCCTGGGTGTCGTTGAGGTCCAGCACCTTCGACAGCAGGATCGGCCCGAACTGGGTGAGCGTCGCCCGGATCGGGATCGCGCTGCTCGAGCCGCCCAGCGTCAAGAACTCCACGGGGTACCCGGTGGGCTGCCAGTCGTCGCCGGTGTCGGCGGCCCGCGCCTGGATCTTCGGCCCGGGCTCCCCCGGCCGCGCCATACCGGACAGGTCGCTCTTCACGTCCGCGAGCAGCACCGGGACCCCGGCGTCCGACAGCTGCTCGGCGAGCCCCTGCAGCGTCTTCGTCTTGCCGGTACCGGTGGCACCGGCCACCAGCCCGTGCCGGTTCAGCGTCGCGAACGGGATGCGCACCCTCGCGGTGGGATCGACGGTGCCGTCGATCACGACCGTGCCGAGCTCGAGCGCCTCCCCCTCGGTCGCGTAGCCGGCGGCGATCTCCTGGGCAGCGGTGTTCCCCACGGCGCCGCAGCGTAGCGCCACACCCCCTCCGGCGTGCCGCAACCCGCCCGACCAGCGGGTCTGGGGCTACTGTGGGCCGTTGTGAACGACCGCATCGTGTGGATCGACTGCGAGATGACCGGGCTCGACCTGACCAAGGACGCGCTCGTCGAGATCGCGGTGCTCGTGACCGACGGCGACCTGAAGGTCCTGGGCGACGGCGTCGACGTGGTGATCCACGCGCCGGACGAGGTGCTCGCCGGGATGCCCGACGTGGTCCGGGAGATGCACGAGAAGTCCGGCCTGACCGAGGCCGTGCGCGCCTCCACCATCGACCTGGCCACCGCCCAGCAGATGGTGATGAGCTACGTGCGCAAGTGGGTGCCGGAGCCGAAGATCGCCCCGCTCGCCGGGAACTCGATCGCGACCGACCGCGGCTTCATCGCCCGCGACATGCCGGAGCTGGACAACCACCTGCACTACCGGATGATCGACGTCAGCTCGGTGAAGGAGCTGTGCCGACGCTGGTTCCCGCGCGTGTTCTACGCCAAGCCGGAGAAGGGCCTCGCCCACCGCGCCCTCGCCGACATCGAGGAGTCCATCCGCGAGCTCGCCTACTACCGCGCCACCCTGTTCGTTCCCCCGCCCGGCCCCACGTCCGAGGAGGCCCAGGCGGTGGCCGCACGCCTGATGCAGCAGCAGTGACCACCCGTCGTCCGACCGCGCGACGCGGCACGCTAAGCTAGACGGGCGCCCGGTGCTCCGGGGGCATGGTGGGTGTAGCTCAGCTGGTAGAGCACCTGGTTGTGGTCCAGGGAGTCGCGGGTTCAAGTCCCGTCACTCACCCCATGTCGCGGCTGACCCCCGCTGCACGGGCCGGAAACAGCGTCTGTTAACGTTGTTCCAGCGCCCAGGCAGTGGGGGCGCAACGACAGAAGAAGCGCCGTTAGCTCAATTGGCAGAGCAGCTGACTCTTAATCAGCGGGTTCGGGGTTCGAGTCCCTGACGGCGCACCATATCCACAGGCCGGAGCTTTGTCGCTACTGGCCTGTTGTTCGTTTCGGGAGTTCCACTCGTCCACTCCACGCCAAGTCTCCTGGAGCGTGCGCCACGGCTCGGTGCCGTTGCCTCACCATCTCGACGAACGCGATGGGCCGCTGAGTGGCTCCGGCGCGTGCATGACCACGACGGCGTCACCGGCGGTTTCTCGATCGGGCCGAAATGCTGAGACCGGACTCACGTGTCCGCGACGCGGCCGAGCTCTGGTCGCCACGATCAGGGCGCGCCGAAGGGTCTCCGCGCTCGGCCCACAGCAGATGGGTGACCCCGATCGTCCCGCCCTGCCTGGGTGAGCTTCGTCTCAGATGGCCACATGACCCGGGGGTGTGGCGTCCTCGCCGACGGTGACGGCCCGGGTCTCGAGGTCGGGGTGCTGCACCAACGCTTCGATCAGCGTCGCGGATCCGCCGACGCACCGCCAATCGTCGTCCCACAGCGTGGAGACCAACCACGAACGATCGACGGGGAACAGCAGTTCGGGCAGCGCGCCGTGCCACGGTGTCGCGTCGGCGTCGCGGCGCCAGGTGAGGGCTTCTTCAGGGCCGGCTTCGAGTAGGACGTAGGGCCATCCCGCGTAGACGGTGACCCGCGGGGCATCGGGACGCACGACATCCGCGGCGCCGGTGTCGAGGTAGCCCAGCCACCACGGCTGCGCAGCCGTGTTCGCCGAGATGACCTCGATCAGCGCCTCGTCGGCCCGTCTCCGCACCGTCTCGTCGTCGGGGATGACGACCGTCGCGTAGCGAGCGAAGAGCGGTGGGATCGCCGACGTGATCGTCACGCCGACGCTGGTCGCAGCCGTGATCCACGCGATCTCGTCGCGACCCCCGATCCGCGGTGTTCGTGGCACCGGCCCATTCTGGAGCGGCCCGGTCTGCACCGGCGAGACCCGGACCGCACGGAAGCACACGCACGACCGCCTCGCGCCTGAGGGACGACGCGCCTGGCCCGTTGGCCGTTTCGGTGGCTTCGTTGCGGCGCTCACTGGTCGAGCATCACGGCGCGATCAGCCTTCTGCGCGGTGACGGCGGTCATCCGCCCCAGATGTCCTCCAGGAAGCGGTCCGAGCCGCGCAGCCCCGCGAGCCACGCGTCCGCATCGGCTTGCCCCGTGCCGGTCCGGTCGCGGAAGACGTCCGTCAGCGCGGCGCGCACGCCGGGGGCCATCGTCGCGGCGTTGCCGCACACGAAGACCGGGGCGCCCTGCTGCAAGAGCCCCCACACCGTTTCCGCGCGGTCGCGGATCGCGTCCTGGACGTAACGCCGCCGGTCACCGGCCCGGGAGTACGCGTACTCCACGTCGACGATGTCGGACCAGCTCTCCAGCTCGTCCCCGTACAGCTGGTCGATGGCCGGGCCGCGGCAGCCCGCGAACAGCAGCGAGCGGGAGACGGGTGCGCCCTGCGCCCGCTGCGCCGCGCGTTCCTGCAGGAACCCGCGGAACGGGGCGAGCCCGGTGCCGGCCCCGATCATGATCATCGGGATGTGCGGGTTCTCCGGCGGCCGGAACGGGATCGACGGCTCGCGGACGAACACGAACGCCGTGCCCAGCTCAGGCAGGGCAGCGAGGTGGCCGGAGCAGACCCCGGTGAAGGTCCCCACGCCCGATCGCGCCGGTGCGCGCAGCACCCCGGCCGTGATCGTGCAGGTGCCGGCGTCGACCAGCGGCGAGGACGAGATCGAGTAGTACCGCGGCCGCAGCGGCGGCAGCATGTCGAGGAACTCGGCGAACGGGAGCGCGCAGGTCGGGAACTCCTCGAGCAGGTCGAGCACTGAGCGGTTCGGCTCGCCGACGTGCACGGCGTAGTCGTCGCCGGCCAGCGCCTCCAGCTCGGGCCGCACGTCGGGCGGGGCGTACCGCGCCAGCGCCTCGATGTCGGACCGGGTCGCCGTGTCCTGCAGTTCGACGCAGCTGCCCAGCACTCCCAACAGCGGCGCGGGCTCGTCGACGGGCAGATGGGTGAACACCCCGCCGTTCGGGATGATCGTCGCGTACTGGCCGGCATCGAGGCCGAAGCGCACGATGACCCGGCGGATCATGTCGATGCCGTTGCGCGGCAGAACGCCGAGGTGGTCGCCTGCGCGGTAGGTGAGGTCCTCGGGCAGCTCGATCGTCAGGTGGCGCACGGAGCGCTCCGGCGGCTTGCCGTTCTGGCTCGGCATCAGCTCGACGTTGGACCGGATGCGGGCCGGGCGGGCCCGGTAGGAGAGGACGACCGGGTTCGTGGTCTGCCGGTTGGCCAGCGTCACCGCGAGCCGCGGGCCGGTGTCGATCCGCTCTCCCACCTCCGCGGGCAGCTCGAGCGCCGCGGCGAGCGAGGCCCAGAGCCCCTCGCGCCAGGCGCGGTAGGCGGCGTCGGTGTCCCCGCGAGCGTCGGCCGCACCGCGCGGGTGCACCCGCCGGCCCCCGGTCGCCTCCAGCCGCTCGTCGAGCAGGATCGGTACGGCCTGGTACGTCGACGCCCACTCCGTGCTGCCGCAGCCGAACACGGTGTACGCCGTGCCCGGCACGGCCGGGTCGCCGCAGATCCACCGGCAGAACCCGGCCGCGTTGTCGGGCGGGGTGCCGTTGTACGAGGAGCTGACGACGATCGCGGCCCCGCCCTCGGGCAGGTCGCCGACGTGGTCGTCGAGCGCGCCGAGGGTCACGGCGAACCCGCGGTCGCCTCCCTCCGCGGCCAACGTCGTGGCGATCGCCTCGGCGGTGCCGAGGTTGGACCCGAACAGGACAGCGAGGGGCGTGCCGTGCCGGGCGACCTCCGGTGTCGGCGCCGGTGCACTCGCCGCTGCAGGTGCCGGGACTTCGGCCCGGCGGAGCGTGCGCCCGCGCGGCCGGACCTGGATGTGGAAGTCCTCCGGCTTGACGGTGAGCGTCATCTTCGTGCGCAGCTGGTAGTCGCGGCTGTCGATCAGCTCGAACCGCTGCAGCAGCGTGGCCAGCACCAGCACCGCCTCCTGCAGCGCGAACTGGCGCCCGATGCAGGCCCGCTGCCCGGTGCCGAACGGCTTGTACGCGTGGGGCGGGAGCGCGGCGATCCGCTCCGCTGCCATGTGGTCGGGATCGAAGCGGTCGGCGTCGGGCCCCCAGGCGGCCGGGTCGCGGTGCAGAGCGGGGATCAGCACGCTGACCGGCGTGCCGGCGGGTACCCGGTACCCGCCGAGCACGGTGTCGGCCAGCGGATGGCGGGTGAACGCCGGCGCGGTCGGCCACAGCCGCAGCGACTCGTCGAGCACCTGGCGCACGTACGTCATCCGCTGGATCTGCTCGAACGTCGGCTCGGCGCGGTCGCCGAGCACCTCGTCGACCTCCGCCTTCGCCCGCTCGGTCGCCGCGGGCTCCTTGAGCAGGTAGTTGATCGCGAACGACAGCAGGCCCGACGTCGTCTCGTGCCCGGCGATCAGGAACGTGATGCACTGTGCGCGGATGTTGTCGTCCGGCAGCCGCTCACCGGTCCGCGAGTCGACCCCGGTGAGCATCCGGCCCAGCAGATCGGACGTGTCGGCGGTGTCACCCTGTGCCCTGCGCTCCGCGATCAGCCCGTCGACCAGGCCGTTCATGAACGCCAGGTCTTCCTCGGCCTGCCGCTGCGCGCGGATCCGCAACCGCGCCGCGATCTTCGGCTGGCGCGCCCGGGTCTGCGCCTCCAGCAGGGTCCGCACCATCGCGTCGACGAACGGGTGCGGTGTCTCGCGGTAGAACGAGTTGAACCGGTAGCCGAAGCCGCACAGCGCGATCGTGTCGAGGGTCAGCCGGGTCATGTCGGCCGGGACGTCGACCTCCTCACCGGGGTTGACGCGCTCCCACTTGGTGGCGAGCTGCTCGGCCAGATCGATCATCTTGGGCAGGTAGTCGCGCATCGAGGGCAGGCTGAACGGCGACATGAGGATGTTGTGGGCGCGCGCCCACAGCGGGTCACCCGTCTCCGCGGTGAACAGCCCGGCACCGCTGCCGCCGATGTTGGACAGGCCACCGCCGACGTGCTTGTCCCAGCGCTCGTCGTCGCACACCTCGGCGACGAGCTCCGCGCTCGAGACGATCAGCCTCGACCCCTGCGGCAGCGACAACCGGTAGACGGGGCCGTACTGCTCGGCCAGCTGGACGAGGCCGCCGATCGGGTCCTGGGTGTCGACGTCGAAGACGTTGCCGAGGACCGGCAACCCGCGCGGGCCGGGGACGTCGTCGAGCGCGAGCGTCATGGTGCCCCTCCTGGGCCGTGGTCCGGGCGGGCCGGTCGGCGCACCAGCAGCAGGACGCTCCCCAGGAGCACCCAGGCGGGGAACACCAGCAGGACCGCTGGATGGAAGGTGGTGCTGACCAGCAGGAAGAACGCGACGAGGTAGCTGACGGCGGCCAGTGGTCGCCCCAGCACGCCCGCGCCGCGGGCCAGCCCCGTGGTCGTGATGATGTACATGCCGGCGGCCCGCACCGCGTAGACGAAGACCATCGTGTAGCCGACGGCGGCGAGCGCGCGGGCGGTGTCGGGCGTCGGCGGCGGCGCGCCGGAGAACCGGCTCAGCAGCGCGACACCGCCGGCGGCCGCGGTGCCCGCGAAGAGCAGCGCCACGAACAGCACGCCGGAGGCGAGGTGCAGCCAGGCCGGGATCGCCGTCGTCGGTGCCAGCGCCTGCAGGTAGGTCCGGGTGGCGATCATGTGCCACAGACAGGCGATGCCGGCGAACGGCACGATGTACAGGCCGACCGCGACGAGCAGGCTCTGCGCGCCGGAGGCGTAGAACGCGGTGTAGGCCGCGTCCGGGTCGTCGAGCCCGGGCCCCTGCTGGACGAGCACGAGCGCCGCGGTGAACAACAGCGCGAAGAGCACGCCGGAAGCACCGGCAGCGCGCGCGAGAGCGGACACCGGCGTGTCGAGATCTGGCCGTTCCGTGGAGACCGCCATGGCCGCTCCTGCACGCCCGAAGTGGGCGTCCCTTGGTAGACCCGCTGGGGAGGCCGGTCAAGGAACCCGCTCGGAGTTGGGCCGCATGCGGTCCGACCCGCCGCCGCCCGGCTCAACCGCCGGTGGGCGGTCGAGCGGTGGCAGGCTTGCGCCCGGCCCTACAGGGCGCCGGCGAGGCGGGCGGCGTGGACGGCGGCGGTGCGGGTGTGCACACCGAGCTTGCGCATCGCCGTCCGCAGGTAGCACCGGACCGTCTCCGGGCTGAGGCAGAGGCGGGCGGCGATCTCCACGTTCCGGGCCCCGATGGCGACGAGGCGCAGGACGTCGATCTCGCGGGGCGTCAAGCGGACGTCGGACCTGCCGGTCCCGCGGGGCCGGGCGATGGCCGTGTGGATCGCCTGCAACCGGGCGCGGAGTGCGGGATCGGCGGTCTCGTCGATCAGCCGGGCCAGGTCGTCGAGGGCGGCAGCGACCGGGTCGTCCGCCTCCGCGGGTTCCGGTTGCTGCATCCGTTCCACGTCCTTCGCGAGCTGGTCGGCGACGACCTCGGTCAGCCGCATGGCCCGGTCGCCGATCGGCTGGTCGCTCCGGTCTGCCGCGTAGAGCACGCCGTGGACCGTGCCGCGCACGATCACGGGAACGGCGAGGACCCCGGTCAGCCGCTCCTGGTCGACGACGACGCGGTCGTACTCGTGCGTGATGGTGGTGGCGGTGGCGTAGTGGTCGACCCGTCCCGGGGCTTCCCGGCTGAGCACGGCGCCGCCCAGCCCGGTACCACGCGGGACGGTGAGGTTCCGCAAACCGTTCCCCTTGGTGCCGACCAGGCGGGTGAGGACGAGGTCGCGGCCTCGCGAGCTGGGCCGGGTGACGCCACCGAAGACCACGGGCAGCCCGGTCAGGTGGCGCACGCTCCGCAGCCGCTCGGGGAGCAGCCGGTCGATCGTGTCGGCCAGGGCGACACCGTTGTCCACGCAGTCCTCCGCTCACACGTCAGCCAGCGCCGACCTGCGTCGGCATCGTGGCCGACGCCGAGGTCATCGAACACCCCTCAACGGGGGTACCACAACAGGCGAACACCGCGGACGCCCGCGACCGCGGACTCCACCGCAGACACAGCCCCGCACCGGCCCGGGGCTCGCGGACCGGTGCGGCGCGTGGTGGGAGGGCGCGTCAGGAGGCGATCGCCGGGTCCTCGACCTTCGCGACGTCGACGAGGTTGTCGGAGTACACCCCGGCCTTGCCGAGCGTGTTGTGCTCACCCGAGGTGATCACGTTGACCGTGTTGCCGGACGCCTTGTTCTGCCAGTGGCCGACGTTGGCCATGACGACGCCCTTGATCACGATGTCCGCGACGACCGCGGGGCCGGTGAACGAGCCGCGGTCGTTGAACACCTTGACGACGTCGCCGGTGGCGATGCCGCGCTCGGCGGCGTCGTCCGGGTGGATCCAGACGCGCTGCTCGCCCTGGACCTCCTGCTTGTCGGAGGCGTTGCCGTACTGGCTGTTGAGGAACGCGTGCGGCTTCGGCGAGACGATGTTGAGCGGGTACTTCTTGGCCAGCCCCGGGTTCGTGTCGGGCGACTCCAGCGGCGGTACGTAGTCGGGCAACGGGTCGATCGGCTCGCCGGGCTGGAACTCGTCGTACATCGACCGCCAGACGGGCACGACGAAGTTGCCGCGCTCGGCGAGGCTCGACGTGAACTCGCACTTGCCGGACGGGGTCGGGAAGTTGCCTTCCTTGTGCGGCGCCCGCTCGTGGGGCAGGCCGACGTTGAGCCGCGCCCAGCCGGTCTCCTTGAGCGAGTCGTAGGTGATGCCCTTGAGCGCGGGGTGGTTCCAGTCGTGGAAGTCCCGCAGCATCTCCTCGTCGGTGCGGTCCCAGTAGTCGTCGGTGAAGCCCATCGTCTTCGCCAGGCGGCGGAACAGCTCCGAGTTGGGCACGCACTCCCCCGGCGGTTCGATCGCCGGCTGGTTGAGCGAGATGTAGAGGTGCCCCCAGGTCACCATGATGTCGAGCTGCTCGGCCTGCATCGTGGCTGGCAGGACGAGGTCGGCGAACCGCGCGGTGTCGGTGATGAAGTGCTCGCTGACGACCGTGAACAGGTCCTCCCGCATGAGCCCGGCCATGGTCTTGGCCTGCTCGGGGCCCTGGGAGACCGGGTTGGAGTTGTAGACGAACAGCGACTTGATCGGCGGGTCGAGCGCCAGCTCGCCGGTCAGCGCCCGGCCCAGCTCCAGCTCGTTGACGACCCGGGTGCCCTCGGGGATCCACTCGGGTTTGCAGATCTTGTCGAAGAGGGTCGGGAACTCCCAGATCGGCATCTCCATCGTGCCGCCGCCGACGTACCGCCACGCCCCGACCAGCGCGGGCAGGCAGGTGATGGCGCGGATGGCCTGGCCGCCGCCGCGGCTGCGCTCGATCGCGACGCCCTGGCGGATCGCGGCCGGCTGGGTGGTCGCGTACTCGCGGGCGAGCTTGCGGACGTCGTCGGCGGGGACGCCGGTGATCTCCTCGACCCGCTCCGGCGGGTACTTCGCCGCGCGCTCGGCGAGCTCCTCGTAGCCCACCGTGTACTTCTCGACGTAGTCGGTGTCGACCAGCCCCTGCGCGATGATCTCGTGGATCATGCCCATGGCCAGCGCGCCGTCCGTGCCCGGGCGGATCGGGATGTGCCAGTCCGCCTGCCGCGCGGTGCGGGTGCGGACCGGATCGATGACGACGATCGTGGCGCCGTTCTCCTTCCGGGCCTTGAGCAGGAACGGCCAGCCGTGCAGGTTCGTGCTGGTCATGTTCATGCCCCAGACGATGATGTACTTCGAGTAGGCCATGGACTCGATGTCCAGCCCACCCGTGGGCCCCACCGTCATGTGCCACGCCGTCGACGAGCCGGACTCGCAGTAGGTCTTCTCCGCGACCGTGGCACCCAACCGGTTGAAGAACGCGTCGCCCGAGGTCAGCCCGTTGAGCACGCCCTGGTGCCCCAGGTAGGCGTGCGGCATGATCGCCTGCGGACCGTACACGTCGATGATCTCCGTCCAGCGCTGCTTGATCTCGGCGAGCGCCTCGTCCCAGGTGATGCGGACGAACTCCCCCGCACCCTTCGGGCCCACGCGCCGCAGCGGGTGGAGGACGCGGTCGGCCTGGTAGTGGTGCTCCGGGAAGTTCTTCAGCTTGACGCAGAGCCCGCCCTTGGTCATGGGGTGGTCCGGGTCGCCCTTGACGTCGACCAGCTTGCCGTCGACGACGTGGTACAGCATCGCGCAGGTGTCCGGGCAGTCGTGCGGACACGCGCCTCGGACGATCTTGAGTTCGCGGCCGGTGGTGGGGCCGGCCTCGGGAGCGAGCGTCATCGGGAGACCTCCAGGGGACTGGTACGGAATCGATCGCCGGATCCGCTCGGCGGCGGGATGCAGTCAAGTCACGCAGTCCACCATTTCCCCGGCGTGACAAAAAGGTAACCCCAGGTAAATTGGGCGCAGCCATCTGCAGATGCAGATGCGACATGAAAAAGCAATGTTCACCCGTGTTTCACCGAGATGAAACCGCAGCTCAGCGACTTGCTCTCGATCTTTCTCCCGACTAGGTCTAGATTTNCAGGTGTCTCGGAAGGACGTCAAACGGCTATGGTCCCCCGGTCTGGTCCACTCGAAATGAAAGAGCAGGCGATGACGACGCAGACCTCCGAGTACGCACGTTCCTCGATCAACGCCGAGGAGTGGGAGCCGTTCGTGGTCGGTGGCCAGGCCATCGGCGAGGTCCACTGGATCCGGACGGAGGGCGCCGAGGGCGCCACGCTCAACGTCGGCCTGTGGCGGTCGGACCCGCAGAGCTTCCCCTACCCGTTCAACGCGGACGAGACGATCCACGTCCTGGAGGGGGAGCTCGTCATCGACCTGGTCGAGAGCGGCGAGGAGGTCGTGCTGCGCCCGGGCGACATCGCCTCGTTCACGAAGGGCACCAAGTCCACCTGGACGGTCACCAGCCCGTTCAAGAAGCTCTTCGTCATCAGCGGCTGATCGCGAAGGCCTTCCGTGACCGATGCAGCGGACGCGGTCCGCGCCGACCCGGTGGCCGAGGCGTTCCGGTCCTGGCTGCGCGGGTGCGCGCGGGCGGGCTGGGCGCCCGATGCGGTCGTGGAGACGGTCGGGGTGCGGCAGGCGCACGGCCGGGTGACGGCAGGCCCGGTCGTCGCGCGGTGGCCGGTGCCCGTGCACGACGAGACCGCGTACGACGAGACCATGCCGTCACCGATCGGCGACGACGTGCGGACCGGGTCCGCGGTGCTGCCCGGCGGGCACCGCATCCGCCCGGTCGACGTCGCCGCGCTCGCCGCGGCCGGGCACGTGAGCATCACCGTGCGCAGGCGGCCCCGGGTAGCGATCGTCCCGACCGGTGACGAGGTCCGGCCGTTCGGCGGCACACCCCGGCCCAGCGAGGTGCTCGACACGAACTCCCTCATGCTGGAGGGGCTCCTCGCCGAGGCGGGCTGCGAACCGTGGCCGCTGCCGGTCGTGCCGGACCGGCCGGACGCCCTCGCCGCCGCGCTGTCCGACGCCGCGCCCACGGCTGATCTGGTGCTGGTCGTCGCCGGGTCGCGCACCGCTCGCGACGCCCACCTCCGCGCGGTGATCGCGCAGCTCGGACAGGTCGCCGTGCACAGGGTCGCGATGCGCCCCGGCAGGCCGGTCGTCCTCGGCGTCCTCGGCGGCGGCGCGCCCGAGCACGACCCCGTGCGGCCGGCGATGCCGCCCGTCCCGGTCGTCGGCGTCCCCGGGTACCCGGCGTCCGTCGAACGGGTGTTCCGCGGGTTCGTCGCCCCGCTGCTGCACCGCATCCTGGGGGTGCCGCCGCCCGCCCGGCATCCCGTGCCCGCCCGGCTGGCGGCGCCCGTGCGGTCCACGGCGACGCTCGACGAGCACGTGCGGGTCCGGGTCGCGACGGTCACCGACCCCGGGACCGCCGCCCCGCACCTGCTCGCGGTGCCCCTGCCGCGCGGCGCGGGCGCCCTCACCGCGCTCATCCGGGCGGAGGCGCTGCTGCACGTGCCCGTCGGTGTGGACCGGCTGGCCGCCGGGGCCGCCGTGCAGCTCCTGACCGTCCCGGGTGCGGCATTCGCCACGAGCACCACCGTGCTCGCCGGGCCGTCCTCTCCCGCGGTCGACGCCCTCGTCGACGCCCACCGCGCCGACACCGCCGACTGCGTCCTGCACCGCACCGAACTCGGTGAGGACGAGGCGCTCTCCGCGCTCGCCGCGGGACTCTGCCACGCCGCGGTGGCCGCGCTCCCCCTCGGCGCTGCCTACCCCGACGCCGCGCAGCGTCTGGCCGACCGGCTCGGCGCGATCACCGCCCTGGAGGTCGCACGCTCGGACCGGGTGGACGTGCTGGTCGTGCCGGCCGCAGCGTTCGACAGCGCCCCCGTCGTGAGGCTGCGCTGCACCCTGAGCTCGATGGCCTTCCGGCGGCGGCTGCGCGACCTGCGCGGGTACTCCGGCCGCACCAGTGGCCGCGAGACCTGGCACGCACCCGGCACCGCACTCGAACCGGCGAACGGAGGCCCCCGATGTGCTACACGGTGAAGTCCATCGACGACGTCCGCAGACTCGTCATCGCGACCCGGGGTCTGTCCGGGCTGTCGGACGCGCCGACCTTGATCGACAAGGCGTGTCGGCGGATGTTCGAGCTGGTCGGCGCCGACATGGTGGCCGTCGCGCTCTACGACGGCGCGGACACCCTCGTCGTGGGGGCGTCGGAGGGGCTGGAGATCGACCTGAGCGGGATCCGCCTGCCGCGCGGCTGCGGGCTGGGCTGGCGGGCGCTGCAGCGGTCGATGCCGACCACCACCGGCAACTGCGCAGCCGACGCCGAGCACCTCGACGACCTCGTCGAGGCCGTCATCCCCGAGGACATCCGCGGGCTGGCCGCCGTGCCGCTGACGTTCAACGATCTCTGGCTCGGCGTCCTCTACGCCGGCACGCGCGGGCGCCGGGTCTCCCCGCGGACCACGCTGCTCATGAACGAGTTCGGCGCCTCACTGGCCCCGCTGCTGGTCACAGCCGTGCGCGCGGATCACGCGGAGCGACTGGCCGTCGAGGAAGAGCGCCAGCGCATCGCCCAGCAGCTGCACGACACCGCGGGCCAGCTGCTGTTCCAGATCTCCATGTCCGCCAAGGAGATCCAGCAGTGCGCCCGCGACGATCCCGAGACGGCGGTGGAGGCCGCGCGGTCCATCGAGACCGCGGCCGCCGAGGCGTCGACGTACCTGCGGGAGGCGATGCACAGCCTCATGCCCGCCGACGAAGCCCTGCCGGTCACGATGCGCCGCGACGTCGCCGTCTTCTCGAACCGGACCGGCATCACCACTGAACTGGTCACCCTCGGCACGCCGCGGCACGCGGGCGCCGAGGTCGAAGGCGTGGTGCTGTCGGCGTTGCGGGAGGGCCTGCACAACGTCGAGAAGCACGCAGGCGCGCGGGCCGTGCTCGTGTCGCTGGCCTACCAGTCCCACCAGCTCTCGCTGGCCATCGAGGACGACGGCAAAGGCCTGCCGCCCGACTTCGACCTCAACCCCGTCCCCGGCAGGGAGGCCGGGCTGGGCATCCCCGGGCTGCTGCAGCGCGTGACCGGTGCTGGCGGGGTACTGCGGATCGGCAACAACGACGACGGCGGCACGAGCCTGCGCGTCACCCTCCCGCTGGTGGCGTGCGCATGACCGCCTCGATCGTCGAGCCGCGCGCGGCCACCGTACTGATCGCCGACGACCATCCGCTGGTCGCGCACGGCATCGACCGCGTGCTCACCACCGCGCGGTCCGAGTTCACGGTGGTCGGGGCCTGCTACACAGGGCGGGAGACGCTGGCCGTCGCGGCGGAGCGGCAGCCGGACCTGGTGCTGCTCGACGTCCGCCTCGGCGACATGAACGGCGCCGACGTCTGCCGGCGACTGGGCACGGAGGTGCCGCGGGCGAAGGTCGTCATGCTCACCGCGTTCGACGACACCGAGATCCTCCGCCGCTGTCTGGAGGCCGGCGCCGCGGGGGTGCTGCTCAAGGGCTCGCTCGATCTCGACCTCACGCAGGCGCTCCGGGATGTCCGCGACGGGAAGATGGTGATCGATGCCGGGGTGGCCCGATCCCTGGAGACCGCGGGCGAGATCCTCGCGCCCGGCGGCACGACGGTGCCGCAGCTACGGCCGCGCGAGCTGGAGGTGCTGCGGCTCATGGCGGCGGGGATGACCACCCGTGACATCGCGGCCGAGCTGGACCTGAGCATCAACACCATCCGCACCTACACCCAGGCGCTGATGACCAAGCTGGGCGCGCACACCCGGGTGCAGGCGATCGTGTTCGCGCAGCAGCTGCAGATGATCTGAGGCTGCGGTTCCGGCGCTGAGGGCGTCCGCGTCGAGAACGACGTCGTTGCGGATCGGATCGTTTCCAGATCACAGCGACGTCGTTCTCGACGCGGACTCGTCCCTGAGGGTGAGGGCGACGTCGACCGCGACGACGCCCTGCCCGCGCGGCAGCACCAGCACCGGGTTGAGGTCCAGCTCGGTCACCTGGCCCGCGCGCACCGCCGGGACGGCCGCGAGGTCGACGACGAGCCGGACCAGGGCGTCCACGTCACCGGGCGGGCGGCCGCGGTAACCGTCGAGCAGCGGGAAGAGCGCGAGGGACTCGATCGCGGCCCGGGCCGCGGTCTCATCGATCGGCGGGACCAGCAGGCGGACGTCCTTGAGCAGCTCGGCGTGCACCCCACCGGCGCCGACCATGATCACCGGGCCGGCGGCCGGATCGTGGAGGACACCGACGGCGGCCTCCACGACCGCGGCGATCATCGGCTCGACGAGCAGCCCGTCGATCTCCCCCACCACCGGCGCGGCGAGCATCCGCCGCGCCGCCGCGCGCAGGGCGTCGTCGTCGGCGATGCCCACCTCGACCAGACCCAGCTCGGTCTTGTGGGCAACGCTCGGAGCGGACAGCTTCAGCACGACCGGGTAGCCGATCTCGCGGGCGCGCGCGACCGCCTCCTCGGGGTCAGCCGCGAGGAGCGAACGGACGACCGGGAGGCCCCAGCCGGTGAGGATCTGCTTCCCCTGGTGCTCGGACTGCCGACCCGCACCCGGCGGCTGGACCGCGGGTACCGGCTCGGCGGCGGGCGGCGGTGTCCAGCGTTCGTGCCGGACCAGGCCGGCGAGCGCGCGGATGCAGGCCGTGGTGTCGTCGAAGGCGGGGACGCCGTGCGCGGCGAACCGCTCGACCATCCCCCGCTGCCCCGCGACCCAGCAGACCATCACGAGCTTGGTCGTGCGGCGCTGGAAGTCGACGACGTCGGCCAGGATCTGGTCGAGGTCGTAGTACTCGCCGAGGATGCCCAGCGCGACGACCACGACGTCGGTGCCCGGGTCCTGCTCGAGCGCGGCCAGCGCGTTGCGGACCAGCTCCGGGCGGGTCAGCAGCTGGGCGGTGATGTCGACGGGGTTCTGGACCGCGGCGAACGCCGGCAGGCCGGCCCGTAGCTGCGCGAGCGTGCGCTCGGAGAAGCGGGCGAGCTGCAGACCGTGCGCTTCGGCCTCGTCGGCGAGCAGCACCCCGAGGCCGCCGGAGTTCGTCACGAGCGCGACGCGGCCCTCGCCGACCGGGCGCGGCCGGGCGAACAGCCGCACCAGCTCGCTCATCTCCCGCGGATCCCTGGCGCGGACGATGCCGTGCCTGGCGAGGAACGCGTCGACCACGGCGTCCTCCTGGGCGAGCGCGCCGGTGTGCGAGCCCGCGGCCCGACTGCCTGAGGCGGTCCGGCCCGCCTTGAGCGCGAGCACCGTCTTCCCCGCGCGGGCGGCCTCCGCCGCGGCCTCGGCGAGGACGGCGGTGTTGCCGAGGTGCTCCAGGTAGATCTGCACCGTCCGCACGTCGGGATCGGCGACGACACCGCGGAGCAGGTCGGCGACCGTGAGGTCCGTCTCGTTGCCGGTGGCCGCCCAGTAGCGCACGCCGTCGACGAACGGCTGGGCCAGCTGCGCGAGCACAGCTCCCATCGCACCGCTCTGGCTGAGCACCGCGACGCTGCCGTCGGTGAGGCCGGTGGACCGGCTGAACGTCGACGAGAACGACGCGACCATGCGGGCACCGAGGTTGGCCACGCCCTGGCAGTTCGGGCCCACCACCCGGATACCGGTCTCGCGGCACGCAGCGCGCAGCTCCGCCTCCAGGCTGCGGCCCTGCGGGGTGCCGGTCTCGCCGAACCCGGAGCTCACCACGACCGCCACGCGCACCCCGTGCCGCCCGAGCGCGGCCACCGTCGAGGGCACGTGCGCTGCCGGGGTGGCGACGACCGCGAGATCGATCCCTGTGGGTAGCTCGGCGACCGACGTGACCGACGGGCGCCCCTGCACCGGCCGTCCTGTGCGGCTGACCACGTGGACCTCGCCCGGGTAGCCACCGTCGGTGAGGTGGGCGAGGATCCGGCCGCCGATCTTCGTCGGATCGTCGGAGGCACCGATCAGCACGATCGACCGCGGCCGGAACAGCGCCTCGGCGATCTCCTGGGCCGGGGTGGTTTCGACGGTCATGACTCCTCCGTCCGATCGACCGCGCGGGCGGTCCCGGTCAGGACGACACCGCTCGCGGTCGTCGCCTCGATCGTCAGCTCGCCGGAGCCTGCGGGCGTGAGGTGCACGCGCAGGGTGTCGCCCACGAGCACAGGGCGACGGAAACGGACCACCACATCACCGGTGTCGTGCCAGTCGGGCCGGGCCTGCCGGATCGCCTCCTCGACGACGGCGAGCAGGTAGAGACCCTGCACGACCGGGCGGCCGAAGCGGGTGCGGGCGGCGAACTCCGGATCGGTGTGGATGCGACCGTCCCCGCCGCTGGCGACGCCGAAGTCGTCGAGGTCCTGCTGGGTGAACGTGCGGGTCACGACGGTGCTCATGGGCGGGCGAATCCCCAGAGGTAGGTGCTGGTGGAGGTGCAGACGATGCCGGCGTCGTCCGTGAAGACGGTCTCGAGGACGACCTGGCGGCGGGTGCCTTGTCTGCTCCGTACCGTGGTCTCGGCTTCGAGCACGGTGCCGACGGGGACCGCTCGCCTCACCTCAAGGCGTTGTTCCACGTGCACCGTTCCTTGTTCCAGGCGGCCGTTCAGGGCCCGGAACGTGGGGAGGAACGTGCAGTAGACCGCCGGCGAGACCGTGGTCCGTGGTTCGTCTGCCGTCCCGCACAGGCGGCCGTACTCGCGGACCAGGTCCTCGGTCAGGTGGAGCTCGGCTCGGAACGTGCGGCCCGGGGTCAGGGCGTCGAAGGGGATGTCCTCGAAGTGCTCGCCGGTTCGTTCCGTGAGGGGGCCCTGTCGGTGCACGGGATCATGGTGAGGGGTGGGGAGCGGGGTGGCGGTGTTCCATCTCGATACAGCGCGGGCGCGAGTCGTGCGTCCGGTGCGGCGAGTCCCGTGTTTCGTGCGGTGAGTTCTGCGGTTCGTCGCGCGAGTCTCGCGTCGGTGCCGCGAGTTCTGCGTTCGGACTGGGTAGTCGCGGGGCTCAGCCCCGGGTGAGCCGGGCCCGGGGTGCGCAGGGGAGGGTGGCCGGGTGCGCGGGGCTTGTCGGGTTGTGGGGGCGGTTGGGCCCGGGGCGCTGCCCCGCAACCCCGCCAGGGCGCTGCCTGGACCCGGTCCTCCCTCCGGTGGTGCCCGGGGAACGGCTCCACCGCTTCGCTCGGCCCCCGCTGTGCTGCTGTGCCCGCGATCGAGCGCGGACGGGGGGTGGGGTGATCCGGGCGGGAAGGCCACCCCCTCGCCGGGCCATGACAGGAGAGCCACGTTCCGGTACACCCTCACCGCCGAGCCGGCGTGGCTTCGGGCGAGCCCTCGGGCGTGCCGGAGATCGTCGGTGCCCGCCGCTACGTCCAGGACAGGAGAGCCGCGGCACCCGCCTCGTTGGATGAGGTCTTCGGTGGATCCGCGGTCGGCACCCAACACGCCGACGCGGCGGTGGCGCGACAGGACGAGAGGATGCTCGCCGCCGGCCACGCCCTGGTCGACGCCCTGATCGCGCGCGGGATCACCGATCCCGACGACGTCGAAGCCGAAGCCCTCCTCACCCCCACTCGCCGATCCCGGCTACAGCCCCATCCCGGTGACGCTGCCCACCGACGGCAACGCCACCACGACCATCCGCCGCGTCGTCACCACCGGCGTCGTGATCGGCGGACAGCTACACAGCCGCGGGTTCCGCAGACCCCTCACCACGATCACCACAACCCGCGACGCCGGCCGCTGCACCACCCCGCACGGCAACGCCCCCATCCACCCCATCGACCACCGCACCCATCGACCACCGCACCCGCCACGAAGACGAGGGCACGACCAGCCCACCAACGGCAACGGCTACCGCGCCTTCCACAACCGCGCAGAAGAAGTCGGCGTCACCGAACGACCGAGGAGGAAACGACGACCGGAACCCCGATCACCGCGAGCCGGGATCACGGGACTTCCTGCGCGGAGCGGCGCAGCTCCGCCATGAGCGCGAGCGCCGGCCTCGTCAGCGGGCGGGTGGCCGAGGTGGCGAGAGTGACCCTCCACGTCGGCTGCTCTCCTGTGACGGGGAGGACGACGAGGTCGGCGTCGTCGGGGATCGCGCTGGCGGGGAGGTAGCCGAGGACGTGGCCCTGGCGGACGAGGGAGACGGCCGTGGCGTAGTCGGGGACCTCGAGCGGGATGCGCCGGCTCAGACCGTGGCGGTCGAAAGTGAGGTCGACGATCTCGCGGGTGCTCCAGCCCTCGGGGAAGTCGACGAAGTTCTCGTCGGCGATGTCGTCGAGGCGCACCGCTCGGGCGCCGGCGAGGGGATGGTCCGGGCCGCAGACGAGGTGGAGGGGCTCGGCCGCGAGGGTCTCGATGACGAGACCGGCCGGTGGGCGCCGCGGGAAGGAGACGACGGCCAGGTCGATCGTGCCTTCGAGGAGGGAGTGGACGTGGCCCCGCGAGCCGGCCATCGAGAACTGGACCCGGACCTGCACAGCCGGGTGGGCGCGGTGGAAGCGACCGAGGACGCCGACCACGTCGACACCCGGGGTCGAGTGCATGCTGCCCAGCACGACCGAGCCGTGCAGCTCACCGTGCTGGGCGGCGACGGCGTCGTGCGCGGCTCGGGCGGCGGCGAGGGCAGCGCGGGCGTTCGGCAGCATCGCCGCGCCGGCGTCGGACAGGCGGACGTGCCGACTGTCGCGGACGAAGAGCTGGGCGCCGACCTCCCGCTCCAGGGCGCGGATCGCCGTGGAGACGCCCGACTGGACGACCCGCAACCGGCGGGCGGCCTTCGTGAAGCTCAGCTCCTCAGCGACCGCGACGAAGTAGGCGAGTTGACGCAGCTCCACCCGACCAATCTAGATGAGTGATAGCAGCGTGCAGAAACATTCGTTGGACGCGATCGATCCGGTGGCGGAGCGTGGACGTCGACAGTGCTCTGACGGGAGTGCTCTGACGGGAGTGCTCTGACGGGAGAGGAACCTTCGGTGACCACTTCAGCCTCGACGGTCCCGGACGAGGCGGTCGGCGGATCGCGCTCGCACGACCGGGGCTTC